>SXGQ01020717.1_pt1 | contig 32987 bp, 21 predicted proteins | sample 3178371 | NCBI WGS metagenome assembly SXGQ01 (sample SAMN11356859, study PRJNA531348) | freshwater metagenome | isolation source: freshwater sample F1-20 | place: China: Fuxian Lake, Yuxi | collected 2017-12-25
GGCTCGGGTGCTGCTCGATCGCTTTATGTTTAACGTCGTGATGGATTATCTGCCCGAAGATGACGAAGTGCGGGTCATCTCGCAGACCACCGGCGGCAAGCCGGCGGCGATTGAGCCGCTGTTTACGGGGGAGGATGTGCTGCGGTTTCACCAGCTGGTGCGGGCCGTGCCGGTCGCCGACGACATGGTGCGCTATGCGGTGCGGATCGCCGCGGCGTCACGGCCGCGGCAAACGGGCACGCCGGATTTCATCAACGACTGGGTGAGCTGGGGGGCGGGCACGCGCGCGGCGCAGTTTCTGGTGCTTGGCGCCAAGGCCCGGACGCTGCTGCAAGGCCGGGCGCATGTGACGGCCGAGGATATCCAGGCACTCGTAGCTCCGGTGCTGCGTCACCGCGTGCTGCTCAACTACCGCGCCGAGGCCGACGGCATGCGCGTGGAAGAAGTGATCCGCCGCCTGGTCGCGGCGGTGCCGGTGCCGGTGAAGGCGGCGTAAGGTTCTGCGCTCACGATGGCCGTTGCAAATCCGCCTCCCGCGCTCGCCGCCGGCACGCTCATCGAGCCGAAGGCGCTCATGGGCATCCGTAGCCTCGAGCTGCGGGCGCGGGCGGTCGTCGAGGGGTTTTTGCACGGATTGCATCGCAGTCCGTTTCACGGTTTCTCGGTGGAGTTTACCGAGTATCGGGCCTACACGCCGGGCGACGATCTGCGCTACCTGGATTGGCGCGTGTTTGCCCGGAGCGACCGGTACAACATCAAGAAGTTTGAGGACGAAACGAATCTGCGGTGCCAGCTCGTTGCGGACCAAAGCCAGTCGATGACCTTTGGCTCGGGCGGGCACACCAAAGCCCATTACGCGGCCACGCTCGCGGCGACGCTCGCTTATTTTCTCCACCTTCAAGGCGACGCGGTGGGGTTGCTGACCTTTGACGAAAACGTGCGGGATTTTCTTCCACCGCGGCAACGGGCCGATCACTTGCGGCTGCTCATGCTCGCGCTGGAAAAACCGGCCGGCGGCCGGGCGACCGATCTCGCGGCGCCGTTGGAGCGGGTGGCGCAGCTCACGCGGAAGCGCGGGCTGGTGGTGCTCATTTCCGATTTTCTCGCGCCATTGGAACAACTCGAGCGCAGCCTCCTGTTGCTGGCGGCGAGCGGGCAGGAAACTGCGGTGTTTCAGGTGCTCGATCCGGCGGAGCTCACCCTCGCATTCGAGCGGCCGACGCTGTTTCAGGACATGGAAACCGGGCGCGAAGTCTACGTCGATCCGGCGGCGGCCCGCGCGGGCTATGTCGAAAAAATGACCGCGCACCTCGCGGCCGTGGCCGGAATCTGTGAAAAACTCGGCGTGGCCTATCAACGGGTGACGACGGATCAGCCGCTGGAGCTGGCGCTTTTCGAATTTCTTGAACAACGCCGTCGGCGGAAAACCCGGGGCCGCGTATGAGTTTCCTGACGCCGCTCTTTTTGCTGGGGGGACTTGCGCTGGCTTTGCCCGTGATCCTCCACCTGATCCGGCGGACGACGCGGGAGCGCACGGTGTTCAGCTCGCTGATGTTTTTGCTGCCCACGCCGCCCCGGCTGACCAAGCGCAGCCGGCTGGAGCATTGGCTGCTGTTGCTCCTGCGTTGTCTGGCGCTGGCGCTGTTGGCCTTGGGTTTCGCGCGGCCGTTTTTTAAGGAGACGACCATCAACGACGCGGCGGTGTCCGGGGCGGCGCGGCGGATCGTGCTGGTGGATACCAGCGCGAGTATGCGCCGCGCGGGGCTTTGGGCTGAGGCGCGGGCGCGCGTGGACCGAGAGTTGCGGGCGACCGGCCCGGGCGATCAGATGGCGGTGTTCACGTTTGCCCGGGAGAGCCGGCCATTGCTGAGCTTCGGCGACTGGACGGCGACGTCGCCGGACGCGCGGGCGGCACTGGTCAACGCCAAGCTGGCGGAGGTCTCGCCGGGCTGGGGGGCGACGAATTTGGGCGCGGCTCTGATCGGCGCGGCGGAAGCGCTGATCGACACCGAAGGCCAGACGTTCACCGGACCGAGGGAAATCGTGCTCGTGAGCGACTTGGCGGCGGGCAGCCACACGGAGGGGTTGCAAGGCTACGAATGGCCAAAGGGTGTGACGTTGCGGGTCGAGACCGTGGCGGCGAAGGTGGGAACGAATGCGAGCGTGCAACTGCTCGCCGACCCGACGGACGGCGACCGCCAGACCGCCGCGACGGTGCGGGTGCGCGTGAGAAATGCGGCGGACGCGCAGCGCGAGCAGTTCTCCGTGGGCTGGGTGCCGGCGGCGGGCGGGGCCTTTATGGGCGCGCCGGTCGAGACCTATGTGCCGCCGGGGCAGAGCCGGATCGTAACGCTGCCGGTGCCCGCGGGGGCCGCGCAGGCGATCGCGCTACGGGGTGATGACGAAGATTTTGACAACACCGTGTTCGTGATCCCGCCAGTCGCGCAGAAGATTTCGGTGGCTTATGTCGGCAGTGAGTCGGCCGACGATGCGCGGCAGCCGCTTTATTTTTTGCGGCGGGCGTTGCCCGCGACGCCGCGGCTGGCGCTGGCGGTGACGCCGGTGCCGGCGGGGGCGGGCGTCCCGGCGGACTCGTCGGTAGTGGTGGTGACCGATGCGCTTTCGGCAGGCCAAGCGACGGCGCTGCGCGAACAGGTTTTGGCCGGTAAAACCGTACTGGCCGCGCCGAAGAATGTGGCCGCAGCGGTCGCGCTTGCGCCGCTGCTTGGGCTGGCGACGTGGCCGGTGGAGGAAGGTCGGCCGAAGGGCTATGCGATGTTGGCGGAGATCGATTTCAAACATCCGCTCTTCGTGGCGTTTGCCGATCCGCGCTTCAGTGATTTCACCAAGATCCACGTTTGGAAGTATCGGCGTCTCGATTTCTCGGCGCGGCCGGAGGCCCGGGTATTGGCCAAGTTCGACAGCGGCGATCCGGCCATCGTCGAAGTTCCGGTCGGCAAAGGCCGGGTGGTGGTGCTCGGCATGGGTTGGAACACGGAGGACAGCCAATTGGCGGTGTCGTCGAAGTTTGTGCCGTTGCTTTACGCTTTGCTTGAGTGGAGCGGAGCATTGGCCGCTCCGGGTGCGCCGCAGGCCGTTGAGGAAAACTTGGCGTTTTCGGCCGGGCCGAACGAAGCCGTGGTCGTGACCGGTCCGACGGGCCCGGCGGCAACGCTTGCAGTGGGAACCAACCGTTTCACGCCCCTGCAGCCGGGCATCTACCGATTTGAAATCGGTGGGCGCACAGAAGTGCAGGCGGTGAATCTAGATCCGGTGGAGGCGCGCACGACGCCGTTGCCCACGGATGAGTTGGAGCGTTTGGGCGCGCCTGTGGCGCGGGCCAAGCCGAGCGCGGTGAATCCGACCGGGCAGGAAATGGCGCTGCAGGGAGCCGAGGCCGAAGGGCGTCAAAAACTCTGGCGTTGGTTCGTCGTGGCGACGTTGCTTTTTTTGCTTGGTGAATCCCTTTTGGCCGGTCGAACCGCGCGCCGCAGCGTGACGGCTCCGGCCCCCCTCGCACCATGAATGCTTTTCTCACCGCCCGCCTTCGCCGGGTCATCCGACGGCACCAGTGGCGCCTGCTCTCCTATCGGCTCGCGGTGGTGTGGGCGATTGCGGCTGCAGTGGGCCTCGTGGTGCTGATCGTGCAGGCGCAGTTCGGCTGGTCTTCGCTCTATTCGTTCCCTGCGGTTGCGGCGCTGGCGGCGTGCGGCGCGATGTTGGTGGTGTGGCGCAGCGTGGAAGGGCGGCCAACGATCCGGGCCATCGCCCACACGATCGAGACGGCGTATCCCGAACTACGCGGACTGCTGCTTACGGCAGTCGAACAGTTGGAAGCCGACGACGGAGGCGAGGGGAGTTACCTGCGCTACCGGGTGCTCCAGCAGGCGGTGGAACACTGCCAGGAAACGGGCAACTGGCGGGCGGCGGTGCCGCTGTTGCGGGTGCGGACCGCGGACCTGGTGCACGGCGCGGCGCTGGTGCTGTTCGTCGGCACGTTTTGGGTGGGGCGCGAGAATTGGCGCAAAGAAGGCGGCGGCGTCGGTGCGACGGTGTTTGCGAAGCGTGGTCTGACGGTTAGCCCGGGCGACACGACGTTGGAACGGGGTGAAAGCCTCGTGGTGCTGGCACGATTTGGCGGAGCGTTACCGGCCGGGGTCGAACTCGTCGTCAATGACGGCAGCGGACCGGCGCGCACGATCTCGTTGGTGAAGAGCCTCGCGGATCCGGTCTTTGGCGGGACGGTGCTGGATGTCGCGACGGATTTTGTTTACCGCATCGATACCAAGGGCGAGCGCTCCCGGGATTTTAAGGTCGCGGTGTTCGAGTATCCGCGGCTCGTGCGGTCCGATGCGGAGCTGGTGTTCCCCGGCTACACCGCGCTGCCGCCCCGCCGGATCGAGGACACGCGCCGGGTGAGCGCGGTCGAGGGCACCCAGCTCAGCGTGACGTTCCAACTCAATAAACCGGTGGCGACGGCCAAATTGGTCGCGCGGGGCAAGGAGAAGACGGAGATTCCCCTTGCGGTCGTGGACGGGAAGGCCGTCGCGACGTTGTCCGGATTCACGCTGACGGCGACGCAGAGCTACGACGTGAAACTCACCGATGCGGAAGGGCGTGATAACAAGTCCGCGCCGCCGCTCGTGGTCGAGGTTTTGCCGAATCGCACGCCCGAGCTGAAACTGGTCTCGCCCCGTGGCGATGTGCGGCCGTCGGCGCTCGAGGAGATCGCGTTTGAAGGCACGGTCTGGGACGACTTCGGCGTGCCGGCTTACGGTCTGGCCTACACGGTGGCCGGGCAGGAGACGAAGGTGATCGAACTTGGCCGGACCGTGGCGGCGAAGGTGAAGCAGCCGTTCGCGCAGTTGGTGCGCTTGGAGGAACTCAAAGTGAAGCCGGACGATTTGGTTTCCTGGTATCTCTGGGCGGACGATATCGGGCCGGACGGACTGGTGCGGCGGACGACGACCGATATGTTTTTTGCGGAAGTGCGACCGTTCGAGGAAATTTTCCGGGAGAGTCAGGAGATGCAGGGCGAACCGCCGGAAGGACAGGCGGGGAGCGGCGAGCAAACGAGGAAGCTCGCCGAGCTGCAGAAGCAGATCATCGCGGCGACTTGGAAACTGGTCCGCACTCCGGGTGCGGGGACATTTGGCGCCGACGTCACGGTCGTCACGCAGTCACAGGCGCAGGCGTTGCAACAGGCCGAAGGTGAGGCCGGGAAAGCCACGGGACCCCGGGGGCAGGCGCTCTGGGCGGCCGTCATCAAGGAGATGGAGAACGCCAAGGGCCAGTTGGAGCTGGCGGCGAAATCGCCCGAGGCGCTCAAGGCGGCGCTGACGGCCGAGCAGGCGGCGTATCAGGCGTTGCTCAAGCTGCAGGCCCGCGAAACCAGCGTCACGAATAGCCGCAACCGGAGTCAGGGCGGCGACAGCCAAGGCGACCAACGGGAACTCGACGGCCTCGACCTCGACCAATCGGAGAACCGCTATGAAACGAAGCGGCAGGCCAATTCGCCGCAGAGTCCGGAGCGACGGGAGCAAAATCAAGTTTTGAACCGGTTACAGGAGCTGTCGCGACGGCAACAGGACGTGAACGAACGGCTCAAGGAGTTGCAGACGGCGCTCGAAGCGGCGCGCACCGCGCAGGAAAAAGAAGAAGTGCGGCGGCAGTTGAAGCGGCTGCAAGACGAGCAAAAGCAAATGGTGGCGGACATGGACGAAGTGCGGCAGCGGATGGACCGGCCGGAGAATCAGTCGGCCATGCAGGAGCAGCGCGATCAACTCGACCGCACGCGCGCCGAGGCGCAAAAAGCCGCGGATGCGGCGGGCAAAGGCGAAGTCTCGCAGGCCCTGGCGGCGGGCACCCGGGCGCAACGTGATCTGCAACAGATGCGCGACGAATTGCGGAAGAGCAGCTCGAGCGAGTTCGCCGAGGACTTGAAAGAGATGCGGAACGAGGCCCGCGATCTCGCCCGTGAGCAGGAGGAAATCTCGAAGAAAATTACCGGTCTCGACGACCCGAAGAAGAAGACGCTCGGCGAGGCGCCGGAAAAAGACGCCGCGCTCAAACAGCTGGCGGAACAACAAGAGCGCATGAGCGAGCTGATCGACAAGGCGACGCAACTTTCGGAGCAGGCCGAGAATTCTGAGCCATTGTTGTCGCGTCAACTTTACGACAGCGTGCGCCGGATCGCGCAGGACGACGGCAAGGCGGTGAAGGACACGCGCCAAGAGTTGCTGGAGCAGGGCAATCTCACGCGGAGCTTCAACGAACGGCTTAAGGAAGCGGAGAAACGCGAAGGCTCGGGCAAGGCCTTGGAGCTGACGAAGGACCTGTTGCAACAAGGCCTGTTGCCCCAGGCCGGCCAAGCCGGACGTCGCGCGGCGGCCGGGATCGACGAATTGAGAAAAGGAGTGGAACGGGCGGTGGAGAACGTGCTCGGCGACGACGGCGAGGCGTTGAAACTCGCGCGCTCGGAGCTGGAGCAAGTGACCGAGCAACTCACCCGCGAGCTCGCGCAAGGCCAACCGGGCGAAGGCCAACGCGGGGAGGGCGAGCCCCAAACGCCTACGACCGACGCGCCCGGCCAACCGGGTGAGGGGCGCCAAGCGAGCACGGAGGCGAATCCCAACGGCACGCCGTCGAGCGAAGCCACCGAAGGACAACCCGGCGGGCAGCCCGGAGAACGGCCGGGCCAAACTCCAGGCGAGCGCGGGACCCGTGAGGGCCAGCGTTCATTGGCGGGTGGCGGCGGCGGGGGCGAGCGCGGGGACGCGCGGGGCGCTGATCGTTTGGAGGAACTCTTGCGGGGCGAGCGGCGTCCGAGTGCGCCGGGAGAGGGCTACGGCGGACCGATCACCGGGGATGATTTTGGGGCGTGGGCGGACCGCTTGCGTGATGTCGAAGAACTGGTGGACCAACCGGCGTTGCGCGATGCCGTCGCGAATGCGCGCGAACGCGCGCGCTTGATGCGCCAAGAGTTCAAACGCGATTTGAAGAAACCCGACTGGGCGGTGGTGCGCTTGCAAGTATTGCAGCCGCTGCTCGAAGTGCGGAAGCGGCTCGGCGAGGAGTTGGCGCGGCGGGATTCGAAGGATGCCCTTGTCCCGATCGATCGCGATCCGGTGCCGGGTCGTTATTCGGAGTCGGTGCGGCGCTATTACGAGGAGCTGGGAAAGTGATCAGTTTTTACTTAGAGTGTTTCTCGGGCGGAAGTCACGGGCGTCGGCGAGCGACGCCCCTACACGGATGAGAATCGCGGCGCTTACATTCTCCGGAGGACATTGGCTTTGGCCGGTGGTCGTGTTTTTGGCGTTGGCCGGGCTCGCGGTATTTTGGAGCTACCGGGCGGCTGCGGGGCTGGGCGGCTGGCGTTGGGCTTGTCTGGCTTTGAAGATTTTGGGTCTGGCGGCTTTGGCGGCGTGTCTGTTGGAGCCCTTGTGGACCTCGGAGCGGGCGCGGACGGGGGCCAACCTCTTCGTGGTGGCGGCGGACAACAGCCAAGGGCTGCAAATCAAGGACCGGGGCGAGGCGACCACGCGCGGCGAGTCGTTGCGGGCCTTGTTGGACCCGCGGGAAAACGACTGGCAGGCGACGCTGGAAAGCTCGTTTGAGCTGAGGCGTTACTTCTTCGACACGCGGCTCCAGTCGACGACGGATTTTCATGAGTTGGTTTTTGACGGTCGGGCCACGGCGCTGGCGGGCTCGTTGCGCACGTTGAAAGAGCGCTTCCAAGGCCGGCCGTTGGCGGGAGTGCTTTTGCTCACGGATGGTAACGCCACCGACCTGAGCGGCGTGGCGTTGCCGGATCTGTCGGGCATGCCTCCGATCTACCCGGTCGTGATCGGTCGGAGCGAGCCGGCGCGCGATTTGGCGGTGCAGCAGGTGAACGTGAGTCAGACGGCGTTTGAGGACGCTCCGGTTTCGATCCAAGCGGAAGTCGCGGCGGCGGGCTTTCGGGGCGAAGACGTGGTGGCGACCTTGACCGATCAGGCTGGGAAAGTGGTGCAGGAACAGACGCTCGCAGCGAAGAAGGACAGTGATGCGCTGGCGTTTCGCTTTCAGCTCAAGCCGGAGCAGAAAGGATTGTCGTTTTACGAAGTGAAGGTGGCGGCGAAGCCCGGCGCCGTGGCGACTCCGGCCGAAGCGACGACGCTCAACAACCGGCGCGTGATCACGGTCGATCGCGGGGAAGGACCGTATCGGATTCTCTACGTGGCCGGTCGGCCGAATTGGGAGTTCAAGTATTTGAACCGGGCGGTGGAGACGGACGACCAAGTGCAGTTGGTCGGGCTGATCCGCGTGGCGAAACGGGAGCCGAAGTTTGATTTCCGCGGGCGCGCGGGCGAGACGAGCAATCCGCTGTTCCGCGGGTTTGGGAATCAGGCGGCGGAGGAAGTGCAACGCTACGACCAGCCGGTGCTGGTGCGTTTGAACACCAAGGACGAAGTGGAATTGCGGGCGGGCTTCCCGCGCACGGCGGAAGAGCTGTTTGGCTACCACGCGGTGATTTTGGACGATGTGGAGAGCGAGTATTTCGCGCCGGAACAGGCGCAGCTCGTGCAAAAATTTGTCGGGGAACGGGGCGGCGGTTTCTTGATGCTCGGCGGAATGGAGTCGTTTCAGGAGGGCAATTACGCTCGGACGCCGATTGGCGATTTGCTGCCGGTGTATCTGGAGAAACCGACGGAGCAGACGGCCCAGGCGCCGGTGAAATTGGAGTTGTCGCGTGAAGGCTGGCTTCAGCCCTGGGCGCGGTTGCGGGACAACGAAGCCGACGAAAAAGTGCGGCTGACGGAGATGCCGGGATTTCAGGTTTTGAACCGGGTGCGCGGAATCAAGCCGGGCGCGAGCGTGATCGCGACGGTGCGCGACGAGCAGGGCGTGGAGCTGCCGGCGCTGGCGGTGCAGCGATTCGGCCGGGGTCGCAGTTCGGCGTTGATGGTGGGCGACGTGTGGCGTTGGGGCATGAAGGATGCGGCCGCACGGACGGATATGGACAAGGCGTGGCGTCAGCTCATGCGCTGGCTGGTCGCCGATGTGCCGCGTCGCGTGGAGCTGGCGATCGAGCCCTTGGCGGGAGATGCCAACGGCGCAGTGCAGTTGCAGGTGCGGGCGCGGGACGCGGGCTACAAGGCGCTGGATGAGGCGAGCGTCACGGTCGAAGTCGAGGCGATCACCTTTGGCGCAGACGCTGCCGTGGCGGCGGCCCCGATCCGGCTTCAGGCCGAGGCGGTGGGAACTGAGCCGGGATTCTTTCAGACGACCTATGTGCCCCGCGCCACGGGTGGCTATCGGGCTCGGGCGATCGTGACGAATGCGGCGGGGGCCGAAGTCGGTCGGGCTGAGGCCGGTTGGAGCACGGATTTGGCGGCGGAGGAATTTCGTTCGCTCACGCCCAACGTGGCGCTGCTGGAAGAACTCGCGAAGAAGACCGGCGGCGAGGTGATCGCGGCGGGCGATTTGGAAAAATTTGCCCGCAGCCTGCCGGCGCGGAAAGCGCCGGTGATGGAAACGCGGCTCGAGCCCCTGTGGCACACGCCGGTGATGTTCATGCTGGCGCTGGCGTGTTTTCTGGGGGAGTGGGGCGTGCGGCGTTGGAAGGGCCTGCCCTGAGCGAACATTTTCTCTACCGCGAATGAGCACGAATGCGCACGAATTTTGGAAGTGGAGTCGGGCCGGACTGGTCTCGTTGACCGCACTGATGGCGGGGACTTGGGCCGAAGCGGCGACGGCGGAGCAGCGAACGGTGTTGATCGTCTTGGGGGCCGAAGGTGAGGCAGACTACAAGGCGGGTTTTGAGGCGCAGGTGCCGCTTTGGGAAAAGGCGGCGGCTCAGGCGGGCGCGAAACCGGTCGTCATCGGCGCGGCGACCGAGACCGAAACGGAAACCGACTGGGCGCAGATCAAGCGGACGCTGGAGGAGGAGCCGAAGGCCGGCACCGGTGAGCTTTGGGTCGTGATGATCGGACACGGCACGTTCGACGGAAAGGAATCAAAGTTCAATTTGCGCGGGCCCGACTTGGCGGCGGGCGACTTGGCGGCGTGGCTCAAGCCGTTCGGGCGACCGCTGGCGGTGATCAACACGGCCTCGGCGAGCGCGCCGTTTATCGGGAAATTGTCCGGGCCGAACCGGGTGGTGGTGACTGCTACGAGGACGGGCAAGGAGCAGAATTTTGCGCGGTTCGGTCCTTATCTGGCGGAGGCGATCGGCGATGCGAAGAGCGACCTCGACCAAGACGGACAGACGTCGCTTTTGGAGGCGTTTCTTAGCGCGTCGGCGCGGGTGAAGGAGTTTTACAAGACGGAAGGCCGGCTGGCGACGGAGCACGCCTTGATCGATGACAACGGCGACGGATTGGGGACGCCGGCGGAGTGGTTCCGGGGAACGCGGGCGACGAAGAAGGCGAAGGATGGCGCGGAACTTGACGGTACGCGCGCCCGGAATCTGCCGCTCGTGCGGAGCGACGCCGAGGAGAAGCTAACGCCGGAGCAACGCGCGCGACGGGATGAGTTGGAACTGGCCGTGGAGGCGTTGCGGGAGACCAAGTCCAAAGCGGCCGAGGCCGATTACTACCGCGACTTGGAGCGACTCATGTTGGAGCTGGCGCGGGTGTATGCACCGGCGGTGGCGAAGTAGGGGAAGGAAGAAATCGAGCAGGCGAATAGGACGAGCGCTGGAGGGAGGGGGGTTTGTTCGTCGTGGGCGGGGCGGAGAGGAACTTGGCGGCGATGGCGAGGGGGGTGGCGTGTGGTTGCTCCAACGCGTCTACCCAAGCCATCCGTTGCGCCACGTTGGCCACGATGTGGCGTTGTGCGGCGAGCAGTTGAGCGTGTTTGAACAAAGGTTCAGCCGAAAAAACAGGCGTAGGCATCTTCGTCGATCACGCGGAGGGCGGCGGCGAGCGTGGGCGCTTCGGGGCACGGTTTGTAGCCGTGCCACTTGCCGTCGGCGCGTTTCCAGAAGATGCGCCAGACTCCCTGCGTGCGCACCTGCTTCACCTTGGCGATGGATTCTTCGCTGTGCTCACCGGGGCGATCATACGCCGGGCGCACGAAAAAAAGTTCAATGGCTTGGCCGGTGAAGCGCTGGCCCTCACGCAACTGGTCGCGCACACGCAGGGGCGGACGGCGGCGCGTCCAAAACGAGTCTTCGAGCACTTTCATGTGCCGGGCGATTTCGAGGTCGGTGAAGGCCATGGAGGAAGCGGGAAAAGCGTCAGGGCGACTTGCGGGGGCGGCCGCGGCGGCCGGTGGTGGAGGCGGAGGGGATGGAGACTTTGCCGTCGTTGGGGGTGCCGGTGAGTTCGGCGACGAGGGCGGAGAGGAGATTCGCGGCGGTGGCGCGGGATGCGGTGAGCTGCGTTTCCAAGGCGTCCACCAAGGCCATTAGTTGCTCCACTTTGGCCACGATCCGGCGTTGTTCGGCGAGGGGTGGGAGAGGGACTGCAATACAGCGGAAACGTCCGAGGCTGACCTTTTGTTGGGCAACTCCCAATGTGATTCCTGCGAACTGCTCGGCAATCTGAGAGGCTCGAATGGTGAACAGTAAATACTCGGCGCTCACGACGTCACGATGCGGTGTGAGTTTGATGCAGTCAGCCGTGATGATGGCAGGTGGCCTACCATCTGGATAAATGGCGGTGTCTCCGGGTGGGTCTCCCATTTTCGTGATCAGCAAGTCTCCGGGTCTGACTGTGTGGGAGGCCAGCTCCTCTGCCTTGCCGGGCGTGACAAATCTGGTTTCGGGGCCGCCGAACGATTCGCTGCGAATGTCACGAACGAACACGAGCGGCACACCCTCATCGGTGTAATCGGACTTCAAGAGGCTGCTGCCGAACGGCCCAATGGTGAGAGCATTCTTGTGAAACGCTGTGAGCTGATCTGGAGATGAGTAACACCATCCGCAGGGAAGGTCTGGCATGTGTTCGGCGTCCGCTTCAACCGGGATAGGCTCTTTGATGCGCAGGCTCTTCTCTTGGCGCTCTCTCGCTCGGAGAGCCTTTGCCAACGTGTCCTCCGCTGGTTCGTCGTTGGGGTCTTGGGGGACGAGTTTGCCTTGGACGGCGAGGGTGAGGATGGATTTTCGGAGGTCGGCGGGGGCGACCGAGTAGGAAGGATGGAAGATTAAGTTTAAGTTGGCCGGGGTGGGCGCGTCGGCAAAGCGGGCCAGCGACGCGCGGGCGAGCGCGGCGTGTCGCTTCTCCCGTTCCTGCTGCTGCACAGCCAGCCGATCACACATCGCCATCAACTCATCCACCTTCGCCACGATCCGCTTCTGCTCGGCAGGCGGGGGAACCGGAATCTCGGCGGACTCCAGATCTTTCGTGCCGAGGCGCGGCATCTTCATTCCGTAGTTTTTTTGCGCGGCGTAGCAGAGGAAAGTCTGCGAGCGAAGATAGAACCTTAGAAACTCCGGAGTGAGGAAGGGCGCAGGCCGAAGCGGGATGATCTCCGTGGTGCAGAAGCCCCGCTTCGCGGCGACGACGACCTTGTTCAAGTAGGGGCGGAGTTTTCCGTAGAGCACATCGCCCGGCTCGAAGGCGGCCTTGGTGCTGAGGGATCGGCGTTCGGCAAAGGTGGCGGTTTGGATGATTTGGCCCGTGGTGCCGTCGATGTCCTCAAGGTCGAGAACCCAATCGGTGTCACGGATAGCGGCTGGCGAGACTTTCGCTGCCGCGCGGCAATCGGCCACTTCGTCCAAGACGCACCATTCCCAATGGTCAGGGATTTCAAACGGCGGCGGCGGACCGGGATCGTAGCTGTAAACGCGCTCGCTGACTTCCTTGCGGAAGGCCAGCCATGCCGGGTGCTTATCGGGGTTTGGCGACGGTGCGACCAGTTTCCCCTGCACCGCTAAGTCCAGCACAAGCTCGCGCATCTTCGCCACCGCATCGGGCGCGTCGGCGAACTGGTCGAACTTTTCGAAAAACGTTTCCAGCGTCATGAAGCCAGCTCCTTGCCGAGCTGTTTGAGGAAGGCCTCCATTTCTCGCTTCTTCGGCATTTCCACGGCGTAGCGGGAGACGAAGAGCTTGTTGGGCAGATCGCCGAGGGCGAACTCGACGAGGGCTTCGTTTTTCCGGGTGCAGAGGAGAATGCCGACGGGCGGCTGGTCGCCGGGCGTCATTTCGTGTTTCTTATAGTAGGCGACGTAGGTGTTGAGCTGGCCGAGGTGTTCGTGGGTGAAGGCGGCGGTCTTGAGTTCCACCAAGACGTGGCACTTGAGCACGCGGTGGTAGAAGACGAGATCCACAAAGAAGTGCTCATCCCCGATGAGGAGGCGTTTTTGCCGGGCCTCGAAGCAGAAGCCGTAGCCCATCTCCAAGAGGAACTCCTGCAAGCGATCAAGCAGGGCGTCCTCCAAGTCCGACTCGCCCATGGCATCCTGCGCACGGAGGCCGAGGAACTCGAAGATGTAGGGATCGCGGATGATCTGGGCAGGCTGGAGGGTCTCGGCCTTGGCGTGCGCTTTGGCGGAGAGTTTGGCTTTGTTTTTCGAGAGGCCGCTGCGCTGGTAGTAGAGGCTGTCGATCTGGCGGCGCAGCTCGCGCACCGACCAGTTGCCGCGGATGCACTCGATCTCGTAGAAGCGGCGCTGAGTAGCGTCGGTGAGTTCCAGCAGCTCGGAAAGGTGAGAAAAGGAGAGGCGCTGGATCAATTGTGGAGACGCTGTCTCCACAATTGGAGATTTGGCAGTCACTGACTGCCAAATAGGCCCAGGAACAGGGGGGAGATGAGCCAGGAGCGGCTGTAGTTCTGGTCTCAGGTGAGATTGTGGAGACAGTGACTCCACAATGTTTGGGTAAGTGAGAAAAAGCTGGCGGAAACGGTAGAGTTCACGGCGATCACAGCGTCCCCATCCTTGTTTCTTCAAGCGTCCGGCTAAAACATCCATGAGCTTGTCACCATAGGCAGACCGGTCAGTGCCTTGACGCTCGTATACCTCGATCTGCATTCCGATGAGCCAGTTTCTAAGCGTTAGGCCAACGTTAACCGCCTTGGTGGCGAACTCCTGAGCTTGCCGGTGGATCTGGACAATCGAGACGACCAGCGACTCAAAACTGCTCTCTGCGACGGGCTTTGGGGCGGCCTTCTTTTTCATCGGTTCAACGCCTCCATCAATTGCGCTTTCAACTGGCCGCGCGTCGCGGCGATCTGGGCGAGGAGCTTTTCGTATTCGGGCAGGAGGTGGTCCACATCGCCGGGGCCGGTGTCGGAGCTGTGCGGGTTCTTGAGGTCGAGGTTGAAGCCGCCGGCCTTGATGGTGTCGATCGACACGCGCCAGGCTTGCGCGTTTTCCACGCGGGCTTTGAAGCCGTCGGCCTCGTCGCCCCACCAAAGGCGCTCGCCCTCGAATTCCTCGATGCGGATGGGTTTGCCCTTGTTGTAGCTCTTGGCGCCGGGCGGATAGGGGTGCTCGTAATACCAGACGTGGGTGGTGGGCGCGCCCTTGGTGAAGAACAGGAGGTTGGTGCGAATGCCGGTGTAGGGATTGAAGTCGCCGTTGGGCAGGCGGACGATGGGGTGGAGGTTGCACTCGGTGAGGAGGGCTTCCTTGATGCGGGTCTTGACGCCTTCGCCGAAGAGGGTGCCGTCGGGCAGGACGAGTCCGGCGCGGCCACCGGGCTTGAGGATCTTCATGAGGAGCACGAGGAACAGGTCGGCCGTTTCCCGGGTGCGGAACTCGGCGGGGTAGTTGGACTCGATGCCGTCCTCCTCCATGCCGCCGAAGGGCGGGTTGGTGACGATGACGTCCACGCGCTCCTTCGGGCCCCAGTCGCGCAGGGGGCGGGCGAGGGTGTTGTCGTGGCGGACGTTGGACGGGACGTCGATGCCGTGCAGGAGGAGATTGGTCATGCACAGGACGTGCGGGAGGTGCTTCTTCTCGATGCCGGCGAAGCAGTCCTAGATGGTGCGCTCGTGGGCCTCGGTCTTGGCCTGCTTGCGGAGGTGCTCGATGGCGCATACGAGAAAGCCGCCGGTGCCGCAGGCGGGGTCGAGGATGGTCTCGCCAAGGCGGGGATTGACCTGCTCGACGATGAACTGGGTGACGGCGCGCGGGGTGTAGAATTCGCCGGCATTGCCCGCGGACTGGAGGTCCTTGAGGAGCTTCTCGTAGATGTCGCCAAACATGTGGCGGTCATCGGAGGCATTGAAATCGATGCCGTTGATCTTGTTGATGACTTGGCGCATCAACGTGCCGTTCTTCATGTAGTTGTTGGCACCGTCGAAGGCGGCCTTGATCAGCACAACGATCTCTCCGCTGCCCGAGATGTTTTTCAGTTTCGGGAGCAGCGTGTTGTTGGTGAAGTCCAGAAGCGCATCGCCCGTGATGCCCTCGGCGTCGGTGGCCCACGTGCGCCAGCGGAGCTCTTTTGAAAGAGGGGATTTGTAGGCGTCGTCGAAGAGTTCGAGCTGGGTCTCGCGGTCGTCGAAGATTTTCAGGAAAAACATCCAGCCGAGCTGAGCGAGGCGTTGCGCGTCGCCATCGACACCCGCGTCTTTGCGCATGATGTCCTGGATCGTTTTGATGAGGTTGGAGACGTTGGGCATGGGGAGACAGGGAGGCGGATCGAGCTAGGCCGAGAAACAATCTTGAAAAGCAGGAGAAGGTGAAGTTTGGTGTGAGTGGGCCTGCTGCCGCTGAATTCCGACTCCATGTCGGCGAAGGGTATCCTTCTTAGGCGGATGGCGGGCCTAGTTTATTTTGGGCAGTAAGGCGGTGTTTATCCCGGTAGTAGTTGCGGCTGCCTTCGTAGCCAGCTTGGTCGTAAAGATCGACGACGAGCCTGATGCGCCCGCCGAGAAAGTCGTAGTAACGGGTCTCTCCGCGCTCGAAGACCCGCTGCACGGCCCAGCAAAAATAATCGGCGATGTTCAGCAATGGCTCTTGTTGGTGGTTCTGGACATTAAAGACGACGCGGCGAAGTCGGTCCTCGGAATCAACCTGATGGATCGAGCGGCTCTCGGCCTTTTCCAAGGCGAGCGCGAGATTGGTGTTACTGGTGGAATTTGAGCGGTGGGCGATGGTGAGGACGAGACGACCGGACTGCTTGAGTTTGTTTTTGATGAGATGCGACAGGAGATCGGCGTAAAATTCGGATTCACGCTCGTGGTGCTTGCGCCGAAAAAGGTCGGGGATCTTGCGCGCTACGACGGCTTCAAAGCTGACCTCACGCGTGGCGATAAATTTGAAGAACGCGGCGCGCACCTCCTGTGGGTCGTCCTTGGCGTGGAAGTAGAACCCGCCACGCGCCATCTTCTTAGCTACACTGGGAATGATGTTCACGTAATCGTCGGCCGCGACGGCCGCTTGCTGTGCGGAGACGGCCGCACGCAACGCCGGCAGAGGCTCGGATACCTTGAGCATGCCGATGATGAACGAGTGAGAGACGCCGTCTTGGCCAAGGATAAGTTTGTGCCCGCTGCCATAGAAGGTGGTGTCGCCCGCCTCATCGAGGAAGCGGTGGTCGGTAACTTCGCTCGCGGGCTTGGTCATGACGGGCACTAGGCAGCCTTGGTGTAGAGCGCCGACTCAAGCTCACGAATGGCGGCGAGGTAAGCGGGTTTGCCGCCGAAGACTCCGATGATCTCAATCGGTGTGCCAAGTGAGCTGAGCGGATCAACTTTGAGAATTTCCAAGGATTCCACGCTCTTCAGCCCGCTATCGGCGTATTTCTGGAGCAGGGCGTCGAGCACGGCGCGGGACTTGGCCCCATATTTGGCGAAGACGTTGCGCTTCTTCACGCTTTCGGCGCGCTCCTTGCGCGTGAGCGGCGGAGCATCGAAAGCGACGTGGCAGATGAGATCGAAGGCATCGTAGTCGCGCCCCACGTGCTCGGCGAGCTCGTCGAGGAAGATACCCTTGGCCGACAGTTCATCCAAGATAACCTGCTTCTTTTCGGCGTCGTCCCACACCGTCAGGAATTCGTCGAGCGAGGCGTAAGATTGCCGCACGGTCTTCCGCGAATAGTCCTTCAAGGACTCGGTGATGAGCTTTCCGCTGGCGTCGAGATACTGGACGCGCTCGGTGGCGACGCGGACCAAGACGTTGTCGACGTAATACTTGGTCGCGGGTGAACCGGGGGGTGTCTCTTCAAGGAGTGGCGGATCGACCAGGACATTATCGGGAGGATAGTCTTGGCCGGGATCGATGATGTCGTCGGGCGGCACCGGCGGCTGATCGGGACGTGGCTCGTAAATCTGGACCGGGTCGCCGTCGAACTCCGGATCGGCAAAGAGCGCGGTCGCCTGCCGGAAATCCATGATCGTGAAATAGAATTTGCCGTAGTCCTCGTTGATGCGCGTGCCGCGGCCGATGATCTGTTTGAACTCCGTCATCGAGGCGATGCGGCGGTCGAGCACGATGAGATGGCAGGTCTGCGCATCGACGCCGGTGCTCATGAGCCGGGACGTGCAGGCGATGACCGGGTAGGTGGATTCGGGGTCGATGAAGTTGTCGAGCTGGGCCTTGCCCTCGTCGTTGTCGCCGGTGATGCGCATGACGTATTTGGCGTTGGCGGCGGCGAGGTCGGGGTTGGCGTTGACCATGGCCTGCCGCATGCGCTCGGCGTGATCGATGTTTTCGCAGAAGATGATGGTCTTCGCGAAACGGTTGGTAGCCTTCAGGAATTCGGTGACCTTGGCGGCGACGAGGGTGGTGCGCTTTTCGAGGATGAGATTCCGGTCGTAGTCGGTGGCATTGTATTCGCGGTCCTCGATAAGCTGGCCGTGTTTGTCGGTCTGGCCGGCCTCGGGACGCCAACCGTCGAGGTCACGGTCGAAACCGATGCGGACGACTTTGTAGGGGGCGAGGAAGCCGTCGGAGATGCCTTGGCGGAGCGAGTAGGTGTAGAGCGGATCGCCGAAGTATTCGATGTTGGAGATTTCCTTGGTCTCTTTTGGCGTGGCGGTGAGGCCGATCTGCGTGGCGGAGGAGAAATATTCGAGGACCTTGCGCCACGCGGCGTCATCGGCGGCGCTGCCGCGGTGGCACTCGTCGACGACGATCAGGTCGAAGAAGTCGGGCGAGAACTGGGTGTAGATGTTTTGCTCCGCCTCGGTGCCGGTGACGGCCTGATAGAGGCAGAGGTAAATTTCGAAGGCTTTGTCGACGGTGCGGTCGGTGATCTTGGTCATCGCCTGACCGAACGGTTTGAAATCGTTGGTCTTGGTCTGGTCGGCGAGGATGTTGCGATCGACGAGGAAGAGGATGCGTTTCTTCGTGCCGGATTTCCAGAGGCGCCAGATGATCTGAAAAGCGGTGTAGGTTTTGCCGGTGCCCGTGGCCATCACGAGGAGGATGCGGTCAACGCCGCGCGCGATGGCGTCGACGGTGCGGTTGATGGCGATAAGCTGGTAATAGCGCGGCGATTTCTTGGAGCCGTCGTCGTAGTAGTCCTGGGTGGCGATGACCGTTTGGCTGGCGGAGTAGCCCTTGGCGGCGCAGTAGCGCACCCAGAGTTCCTCGGCGGAAGGAAACTGATCGAGTGGAAGCTCGCGGGTGACGGGGCCGTTCTTGACCGTGCGATCGTGCTCAAGGAAGGCGTCGCCGTTGGAGCTGTAGGCGAAGGGGACGTCGAGCGTCTCGGCGTATTCAAGTGCCTGCTGCATGCCAGCACCGACGGATTGGTTGTTATCCTTGGCCTCGACGACGGCGAGGGTGAGGTTGGGCTTATAGTCGAGGAGGTAGTCGGCCTTCTTCGCGTCGCCACGTTTGACGGTCTTTCCGCGGACAATCACGCGGCCCTTGGTGAAATAGACCTCTTCGCGGACTTGGGTCATCACGTTCCACTTTCCCTCGGTTGCACCCACGATGGCAGGGGTGATGAACTTGGTCCGAATATCCGTCTCCGTGAGGGATTTCTTGTTCATGGGGCGGGGGCGATAACGGTGAGGGCAGAAATTACCACCGCGCTGCGAGAATTCGGCTCAGGAGGTTGGGGCTTATGGCTCACGGCCGGGCGCATGGTATGAGTGAAGGCACAGCCCAAAAGGTTGTGGGGCAATTAGCGAATGCGATTTCAGAACAGGAGCTGAGTATGATCCAAAACCTACGTCACGGGCGAGGAATGGCCTTGCATGGTGGGCCTTGTGACAACGGCCCGGCGGACGGTTCTACAGCGTGGGTGGCTCGATGGGCGTGGGGATGTAGCGGCGGCGGTTGGGGCTGAGAACGCGTTGCTCGGGGGTGCGGAAGGCGCGGCGGCGGTAGCCGGCGAGGGCGGGGTCGGCGGCGCATTTCATCTGAAACGCCTGCATCCGCGCAAAAAGATCGAGGAGTTGCGCGGGCAGCGGGTAGGCGTCGAGGCCGGAGGACGTAAGGGCGAGCAGGAGCTCGTGCGCGGTCTCGAGCGTGGAGAGGCAACCGTCCTGGGGCTGTTGCTTGATGAGGAAGCGGCTTGGGGCGGTGGGCGTGAACATCACGCGCGGGAGTTTTTGCAGGCTCGGACTTAGGCGGAGCATTTTACGGGCGCCGCTCCATGTGCCGTCGAGGAGGAAGAGGACGAGACGGCGGCCGCCGAGCTCGGCGGGGGCGAGGGCGCCGGTGGTCAGGTTGCGCGCGGTGGGGCCCGGGTAGACGAGCACGGGGAAATTGGCGGGATCGGCGATGAGTTCCTGCACGGCTTCGTCGGTGTCGAAGTTGAGGCCCATGTGGATCTCGCTGTTGCCGAGGCAGAGGTGGGTGAGGCGGCCGGTGCCGGCCTTCTCGTGCTTGAATTCCTTCGGGTGCATCAGGAACACAAACCGCGTGCGAGAGGGCATCGGCGTGATGGACGCGCACCAGCAGAGGGATTGCGGCCAGAAGCAGCGGTAGCAGGTGAGGCGGCTCATGTCGTGGGCGGGAGGATGAAGGGCGAGGGGCGAGGGGTGAAAGGGGAAAGAGAGGGGGGAGCGAAGACGGAGCGTTGCGGTGGGGCGGCTGGGTCTGCCTGACTGCGGATCATGTCTGCCGATGAAGTGAATCAACCGATGGTGCTGCGGCCGGTGGCGGTGTTGCGCACGCCGTTCATGGAAAAATTTGGCGTGCCGCGGCAGAGCGGATTGGTGCCCGAGGCGGAGGGGCGCGTGGTGTTTGCGCCGGAGTTTGCGCGGGAGGAATTTGTGCGCGGGCTGGAGGCGTTTTCGCACATTTGGCTGATCACGCAGTTTCACGAGAATCCGGTGTGGGCCGGCACGGCGACGGTGCGGCCGCCGCGGCTGGGTGGGAATGAGCGCGTGGGGGTCTTCGCCTCGCGCGCGCCGAATCGGCCGAATGGGCTCGGGCTGAGTCTGGTGCGGCTGTTGGCGATCGAGACGGTGCCGACGTTGGCGTTGCGGGTGGCGGGAATCGACGCGGTGGACGGCACGCCGGTTTTTGATGTGAAGCCTTATCTGCCGTGGTGCGAGGCGCCGGCGGGAGCCCGGGCGAACTGGGCGCAGGCAGCGCCGGCTGCGCGCGCGGCGGAGGCGGTCGTGATCGCTCCGGATTTGGCGGAGAAAATTATGCGCGAGACAGGAGGGGAAGGCGCGCCGACGCTGGCGATGATCCGGCACCTGCTGCAGCACGATCACCAGCCGGCGTATCAGCAGGACCCGGCGCGCGTGTATGGGATGAATCTGGCGGGGTGGAATGTGCGTTGGCGGGCGTTGGAGGGAGATCGGGTGGAGGTGTGCGGGGTGGAGCGGATCGGGGCGTGATTTGGCCCGGGGCTTGTCTTGTGGCGGGCGAGCGGGCGTTGTGAGGGGATGACGCCGCCGACGCCTCCGCTCGCGCCGTTGGCGGGACGGCCAACGGTGGACGCGGTCATGGACAAATTTCTCGCGGTCGCAGCGGCCAAAGGCCTGACCCTCTACCCGGAGCAGGAGGAGGCGATCCTGGAACTATTCGACGGGAAAAACGTGATCCTCGCGACGCCGACGGGCTCGGGGAAGTCACTCGTGGCCGCCGCGCTGCATTTCAAGACGCTGTGCGCGGGCGAGCGGTCGGTTTACACGTGCCCGATCAAGGCGCTGGTGAACGAAAAGTTCCTGTCGCTGTGCCGCGATTTTGGGCCGGAAAACGTCGGGATGATGACGGGCGATGCGAGCGTGAATCTCGACGCGCCCGTGCTGTGCTGCACGGCGGAGATCTTGGCCAATATCGCGCTCGGCGGCGGGCCGCGGGCGGCGGCGGTGAAGGCGGTGATCATGGACGAATTTCACTACTACTCGGACACGGAGCGCGGGACGGCGTGGCAGGTGCCGCTGCTCGCGCTGCCGGGCGCGCGGTTTCTGCTGATGTCGGCGACGCTGGGCGCGACGGAATTTTTTGAGCGTGAGCTGACGCGGGTGACAGGCGCGGCGAGCCTCACGGTGCGGAGCGACCGGCGGCCGGTGCCGTTGAGTTTCGAGTATTCGGAGACGCCGCTGACGGAACGCGTGGCGGAGGTGCTCACGCAGAAACGTGCACCGGTGTATCTCGTGCATTTCACGCAGCGAGACGCGGCGGAGGCGGCGCAGGACCTGATGAGCCTCGACGTGTGCTCGAAGGACGAAAAGGCGGCGATCGCGACGGAGTTGGAACGGGTGAAGTTCAACAGCCCGTATGGCAAAGAAGTGAAACGCTGGCTGCGGCATGGTGTGGGCGTGCACCACGCGGGATTGCTGCCAAAGTATAAAATCCTAGTGGAACAGCTCGCGCAAAAAGGCCTGCTCAAGGTCATCTGCGGCACCGATACGCTCGGCGTGGGCATCAACTTGCCGATCAGCACCGTGCTGTTTACGCAGCTTTGGAAATACGACGGGAAGAAAGCGGCGGTGTTGGCGGTGCGGGATTTTCGGCAGATCGCAGGGCGGGCGGGCCGGGCGGGTTTCGACGATCGCGGCTACGTGATCGCGCAGGCGCCGGCGCACATGATCGAGAACAAGCGCGCGGAGGAGAAGCTCGCGGGGAATCCGCAGAAGCTGCGGAAACTTGTGAAGGCGCGGGCACCCGAAGGCGCGGTGGGGTGGGACGCGAAGACCTTTGAGCGCTTGCAGACCGCGCCGCCGGAAGGACTGACCTCGCGGTTCGCGGTGTCGCACGGGATGATGTTGCTGATGCTCGGGCGGGATGGCGACGGGTGTCGGGCGATGCAGCGGTTGATCGGGGATTCGCACGAATCGGCGAATCGCAAGAAGGCGCTGCGGGACCGGGCGTGGCAGTTGTTCCGCGCGTTGATCGACCGGAAGATCGTTTCGATCATGCCGAAGGCGGAGCGAGCGGCCGGCGGCTCGGGCAGAAAACTGCGGGTGAACGTGGAGTTGCAGGACGACTTTTCGCTGCACCAGGCGCTGTCGCTGTATCTGTTGGACACGCTGCCGCTGCTGCAGCGGGAGTCGGCGGACTATCCGTTTGATGTGCTGACGTTGTGCGAGGCGATTGTGGAGGACCCCGAGGCGATCCTGCGGCGGCAGGTGGACCGGCTGAAGACGGAGAAGATGACGGAAATGAAGGCGGCGGGCGTGGAGTATGACGAGCGGATCGCGAAGTTGGAGGAAGTGGAACACGTGAAGCCGTTACGGGAGTTTTTATATGATACGTTCAACGCGTTCGCGGCGGCGCATCCGTGGGTGGAGGGCGAGAACGTGCGGCCGAAGTCGATCGCGCGGGAGATGTTTGAAGGGTATCGGTCGTTTGCGGACTACGTGAAGGACTACGGGCTCGAGCGCATGGAGGGCCTGTTGCTGCGGCACCTCACGCAGGTCTGGAAAGTGCTCGCGCAGACGGTGCCGGACAGCGCGAAGACGGAGGAAGTGGCGGAGATGGAAGTGTATTTCCGGGAACTGATCCGGGGCGTGGATGCGAGTTTGTTGGAGGAATGGGAACGGCTGAAAAATCCGGAGTGGGTGGCGGTGGAAACAGACGGCGCAGACAAGCCGGCGCGGCCCGCGAGTTTTGATGTCACGCGGGACGAAAAAGCGTTTCGGCGGCTGGTGCGGGCGGAGATTTTTGCGCAGATGCAGCGGGCGCTATCATGGGACGATGAGTACGAAGCGGAGCGCGCGGTTTTTGCGGCGTATGGTGAGGCGCGGAGGCGGTTCCGACTCGATCCAGAAGGGCGCTCGGCGAAGTACACGCATTTTGGCGCGGTGGTGACCGATGGGGTCGTCGCGACGGCGGCGGTGGGCGAACTGGAGGTCGTGCAGGTGCTCGTGGACGCTGAGGGCGCGAACGACTGGGAGGCAGTTTTCGGCGTGGCGATGGCGGCGTCGCGGGCTGAAAATCGCGCGGTGGTGCGACTCGTGGCGGTGCGAGCCATCGGTGCCAGCGCCGGCGAAGTGTCACCTATGGAGTGACACTCTCGGGCGGGCCGAAAAGGCTTGGCGGGAGGGGCGGGCGGGAGGTCATCGTGGCGGGATGGAAGTGCCGCCGCTCATTGTTCACCTAGACGCCGACGCGTTCTTTGTGGCGTGCGAACAGGCGCGGCGACCGGAGTTGCGCGGGACCAAGTGCGCCGTTGGCGGGACCGAGCGCGGCATCATTTCCTCGGCGAGCTACGAGGCGCGGGCTTGCGGCGTCTACACGCCGATGCCGACGTCGCGGGCGCGGCAAGTGTGTCCGGATCTGATCATGATCCCGCACACCAGCGGGCTGTATGGGGAAGTGTCGCGGCGGATGTTTGATCTGTGCGAGACGCTGACGCCGGTGGTGCAGCGGAACTCGATCGACGAAGGTTATCTGGACTTGGGGCCGTGCGGGTTGACGACGACGGAGGCGGTGGAGGCGGCGGTGCGGAAGTTGCAGAAACGGATTTGGGACGAGTTGCAGATCACGGTTTCGATGGGAATCGCCGCGAACAAGTTGGTGGCGCAGATCGCGAGCAAGTTGAGTAAACCGCGCGGATTCGTCGTGGTGGCACGAGGGGAGGAGGCGGGATTTTTGGCTCCGCTCGCGCTCGGGAAACTGCCGGGGGTCGGCGCTAAAACGGAAGCGGGGTTGGCGGAGCGCGGGTTTAGGCTGATCGGGGATTTGTTGGTGCGCAGCGAGGCCGACCTGAAAGGGGCGTTTGGCTCCGGCTGGAGGGAGATGGTCGCGATGGCCCGGGGGACCGACGACCGACCGGTCGATACAGAGAGCGAGGACGCGAAAAGCTATTCGCAACAGGAGACCTTTGGCGAAGACGTGGGAGAGTTTGCCGTGATCGAGCGGGTCGCGAAGCGGATGATCGACGAGTTGTTGCCCAAGGTGCGGGCCGACGGAAAGCGCGTGCGGACCATCACGGTAAAGGTGCGCTACCCGGATTTCACGCAGGAGACGCATGGCCGAAGCTTGGCTGACGCGACGGATTTGGAAGCGCCGTTCTATCCGTTGGTCGCCCCGTTGCTGCGGGAGGCGTGGACAAAGCGGCTGCCTTTGCGCCTGGTCAGCGTGCGTTTTAGCAACGTCGAGCAAAGTCGTCAGCAATTGGAGATGTTTGCGGAGACGGACGAAAAACGCCGCCGCCTGGCCGGGGTGTTGGACAAGCTGAACAACCGCGGCGGCACCGCCGCCGTGCAGCACGGTCACCAACTCGGCGCCAAGAAGGACTAGGCGCACGCCGCTGGCCGTTAAAAAGAACCAGTGCCTTGCGGTTGTCCGATGCGACTCTGGCGGCAAAGTCTTGGCACTATCGGTTTCCCGTAAGGACGTTGCCTGATGCGTCTGTCCTGAAAGGAGGTCGCCCTCAACCCTGCTCCCCATGCTGCTAATAAAAATTCCCCGTCTCATCGTGCTGTGCGCTCTCTCGCCGGTTTTCGACGTTGTCGCCCAAACCGCCCCGGCCCCTGCCCCCGCCCCTGTCCGCCCAGCCGCCAAGGAAGACCCCGTCCAGCTTTCCGTCTTCGAGGTTACCACCTCCCAAGACATCGGCTACCAGTCTACCAACGCCGCCGAGGTCACGCGCATGAACACCGCCATCACGGACATTCCGATGAATGTGACCGTTCTCAACCAGCAGTTCATCGAGGACACGTTGGCTCGCAAAACAGAGGACGTTTTGGAATATGTGCCCGGCTTCGTTCCGACCTCGAACAACGATTCGTGGTCGGTCCGCGGCTTTGCCAATGCCAATACGAAATTCCTCAACGGCTTTCTCCAGCAGGAGAGCATCGGCACCGTCTCTGTGGCAAACGTCGAGCGCGTCGAAGTGCTTAAGGGCCCGGCCGCGGTGCTGTTCGGACAGGGCGGATTCGCCGCTACGGTCAACCGCGTGACCAAGCGCCCGCGCGACAAGGCTGCGACTTCGGTGCGTGGCAGTTTCGGTCCGCTCGATTCGTGGCGAGCCGAAGTGGACACGACCGGCCCGATCGGGGGCAGGGGATCGCCCTTCGCCTTCCGAATCACCGGGGTATGGGACGACGGGGAATACTACCGGAAGATTTCGCACAAGGAGAAGGCGTTTTCCTCCGTCGTATCGTGGCAGATCGCGAAATCCACCCGGCTCACACTCGAGCAACTTTATGTTGAGGAGACCGACGGCGGCGCGGTCTGGCGCCAGCCGATGTTTCGTGGCGATCCGCGCGGCTTTCTGCTGGCGGATGGCACTTTTCTGTCTTCCGGCGACAATCGCCAGGGGTTTTCCGCGCCGGGTGATATCCGCGTTTGGAAACGTGGTTTCGCGATGGCCGACCTCCAGCACGCCTTCAACCGCAATGTACAGTTGCGGGTCCAATTCGCCCACGATGTGAAGGACCAACTTTACGACGAGACGCAGCCCGAGCAGGGCTCGCTTACGATTCTCAAGGACGCCGTTCTCATGCCCAAGCGCTGGCGCGTCCGCATCCAAGACGTTGAGAATCTCCGTTTGCGCTCAGAGCTTTTGGCCACGTTCAAGACCGGTCCGGCCAGCCATCGAGCGCTGTTCGGTTACAGTTGGGACGACTCCGACGGCATTGTCTGGAATCGCGATGGCATCTATAACCGTGGCGGGCTCGCGGCGAATGCCGCCGCGCTTAACCAGCGCTTCCCGACCGCCAGTGTGGGCAGTCGTTTCAACCAATACCCCAATCTCAGTTATGCCGATTTCTTGGTCGATGTCCGCCGCGCTGGTTTCAACCCGTTCATGATCCCTCCGGTTAATGTGATGAACCCCGGCATATCTCCTCCCGTGTCCGGGAAAGCGGAGCGCCCGCCGTTGCCGACCGGGGCCCGCAATCGGGATACCACCGTCAACCACGAGTTCTACCTTGCCGACGTCGTCTCCTTCATGGAAGAGCGGCTTTTCGTGACCGGTGGCCTGCGGCATACGCGCACGGACGACGGACGGTTTAACACCACGACCAACGTCCGCGCGTTCGATAACAACGCCAAGTCCACTACCTTCAGCACCGGCGTTGTTTATCACCTGAATCGTGAGAAATCGCTGACGCTTTACGCGAATGCGAACAGCTCTTTTATCCCGGAGTTTCAGAGGCAGCCGGACGGCGATGCGCTGAAGCCCCAGGAGGGAAAGCAAAAAGAAGCCGGTCTGCGCTTCAGCCTCGCCGGTGATCGCATCCAAGGTCTGCTCTCGGTCTACGAGATCCAACAGCGGAATGTGACGCAGCCGGATCCGAACCGGGTAGACTATTTCGTGCAACTTGACGGCATTCGTTCCCGCGGCACGGAGTTTACGTTAAACGCCCGGTTCACGGACGCTTGGTCCGTAATGGGCGGCTACTCCTACAACGACTCCCGCGACACGAAGACTCGTGTGCGCTCGATCTATGCGCCGTATCACATGTTCACGGCGTTCAACAAGTATGCCTTCCGCCAGGGCAAGCTGCAGGGCTTGGATGTCTCGCTGGGGTCGATCTACATCGGAGAACGTCCTATTGACCCGACGCCGATCACGACGCTCGGAGGGCTCGTCAACACGCCGATTTGGACGATGTCCGGCGAGTGGCGCTTCGATGTCGTGTTGCGTTACGCGCTCCGCACCAAAGGTCGGGTGCAATATGTGTTCGGGGCCAAGCTGCAGAACGCGCTCGATAACCAAGACATCTTCAAACTCGGCGACACGGTCAGCGTTCAGCGCCAGCCGGGACGCACCGTGCAATTTAGCGTCTCGGCCAAGTTCTGACGCCGCCTCGCTCCGCGCGGGCCATCCACCCTCCCTGATGCGACTCCTCTTTCGCTCCGAGTTGCTCCCCCGGCTTCTGGTATGCCCGGCAGGGCTGCGGTGGCGCCTCGCGACGGCGTCCGCTTTACTTGCGGGTGTGTGGGGATCTTCCGGGCTGGCCGCGGTTCCGGTGTCCACCGCCGATCATGCGGGTGAAACTGCTTGGCTCGCCCAAGGCTTCACCACTCGTCAGCGCGATGAGTTGCGCGAGGTCTGGCGGTGGGGCATCGCGGAAAAATTCGTCGCGGGCGGCGCCATGCTGATCGTGCATCGCGGCGAGACCGTTTTCCGCGAGGCCTTCGGAGTCGCCGATCTCGCCACGGGCCGGCCGTTCACGGTCGACGCCCCGTGCCGCCTCGCTTCGGTCACGAAGCCGTTTACCGCGACGCTCTTCGCCCGGCTTGTCGAGGAAGGCCGGCTGGCGTGGGACGACCCGGTGGACAAATTTCTGCCGGAGTTCGCCGCGCTTGAGGTGCGAGGGCAGGGGCGCGCCAAACGCGCGCCGTTGATCCGCGAACTCCTCTCGCACACGGCCGGTTTCCCCGGGAACGACGAGCGTCGTGCCGGTGCGGTCGATATTCCGTCGGAGAGCACACTGGCGGAGGTAGCCGCGTCGCTCGCGCGTTCCGGCCTCGTGCGCGAGCCCGGGTCCGGTTACGCTTATTCCGGTTTCGGCTACATGGTCGCAGGCCGCGTCGCCGAAGTCGCGACGGGACGCGAGTTTTCCGCGCTTCTGCATGAGAAGCTGCTCGCGCCGATCGGCGCCGACCAGGTCGTGTTCCACCCGTCGGCCACCGCCGCCCTGCGCGCACGCCTACCTGTGATGTATGACCGAACGGACGGACGTCTCGTGCCCGCCGCCGCTGCCGGACGAGAGGATGCGGGGGTGAAATTTCCCAACCCCGGCGGCGGGCTCGTCGCTACGCTCGACGACGTGGGCCGTTTCCTGCGCCTCCATCGCGACCGCGGCGTGGCCGTCGGCACGCCGCTGCTCCAGCCCGCTTCGCTCCGCGCCCTTTACACCCGGCAGCCCGCCACCAATCGCGAGGGCTACGGCCTCGGTTTCAATCTTCTCCACGCGGGTGCCGACGGTATCGCCGATCGCGTGCAGCACGCCGGCGCCTCCGGGACGCTCGCGCTCATCGATTTCCAGCGCGATTTGTTCGTCGTCGTGCTCACCCAAGTGCCGACGAAGCAACGGCAGCCCTTCGGCAATCGACTCAACCAAGCGGTTTCCGCGATTTTCCCGCCACTATGACTCTCCGCTCTCTTCTCCGCCTCGTAGGCGCGACCCTCGCCGCTGGCTTGCTCTCCCCCAACGCAGCGTTCGCCGCCCCGTCTCGCCCCAACATTCTCCTCATCGTCTCCGAGGACAACGGTCCCGAACTCGGGTGCTACGGAGACCCCTATGCCCGCACGCCTAACCTTGATCGTCTCGCCGCCGAGGGAGTGCGCTTCAATCGTGCGTTTGTCGCCCAGGCGGGTTGCAGTCAGTCGCGGGCGAGTTTTCTCACCGGGCTTTATCCGCATCAACATGGGCAGATCGGCTTGGCGACGTGGGGCTTCCGGTTGTATCGCGAAGATACGCCGAATATCCCGCGCAGTCTTAAGGCCGCCGGTTACCGCACCGGCATTATTGGAAAACTGCACGTCAATCCCGAGTCCGCGTTTCCCTTCGACTTCGCCGAGATTCCCCAAGGTAACTTCGCCCGCCGCAACCTCGGCGACTATGCGAAGCGCGCCGAGGGCTTTATCACGGCCGGTGACCAGCCGTTCTTTCTCAGCGTAAATTACCCTGACGCGCACGACCCTTGGCTGCGGCAGGTGGACGGACTCCCGAAAACGCCACAGACCGGACGTGACGTTAAGGCCATGGCTTACTTCGGCATCGATCCGCCCGAAATGCGCGAGATGGTCGCCGACTATTACAATAGCATGAGTCGACTCGATACGCTGGTGGGTGACCTGCTCGCGGCGCTGCAGCGCTCGGGCAAGGCGGAGAACACGATTGTCGTGTATCTGGGTGATCACGGTGCCGACATGCTTCGCGGCAAGCGCACTTGCTATGAAGGCGGCCTGCGCATCCCGCTGATCGTGCGCTGGCCTGGGCAGACCAAGCCCCAGGTGCGCGAGGAACTCGTTTCCACCGTGGACCTAATGCCCACGTTTCTCGCCGCCACCGGTGCCACTCCGGTTTCGGGCTTGGCTGGTCGGGCTTTGCAGCCGCTTTTTGGCGATGGAGCGGCCGAGTGGCGTACCCACCTTTTTAGCGAATATCACACCCACGCGGCGGCCGCGAACTACCACCCGCAACGCGCCGTGCGCACGGATCGCTTCAAACTCATCGAGAATCTTTTGCCGGATATCATAAACCCGGGCTACGCGGATACGAACCGCAAGCTAGAGGGCGATGCGATTGAGCGTGGGCAGGCGGACTTTAGAGGCGGTCTGCCCAAGGCTATCGCCGCCGCCAGTCCTGAAATCCGCGCCGCGTATGCCGTGATGGAAAAACCGCCACGTTACGAACTCTACGATCTGCAGTCCGATCCGCATGAATTTCGCAACCTCGCCGGTCTTCCCGAACACAACCAGACCCTCGCAGATCTGGCCAAACACCTCAACGCTTGGCGTGAGCAAACTCAGGATCCACTGCTGGACCCGAAAAACCTTCAGCGTCTCACGGCCGAGGTCACCGCCGTGAAGGGCAGGGCTGCCGGCGGAAGGATCGCCTGGGGCTATCCCGACTACTTCTTTGGCAAAGAACCCGCCGCAACTTCAGTTGAAGCGCCGACGAGGAAAAAAAAGAAAAACCCATGAAGAGTGTGCTCCTCGCTTTCTTATCGTTCTTGGCGCTGGGCCCTTCTGCATTCGCGGCGGACCGCCCGAATATCCTGATGATCGCCGTGGACGATCTCAACGACTGGGTCGGCTACCTCGGCGGCCATCCCGACGTGAAAACGCCCAACCTTGACCGCTTGGCCCAGCGCGGTCTCGTCTTTGCCAATGCGCATTGCCCGGCGCCCGTCTGCAATCCCTCCCGAGCGGCGCTGATGACCGGACGCCTGCCGGCCCACACCGGCATCTACGGCAACGAGGTGCGCTGGCACGAGGCGCTGCCCGGTGTGATCTCGATTCCGCAGCACTTCAAAGCGCAGGGCTACCACGTCGCCGGCGGCGGCAAAATCAACCACCACACGCCGGGCTACAACCGCGCGAGTGATTGGCACATGTATTTCGACCAGGTTTTCGACAGCCACTACCAGGTCGGTCTCGCCCGCGGCGATGACATGTCGAAGTTCGCTTGGCCCCCGGGTTTTCCGCTGAGCCAAATCCCGGCGGTGAAGGCGTTCTCGCGCCCACCGGCAAATCCCAACGAATTCGACTGGGGCCCGTGGGACGCGACCGACGAGGCGATGGGCGACGGCCAGCTCGTCGATTGGGCGGTAAAATTTCTCGCGGCTCCGCCTTCGCAGCCGTTCTTCCTCGCGCCGGGCATCTATCGGCCGCACCTGCCTTTCTACGCGCCGCGAAAGTATTTCGAGATGTATCTGCTGGATCGCATCACGCTGCCGGTGGTGAAAGCCGATGACCTCGACGATGTGCCCGCCGGTGGCCAACGCATGGCGGCGGATCGGCGTGGTGACCTCGAACTTGTGCTGAAGGAGGGCAAATATCGCGAGCTGTTGCAGGCGTATCTCGCAAACATCACCTACTGCGACGCGCTTGTCGGCCGCCTGCTCGATGCGCTCGAGGCCGGCCCGGCGGCGAACAACACCATCATCGTCCTTTGGTCAGACCACGGCTGGCATTTCGGCGAAAAAAATCACCTGCATAAATTTACCCTTTGGGAGCGATCCACCCGCGTGCCGTTTCTCATCGTCGCGCCCGGCGTGACGCGGGCGCAAACCCGCACCGCGCGGCCCGTGGGGTTGGTCGATCTGTTTCCCACGCTCAATGAACTGTGCGGCTTGCCGACGGTGGCGGAACTGGACGGCCAGAGCCTTGTGCCGCTCCTGCGGGATCCTCAGCGCGCTTGGGATCGGCCCGCGCTGACGACCCACGGCCGGGGCAACCATGCCTTGCGCAGCGAACGCTGGCGCTACATCCGCTACGCCGATGGCGGTGAGGAACTTTACGATCACGCCAACGACCCGCACGAGTGGAATAACCTCGCGGGCAAGCCCGAGTTCGCCGCCGTGAAGGCCGACCTCGCGAAATCGCTCCCGAAAACGGACGCCGCTCCGGCGCTCTCCAGCCGGGGGAAAAAGAAGAAGGAGAAATGAACCGCCGTACCGCTATCGTTTTCGTGACCGCGGGACTCCTCCTGCCGTCTCCGTGGGTCGCCGGAGTTGCGGCCGAGAAAGCAGCCGATGGCAGTTCGAAGGCGGAGCGCCGGGTGAGCAAGATGCAGACACCACCGCCGACGCGTCCGCCGTTGCAGGGCGTTGAGATCGCGGCCCTCCCCGCCGGGCAGGATCGCACCGATGTTTTTCTTCTCCTGGGTCAGTCGAACATGAAGGGCAGGGGAGTCATGCCGGACGAGCCCGCGCGCGATCCCCGGATCGTGATGATGCACTTGAAGGACGATCGCTGGTATGTGGCGCGCCACCCGCTGCACCTAGTGGGGGACGCCCGGACTTTTCAGGGCGCCGACAACGCCGGCGTCGGGCCGGGCATGGCGTTCGCGGAGGCGCTGCTGGCCCGCAATCCGCGAGCGCGGATCGCGCTCGTGCCGTGCGCCGTCGGCGGCTCGAGCATCAAACTGTGGCAGAAAGGTGCCCGCCTCTACGACGAAGCGTTGCGCCGGGCGCTCCTCGCGCGCGAGACCACCGCGGCGGCCGGCGGAGTGATCCGCGGCGCGTTGTGGCTCCAAGGCGAGGCCGATGCCACGACGGCAGGTCTGGCCGCGCACGAAGCCAAATTGCTCAAACTCGTCGATGAACTGCGGGCCGATCTCGGAATACCCGACCTTCCATTCCTCGTCTGCACCATCGGCGAAATGAAGCAGCCGGGCGACGACGCGGAGCGAATCCAGATGAAAGCGGAAATGAACCGGCTGTTGCTCTCCCTTTCGACCAAGCGGCCGCACGTGGACTGCGTGGACGCCCGTGCGCTTACCACGCACCTAGGCGACTTCGTGCATTTCGACACCGCGGCGCAGGATGAGATCGGCCGGCGCTACGCCCGGCGGTTTCTTGCCCTTTCCGGGCACCCCTAGTCGGCGCGGTCGTGACGAACCCAACCCCGTGAAAACCTCCTTCCTCCTTACGCTCCTCACCGCGATGTCGTTGGCCGCCGTCCCGGCTGTCGCGCAGAAGAAAAAAACAGCCAAGGCCGCGGAAGCCTCCGCGCCGGTCGCAACCGGGTTTCAGGGCGACGTCACCGCCGTGAGTGTCGTGGGCCGCGTCGAACAGCACCCGACCGCCTGGCGCGTCTGGCAACCGGTCATCATCCGCGGTGAGCGCCCGCGGCATCTGCTGGTCGCTTATGCCGCGATGGCCAACGGGAAGAAGGATATGGGCGATATCGTCGCCACACTCTCAGCCGACGACGGTGCCACGTGGGGCGCTCCCGTCCTGATTTTCAACCATCAAGTCCGACAGGGCAACGTGCAGTTCGCCTACGCCAACCCCGTGCTCTACCGCGCGCCCGAGACCGACATCATCTGGTGCTTTGCCATGCGCTGCCTCATCGCCCAGGAGAACAGCGAGGAGTCTCAACTCACCGCCGCGTTTACCGCCGACGGCGGCCGTTCATGGATACCGGTCGAGCTTGCGATGCACTACACCGGCCCGCTGATTACCAACGGCGGCATCGTCGAGACGGTGATCGACGGGAAGCGCCGCTTTCTCCTGCCCGCGCACCGCAACACTCTCGCCTCCGATCCCCGCGGCTCGCGCGA
>SXGQ01752863.1_pt1 | contig 32971 bp, 29 predicted proteins | sample 3178371 | NCBI WGS metagenome assembly SXGQ01 (sample SAMN11356859, study PRJNA531348) | freshwater metagenome | isolation source: freshwater sample F1-20 | place: China: Fuxian Lake, Yuxi | collected 2017-12-25
AAAGATTGATAATCTTTTTCTTCAATAGTTGGTCTTTCGCTTACATCATAAGAAGATATTTCTAAATCAGAAAAACGACGAGTTAATAATCTCTCAAATGCATCTTTTACATAAGGATTTTCAGAATCTTCTTTTATATAAAAAATACCTTTGTTAGAACCCAAAGTGTAATAGCGCATTTTAGCAGATGAGCTGGATGTACTTGATGAGGAAGATGAAGGGGTTGTTGTTGATGTAGTTGCAGATGTGGAGCTTGGACCAGAGCCTGGAGAACTAAGTGTACTTGCCTCAGGAACATTATTAATATTAGTGTATGGATACCCTATAATCACCGCATCAAGTTCTATAACTCGAACGTTGGTATATCCTTTTCTTTCAAATATTTCTTTGATTTCATCTTCAGTGTATCTTTCAGTGTTATCAACTTCAAAAGTTTTCTGATCTGTGACTACGGTAAACTTTCCTAATACAGCCAAAACAATTTTGAGTTTTCTGTTATTGCTTTTAACAATATTTACAGCCCGAGCAATGATTTCATCTTGTTCCATAATAAATATATTTCAATTTATAAAATTACTCATCCTTCTAAAATATATTTAGATGGTTCAATAACTGTCTCTTTGTTGACCTTAATTTTGACACTTTCCAAATTATTACTACCCAAATACTCGAATGCAGCAGAAGAAAGTGACATTTTTACTATTGAGTTTAGTGCTCTAGTTCCAGTTCCAGTCTTTATTGCCTTATTGATAACTTCCTCATAATAATCATCGTCAAAATCCAACATTACATTTGATTCAGCAAATAGCAATTGATTTTTCTTTACAGGACTATCCTCTAATTCAGTCAAGCAGTATCTCATCTGTTCTCTGTTTAAAGGGATAAGTGGGACAATAGATTGAATGCGCCCAACAAACTCAGTAGACATCCCATACTCTATCAAACTTTCGCTCAAAACTTCATGAGATGCTTGATTGTAAATCTCATAGCTCTTAACTTGCTTTTCATAGTCAGAAACATCGTCTTTTCTAAAACCAATTTTGCCTTCATTTAAGCCTAACTTTTTAGCAACAATTTGTTCTAATCCATTATAAGCTCCGCCAAAACAAAATAGAATCTTAGATGTGTCTACGATGATAGGAGGCCCATTTTGTTCACCAATAACATTTGAATTGATTTTGACTTTTTTACCCTCAATAAGCTTAAGTAAAGTGCTTTGAGTAGAGTAATGAAAACTCTCAAGTCTAGTTCCTGAATTATTTACTGATGCTAACTTGTCAATTTCATCAATAAATACAACGCCTTTTTCTGCCAATGATGCTTCAGCATTACTTTTCATAAAGAGTTCTGTGATTACACTATCAGCATCTGAACCTTGAAATCCTGTGGGTGAAAAGGAAGTAGCATCTCCTGATACAAATGGAACTTCTAAGTACTTGGAAATAGTATTTACAATCAAAGTTTTTCCAGAGCCAGAAGGGCCTAAAAACAAGATATTTTGCTTATCATTTGTGTTGTTATAAACATTACGCATATGTTCAAAAACAGCAATACTGATCCTTTTTTTAGCCAAGCTTTGACCAACTACTTTCTTTTCTAGATTTTCATACAAATCTTTGGGAGAAATATGTTTGTATTTTTTACTATCAACAGTAAATAGATATTTTTTTGACAATGGAGCAATTTCAGCCAATTTCATTTTCAAATCTAAAACTGAAGCTTCGTTATCACAGCCAGAAATCATAGATATAACATTTTGATGAATTTGCAACTGACCAAACTTGTTTCCAGTTGTGTAACTTTTATGACAAGCATCGCATAAGTGCATTTTAACTAATCTGTTTGCAAATATTTCAATCTCACCAAGAACATCCTTAGTTGCTTGTCTATTACAAAAGTTGCAAATTAAACTATCTATTTGTTTCAAAATGTTTTCTCCCTCCTAACATTATACATTATAGGCAGGATTTTAATGTTTTTTAAAATAAATAATTTATATAATGGAGGGAAACATATGGCAGTAGTTGACAATAATTCACAGAATAGAGGAGTTGGTAGATGGAAGGTTCAAACCTATAATCCAACTGCTCTTATTGGACCCATTGACGGCGTGTTGATTGTTAATAAAGATTTCTATACCGTTTTCAAAGATGAGAAAATGGTGAATTGTTTATTTAACGTTCCAAGTCAAAATGTAGCTTTTGCATACAATGAAATTCACGTACAAGACCTAATAATACAAAAATGAACGATAAACAATTGCAACAATCTAATGAAGTAGACAAACAACGTCCACCTTATGAGATGAAGATTATAATTTTAAATGGCGAAAATGCAATTAGAAATTTATTGCGTCTTCAGAAAAATTATAATCCCGAGCCTGTTGTAATTGATCGTATGCTTAAAAGATTAGTCAAATACCTTGAAGAAAGTTATGGGTCAATCGCAAATGTTAGACTTTTCAGTAAAGGAATGTCGTTGCAGCCTTTAATTACTGAAGCAGTTCAACATTTATTTGGCAAAAAATAATGAAAGTTGGAAAACCTTAAAGAAATTTCCGATAAACTCATTAAGTGCTCTCACAATGACAAGTTGGAAATACTTATTAGCGTGAGAGCATTTTTATTTGATAACCCTGAAATATGCGGTGTTGTATTTAATGATTATTCCGATTACAATGAAGTTTTGGAAAATTTTAAACAAAAATCAAATAAAACAATTAAGTTTCAAAACGAAAAAAATATCAAAAAAATTCAAATAAAATCTCAAGATATTTTTTTGCTTCCAAGAAACAAAAAGAACTCACTGATAGAACTTGTGGATTCTATGATAAGTGAATATCAATTTACAATTATTTTTGACAAATGCAGAGCAGATCCGTTTTTATATGATGATTTGTTTGAATTTATTCTTGCTAACGAAGAGCATTTTTCAATAGAAAATATAAATACATTTAAGAAAAGATCAAAAGAGTTGGATAGCTTGAAAAAATACGCAGATATTGAAAAACAAATTTATGAAACTTGCTTTACTATATCGAGAAAAAATAAAATAAAAAATTATTGGATAAACATTTGGGGTTTGTCAGAAACTTACTTTAATACCGGGATAGTAGAAAACTTAATAATATGAACCAGGCTTATTTAACATTTATAAGGAGAAAAAATGATGATTTCAGTTTTTTAGCAATTGAAAATCCAAGTAACCTTAAAGAGTTAAAAAAGTCTTTTTTACGTTCTGGACAGCCTGCAATTGTTATTAAGGATAACAATAAATTATTGGCATTGTATGCTATAGGAAATGATGGTGAGTTATTTCAAATCTATGGAACTGAAGACTATCTTTTCTTGATGAAAAATATATATGATGCGTCCATGATTAACATAAAAAAATACAATTTCATCAGATATATGCTTACAGAAGCATTTGACGAACTATCTATCCAAGAATCAAAACAATACAAAACTATTTTTGAAAATTATGAAGATTTGATTTTTTACACCACACTACATGCTGAATTGGATATTAGTAATATAAAGAATATTATTATCAAAGAGTTGAGAAAAATAGATATTTCCTACAGTCTCAAAATAAGACTTGTAAAAAAACTTAAACTTGTCAAACAAGTTTCTGAAAATTATTTAAGAAAGAAAATTGACATTGACTTAACTGGGTATGGCATTTATATCAATGCCTTTTAACATCAATCTTTGAACCTCTAACTTGTTAAACTCATTAGCGCTAGCTTCACAAAATTCACAACAATCTTCAGATCTTCTCCATATTCTTCTTCCATCTCTTACGCCTGGTGAAGAAAGTATGGGCAAAGTTTGTACTTCACAACGACATCTATCATGTAGTGGAGGAAGTGCTAATAGTACAGTAGGATCATTTTCTATTTTTTCTATATTGCTTTGTAAATCTTCAGGTGAGAAATTATCGTCCGGAGTAGGATCATCTGTTGTTATTTCTTCTGGAATATCTGGTTCAGTTATAGTTTCAGTCTCTTCTTCAGGTATTTCAAAAGGAGTTTCTTCTACTGATTCATCTTCAGAATCTTCTTCAGCAAAATATTTAAACTTCATATCTCCTGATATTGGAAGTCCGAATATATTATATTTTTTTGATTGTCTGTACCACATAAGTTTTTTATTCTCTTTTTCTTTATAAAAGCCTTATGTCAAGTAAATTTGATCCTAAAAAAATTATTGATTTTGAGAAAGATTACTATTTAATCTTAGGTATTGAAAAAAATAATTTTCCATCTGGCAACACTAGAAATGACGCTATTGCAAGAACCAAAATACTTGAAAATGCATTCCGCAAATGTGCAAGAAAAGCACACCCTGATTTTGGCGGTTCAGATGAGCAATTTTTAGATTTAGTAAGAGCAAGAAGAGTTTTGGAAGACTCTATCTTGAGAAAGATTTATGATAGTGGAGAATTTACAGAATTTAACTTTGGCGCAAATGAAAATGAAAGTTTTGCAGTAGACTGGGCAAAAGTAGGAAACTATAGAAAAGGAACTCCAGAAGATACTATTGGATTTAGTCTGTTTTTAAAATTATGTGAAAAGAAAGAAGAATTAGGAATTGTGCCAGCATTCTTCCCTACTTCAAATGAACATAACTATCAATGGGATTTTGTAATTAAGAATTCAAATAAAAATAAACTTGTTATTTCAATTGTCAATGATGAAAATGAAGTATTGAGACTTACAAATTCTGATGAGATACAAGACTCCCTGCCATTCAAAATTTACATATGCATACCAGAGTCTTCTTTAGTTTTTGCAAGACAAAGTAATGATGTCAAGGATCCATTTGGTAAGACTCTTGTAAACGGCTCAATTTTATCCGCAAACTATAATGATTTAGACCTCCTAGAATCAACAAACATAAATGCTACTAATGAATACTTAAACACAAAATTATTAACAGATTTATTATCTTTTCAAAATGGGGAACTAAAATCTAAAAAAATTACTAACCAGAAAAAATGGATGACAAGTGACGAATTGAAGAATTTTGATAAAGAAAAATTGCAAGAAATTGTAAATTTTAAAAGTTTTGAAATTGTAAAAAACGAAAATGCTGATTATTGGTTAGACTCCATAGATAAAAAACCAATTAAAAGACTAGGTGAAGCTAAGCCGGAACTACCATTATAACAGGGCTTGGTATTTTAAATTCGGAAAAAATAAGAGTGGTTATATTTTTAGCACTAATGCGAGGAGACCAATAATTTGGCAAAGCATATATACATCATCGACACTTGTGTCTTACTCCACGACCCCCTTGCCCTCTACAAATTCGGTGACAATGATATTTATATACCATTAGCAGTCATCGATGATTTGGACGACATCAAGACAAGAAAAGAAAATGTTGGATGGTCAGCCAGACAAGTATTTAGAAACTTAGAACATTACTCACTTCAAGATCTTCTCAAGGGTGTAAAAATCAATGAGCTCGGAGGAAGATTGTTTGTTTACAATACAGAGTCTCCTTTACAAAAAAATGAAAGACCAAATATTGTTAAAGTTCACTCTGATAATGCAATAATAGAATGCTGCTTAGCTCTTAAGTCAGCAAATCCTAGAAAGAAAGTTGCCATTATCACAAAAGACACTGGACTTAGAATTCGTGCTATTACTTGGGGTTGTGCTGCTGAAAATTACAGAGCAGATCAACTTTCTGATGAAATTTACACTGGCTTAAGAAAATTTGAACTTACTAACCATGAAGATTGGACCTACCTGTGGTCTGATGGCGAAATTGAACTTAAAAAATTATCCGAAGATACAGTAAGTAAACTTGGTGACATATATCCAAATGAATTTATTTTATTCCATTACGGAGAAAATATTTGTCCAACTCTATACAAGAGAGGCATTTTAAAAGTTCTAAAAGAAAAATCTAATGCAAAAGAGACTAGGGGATATTCTGGAATTCAAGGAAAAAACTTAGAGCAAAAATGCGCTTTGGAAATTCTAGCAGACTTGACTATTGCTCTTGTGACTCTTTCTGGCCCAGCAGGTACTGGTAAGTCTTTCTTAGCTTTGGCCGCAGCATTACAAATGATAAATGAAGGTATTTATGACAAAATTGTTGTTATGAAGCCTTTGATTCCAGTTGGCGGTAAAGATATTGGTGCTCTTCCTGGAGACAAATTTGATAAGATCTCTGCTTGGCTTGGTCCAATCAAAGATAATATTGATCAAATCCTAGGATCCAAGTCTCTTTCTGCAAACAATATGTTTGAAGAAATGGTGAGAGATGGAATTATTGAAGTAGAGGCTATGGCTTTTATTCAAGGTCGTTCTATCCCAAGATCTATCATTATTCTTGATGAAGCTGAAAATATTTCACCAAGAGAAGCAAGGATGGTAGTAGAAAGATGCGGAAAAGACAGTAAAGTTATCCTCCTTGGGGACCTTTCACAGGTTGAAAATCCATATCTTGATGCTAAGTCAAATGGTTTGTCACACGCCATATCAGGCGGAAAGAAAAGCGAACTTGTAGCTTCTGTAACTCTAAGCAAAGTTGAACGTTCTGAATTAGCCGCTGTTGCTAGTGAAATTTTCAATAGACCTGAAGCTAGAAGAAATTAACGGATAAGTAATGGCTCACGCATTTTTTTGGACTGAAATAAACTCATCAAATAACACTGAAATATCAAGGGAAATTTCTAGTGCTGGTTTTGGTACTAATGTATCAAATTCTTGGACAAAAAAATTGTTCAAATTGAAATGGGTAAATACTGATGTCGAAAATATAAGACTGTGGTTGGATAATGAGTATGCTAACATATACAATATATCTCATTATCCAACAATAAAAAATACTTCTAATCTCAAAATATTAGAAGACTTAGGGTTCGAATTAAAGTTCACAGTATTTGACACATTTGTAGTCAACCAAACAAATGCAGACTTAGCAACATCAAGCAACTTAGGTTCAACAACTATTGTTACTGAAAGTTTTTTAGTTGCTCCAAGTTATATTGACGGGATTGCTCTTGACAATAACAAAAAAATATTAGTCAAATCACAAACTAACCCAATACAAAATGGATTATATAAAGTATCCTCATCTTCAGGCCAAGGTACATATGGCGGAGTTGTTGCTGAAGATATATTAACTGCTGCAAAGATAGTAGGATTAGGAAGTTCTTCTTACTATCTTTATAGCATTGGGCTTTCACCTTTTCAAACCGCTTCTGCAGGTTCTACTAGTTTTAAATGGGTGAATAGATCAACAATCTATCAACTTACAAATGCAGATTGTGCTACAACAAGCAATCTGCAACAATCATCAGTAGGACTTTCAACTAGTTCTTTAACTCTAGATAGTCATACACTTTCTTTGAATGACAGAGTTTTAGTAAAAGATCAAACTACAAAATCACAAAATGGTATTTATTTTGTTTCTAGTCTTTATAGACCAAATGCAAATACATATTACAATCCATTTACAAGCACTTTGGCTGCTGATGATTTTTGGGACACTGCACAAAGTTACATCAAGTCTAATAATACTCTTAGCATTCAATTTATAAATTCTGCAGTAGGAAATACTGGGGGATATTTTAGATATTATTCAGGCTCTGGACTTACTGGAGGTATTGCTTCAACATCTGATTTAAGATGGTCAAATGCTACTTATAACTACAAGTATGCGACAGTAAATTGGTATTATGAAGTAACTTCAACTAGTGGAATTGGATTCAGTTCAAATCTTAGTGGAAACGCTGGGACATTAACTAGTACTCCAAGACAAATCGTAAACTCATCAGGCATTGCAACTACGTTAACAACAAGTGAACTTGTTTTAGTAAAACATTACAATCCAAGTTACAGTGGAATATACACAGTTCAAAATGTTGCCTTTGGTACAACTGGAATATGGACAAGGTCCACTGCATACGATACACCTTCAGAAATATCACAAACAGTTGTAAGTGTCAATAATAACATAAACTCACTTGGTGGAAATATTTGGTATTTGGGGAAAACAAACACCTATAATCAGTTTTTCAACTTAAATCTTGATTCAATAAATGTTCAGGAAAGATTCTACCCTTACACATACGAGCCTGTAAACAATCTTGTCTCAAGCAATCAATCAGACTTGACTGACGTTAATGAAGTTTATTTCAATAACTCTGGAATTGCTATATCTCAAAGAGTTCTTGTTAGTGGTCAAACAACATATCCATCTCAAAATGGACTGTATCGTGTTTCGCAAATTTGCAACACTGTTTATGGACTAAAGATCAAGGATGATTATTCAGTATTACGTGGCTCAGTTAGTAAACTTTTAAATGGTACCACTGGATCTGGGACTACTTGGATGCTTTATGCTTCTGGAACTGAAACATCTCCTGGCGCTATTGGTGTAACTTGGTTAAATATCACAAATATAACTAATATTATTTGTAATGCAGAAACAACTGTAAATAAATTTTTCAGCCAATATATTACTCCTAGAGACTTTGATGTAGCAGTTGGTGCTGGTACTACGGTCTTAGTTAGAGTAACTGACGAGTCTAGAAATGGTATATATACTGTTTCGTCTATAGGAAACTCACAAAAACAAGTTTTTCAATATGATGACGCATTAGCAGACTGGTTCTATGATATTTACAATTCAGTATTGTCAGATTCTTTAGGTTCTCACTCTGTATCTCCTGACTTAAAGAAGCAGATTCAAGGCGTTTATCAAATTACATCTATCGGAGCGACTGAAAGTGGACAAGTGTTTGTTCCAGAGGTATCTTTCCCATCATTCCAAAATTACGAAGCGTTTTTTGGTGCTGATGGAAAGGGAAGCTCGCTGATACAAGATTTGGACGTTGATTGGTACAGACAAGATCTGCAAAAATATTCTGTCAAAGCAGTCTTGAATATATCTGATATATCCCTGATTCCTACAACTTCAGGAACAGCAATATCTAGTTTGATTTATTCTAACTCAGGTGCCGGATCAACACTATTGAGGGTTAACGATAGTATTTTGGTTTATGTAGGTAGTGGCACAAGTTCTAATTCTGCACTTAATGGCATTTACAGACCATCATTTACAGGGATTGGTTCTGTATATTTTACCCAGCATGAAGACTTTTACTTTGATTCTAAGTTTGAATCAACTGGAGACTTAAAATCATTAGCATCTCCATACGAAAGGCCTAGTGTTGTAACTGTAGAACACGGTTACTTGGGTGTTGGCACTACTTTCAACACTAAATACGTTTACATGCAAGGCGAAGTAGGGATACGTAGAAATACATTTGGTTCTGATTACTCTTCCGTAGATTTTGAAAAATATTTACATACTGGAACTGAAATTTTCAAAACAGGTTCAGAAATAAGACTTCATAAAAATAATCAAGAGCTAAGCAAATTCTTTAGACTTGCTCCAATTCAACATCTTCTTCAGGCAGATTTGACACAAGATAGTGTGACGAACGATATTCTTCTAGTCAAAAGAAGTGGTACTCAACTATTTAGTCTTGTTCCAGGTGACACAACTTCTTATTTCTATCAAATAAACGATAGAGTCTTTTATTACGCAGAAGATGAAGGCAACTACAATACAAGTGTCAGAAAGTCAACGAGTGGCATTTATCAAATAGTTTATATTGATTCAAACTACAATTATAACTTAAGAAAAGTCAAGAATAACTCTGTAAATGGGCACTTAGACTATGCCAAAAGACTTGTTACACAGTCATCTGTTGGTAGTACAATTTTTTACTTAGCAAGACCTGAAACTTCAAGCACAGTTTACACTTGGACTGAAAACAATTACAACTCTGCATTATCAGATGTATATGTTGTTTCAACTGGCAATACTGTAATAAATAAAACTTATTCAACAGACTATACTATTGATTCATCTTCTGGTAAGTTAAATGCAGTTGGTACTGGTTGGACTGGAACCCTTTACGTTTATCTTTACACAGACAACACTGTACCTGCTTATGATTCAGAACCAAAACAATTATTAAATAGATATTACTATTTACCACAAGTACTTAAGGATAGATTTTTATTCACTTCTAATGTTGCGTTAGGCTCATCGAACTGGCAAGTAGACAAAGAATACTTCCAAGTTGTAAATGCCATAGGTACAGCAACAACAACAGAAGTAAAATTCAACAGAGATAGATTTTCTTGGATAAAATCATTTGATTCTTCAAAAAATTATTCTTCAACTGTACAGCATATTGTTAGCAATAATTCGAATACAAACTATTATTTTACTGACAGGCTTTCTTCAGATGGATACTATTTTAAAACAGGTCTAGGCAATTCAAGTTCTTTTGAAGATACTAATCTCATTGACCCTATAACCTTAAATAAAATTGGTTTATTTACTGGTGATTTTTATCTTGAGAAAATAATAAACTCAGGTACAGCCACTACTTTGACAGATTGGTACACAGGGTTGGGATTAACTGCTAATGCTAATGTGCTAATTGTTGCAAATAAAACTACAACAGACTACAGTGATAGAATAATTGATTCAGAATATCAATCTGAATACTATGATGACTTAAACAGATTAGTTTTGCAAGACAAATCAGGCAAAAAAGATCAAAAAGTTTACAAATTCAAAAGATCTGAACATCAAGTTGTAAATCTTTCTTATCACTCTTCTTTTGGTGGAACTTTAACTCCTACTCAAGCATTATTGACAAATAGTGCAGGTTCAGGAACTTACGTACTTTATTATAATCCCGCAAATACAAATAGAGATACAAGTAGCAGATCTTGGATAGACGTTTCTACTAGAAGTGAGTTTATTTGCTCCACAGGAAATACTGGTTCTATTCCAGACCTCAACGACATAACATATATTCCTGTTGTTGGGCCAATGTCTGGAAGTGGTAACACAGCATATTTTGATGGATATAGTGTAGGCACTGGAGACACTATACTTATAAGAAATCAGACTGACAGCACATTGAATGGTATCTATTCAGTAGTCTTGAGAAATACATACACATTGAATAGAGCATCTGATTTAGATGCAACTTCAGAATTGTATGAACTTGGTCGAGTAACTTTTGGAAATAGAACATTTGAACTCAATCTTCCAGAAGATAGCACATCATACAATCTGGGAGCATCAGCATTAAACACACCTTTGATTTGGAAATCAATAGGCCCTGAATATATAATAGATGTTGTTGGGTTAGGACATACAAGTTTCTCTAACCTTAACTTGATACCAGACTTTGTGAATGGCAGAGAAATTGTTGACGGAGAGAAAGTTTTCTTCTACGCACAATCAACAAATTCTGAAAAAATTGTTGCTAGATTTAAGAAAACTGTAATGCCAAATCTGACTCGTGTTGGAAGCGGCTCATTAACAACTCAATTTCAAATATCTAGTCTATTTATTACAGATGCAAATCGCAATCTAAATTATGAACTATATTACAATCCATCCGCTACAACAGTTGGATCAGACTCAGTAGAATGGTTTAGACAAAGCCTGATTAGCAACTTTACATCTGCATCTTATGGATTTACGACTAACATAAACTTGAATAACCTTTTAGGAGCAGTAAATGCTCAAAAAGGTGACAGATTATTAGTATTCAATCAATCAGATGAAACTCAAAATGGTATATACTTCTTTGATATCAAAAATAATTACTATCTTTCAAGAGATGAATTTTTAGATAGCGATAATGAAATAGATATCAGCAAAAAAGTATATGTATCATCTGGTTTAGCAAATACAGGCTTTTACGCACTTGTATTTGATGAAAGTGTAACAAGTCCAGGTATTGGTGTTACTCCTCTCTATTGGCCAAAGATTAGAGAAAATACTATCCTAACTGACGCAAGAGTTGCAACAAATTCCAATATTGTATTGACAAATCCGCCAAGCACGATAGACGAAATTACATTGAGAAAATATGACAGGGTGCTTGTCAAAAATCAAAGTACAAAATCTCAAAATGGTTTATATGTAGTGTCAAGTATAGGTAGTTCTAATGTTTGGACCAGAGCGACAGATCTTGATTCAAGCAGCGAACTTTTACCACAATTAACAATAAGTGTTGGTTATGGAACTACAAATGCTAATAAAAATTATAGAATAAAACTTCCAACTCCATTAACTATAAGCAATACACAAAGCACTGCATTTGTTTTGGGCACTGATAATATAGACTGGATAGATACATCGACTTCAGAGCTTTATGAATCAAGTCCTGAACTTTGGCAAAATCTCAAATCGGGTTATGAAAACGCAGTGTTTTTAGGTACTGCTAAAATGGCAACAGATTCAACAGCGGTAAGCAGAAGTTTCGGAATTGCAGTCAAAACTCCTACAAGCGGAATTTTATCAGGCTTTGGTATAACTGAAAATGGGAAAGTTAGAGGTCTTAATTTCAAAGTTGAATATAAAATTGCTAAGGACTGAAGGTATCCCTTCACAGAATAAAAAAATATAGTATTAACAATTTATCAAGAGAGATAAAATATGCACAATTTAGAATCAGATCTTCACGTTATTTTAGATGACATTGCTCCAAACATTCATTCATATGAAGAACAAGCAAAAATAATCGCTTATGCGTCTTCAGTACTGAATAAAAAATTCAATCAAGTAAGATTTGCAAAGACAGATTCTAAAACAATTGACGCAAATATGACAGAAGCAATCCTAATTGCAATGAAGTCTGTGTCCCATTGGGAAGATGATGAAGATGACCAAGACTTTGTTGATGGACGTGGCTTATCTGCATCACAACTAGTCAGAAAAGTTGCTAACACTAAACCACCATGGGGCAAAATGGATATTATGGATCCTAATGTTTTAGAAGATGTATTTTCATTTGAAGATGAAGATGCCGAAGAAAAAGAAAACATTTTTGAAAACTCTGAACAAACAACTGAAGTTTATGACACTAAAGGCAGAGGAAGACACAGATCTGATTTTAACGTTAAGCGATAATTAATATGAAGAAAACAATTTTATCTCAAATGATGCCACCTATGGGAGATCCTCTTGCAGGACTTGGTGCGCCGCCACCTGTTGCTCCTACAGCAGGACCTGGTATGGCTGGTGGTAATGCTGATAAAGTTATCAGAGTGCCTTTGGCTAATTTGGGTCTTATTTTAGCAGATGCTGAAATTGAAAAAAAACTCATGGAAGATTTTGAAGATAATGAGTTAGAGTTAGCAAACGAAATTTGGGAAATGTATGGTGGTTCCGCAGATGGTGGTGTAATTCAATCTCGTGTTGGCAAAAGAAGCGATAGTACTGAAGCTGACGACGCAGAAATTAAAGTTACAAACAAATCTCGTTGGGAAAGACTACCTTTAGACCAGAACTTAGATGATTTGGAAATAGAACTAAGTGATTTCGCAAATGCGGTTAAATATCTTTCTTTTGGCTTTGCAAAGAATAAAGCAAAAGAACAACCTGCACCTGGTGGTGGGGGAATGCCTGGTATGGCTTCTAGAAAGCTTGAGAACATGGTGAAATTAGCCCAAAATCTTGACAAATTGGGCTTCTATCGTATGGCGGATCGTTTAATGTAAGATATTTCAAAATTGGCTTGTTTTTCGTATAATGCTATGGTATAAAAATCATAGCATTATTTTTTTGCTCAAGGAAAACAAATGGCAAGTCAATACAATGAAAATTCCATTCAGATCTTGGAAAGCCAAGAAGCTGTAAGGACACGTCCAGCAATGTACATTGGAGACACTGGTAAAAGGGGTCTTCATCATTTAGTTTGGGAAATTTTGGACAACTCCGTTGATGAGCATATGGCTGGTCATTGTACCAAAATTGATGTCATTGTATCGAAAGATAATCGTTCAGTGACAGTTATTGACAATGGTAGAGGCATACCTGTAGCAGTAAAGCAAGAAGATCCTAAGAAGCGTTCTACTCTTGAAATTGTACTTACTGAGTTACATGCTGGTGGTAAGTTTGGAGATGATGGCTCTGGATATGAAGCGTCTGGCGGTCTTCATGGTGTTGGAGCATCCTGTGTAAACTTTCTTTCATTGAGACTTGATGTTGAAGTTTCTCGTGACAAGAAAAAGTATCACCTGGGTTTTGATCGTGGGATTCCAGCATCTGGGGTTACAGAATCAGGCACTTCAAATGCTACAGGTACAAAAATTACTTTCTCTCCTGACTACAATATTTTTGGTCAGTTTGCGGTAGAAGACGCTTTCCGTGAAGTTCTTCTTGATGATTTTGACATTGATGAAAAGTTTGCAGAGTGTTCTGGCAAATGGCGCAAAGCGCTTATCAATGGACCAGTAGATATTGATATTTTCAAACAATGTTTTGGATATACAGACTACTCAGAGGAAGTATTAGCAAAAGCCTTTGATTCTTGGTTCAGTCACTCTTGGAAAAATATCCATTTTGATGAATCAGTAATAATCCGTAGATTACGTGAAACTGCTTATCTTAATGGCGGACTCAAAATCGTTTACAAAAACGAACATACTGGCACCAAAGAAGAATTTTTCTTTGAAGGTGGTATTGCCGACTATGTAAGTTATCTTTCGTCTTCCCGTACAGGTGTTTATCCACTTAAACCATTCTTCTTTGACAACAAAAGTGGCAAAGTTAATGTTCAAGTTGCATTTCAGTATAGTGAAGATGATGAAGAAACAATCTATACCTATGCAAATAATATTTTTACCACTGATGGTGGTACTCATCTTAGTGGCTTCAAGACATCTATCACAAGAGTTGTAAATCAATTCGCACGTTCTTCAGGAGTTCTCAAGGAAAAAGAATCAAACTTATCTGGAGAAGATATCCGTGAAGGAATCGTTGCAATTGTTTCAGTGCGCTTACCACAGCCTCAATTCGAAGGTCAGACCAAAGGTAAACTTGGCTCCCAGGAAGTTGAAGGTGTTGTAAATAGGCTCTTTTCAGAAGCAATCACTGAATATTTTGAAAAGAATCCCTCTGTAGTGAAGAATATTGCAGAAAGAGCTTTACGTGCTGCAAAAGCACGAGCAGCAGCAAAGAGAGCATCTGAGAATATCAAGAGGCAAGGTTTTCTTGGTCGATCAGGCTCTCTTCCTGGAAAGTTATCAGACTGTAACTCAGAAGATGCAATGTCCACTGAACTTTACATTGTTGAAGGTGACTCTGCTGCTGGAAGTTGCAAGGGTGGACGTGATCCAGAGTACCAAGCTGTCATGCCTATACGTGGAAAGATCATCAATCCAGAGAAGAATGATTATGCCAAACTCATGCAAAATGAAGAAGTGGCTGCAATTATTTCTGCTGTTGGTACTGGAATTAAAGATGATTTCAGTATCAAAGATCTTCGCTACGGAAAGATTGTAATTATGACTGACGCTGATGATGATGGTGCTCACATTGCCACTCTATTAATGGCATTCTTCTATAGATTTATGCGTCCTTTGATTACTGAAGGCCATTTATTCATTGCAAAACCACCTCTTTATCGAGTCAGTTATAAGAATGATAAATTTTACATTCATACCGAAGCTGAACTTGATGGGTACAGAAAGAAGTATGGTGATAAAATAGAAGTCACAAGATTCAAAGGTTTGGGCGAAATGGACGCTGATGAACTTGGCACAACTACTATGGAAATTGGTAAACGTCAAATCATCAAAGTAAATGTCGAAGATGTTGAAGAAGCATCTAGAATCTTAAATGTTCTGATGGGCAGTAATGTTGCCCCTCGCAAAGAACATATTATCGAAAAGTCTGCTGCAAGGATATTAGAAAACAATGGCTAGAAAACCAAAAGTTGAAGACACAACCGCTATCATTGATAAAGAAGATCATATCATTGACAAGGAGTTCATTGAACTCTTAGATGAACGATTTACTAATTACGCTTTTGCTGTAATGGAAGATCGTGCTCTGCCTGACGCTAGGGATGGTCTAAAGCCATCCCAACGCAGGACTCTTGTTGCTATGAATGACTTGAATTTGCGTTCTTCTGGCAAGACTAAAAAGTGTGCAAAAATCTGTGGTGATGTTTCAGGAAACTATCATCCTCATGGTGAAGCAGTTGTATATCCAACTCTTGTCCGCATGGCACAAGATTGGTCATTGCGATATCCATTGATTCATCCACAGGGTAACTTTGGGTCTCCTGCTCCTGAAGACAAGCCTGCTGCAATGCGTTACACCGAAGCAAAGTTTTCTGCTTTTGGTGATCAAATGGTTGCTGAGCTTTCAAATCAAGTTGTAGATTATGTATCTAACTACAATGATGAGTTGATGGAACCCACTGTGATGCCATCTTTGATTCCAAACCTTCTCATTAATGGTTGTTCTGGAATCGCTGTTGGTTGGGCTACAAATATGGCTCCTCACAATTTACGTGAAATTGCCAATTTGATTGATGCTTATATCAAAAATCCTGATATTACAACTGATGAAATCTTAGAAATTGTACCAGGACCTGATTTTCCTTTACCTTGTAAAATTCTTGGCACAAATGGTGTAAAGAGTTACTTTACAACTGGACGTGGCTCCATTCAGTTAGAGGGTTATCACACCATCGAATCTGAAAAGAATGGGCAACTTTACATCAAAGTAACTGCACTTCCTTATGGGGGTTCTGCAGAGGGATTTTGTAGAGAAATTAAGGAACTTGTTGAGTCAAAGAAGATTGAAGGTATTACAAACCTCAAGAACTTGACCAACAAGAAGGGTATGGATGTTAGAATTTGGATTCACAAATCGGCAAATTCTAATGTTGTTCTCAATCTTATTTTGAAGCATACTTCATTGCGGACAAACTTTTCTGTCAACTCTACAGTTTTGATGTCTGGCAAAAAAGTTGTTGAAAATGTTCCTATCATCAAACTTGTAGAAACATTTGTAGAACACCGTAAAGATGTCCTAACAAGAAAATTCAATGCTGAACTTGATAAAAATAATCGAAGACTCCATATCCTTGATGGTCTCATTGGCATTACCGCTAAAATTGATTCGGTTATTAAGCTCATCCGTCAAGCTGATGATCGGAATGTGGCACAGCAAGAACTCATCGCACAAGGATTCGTAAAGTCTCCTGAACAAGCTGATGCAGTATTGAAGATTACTTTAGGAAATCTTACAAAACTTGATGTTAACTCTATGACTGATGAGTTCTCTAAGCTTACAACACGAAATGAGTGGCTTGTTGAACAACTTTCATCAGACAAGAAAATGCTTAGGCTTATTTCTAAAGAGCAACTTGATCTTGCTGCAAAGATTGGTGATGATAGACGGTCAGAGATTGTTCCTTCTATAGAAGATTTCAACTATGAAGACTTGATTAAAGAAGAACAAATCATCGTTTCTCTTACAAAAGATGGCTATATCAAGCGTGTACCATTAGACACTTTCAAGACACAAAATCGTGGTGGCAAGGGTGTCATAGGTGTTAAGTCTCGTGAAGAAGATGAGGCTTCAGACTTCTTCTCAGGCACAACTCATGATCTATTCTTGTTCTTTACAAATCAAGGTAATCTGTTGAAGAAAAAAGGCTATGAAATCCCATTAGCAACAAGAACTTCTAAGGGCGTTCATCTCAACAATCTTTTGAACCTTACTGAAAGTGAATCAGTTTCATCTACCATAACCTTGAAATCTCTTGATGCTGATGGAAATTTTGTTATGGTTACAAAAAACGGACTCATCAAAAGGTCTGAGATTAGAGATTACAATACAAGCTTGCGGAAACGAGGACTAAAAGCAATTAGCCTCATGGAAAATGATGAGCTTGCTTTTGTAATGGCTACTGATGGCACCCAAGATGTAATGCTTGTGACAGCAATGGGTATGGCTGTAAGGTATTCAGAAAATCTTGTTAGATGTATTGGCAAGAATGGTCAAGGTTCTCGCTCGATGCTCTTAAAAACTGGTGACACTATTGCAGCAGTATTAGCCATTGATGCAGATGCCGACCCTTCAATTTTAGTAATAACTGAATTTGGAAAAGGCAAGAAAACATCTGCTTCAGAATATCGCTCAACAGCAGGAAGAGCGGTTAAGGGCCAAAGAACAATCAATACCCTTAAGCGAGAAGTATCTGGAAAAATTGTAAGTGCTGTTTCATTATCTGATAATGATGAGATACTAGTACTTACAAACAAGGGTAAAATGATGCGATGTAACTTAGACTCCTTGAGGAATAAGTCTAAGATTACTCAAGCAAACAACATTGTTTCTCTTGATGATGGTGACACTGTGCAAACTATGAGTGTAGTCCCTACTTCAAATAAGGAGTTTGAAGAGGAGTTTACAGAATAAAATAAACTATGGCTAATGCGTTGTATGACAGTGGTAGAGATGGATTCCTTAAGGGTGAATTCAACTGGAGTTCTGATGCTTTCAAAGTAATTTTACTTTCATCAGCATATTCAGTAAACCTCTCCAGTCATACAACGACTGCAAACATAGGTGGTACTGTTGCAATCTCTGGTGCTCTATCAACCTTAGTTCCTGGTTCTGGTGTAGCAGATGCGACAGACATCACTTTATCTGGAGTTGCAGGAACTACAGTCACACAATTTGTTATATTTCATGACTCATCAAAAAAACTAATTGCTTATATAAATGACTCCTCAAATTTGCCTTTTACTCCAAGTGGAGGAAATGTAACTTTGCAATGGGATAATGGAGCAAATAAAATATTCAAACTGTAGATTATTCAATCTACAGTTTTTTTATAGGTATAGCAGTTGCCTATTTCAAAATTATAAATAGGACTAATAATGGAAAACTATACTATCGAATCCTGGATTCACAAAAAATATTATTTCGATTCCTCCAAAAACGGCGTGATTATCCCTCCCCCTTATGATGATGGTAGTGGTGGCGCAGGAGGTGGGGGCACTGGTGGAACTGGTGGGACTGGAGACACAGGTGGCACAGGAGGAACTTCCTTTCTAGGTACTGGAGATTTGATACTTAATCTTCGTGCATCTGATACAAACTCATATCCAGGTACAGGCCTATATTGGTATGATCTAACATCTTATGGAAACCATGGCATTTTTTACAATGGTGCAGCAATAACAGGTACGGGAAATTCTAAAGCATTTATTTTTGATGGTACTGACACCTACTTTAATATTGGAAGAAACGTTACACAAAACACAGCCTCTGTTAGTATGTCAGCATGGATAAAAACAACAAATAGTCTTGTCTCTGGACAGATGATATTTTACAATGGCAGCGAAGCAAGACTGAATGGTTATGGTTTTTCAATTAACAAAGAGGGTGTAAATAGCGGGAATATTTATGTCAGATATGGTGATAGTCAATGGTACAACACTGGAATTGCAGTATCTGGCAGTGCTTGGCATTACATCACATTAAATATATTGCCTGATAGAACAAATCAGGTTTTCGTCAATGGCGCTATTGGCTACACAGGAACCGCCTCTCGTATCAATACTCCAACAAACTATACAGAGGTTGGAAGAAGTGATTTCCCTGTTGCAAGATACTTCTACGGACACATTGCTCAGGTCCATGTCTACAAAAAGGCACTGACAACTTCTGAGGTTCAAGGAAACTTTAACAGCACAAAAACTCCTTATGGATATTAGTTAAAGGAATAATAACAATGCTTAATAATGAATTTTTAACAGGCACAACCTTAAATATTTACGCTGAACTGAAAGATGAGAGTGGCTATGGAGTCACTACATCAGGCTTGACTTTCTATATGACAGAGCCGGGCGGGATAGGATATACATACTATTTCGGAAGTGGCTCTGGAAGTGGTAACTCTGAGCCTGTTCAAGCTGGAATATCAACAGGTATTTATTTTAAACAATGGACGCCTTCAAGAACTGGTGTTCATAAATATTCTTGGAAGGCAACTGGAAGTATTCAAGCAACATTTAAAAGTTTCTTTGATGTCAAGAACGGTGAGTGGTAATGGCTTTCCCAGGCATATTAACTAGGGCTGAATTTGGAACAGGTCTAAATGTTAAGAGCATTTGTGTAAATGGAGATTACCTTATTGTTCAAGAGTGTAGTATAAATCAAGATCAAGAACATGATGTCAACAATTACATACAAGGTGGTCCAGCATTTGCTGTTTATAATTTGGGCTCAAAAAAACACACGGGTAGCATAACATTTCCTTTACGTGTAGACCAAAATGGAGATCTAGAACCAGCAGCGAAAAAACTTTTACGTCATGCCGCAAAACCTATGACTGCACTTAGAATTGACACTCATAATGTTTTATCAAACTTCGAGACTACTGTACTTAATCCTGGTACTGATGATAACAAAAATTTGTCTTTAGATGCTTGTGTGATAAGCAAACTCGCAATAAATGTGAGTGATGGTGGAGACGTAAGCGTAAGTATTGATTTTACTGGCATGCTTGATACAGAGTCTGTATCAACATTTAATTTTCCAACTGATTACTTATTAGGTAGAAGATTAACTTTTTCAGATTGCAATGCATTTAGAAACGAATCTTCTATGAGAACTACTTCTTCTATGTCAGTCACTGTTGAAAATCAACTCGTTACACCAGTCTTTCTCATGCCTTATTACACAGGAAAAAATGTTGGCGCAGGTGTGACAGAGCAAAAGGACCAAATAGAACTAATTGCAGTCCAATCAACAAAATGGTCAGGAGAATTTACAGAAATTATAAGAAACGGTATGGAATTAAATACATTCATACATGGTGGTCTTATGCATGATGAAAATTTAACATTGGACTTCGGGTCTGTAAGAACAACATTTTATAATCCGGTTTTTAAGGTTGCACAGTCTCCATTAACTCCACAAGTGATAAGGAGAACTACTCAATGGGTTGGAATTAATAAACCAGATGATTCAATGTTGGATGATCGACTGTTTAGCTTTACATAAAGGTAAACAAAAAAAATAATAAGAATAATTTGAATAGCCTAAAAAACAAAAGAAGTTTAATAATCTTTTGAAAGTGAGTTGAAAAAAATGCCTATAAATAACGACATTCTTGGTATTTACAAGCAAGTATACGTTTTGACTGGTGGAACTGCAGTTTCTTATATTGTAGAAACTGCTAACAGAAACGTATCTATTGATGCTAATCCAAAAATCCTCATTGCTGGTAGCCCTAAGACAAGAATTATGGATATCGGTGGTGTAACTGAAACAATTTCAATTTCCGCACCAATTCTTATTGGTGGTGGTGCATCTTACGATGGTAGAGCACTTGTTGGTAACAAGATTACTGAAATCTTGAATCCTGCAACTGCAACTTTACCTATCCTTAAGTCTGCATCATACTCAATCAACGAAGGTGGCGGATCCGTCTCTATTACTCTTGAATCTGATGGTTACTCTGGTTCTGGTAACTCTGGGTTTTATATTGTAAACTCTACTGTTCCTCACCCATCCTTGAATCCAGTTGGGACTGGTGGTTCTGGTACAACTGCATTTGGTCCAACTAGAGTTGCAAGATTCTATGACTTCCGTGCAAAGATCGGTGGAAGACAATACTTCATCCAAGAAGCAAGTGTTGATGTTAGTGTTGAAACACAAAAGACTTACTTTATCAACCCTTACAACTTCAGCGATCCTACAGCAGGATATGGTGTGCCAACAGTCCTTGGTGGTGGTGGCGGTACTGCATTACCATCACAACTTTCTGGAAACGGTATCTCTATCGTTTATGGAAGCCAATTCCCACACATCGGTGTTAATGGTATTACCATTTCCGGTAAGGGTAAAGGCGCTGTTGTTGTAGGTTCAACCTACGCTTCTGAAACAACTGCTGGTATCACTACCCAAGCTGCTGGTGTTACAGTTTTAGCATCTACAGAAGATGTAACCTTTGCACTCGAGATTGCTGGCGTTTCTGGCAACAACATGGCAGGAACCCCAACATGGCAAAACTTGATTGCTGGTATTGGTCTTTCCAAATCCATCATCAATGCAACAGCCTTCTCAGTAAGTACAGGTATTTTAACTGTTGAATTTGACTTTATGTGCTACGTTGTCTAATTAGTCATCATCGTCAGACATAAAATTTTCAAAATCCCAGTCTTCATCCAACTCATCCATATTATCCCAGACATTTCGCAAAATAAAAAGATCTGTTTGGGATAACATGGAAAAAATAAGACTATCTACTAAAGAACACACAGAAAAATAATCATTCTTCTTATGATCTGTAAACTTTACTGAAGAATAAACAACATCCCCAACTTTGTTTTCAATACATATACTCTGAATGCTTGAATTGTAATGACTTAACAATTTCAAGAATAATTGATGAATAATCAAAACATGAGAGTTTAAATGATATTCCTTAATAACAAAGTTCAATAAACTTGCTTCATAAGAGGCAATCTCACAGGCTGATTTTTTCTCACCATCACTTAAAATAATATAAACCCTACCTTCAGCGTTTACAATTACTTTATCTAAAAGGATAGGAATAGTTTCATAGCGATCATCGTTATGAATATTATTCCTATCTATTTTTTTACTCATATTTTATTTTCCATATTACACGTTTTGCAATATTTGCAAATCTTATTATTGACAATATTAGAAATTATCAACATAAATGAACCTAAAATCATTAATATATTGATCTCATTGTGTGCATGATGCTCATGCCCATGCAAAAAATACCCAAGCAAAGTCAGTACAAAACCTGCAGAAAATAACCAAATTATATTATATTTTCTGTGTGTTTTTATGCCAAAACATATGTTGTAAATATTCAATGCACATGAAATGAAAAGAAGTGTAAATTCTATTTTAGAGTCCAACATCAAATACAAAGCAGTTGTTGGCAAAAATATCAACACTAGTGGTAAAAGTGTGCAATGAATTAAGCACAAGAAACTAGCCCAACTTGCAAAATTTTTCATAACTCAACTTTAGTCTTAGCAATATCATGAACTTTATGAGATTTTTCTTTAATAGTGTCCTGACAATTCTCAAGCAAACTGCCTAGTAGTTCTATATTATGACTTTTGCCATCTTGTTCAATAGATTTTTTCAAATCAACTAAATCATCAATATCATCATCTGATAAAATTTTTGTTCTTATCAGTTCTTCTATTTGAATCAAGTAATCATATAGTAAGTCATGTTTATTTGTCAAGACTCTTAAATCTTCATCTTCATCTTTATGTTTAGCAGCATCATCAAGGATTTTCTTTATTTCATCGGAAGACAAAGATGCCTGTCCTGTTATTTGAATTTCCTTTTCTGTATTAGTATTTTCATCTTTTGCTTTGACTGAAAGAATACCATTTGCATCTACACTAAATGTAACTTCGATTTTGGGAACACCTCTTGGTTTGGGTGAAATATTATCCAATTGAAATTTGCCCAAACTTAAATTGTCTTGTGTTTTTGGACGTTCACCTTGAAATACCTTGACATCAACTTCTGTTTGATTATCAAAAGCAGTTGTAAACTTTTCCTTAATAACTGCTGGCACTTGGGTATTTCTGGGAATAAGTATGCTCATTATCCCACCTTGAGTTTCAATCCCTAAAGATAAAGGGCAAACATCCAAGAGATAGATTTCTCTGGTTGATTTTCCTGTCAAAACTGATGCTTGAATCGCTGCACCTACAGAAACCGCTTCGTCAGGATTGATAGACTTATTGGGCCTTTTTCCAAACTTTTCTTGAATAACTTTTTCAATAAGCGGAATTCTTGTGCTTCCACCAACAAAAACAACCTCATCAATCTTATCAGTCTTGAGATTAGCATCCCTTAGAGCATCATTGACACATACTAAAGTTTTATCAATGTAAGACTTTATGGAATTTTCGAATTCCTCACGAGTAATTTTGATTCGCTCATTTTCAATCATCAAATTTACTACTGAGATGTTTGAAAGCATTTTTTTTGTCTTCTCAGAAGTGTTTCGTAAAGAAACCATATCACTTGGCTTATTTTGCATCTTGGAGCATATTAAATCGCTTAATGCTGAGTCAAAATCTACACCGCCAAGAGATGTGTTTCCGGAAGTAGATTGAACATGAAAATCAACTCCATCCATAAGTTTGAGGAGTGTTACATCAAACGTTCCACCACCTAAGTCATAAACTAGAATAGTAGCGTCATTTTTCTTATCTAAGCCGTAAGCTAGCGATGCTGCAGTTGGTTCATTGATAATGCGTAATACTTTAAGACCCGCCAACTCACCAGCAGTTTTTGTAGATTGCCTTTGGTCGTTGTTGAAATACGCCGGGACAGTTATAACAGCCTCTGTTACTTCTGACCCTAAATATCTCTCTGCACAACTCTTGAGGTACTTAAGTATATATGATGAAACTTCTTCAGGGCTGTAAGATTTATTATTTATCTCGAATCTTTTATTAGTGCCCATATGTCTTTTTACGACACGTATAGTATGAGAATAGGGCAAATGCTGCTCCATATCGACAGCATATTGCCCTACGTATACTTCATCTCCAAAACTGACCACACTTGGAGTAATTCTTTCGCCTAAATCATTTGGAATAACTTCTGCTTGATCGTCTTTATTTATATAAGAAACTACACTAAAAGTACTTCCTAAATCAATTCCTATTGCATATCCCATAATATAGGATTATACATTATTCAGGCTCTTCAGGTAAAACTGTCCCTCCTGGAACATATCCTTCCATTAATTCTTTCAAAGCATCTTTATTCTCGAGTCTTTTTCTAAACTCAAGACTTTCATTTTTGGTTATAGGTCCAACTGATAAATTTTTGTCTTTGTCTTTTGGTAAGTTATCTCTATAATCATGAGCCATTGACATAAGCTGAATGATCGCAAAAGTATCTTTGCACTTCAAACAGCGCATTATTGTGAAAACTTCAACTTCAGATTTAGGAAGCCAACCCAAGTGTGAAGATTTTGTAAATTGAGTTTTACAATTTCTGTTGAGACAACACTTAGGTTTGCCGATGATAGTTTGATGAAACATAGCTCACCTCCAATGCGCTAATAAGCAATTTATTATTCCCGCAAAAACTTGACCTTACTTTTATTAATAAACCTTAATAGGATATGTTCTATGCTATGCTGTATACTACTATTGTCCACTGGCGGATATATTCAGGCCAGTGGACTATTTTTGTGTAAGGAGGTAAACGATTATGAGAATTTTTGAACAACTCGAAGAAATGATGAATCAAGTAATTTCTGCTTTATTCAACGTAGAATTGTAAGGTAACTTATAATCTACAGCGTCGTAGATTATTTTAATTCATACATCTTCCATGCTCGTTCATTCTTATAAACTTTCTTTCTCATATTTACGTGAGATCTCAAATTCTTATGGCTTGAAGCAAAATCAATAATGATAGCTTCAGGTTTTCCATTTTTAATAGAGTCTTCAACATCTTTACCAACACACCTTAGTACTCTTCCAACTTGCTGATACGTTGTGACTGGAGATGAACTAGTTCCAGCAAGGATTAAGCAAGAGATTCTGGGAGCATCAACTCCAACATTTGCCCATTGAGTTGCTATAAGAACTATTTCATTATTTTCAACGGCATTTAACATTCTACGACGATAATTTTTCTCCTCATCGCTAGGATCTGATTCACCCTTATCTCCCCCAGGAACAAAAACAGCATCTTCAATCATGCCTTCTAGAATATCTCCATGTTCTTTTCTTTCAACAAGAATTAGTGTAGGAATCCCTTTTGCTTTCATTCCTTCTGCAAACTGCTTAATTCTAAAATTACGTTCCCAGCAATTTACAATATTCAGATTGTAAACTTCATGATAAGTTTGTGCTGGCTCAACTGTATCAATATTAACGACAAATATTTTGGGTGGTACTAAATAACCCCTCTCAACTAAATCACTTGCACTTACTTCACAAATTTTACCCCCAAGAGTGCCTTCTATTCTTATTTCTTGATTATCTGTACGAAAGGGTGTAGCAGATAAACCTAGTCTGAAATAAGCATTTTTAGCCTGATTACCAATTTCTTCTGTAATAACTGCTGCAAGATGTGCTTCGTCAATAATAAGTGCATTGCAACTTTGGATGACACTTCTAACTTGAGACTTCTGAAATAAAATACCTTGCCTATTGTCCCAAGCGCTTTGAGCCTTTTTATATTCAAGAGTTTCTTTTTTTGAAAGTACATTTAACTCTCGATCATATTTTGTTCTTAACTGTTTTGCGTTTTTTTGATTTGCTTCTTCTGCATTTACGACTTGTTCATATAAATCAGATAGTTTGCCTGACGCTAAGTGTACTGCTTTTTTATAAGCAGACAATGAAACTTCAAGTTCTTTTTGCAACAAAGCAGTAGATTTACTTGTTTCGCAACTATCTTCAACTATTTTATTATTTGTTTCTACATACTTTTTATCAAAAGCGTTAAGAGCGGTTTGATAAGTAATTACGTTGATGCCCTCTAAATTAATGTCGCACAAGCCACCACCAGCAATCCCAACTTTAACTGGCTGATTATCAAATCTAAGATATTTCTCAAACTCTTTTTGTGTTTGTTTCAACAATTCGATAGCAGGAACAATAAATACTACAGGCTTGACTTTAAGTTTGCTAAATATATAGCAAGAAGTCATTGTTTTACCAGCACCTGTAGCCAGAGCCAACATACCACGTTGATTCTTAAGTGCTAAATCACCTGAATAAGTTTGATAATCTCTTAAATCTTTACCCATAAAATCACAAGTAACATTGAAATTTCTTTCAGGTTTAAGTCGTTTATCAACGAATTTATATTTGATATTTAATTCGTCAAATAACTTGGCAACACGCATAGTCAATCCAGTAGGGAAACTTTGATTCCTCTTGACATACAAGGATATTTTCCCATCCCATTGACCAGTTTTGAACTTAGCAGACCATTCTGAATCAGGCACTTTGTAAGAAAGTTCATTCCTCAGTGCCTCTTGAATAGGATATGACAATTTACCCATTGCATCCTCTAAATTAGAGAGTACGCTACGGTCATTGTAAACTTCAATTTCCACCATAATAATCAGTATACCATTAAAGAAACAACCATTTTGTTGAAGCCAACAAAATGGTTGTGTGTAGAGTGATAGCAACTTATCTATGATTCATTGCGTTAAACTTATTAACTGCGATGTTGATTTGCTTTGGCTTTTTAGAAACAAACTTTTCAAAAGTTGAAAGTACTAATAGTTCAATCTTTTCAGCATCTTCTTCTGTAAGTTCTATGCCCTTTTGTGCAGCACCAAGTTTGATAAATCTTACAAATTGATCTACTGCATCTTCATTAGAAAACTCACCGTCTTCGATTTTCTTTAGACCTTCGATCCAGATATCTAAGATGGCTTCACCTTTTTTTCCAAGAGCATTTGCTAAAAATATTTTTACTAATTCCAAAGAAGAAATAGTATCAGAAATAGGTGCACGAGTCTTAGCATAAAAAAACAAAAAAGCGGAGCCGAAGACAAAACAAATAATTAATAATATAAAATCGTTTTGAACAGCAGTAAGCAACTTTTCCATATTAGCAATCCTTAGCGATTACACTGTCATCTTCATCAGATGCATTAGGATCTAAATCCATCGCAGTAGTTTGTGGAATTACTAATTCATCCTTAATTGATGCAGCATCTACAGTCTTTTCTTTCTCATCTGCCCACACTACTGAATTGTCTACTTTAACTTCTTCCCCATCAGCGTTTGTGAACTTTTCAATTTTACCTGTGGCTCTCTTGATCATACTCATAATAGTTGTCTTCCTTTCCTTGATTCAATATAAGATTTTAGTGCATTTGTCTCGACTTCATTTAAGTCATTAGGAATATTATACTTGAATTTAATATGTAGATCAGAATAGTTATTTTCATCTACAGGTATTCCTTTATTTTTGACTATATGCACATAGTCATTTTTGATACTTTTTGAGAATTTAAAATTTAATTTATTGCCATTTAAATGTTGATATTTAAAGTTCGGATCAGCTATACACATTATTGGATCTATATCATACTCATGAATCAAATTCAAATTAGAATCAACATATAACTTTTCGTCTGATTTAGCAAGTATCTCAATGATTAATGGACCTGGCGATTGATATTTATCCCCAAAATTACCACGATTTGGTACCATAACACTTTTGAAGCACTGACCTTTCTTTATACTGAGATCAAACATTTCCTTAACAACTACAAACCCTTTCCCTTGACATTTATAGCAGATTTGTTCAGGTCTTTCACCTCTACCCTGACAAGATTGACAAGGTCCAGCAAAATTTCTTATATGGAAGAAACCAACATTCTGCACGACATAGTGTTCTCCACTACCTCCGCAATCTCCACAAAAATTAACATTTCCCTTGCCTCCATTTCCATCACACTCGGGACATGGAACCATTCGATCGTAAAATACAGTTTTGACTGTATCTGAAAAACATTCTTTTATAGAAATTTCAATCCTTAGAGTAACTGGGATATTAAGATTACGCCTAAAAGCATTTAAATGAGTTTTTCTAAAAGGATTGTCAGGAAAAGGAATGTTTTGTTGAGGTTTTGGATTTAATATATCCTCATATGCTTGTGAAATTTCTTTAAACTTTTCTTCAGCATTAGCATCTTTGTTGACATCAGGATGAAATTCTTTAGCTAACTTTCTATAAGCCTTTTTAGCATCATCTACACTTGAATTTTCTGGTATTCCTAAAACTTGATAGGGGGTTGGCATAAAAACATTATACTAAATTAGAAAGCATATTTTGTATTTTATTTGAAGGGCACACAGAACTTTCACCAATACCAATATCAGCATGCTGTCCTGTTACACCCATTATCGTGCCGTAAACTAAATTGTCGATCCCAATAACCATTCCACCAGAAGAGCCCTCAAGAATGTCTGCATCAATGAAAATAATATCATTCCAAGCGGGCATATTTGGATCTGCAATACTTTGATGAATATTAGAAACTCTTCCAACTGTTGCAGTATCATGAAAGCCTTCAGGGGCGCTAATCACTGCAACTATATCACCAACTTCCAAAATATCACTGTTGCCAAATTTTAATGGCTCAATGCCTGTAGGAGAATATTCTAGTCTTACTGCACCAGAGTCAATGTTTGGATCTGAAGTTACAAAAGTTGCACGTATGTATTTATTGCCATCAAAAGTGCACATAATTTCTGTTAAGTTTTGATCATTAGGAACTACATGACCAGCAGTTATGACAATGTTATTACCAACGTAAAATCCACTTCCAGACCAGTTTTTCTTTCCAGATCTTACGTAAATAGTGCAAGATGAGCCTAACCCTGTCCTAATTGTTTTTTTTACAGGATCGTCGGCTAAATCTCTTGTTTGTGAAGTCTTTACTAATGACTCCAATAAGTTACAGTCTATCTTAAAATTCATTTTATAACTTTGTAGATAATTTCATCTTCCTTTATAGGGCCAAATCTTCTACTGTCATCGGAGTTATTTAAATTGTCTCCAACCACAAAATAAGAATCTTTACCTAACTTATACTCTTGAACAGCATCTCCATAGTTTGCCTTTGCTTCAAGAATAGATCTGAAAGAGTTATCAAGTAAAAAAATCATTTGAAACTTCTGAGAATCTAATATATAATAATAGTAATCTCCAGGAGTAAAAATAATTCTTTTAACTAACACTATGTTTTCACTAGTGTCTTTTATTACTACAATGTCTCCTCTATTGTATTTGTTTTCTCTTTTTGCTAAAACAACTTGCCCATTTCGTAATGTTGGCATCATTGATTGTCCAACAATTACTATTAACTTATAAGGTTGTAAATAAAAAGATAGACATATTAATAAACTAACAAAGCAAGAAACTATAAATTTCTTATCCATACTCCACCTCACTGGTATGTTATGAGCTAGAGTCATTTTTGTTTTTTTTGCTTGCTCTTTTAGGATTATTTTTTGACTAAAATAGTGTTCCAATCAACATTTGCTAATTTAGGAACACCTGGACCCCATTCTTTTTCTTGTCCCGGTTCAACTATAGTATTTTCCATCGTGCAAATATTATGTAAAGCGACCATCATATCTGCTTGACAAAATTGATTCCCAAACTCCTGCAGTAAGTTTAATTTTTTTAATGCAGATTTTATCAAAGCACAAATGCCTGCAACAAAAGGAGATGCTTGACTTGTGCCTGACATTTTGCAGTATTCATTTCTTAAGAAAGTTGAGTAAATATCTACTCCAGGAGCAACAATATCTACAGTTTCATCTTTCGAGGTAAATGTCGCTAATCTTCCACCTGCATCAAGTGCAGCAACTGCTATAACTTCATCATATCTGGCTGGATAATTTACACTTTTAGAGTCATTTCCAGCAGCAGCAATAACAACAATACCTTTTGAAACTGCTTCTAGAATTAAGTCATGAATGAACTTTGGTGGTTCAGAAGATGATCCCAAAGACATATTGATTATGTCTACATTTAAGTCTATTGCTTTTTTCAATCCAGCAGCAATAGTTTCAAAACTTCCAGAGCCATCGTCATTCAATACTTTTATTGGAATAACTTTACATTTTGGAGCAACACCAACTACTCCAAAATCATTATCACTTCCAGCAATTATGCCAGCAACATGAGTACCGTGACCAGAAGATTTGTCTTCCCAGGATTCACTATCAGAGCAATTAAAAACTGAATCTTTTGACCAACATTCAGATAAATCAACATGTTCAGCAATTCCAGTGTCTAAAACAGCAACTGTAACATCTTCGCCCTTGGTTAATTGCCAAACAGTTTGGATAGAAGATAATCCCATGCCCCAATTTTGAGTTTGAGAAAGAGCACTGAACGGAACTGGTGTTACTTCAAGATCTTCAACAGGAATGAATTGGATTTTTTCAGACAATTCTTCCAAGCCTTCAACAGGAATTTCATTTATATTTTCGGACATTTTTTTACCTCAAATATAATATTATGATTATATTTTCCTGATCTCCTCTTTAAATTATGTGAACTATTTGACTGTCTTGCGGCACTCCATAAAACTGCCCGTCATAAGGAGTTACTCTAAAAGATATAGCTTTATTTTTCAAGACTAAAGATGAATTTAAAGTAGTACCCTCAGCAATTTTGTGATTGACTCCATTGGTCCATTCAAACCATTCAATGGTACTCTGATCACTTGTTCCACCAAAGAAATAATAAGATGTCAAGTCAGTGTTAGATTGAATTTTGTTATCAACAATTGAATCTGCTTTTATCTTTACATCATAAACATAAGGAGCATTTTGATTCTTGACCATGATAGGATCTGAAGTATAAGGTATTCCGTAATCGAAATTATCAAAAGGTTCTATGACAGCGTATATTAAATCATTTTCAATAAAATAATTATTTGACAAATTAAGATCTGATTTATTTTGCAATGTCTTATTTCTGTAGTTTGGTGTTGAATCTATTTCTGATACAGTAGTCCCGCCACCAGAAGTTCTTGTTCTGTACCATTTTGTTCTTGGTCTATATTCTTCATTATCAGATAGATAATCATAGTCTATGTAAAATCTTTCACTAGCAGAAACTTGATCTGTAGTACCTGCAGAAGATTTGAACGCTCGAGAATCTAATTTCAAAGAACCAGATGACAAGGATGGTATTGTTGTATTTGCATATCTTGAATAAACATCAGTGTTAGGAACAGTGTTGTTTGTAAATTCAAAATTTACATTCTCACTTGCTGTTGAACTGTATTTTTCAAGTTTTAATCCTATTCTATAAGATGAATTTCCAGCGACAAATAGTGTAATAATATCTTCAACGTTTCTTCTTGTGTTAAAAATTATTCTTCCATTAACTCTGTCTATCTTATATCCGCCTCTAACAATGTCGTTATTTATTAAAACAACAACTTTGCTATCTTGTGGCCATCTTCCATTGACAGCATAATAACTCATATAATCTGTAGTTAATGTGCCTTCTCCTAATGCTTCGTATCTCTCATTTCCAGAAATAATAGTTGCTCTTACATTATTGACATCCACAATATCTGCAGTAAATGTTACTGTTCCATTAGTATTATTTGCAGTATAGAGATTAGGATCTACTAGGGTTTCATTGATAAATACGGATACGCTGTCAGATAATTTCCAATTGAATCTTTCGTTATTATCGTAAACAAAAAACGTTCTACTATTATTTGGAGACTTCAAACAAATTAAGTTGGATTTTGTAATTGTTTGTGTAAATTTGTAAGATTTTTGTCTTGAAGCAATAACTCCGTTTTTACCAGAAAGAATTTCTTCAAAATCATTCCAATTTGTACTATCGCCCTTACATAATCCCCATGTCAACTTTGCTATGGATGAGTCAGAATAATTTGTAGATAAAATATATTCTGAAATATCTTCAAGGCTTGTTAATACATCACTAAATAAATAATCTGTACTTGGTGTTGTTTCAGTGTAGTAAAGCGTTTGCACATATGGAGTGACTTTTGTGTTAGTAGCATTATTCCAGCCCTCAGTCATGGATATTCTGAAATCAAGATTTGTTATTTCTTTGTTGACTGATTGCGTTGATGCAAAAGAAGCCCAGGAACTATAATTTTTTCTATCTTTAGAGTATCTGTACTCAACTAAACAAGTGCTATCGACACTTTGCCCTGTAGATGCAACAAATGATGTTGACACTGATTTTATAAACTTATTATCTGCGAATTCTAAACTTTTTGACCAAGAACCAGTAAATAAACTATTTACGCCACCATGTAGTAAAGCAGTTGTAAGATTGTTCCAATATGAGTCTGAATTTGCATCAAAAACTAATCCGGATGTTTCTTGAGCAACTTTACGAATAAATCCAGTATTAGCATTTTCATCAACACTAAAAGATAAAATTTTCGTTCCTTGATTATTCCAAGCGAAATTAATTCTATCTATTAACTTTGTTTGATTTACCGTTTCATCACTATCAAAGTCACATACTGTATTTACAATTGGAATAAAAGATTTACCCCATCTTTCCATCATATA
>SXGQ01109479.1_pt1 | contig 32947 bp, 11 predicted proteins | sample 3178371 | NCBI WGS metagenome assembly SXGQ01 (sample SAMN11356859, study PRJNA531348) | freshwater metagenome | isolation source: freshwater sample F1-20 | place: China: Fuxian Lake, Yuxi | collected 2017-12-25
CAGCTGCTGATCGCCGGATGAGGCTGGATTTTGGAGCGAGCGGTCTTGGTGGAAGTGTTCAGGCGGGAGACGGCTTTTACCGTGTCAGTGTGGATTTGAACGGTAACTCGACATTTGGTGACGCACAGGATGCTTCGTATGAATTCTTCCGGTTGTATGGAGATGCGAATGGCAACGGAAATGTGGCGACTGATGACCTGAATCTGGTACTGAGCCAGATGGGGCAGGCTGGTAGCCAGTTGAATGGTGATCTCGATGGAAATGGTGTGGTGAATATTTCGGACCGTCTGGCAGCGACACGTCGTGCTGGGCAGAAGCTGCGGGACTGGATGCTGTTGCTTGTGGACGGCTGAGCGCCGGGCGCCCGCGGGTAATCTCCCCCAAATTCCCCCGAATCGCCCAAAGATTGCGAAATCTTTGGGATTTCCAGCTTGAGGTTGGGAAAGATCAGCAAGTAGAATCCGAGAGTTTGGTCGGGTGGACATTTGGCACTTTTTGTTCACTGTTTCCGTATTCGGAAAGAGGTGTGGACATGGCGGCTGCAGATTTTCGGGGTTCAAATGGCCGTTCCGGTGGCGTCGCAGAGAATCGTGGAGCGGTAGAGACGATTGTTTCGCCGCCTGTTACTCGGCCATCAGCGGATCCTGCAGCGACTTTGGTGGCTTCATCTGAGGACACTCTGGAAGGGGGGCAGCTGGCTGTTGCGTCAACTGTTGCGCCGGCCCTCGGGCATTTCGAAGCGCCCGTCTCGCAGCAGACTCTGCAGAAGACCTGGGTGGACCCGCAGCTGGCTGGCGAACCGATTGCGGCTGATCCGGGAGCCACACTTGTACCGCAGTCAACCGGTGTTGCCGGGAATCCCGGCGAGACTTTGGTGAACGGACCACCGGAACTTGAAGACTATGTTGAGACATTGAACGACGGCGGCAGTCAGGGGGGGACGAAGGTCACCGGTGCTGCGGGGAAGGTGATCGGCGACTATGAGATTCTCACCGAGCTGGGTCGTGGTGGAATGGGGGTTGTCTACAAGGCACGTCATCGCATTTTGAAGCGAACTGTCGCCCTGAAGATGATTCTGGCCGGGGCGCACAGCAGCGGTCCCGCTCTGCAGCGATTTCTGGCTGAAGCTCGCGCGGTTGCTCATCTGCAGCATCCGGGGATCGTGCAGATTTTTGACATGGGCCAGCAGGATGGCCTGCCCTGGTTTTCGCTGGAGTTTGTGGACGGCAGTGACCTGCAGAAGATGCTTGACGGAAAGCCTCGCGATGCGCGGTCTGCGGCTGCTCTGGTGGAATCGGTATGTCGGGCCATGCAGTACGCGCACGACAATGGGATCCTGCACCGGGACCTGAAGCCGGCCAACATTCTGATGGACTCGGCTGGCAATCCCAAGGTGACGGACTTTGGTTTGGCGAAGGAGGTGGATGGTGAGGCGTCCGGGGCGACTCGTGACGGCACCATCATGGGCAGTCCCAGCTACATGCCACCTGAGCAGGCTCGTGGAGAGATTTCCGCAGTGACGGCAAAATCGGATCAGTATTCGATGGGAGCGGTACTGTATCAGATGCTGACTGCTCGTCCGCCTTTCATCACGGACCGGCCACTTGAGACCGTGATGCAGGTGATCAACAACGACCCTGTGTCTCCCCGACAGCTGCAGCCGGCGAGTCCAGAGGATCTCGAGACGATTTGTTTGAAGGCATTGCAGAAGGATCCGGCAGCCCGGTATGAGAACTGTGCCGCGATGGCGGACGACCTGCGGCGTTACCTGAACGGTGAACCGATTCTGGCTCGTCCGATCAGTCGCCTGCAGCGAACGTGGCGCTGGTGTCAGCGCAATCCCAGGATTGCAGTTCCATCTGGTCTGGCCGGTCTGTTCATCGCCCTGACGGCGGTGATTTCTTCCTGGGCGTGGGTGGTGACATCGGCGCAGGCAGCGCAGATTGCGGATGAAAAGAAGAACGTTGAGCAGCAGCGAGATGAGGCGGACAAGCAGCGGGGCATTGCGACTGAGCAGCGGGACGAGGCTGAACGTCAGAAGGTGGTGGCCAATCAGCAGAAGGCGAAGGCTGAGGAAAACGAGGCGCTGGCTCGCAGGCAGGCCAATCTGGCACTGCAGAACATTCAGTTCGTGCTCACCGAAACAGATGCGAAGCTGAAGCAGCAGGCCGGCATGAGCGAGGTGCGGATTGCGGTTTTGGAGGCGGTCTCGAAGAAGTGGGATGAACTGGACATTGAGCTGACGGGCGGGCTGCGTGGCGAAGCCATACCGACTCTGATGGCATTGCGGCAGCAGATTGGGACGGCATTTATTGAGCTGGATCGTCTGGCGGAGGCGGACCGCGAGTTTTCGCGGTTGTATGACATGAGTGCCGAGCGAATTGCATTGAAAGGCCGTACAGACTCTGCTCGCAGCAACCGCGCCAAAATTGGCCTGGTCTGGATGCCGGTGAAAAAGCGTCTCAGTGGGGATCCAGCGTCAGCGATGGATTTGCTGGAGGAGTCTGAGAAGCTGGCACGTGAGTGTCTGTCAGATCCTCAGCCGCAGCCGGGCAGTCCCTCGAAGGAAGATCTCAGGGAGCTGCTGGCTGCAATCCTGCAGAATAAGGGTGTCGAGTCGTTGCATCAGGGACGTCTGGCGGAGGCAGAGAAGAGCTTTTCAGAGTCACTGCAGCTGATGGCCGAGGTGTTGCAGGCGATCCGGACAGCTCCGGATTTCGCTGGTCTGAGTGAGGATGAGAGGGACAGTCGGACGGCTTCGCGGCAGATCAATCACGACAAGATGGCGCTCGGGCTGGCCTACATCTGCATGCGTCTGGGACGTACCGATGAGTCACTTGCGCTGTACGATCGGGCGATTGCCGGTCGTCGGGAGATTTACGAGCGTCGCAGGACGATGCTGCCGCTGAAGCTGGAGCTGGCGGGGCATCTGGGCAATTATGGCCAGTCTCTGTTGTGGATTGGGCAGCTGGACAAAGCGATGCCGGTCGTGCGTGAGTCTTTGAATCTGCTGGAGGAGGTTTACGCGTCGGATCCTCAGAAGGCAGATTACAAGCGTCAGCTTTCGACGGCGTTGTATCGGATGGCGACACTGCGGGATATGCAGGGCGAGTCGGCGGAGGCAGCGAGTCTGCAGGAGCGTTGCCGTGCGCTGCGTCAGGAGCTGGCGGACGCATCGAATGACGAGAAGAATCTGATCAATCTGATGCTGATTGATGCTCGCTGCGGGCTTGTGGAGCCAACGAAGAAGCTGGTGGACGAACTGGGGGCGGTTTCGGCGAAGAACGGCGAGCTGCATTTGGAGCGAGCGCGGGCTTTGGCGCAGCTGTCGCGGCATGTCGCCGCTGAGGCTCGACCAGCCGTGGTGGCGGATGCACTGACCGCACTGGAGCGTGCGGCGAGTGAAGGGTTTGGGGATCCATTTCGCGTAAAGTCCGAACCTGATCTGGTGCCGCTGCAGGCAGAGGCTCGCTTCCTTTCGGTCGTAGAACGCTGTGCTGCGAATTTTTGAGTTTTGAACCGGCTGCAGCACGCGAGTGGCTGCGAATGGCAGTATTAGGGAATGTTGGAATTCTTCCGGTTGTGCGATGCAGGAAAAATCGTGCTCGGGTAATTTTGCTGATTTGATTTTGACGATTTCGCTTCCGGGGTGGGATAGTTGAGTTTTCGGGGACGTAAACGAAGAGTTCGAAGTATGTTGGGCGTTTGGGGGCGGGAAATGTTTGAGCGCCGGGGCTGGGTATCTGCATGTGCTGGAATGCTGTTTGTTTTGGCGTGCTCCGCGGGCTGCCGCGGTGATTTAGTCATTGAGGTACAGGATGCTCAGATTCCATACGGCGGATCCGGTTACGTGGATGTGTTGATCAGCAGTGATTCATCGGATCTTCTGTCTGGGTTTAATGCCAGGATCAACATTACGCCGGGTGGCTCTGCGAACGGCGACCTGCAGTTTGATGCAGTCCCTTTTGACGCGTCGACCATAACTTCTCCATTCAGTTATGTCTTTTTGGGGGACAGTGCTGGGTACTCAGTGTCAGGGCCACTGCCATATGAGGCTAATGTCACTGATTTGACTGCGTCGTCGAGTGATGTCACGTTGGGTGGAACGAAGCGGCTGCTGGCGCGACTGGCTGTCACGCACGTGGGAGGAACATCTGCTGCTGTTGGCGAAACCTTCAGCATCGTATTTGACGACATTGTCAGCGTGTTTCTTGATTCATCATCCTCTCGATCTCTGTCAAGCAGTGGTCAGGATTTGACCGGCACCATAACCATAGTGACTCCGGAACCCTCAACTGGCGTTGTTTTGTTGTGTGCTGGCGCCGGTGTGGTGTTGTGGTGGCGGCGCAAGCGACGTTCAGGATGCTGACAGCGAACGCGTGTGGTAATCCAGCGAGGGCAGCCAGCGGTTCCGTTGTGATCTGCGGGACGGGGTGTTAGGCCCTCACGGCAGCAGCCGGGGCAGCGCGCAATAAAGGACAGCGCGGCAAGGTCCCCTCAAAGCTCCTAGCTTTCCTCACCGCGCTGTCTGTTTATTGGAGATTTGCCAAGGTTTCTCGTTTCCGCCTGCAGCGGGCCGTTTGAATTCCCTCGACTCCAAGAACATAGGTCAGGGGAATCGCGGGTCAAAATTATTCCGGTGGAATTTTGAGGTTTGGGCTAAACGGTCGAAATGCGGGTTTTGCGAGGTTTTGTGGGGCGATGGAGTGGTGTGGAGTGGCCGGAGGGCGGTGCTCTGGGTGTTTGGGGAGGCTCGGGACGCACTGTCGATTGTGTCGGTTGTGTTTTGCGGGCTCGTCAGGATCCACCTGACACTCACAGGCGATTGCTTCAGTTGTGTCGGGGCATATTCCGATCTTCCTGAGAGATGCGGGAAGGCAGCGGAATGCGATTGGCCGTCGGCGGAACGCGGCGTACGGGACTCAGCCACAGTTGAGAACAAACGATGCAACGGATTGCACTGGAGGATGCGTGTGTGAGTGGGATCGCGGCCCGTTTGCAGGCTCAGGCTGCCGGTTGTCGCTCGGTTGCTGCCACTGCCCTGCCCTCGACAGATGCTGTGATTGGGCTGACGCAGGACTTGCAGGACCTGCTTTTTCCGGGGCTGCGGCGCAGTGATTCAACTGCTGTTGCACAGACTGCGGCGGACTATACGGTGCGACTGTCTGCTGCAGCGGTCGGACTGCAGCTGCAGGTGGGACTGGCACTGCGACATGTGCGTCAGGCGACTCTGAGGCTGCATGAAGAACAGTCAGTGCTGCAGCGGGACGCAGAGCGACTGGTGGCCGGTTTTCTGCAGCGGCTGCCTGATCTGCATGGGCTGCTGCTGTCGGATGTGGAGGCGGCGTTTGAGAAGGACCCGGCTGCCAGGACTCGGGACGAGATCGTCCTGTGTTATCCGGGTATCCAGGCGATCAGTGTGTATCGTCTGGCGCATGAGCTGCTGTTGCTGGGGGTGCCGTATCTGCCGCGGATGATGACTGAGTGGGCGCATCGGGAAACCGGTATCGACATTCATCCGGGTGCGGAGATTGGCAGTGCATTTTTTATCGATCACGGGACGGGCGTGGTGATTGGCGAGACGTGTCGGATTGGCGAGGGCGTGACGCTGTATCAGGGAGTGACACTGGGTGCCTGGTCATTTCCTCGTGACGAAGAGGGGCAGTTGATTCGCGGAGCGCGGCGTCATCCGACACTGGAAGACCGCGTGACCGTTTACAGCAATGCAACGATCCTTGGTGGAACGACGGTGGTGGGCGCCGGATCGCAGATTGGTTCCAGTGTGTCTCTGAATCGCAGTGTTCCGCCGAACACGATTGTGACGATTGAGCGTCCATCGCTGAGGTTTCGCGAGGCTGCGTAGCGTGGGGGACTGCAGTCCGTTCATCACTGGTTTTTGGCCGTTCCGGCTCGCACCAGCCCTCCCTGGACGACGGCGATGAAGTCATGACGTCGTTCGAGAACAGTGATATCCTGCAGCGGGTCTCCGGGGACAACCAGCAGATCGGCCAGTTTGCCGGGTTCCACGGTGCCGATTTCGTGGCTGCGTCCCAGCAGTTTGGCGCCATTTTTCGTGGCGCAGGTGAGCACTTCAAGCGGGCTGAAGCCGACGTATTTGACGAAGAAGGTCAGTTCGCGAGCGTAGTCGCCGTGTGGGTTCCAGGCAAAGCCGTAGTCGCCGCCCATGCCGAGGCAGCCACCGGCTTTCAGGATCATGCGGGCACTTTCGGCGCCGCCATCGAGTGTTTCCTGGTGCCCATCGATGACTCGCTGTGACATTCCGAATTCAGGGCCTCGCTGAATACTGGCGTATTCAAAGTACAGTGCCGGGACACAGGGGACGTTGCGGGCGAGCAGCAGGTCAAGGCATTCCTGGTCCATGAAGGTGCCGTGTTCGACGGCATCGTAGCCGGCTTTGAGTGCGTTGCGAATGCCCTCTGTGGCGCGGCAGTGTCCGGTGACCTTGAGTCCGTGGTTGTGAGCGGTGGCGACAACGGCATGCATTTCTTCAAAGGTCATGCAGAGCGTGTGGTGGTCGTTGGTGTCAGGTGCGGCGGCATCACCTGTGGGATAGGTTTTTACCCATTCGACTCCGTCCTTCACCAGTTTGCGGACGGCAGCGCGGGCTTCTGTGGGACCATTGATGAGCAGGACGAGGCCATCCATGCCGATGCGGCGAAAGTCGGGGTTCCAGTCCATCAGTCCGCCGACACCGCAGATTTCGCGACCGCTGGCGGCCAGTCTGGGGCCTGAGCAGATGTCGTTTTCGATGGCCTGTTTCAGCCAGACATCGATATTGAAGAGGCTGCCGCCGCTGCGGGCTGAGGTGTACCCGCATTCGAGGGCGAGGCGGGCGTTGGCCGCGGCCAGCAGGGTGACATATTCGACCGGGTATTTGATGTCGAGATCTTCGAGTGCGGCGACGTTGAAGTAGGTGGGGTGAAAGTGGGCTTCCACGAGGCCGGGCAGAATGGAGCCTCCGGCGGCATCAATGACGGTGGCGTCCGGCGGAACGGGGGGTGCCGCCGCGGCGGGGCCGGCCCAGGTGATCCGTCCGTCAACCGCGACAACGATGGCATTGGGGACGGGGGGCCCTCCATTACCGTCAATCAGCTGGCCATTGCGGATGACCACGGTGCCGTTGTGGGTCTTCATGAGTGAGCTCGCGGGTGGAGGGTGGGGGGCCGGTCTGCAGGCTGCGGAACGCCCGGCGGATGCCAGGATGGAAGCATATTCGGCGGTCGCGGCCGGACGCAAGCCTCCGCGGTGACTGGACTTCCGTTCCGCTTCCGAATCGTGGGAACTCGCGTCAAACTGGGGTGTTTTCTGGGCTTTTCCTGTGAAAAAGGCCTGTGGATTCAGCGAAAAGCGTCAAGGCCTGCTTTTTGCTTGCCGATCTGCCCCGGCGGGTTTACACTTTCGGCTTCGGCTTTGCCGGCCGTTTGCCGGGAAGGAGTGCCGCGGTTAACGCGGTCAATTTCTGCACTTCCGCGGATCCTGCACTCTCAGGGTTTCCGCTTTGGGGTGCTCGGTGCTGCAGCGGTTCTGCGGCGTTTTACAGTCGGCGTTTCGGGTGTACTTGCCATCCGTCCAACTGACTGCCAGGGAAGATAGTGTCATGAAGAAGAACATTCATCCGGAATATCGTCCTGTCGTGTTCATGGACACCTCGACCGGGACTCGGTTCCTGATTAATTCCACCATTCGCACCAAAGAAACGACGAAGTGGGAAGACGGTCAGGACTATCCGCTGTTTAAGGTGGAAATCAGTTCGGCGTCTCACCCGCTGTATACTGGCAAGATGAAATTCGTCGACTCGGCAGGCCGTGTCGAGAAGTTCACGAAGAAGTACAACTGGGCTGGTCGCGACGCGAAGTAGCCTGGCGATGCTGAAAATCTGACGGGGGCGTGCGCGGTTGGCCGTGCACGTCCTTTTCTTTTTTTTGCTCTGGAGTTTCCAGCATGTTTCCGGCACTAGAACGACAGGCTGCACGTTACGCAGAGCTGGAGAAGCAGCTGCTGGATTCCGACGTGCTGTCAAATGTGCCGCGGATGCTGGAGATCCGCAAAGAGATGGGCTCGCTGGCGAAAATCGCGGCGGCCGTGAGGCGATTTCATTCGCTGGAAGGCGACATTGACGCAGCAAAGATGATGGTCGATGAGGAAACCGACCATGAGGCTCGCGAGTACGCGAGGGGGGAATTGTCCCAATTGCAGGCTCAGCATCGTGAGCTGTCTGTGGAACTGGAGGACATGGCGACAGCCGGCGACTCGATTACTCGCGGTGCCTGCATCATGGAAATCCGGGCAGGCACCGGTGGCGACGAAGCCGCGTTGTTTGCGAAGGACCTGTATGACATGTACCTCGCCTGGTGCGGACAGCGGGGCTGGAAGACTGAGCTGCTGGAATTCAGTCCGACCGAACTGGGCGGACTGAAGGAAGTTGTGTTTTCGATTACTGGCGACGGGGCCTTTCACGCGTTGCAGTTTGAGAGTGGTGGTCACCGGGTGCAGCGTGTCCCTGAGACCGAGCAGCAGGGGCGGGTGCATACCAGCGCGGCCACGGTCGCGGTGCTGCCAGAGGCTGATGAAGTGGAAATTGACATTCGCCCGGAGGACCTGGAAGTTGATACGATGCGGGCGGGCGGTCCGGGGGGACAGAAAGTCAATAAAACAGAAAGCGCTGTGCGAATCACGCACCTGCCCACAGGCATTGTGGTGAAGTGTCAGGACGAGAAGAGTCAGCACAAGAATCGGGCGAAGGCGATGCGAGTGCTGCGCAGTCGCATTCTGGAACAGCAGCAGCAGAAGCTGCATTCCGAACGTTCGGAGGTCCGCCGTACACTGGTTGGATCGGGTGACCGTTCAGAACGCATTCGCACCTACAACTTTCCCCAGAATCGGTTGACTGATCATCGCTGCAATCTGACACTGTACAAACTGGACAGGATTATTCAGGGTGATTTGAACGACCTGATCACGGAGCTGCTGGCGTTTGACCGCAATGAACGCCTGAAAGCCAGCGAAGAGCGACTGTAAGCGTATTGAAGCTGCAGAGGGAGAAACTCAGATGAGTACTCGGGGCAGGGTCCTGATTGTGGTGGGTGACGCTACGGAAACGCTGGATACGATGTATCCGTACTACCGTCTGGTGGAGGCGGGTTTTCAGCCTGTTGTGGCAGCGCCTGAGCAGCAGCGTTACCAGATGGTACTGCATGAGGTGAAGCCAGGCTGGACGATCACGAAGGAGTGGGAGGGGTACAGCATTCAGGCGGACGTGGCCTTCCGGGACATTCGTGAGCAGGACTATTCGGGCATTCTGTTTTCCGGCGGCAGAGCTCCGGAGTACATCCGCTATGACGCTGACCTTGTGCGAGTGACGAAGTACTTTTTTGGTGCCGGCAAGCCCGTGGCCAGCGTGTGCCACGGAGTGGAGATACCGGCATATGCAGACTGTGTGCGTGGTCGCCGTATGGCGACGGTTCCCAAGTGCCGTTTTGATCTGGAAGTGTGTGGCGGCATCTTTGTGAATGAGGCCTGCGTGATTGACGGCAACCTGGTCAGTGGTCGCACCTTTCACGACAACGGGCATTACGTGGCGCCCTGGATCCGTCTGCTGGAGGCTCAGGCGACCGCCGAGGGACGCTGACCTGGGTGGTGGCGGGGAAGACAGAGCCCTGCACTTCTTCCTTGACGCAACAGACCTGCGCGAAGGTCTGCGGATTGGGAATCAGGATCGCACGTTTCGCGGAGCGAAACGCGACAATCTGAACAGTTGACGGTCGCTTGCCTGCGCGAGTCGGCACTGTGGACTACGGAATGTCGGGGGCGTGCAGGCGGGTGACAGAAAGCGGGCAGCCTATTCGCCATCCTTCTTCAGATAATCCTTGAATTTCTTGCGGAACTTCGAGACTTTGGGGCCGACGACCGCCATGCAGTAGGGGTTCGACGGATTGTTGGCGAAGTAATCCTGATGGTAGTCTTCGGCTGAGTAAAACGTGGAATTCGGTTCCAGGGTGGTGACAATCGGGCTGTCGAAATCGCCCGACTTGTTCAATTGTGCGATCAGTTCCGTGGCCTGCTGCTTTTGCTTGTCGTCGTGGTAGAAGACAGCCGAGCGATACTGCGTGCCAACGTCGGCACCCTGGCGGTTCAGTGTCGTGGGATCGTGTGTGTAGAAAAAGATCTCAAGCAACTGCTCGTAGGTGATTTTGGAGGGATCGTAGTCAATGCGGATGGCTTCGGCGTGTCCGGTCAGCCCGGTGCAGACTTCCTTATAGGTGGGGTTCTTTTTGGTGCCGCCGAGATAGCCACTGACGACCTTTGTGACGCCCTTGACTCGCAGAAACACGGCTTCCGTGCACCAAAAACAGCCAGCGGCGAATGTTGCTGTGGCCGTTTTCGATTCAGCCTGCTTGCCGGCGGTTTCGTCTGAGCTGATCATGACTGCACCTTTGCTGCGTAAACCCTGAGGAAACCACGAAGTGTGGCCGAGTCGCTGTGCGGGAACCAATGACCTGCGTACCCGCATCCACTTGTTTGTCATGCATCCTAGTCTGGAACACCCTGATCGGCAACAAGATAACGTTGAAGCATGCGGGTGACAACCGAACGCGGGAGGGCTTCCGGGGCTGCGGGGAGGCTGCAGGCTGTGGGAACAGAGCGTTTGTGACCCAGGAAAAGCCAGCCAAAAATCCCGGCCAACCGTTCATAATCCGCAGCGCAGGTGTGTTCAGGCCGGGTGTTTCATTTGCCGGCTGTCAGTTTCAGTCGTTCAGAGTTTTCCTGCCAGGCGGGCTGCAGGCGGCTGAGCAGTTCGTTTGCGGCAGCCGCGTCCAGCGGTTCGCCCTGCGGCGTGACGGGAGCGTGCAGCCGCAAGGGCCGGGGAGCGACCAGTTCAGCGACATGCACCACGTCTCCGGCGTCCCGCAGAATTCCGGGAACCATATCGGCCAGTCGCTGGCCGACATACGGCTTGTCCGAAACAAAGGTGGTCAGCAGCCCCGTGATGTCGGCACCGTCGATGTTTTCATCGATGGCGACGGCTGCGATCGCGGCGAAACTGCCGGTTCCGCTGGCGACCAGTTCGATGCTGCTGCACGGCAGCTTTTCCTTGAGCAGAGCCGTTGTCAGTCGAATATCGCGAACCCACTGACCGCACAGAGGTCGTCCCATCCAGAGAGACCATTCAGCTGAGTTGTGGTCGGGAGCTTTGCCGATGCGGTCGCCACTGACCTCCATCCGTCCGGTCGCTCGCAGTTCCAGCACGGCCCAGCCTGTTCCGGCCGCTTCCGCCAGCCGCTGCTGTTCCCGGACCCACGGGTGATCGCTGCCCTGACCGGTGAGGATGAGTCTGAGCCCGGCGTCGGCGGATTTCGGGTTGCGACCGACCAGCTGCAATTGCAGTCCGGCTTCGGGTTTCAGTTGCAGTTCGAACGTTCCGGGGGCGGGTGATGTCAGTTGTCCTGTGCCAGCGCCCGGTTCGGTGCCGCCCAGCAGTCGTTCCAGTCGCTGTCGCAGCTCAGAGGGTGGCAGCAGTTTACGGGACTGCAGCAGGCCACGGGCTTCGCGGGCCGCGAATTGTGGCAGTGTCAGCCAGTCGTCGGGGCGAGTTGTGCCGGGGTAGCAGCGGAGTGCTTCCGGTTCTTCGAGAGATATTGGGGGCTCCGGGATCGGCTGCCCGGTGCCCTGCCCTTTCAGGTGCTGCGTCATAAATCCGTACATGGCTTCCCGCATGGGCTGATTGTAGTCATGGGGCGATTCGACGACGGTGTGTCGCGGAAGATCCGGCAGGTTGTACAGGGAAAAGACGGGGCGAGCGGCACTGATGGATTTCGCAGCTTCACCGACGGAGAACTGAAAGGCATCCTGAGTGGCACTGATGATCAGAAGGGCGCGGGGGGCGGTCAGTGCGAGGATGCGGGATTCTTCGGTCATTGCCAGGGCTCCCGGGACGACCTCGCACATGCAGCAGGCGGCACCGAGGTAAGCCTGGTAAGTACCGACCGAGCAGACCGGTGCAACGGCTTTGAATCGTTCATCCCAGGCTCCGGCATACATCGACTGATTGCCGCCGCCGCTGGCTCCGGTAATGCCAATTCGCTGCGGATCAACTTCGGGGCGTGAGCACAGATAATCGACAGCTCGCCCGTTTTCATAAACCTGAATGCCGCTGAGCGGTCGCCCGATGGGGAACAGTGTGGCGGCCGTCATTTCGCCATGGTATTCGCCGAGCTGTTCACCGATGGCGCGTTCACCCGCGCCGAAGGCATCGACTGCGAGGACAAAAAAGCCCAGCCGAGCGAGACCGGCACAGCGTGCCTGGACGTGCGGATCCTGTTTGGCTCCGGCCCAGTGCCCATGGACGCACAGCACTGCCGGCAGCTTTCCGGAGATTTTTGGAACCCACGCGCTGGCGGTCATGAAAACGCCCGGCAGTGTCTGGAATACAATTTTTTCGATGCGGTAGTCGGGGCGATCGAGCGTTTCGAGGATGCGGGCTTCCAGGGGCGCGTGCTGCTGCGGGAAGCCACCCCAGGCCAGTTCCAGCTGCTGCCGCAGCAGTGTCCGCTGAGCCTGCCATGCGGCCAGATCGGCCGGCGGCGCGTCCTGCTTTCGCAATTCAGCCGCCGTCTGTCGGACAAAACTGAGAAACGGTTTTTCGGCAGGTGCCTGCGCGTAAGCCGTGGCGAATATCAGCGAAGGAAGCAGTGTCTGCAGCAGCAGCACGCATACTGTACTGCGAGCCATCCGACAGCGGACCAACAGGCAATGTGAGGCCATGAGTCTTCGTTCCTTGTCAGATCGGTGGGCAGGTGGACTGGCAGAGCAGTAATCTGACAGAAGGCAGGCTCGGGCGAAAGTGATCAGACAAGGTCACGGAAAACTGCAGGAGCCGGGGCCGCCACTGCGGGACGGTCAGTTCAGGGGTTGGTCCACAGTGTCAGTCGTCCCGTGGAATCTGCGGAGGCAAGTCGCCCGTCCGGGCCGGTACAGAGGGCCACGATGCGACCGTCGTGAGGCTGCCCCAAAGAGTTTTCCAGCTGCACGCCCCACCAGATTTTCCGCTGTTCGGCAGAATCGTCGGTCTGGCTGATCGTGGTGCCGGAATCCAGCGGAGGCAGCAGCCACGTATTGATTCGCGCGTCGATACCACCGGTCATTAGGCGGCCACGCGCTGTGTCGAGGGCCAGAGCTGTGATGCCACCGGGCTGCCCATTGTCCGAGTTTGCGGGAATCCGCTCGTTCTCAGGATCATCCTGCAGCACCGCCACCAGTTTAGCCTGACCGCCCTGAAGTCTCCACACACAGGCTGCACTCAGCAACACGGCATCAGCTGCACGAAACGCCAGACCTCCGGCCGCAAGGACCAGACCATCGTCGGACCAGGTCAGGTCATTAAAACGACAGTCAAGTCCTGTGGGCAGCTGCAGCAGCACTTCCTCAGGCTTTCCTGCGCCGTCGGCCGTCCCGCTGTCGGCGGCAACCTGCCAGTACCGCAGTCGCCCCTGCTGCAGTGCGGCAAATCCGGCGCCGTTCGGTCGCCAGGCGACTCGGCTGGCAAAACTCAGAATTCCAAAGTCAGCGGCCCATGCGGGCTGCGGCTCTGCGATCGCCGGCAGTCGCAGCAGCGATGTCGGCAGCGAATCATCGTGATGCTGCCAGAGTCGAAGGTCACCCGAAAGATCACAACTGAGAAACCGCAGGTCACCCGCTGCAGGGCTGAATCGGGCTTCGGCGAGCACCCCCGAATGCATCTCAGTCGCCGGCAGTCGGTACAGTGTTCGCCCTCGGGTTGGCGAACCGTCCCGTACATCAAATGCCCGCAAAGCATCACTGGCGGTCAGCACACAGGCAGCATCGCTGGAAATGTCGGCAGTGAGCCTGCTGCTGGAGTGCGTGCGGAATCTGGCGGTCGCTTGACCTGTGGTCAGATCCCACAAAAGTGTTTCACGACCACTGGCAGTGGCAGCCTGCAATGGCTGACCTGCTCCGCCACGCACTGCGGCTTTGGTGGCTGGTCGCTGGTCGGTCGATACCTGCAGGGACTGGATCGGCTGCCAGTCCGGCCCGCCGAACAGTGTCAGGCGACCACGCTGCAGCATCAAAACCTGCCGTCCGTCGTCGCTCCATGAAACAGTGGTCTGCAATGGCAGCGCACGGTCGGTGTCCGGCAGAAGCCGATCCTGCAGCAACTGCAGCAGCCGTCCATCAGCAGCGCGTATGGAGACCTGCAGTCGTGCCGCAGCAGGCTGTTCGTCGCCTGAAATGACGGCATCCTGCTGACCACTTTTTTTCCCTGTTCCCGCGACAGCCTCGGGCTGCAGGTCAATAACGGCAAACCGACTGCGATCTGCTGCTGGTTCCAGTGCGAGGATCTGTGAGCCTCGCACCAGGACCGGTCCGGCTTCCAGTCGTTCGCCGTTCAGCTTCCACGATCGCACGCTCCCATCGTAGCCGGCGGTAATCAGCGTGGATTCGTCCTGGAAGAACGCGGCAGTGATCTGGTCCTCGCGGTGAGATCGCTGCAGGTCAAGCAGACGTCCATCCAGCAGAGACCAAAGCAGCAGCTGCCCCTGACGACAGCCGGCCGCAACGAGGAGGCCGGAGGGTGACAGGGCCACGGTGGACACCTGCAATGGATTGCTGCCATCGGCATCGGCAGTGGCTGGCTGCAGCACATGCCGTGGCTGAGGCGCAACGGATGCTTCGAAATCCGCAGTCCTCCAGACCAGCACGCGGGGAAGCAGTCCTGAATCCGGTTCGGCCGGCCTGCGCAGCACGGCGGCACCCGCGACGACCAGGCTGCCGTCAGCTGATACGGCAAAACCGCCTCCGCCGGATCCGGTGATCAGCCGACATTTTTCCTGCCCCATCCCGTCAGCATCCGGCTGAGCATCCCAGACGCAGATGACTCCCATGGTTTCTGCCGTCAGCAGCAACCCGCTGGGCAGGAAACGCAGAGCAGTGATGTTTGAATTGTGCCCCTCGGTCAGGTAGCCGGCGGCTGCGGTCAGGGAGCCTGTTTCAGTTTGTTCCCGCAGTGGGTCAGGACGGGCGCTGACGGATAACAGCGGTTGCCCGGTGGGATCGAGAATGTGTGCGGCGAGGTCGTCGGCTCCGACCAGCAGTCGTCCGTTGTTCGGGCTGAGCTGCAGTGAATAAATACCGGTCCAGCGGCGCTGCTGTGGAGGGGCTGGAAGGTTGTGTTCGGGCAGAAATGCCCGAACTGCAGTTGGGGTGTGCAGGCTGGCTGGCCTGCGTGCCTGCGGCATGGCGGGTGGTTCGGTCGATTTCAGTCGTCGAAAGTCGTCCACAAGCCGCCGCAGCGTCTGCACATAGTCGTTGTATTCGGGCAGATTCCAGCGACACACTGTTCGGCTGTCGACACTGGTCAGCAGACCTGCACGGCCATCAGTAAACGCGGCATCGAGGACCGTTTCGGACTGCCCGGAAACAATCTCGGAGATTCGTCCGCCATTCTGCAGCTGATGCAGGTGAAAGTCCCGGGCCGGTTCAATTCGACCATCCTGCACATTCCAGACTTCGAGGTTGTCGCGGCGGCGCTGATGACCGGCCACGATTCGCTGACCGTCGATGGAGACTCGCAAAAATGCCGGCAATTGTTCATCGGCTGACGCGAATGCGGGCAGCGGTGCGGCATCCGTACCGACTGCAAACGGGAACTCGCCGCTGCGCAGTTCTGATTGCGCCGGCAGCCAGGCGAATGCCCGACGATCACTGCGACTGTTCAGGCCCAGAATCAGTGCCTGGCCATTGTGCGTGATACTGAGCATCAGGATGGAGGCCGGCAGGAACTGACCGGTACCATCACCGGCAGGCTGCCGGATCCTGAGTTGTCCGATATTGATCCGCGGAACGGTGTCGTCCGCGATTTCAGGAAGCGGGCCGGCAGCCCCGGCAGTCAGCGGGAAGGCTCGGATGAAACGATCGCGGCCCTGCGCTGAGTAGTGCAGCAGGAATCGTTCATCGGGCGTCACTGCGAAATGCGTGCAGCGATGATCCACTGCGGGATCGGCAAACAGTGCCGTGCTGTGCAGCAGTGACGTCTGGCGGTCACCATTGACATCAAGGATGCGAAGTGAGGTGATGCGGTCGGCTGCAGCCAGGTACAGCCTCTGTTCGTTGCCGCTGAACACGGCAAAGGCGGTTCGGAAGGGCGTACCGTCGCCAGGTTCTTCCGGCTGGCTGCGAGGCTGGAACTGACGCTGCGGATTTCGACTGTACAGCAGGACTCGCCCGGTCTTCATCAGCACAGCGGCGTGCTGTCCGCGGGCCGAAACGATGATGCTGTCCACAGCTCCCGGATCGCTGAAAGCCAGCTGCTGCGGGGCATGATCTGTCTTTGGCATCTGCAGTGTCTCAGAAAACTCAATCGTGCGTCCGGCCTCGGGTTGCTCAGCCTGTCTCACGATTCGTACCAGTGTGCTGCCGTCGGCACTGAGAGCTGCCAGAGTGGATCGTGCGGGGAATTGTCGCCGGGCTGAACTGTTCGGTTCTGTGGCCCGCTGTCTGGCCTGTTCCAGTTTTTCACGGATACTGTTGCGAACGGCGTCAGTGAACCATGGATTGGGGCGACCGGCTGCGGCTCGCGCTTCCAGTTCCTGCAGGGCGTTTTCAGCGAGCGGAACGACGGCCTGCCATTCCCGCAGGTCCTGCCGAGCTTCCAGCTGCTGGATGAGATTGTCGAGGGCGACGCGATCGGCGATGGACTGCTGATTTCGCACTTCGACTGCGGCGGCGGCGACATCGGCCCGGGCCTGCTTCGTCACGGCTTCGCTCTCAGCAATCACCCGCTGTTTTTCCACATTGGCTGCATCCAGTTCCTGCAACGCCTTTTTCTGGCTTTCTTTGGCGGCATTTGCCGCTTTATCGGCGGCATCACGAGCCGCGTTGGCGTTGCTGGCCAGCAGTTCTGCCTGAGTCTTTGCTGCAGTGGCCTCCTGTTCGGCCTTCCTGGCGGCCACCTTATCCTGCTCGGCCTGCTGTCTGGCCCGTTCCGCGTCCTGCTGTCCGGCGACGGCCAGTTTGGCCGCGTTTTCCGCCGTCTGCTTGCGGGACTCAGCCTCGTCCGCCAGCTGTTCCGCTTCCTGACGTTTGTTAATGGCCTGTTTGATGTCGTCCTGAGCCGAACGAATTTCATCACGAGCGGACTTGAGGTCCAGCTGGAACACCAGAGTCAGTCCCAGCAGCAGCATAGCCAGTCCGCTGGAGATGAGCCAGGTGGTGCGTACGATGGTGCGGCGACGTCGTCCTGACTGAAGTTGAGAGGCGAGGCTGGTCAGTTCCGGTTCGGTGCGATCAGCGACGACTTCCAGTCCCAGATCGAAGTCGTTGCGGCGCAGTGCCAGTCTTGCAAAGGCTTCGCGAGCGGCACGGTCGCCGGTGATCGCTCGCTGATCATTCGGCCACAGACGCAGCGCTTCGGTGAACAGTGCGACGGACTGCTGATACTGGTCGTAGCTGGACGTTCTGTCGGATGAATTGCGAGTGGCTGCGAGCAATTCTTCGGCGCGACCAGTGGTGCGGTACTGGCGAATGGCGTTTTGCAGTTCGCCGACGCTGGCGTATCGATCGGCGGGAGCGGTCGCCATGGCGCGGCGGGCGATCTGCATCAGTTCGCCGGTGTTCTGCACGTCCTGTTCAATCCGATTTTTACGGACGGCGTCGAAGATTGCATCACGTCGCTGCCGGGGACCGGAAACGTTTTTCAGGGATTTCAGCAGGTGAGGCGGGAAGCCCTCGAGGATTTCGAACAGGATGGCACCCAGCAGGTAAATGTCGGTCTGCGGACAGATACGACGGGTGTCCAAATCAAACAATTCGGGAGCGGCGTAGGCGAGGGTGCCCGCGCAGCCGCGACTGCTGATCAGTACGCTGTCTCGGCGGGGAAACTTTTCATTGACTATGGCCAGGCCCCAGTCCAGCACGATCACTTCGCCGTATGAACCGACGAAGACGTTCTCCGGCTTAAGGTCGCGGTTGATCACTCCCAGAGAATGCGCGTAGGCGACGGCGTCACAGACTTTCAGCAGGATGTCGAGATTCTCTTCGCGGCTGAGTTCGGGCATGGCTTTTCGCCAGTCCCGCCCGGCCACCTGTTTCATGGAGTAGAACAGCTTGCCTTCGGTGTTTCTGCCAAGGTCATGAACAGGAACGATGTTGGGGTGCACGAGGTTGGCAGTGATGACAGCTTCGGAGACGAACATCTCCTGAGCCGCCACGGGATCATCCTGATTGGGCTTAAGGGTCTTGATTGCCATTTCGCGATTGAGTGACGTCTGGCGTGCCCGATAGACAATCCCCATGCCACCCTGGGCGAGGGTGCCAAGAATCTGATATTCCGGTGCACTGCTGGCCTGAGCGATGGCTGCGGCAACAGGTGAAGTCCCCAGTGTCGCGTCATTGAGTCGGTTGACGATGCCTGACAGCTGGCCTTCGACGTTGTGCGAATGGATCCGCAGGTTCCATGTGCTGCGGGACGATCCGTCCGTGCTGTCGGCCGATTCAGAGGCCAGCTCGGTGTCCAGTTCTGCCGCGGACTTTTGCCCGGGGGTGATAATGAGCGTTGCTTCGTCATCGGCCTGGGGCAGCGAACGCTGTGGCGGAGCGGTGACGACCAGATCATCGGCGGGGCCCGAAGCGATGGTGGCGTCGGCATCAGCAGCCTCAGACGGTGGCTGTGAATCGCGGATGGTGGCCAGCGGATCGAGGTGAATTTCCAGCGGCGGCGGGTTGGCCCCTGGTGTCGGTCCCTGTTCCGTCGCGAGGGCGTCGGCATCGGAAAACGGCGTGACATCGGTGGACAGCTCGTTCGGCTCCGGCGGCCGCTGGTTGTGCGGCTGATTCTGATCCTGTCCGGCCATAACTTTGTTACCCTGGGAATTGCGATGAAAGCTTCAGTGTGGTCAGAACTTCGAGCGTCAGTTGTCAGGATTTGCCTGGTGGCTGAGGTGGCTGCGGTGGCAGCGGTTCGGGGGGCACAGCCTGCAGCTGCGGCAGAGTTTCGGGCTGGTCCGGGGCCTGATCGTCACGAGCCGGGAACGGCTGACCTTCGATCACGTCGAACATCAGCAGCTGGCGCTCAATCCGCACGACGGACCCCGCAGCCGTGCGTTTCTTCGTCACCAGCCACAGTTCATAATCTTCTCCGTCCAGCAGCGGTCGTTCGATCTGCTGTGACTGTCTGAAAACCCAGGCTTTCAGAGCCTGGGGGTTCAGCAGCTCCTCACCCTGCTCGAACTTGTCCAGCTGCCTGAGCACAGTATAGCGACCCTGCTCGGACTGGCGTACTTCATAGATGTCCTCGGTCACGGCAAGACTGTCTTCCTGTGCGGCTTCCTGCTGCACGGAATTGTTGCTGAGGATCAGCGGTGCCGCGGCCGGCTGGAAGTCAGCCTGAGGTTTGGCCTGAACTTTGGCGGGTGGCTGCTGCTGGACCAGCGGAATGAAGGCTCGTCGCGGTGGTCGCTGGAAAGGTGCCTGGTCGGAGTCGCCGTTGCCCCGATTTCCGTTTCCTGGCCCATTTCCGTTGCCGTTGAACGGACCACCGGCAAATGGGCTGACCGGTACCTGGATGCGAACAACGGCACCATCGAAGTGGAAGTCTGCATTGGAATTCTGGTCACTGAACACGTCGCGCGGACCACTCGGCTGCCCAGGCTGCAGCGCACCGGTCGCGGCGCCGTCGGAAGATGAAATCAGTCCCGTTGTCAGATCGCTGCCGGTGACCGGATTGCGGACTCTGCCGACAGGCACAGCAGAGAACGCGGCGCCCTGCTGCACTTCGCCGCCGAAGACCCGGATGGATTCATGGTGTGAGACGCTGAAGTCCACGAGGAACTGGCTTTTCCCCGTGTCCAGAAATCGCAGCAGTTCGTTGAGTGAGTAGCTGTGACCGAGCTGCTGGCGCCCCGGGTTCACGTACAGCGTGGATGGCTGAGAGTCTGACGGGTCGCGCCAGTCGATATCCAGTCGCAGATTTTCTTCCGCGGGCACGCCAGGGCTGGAGCCGCTGGTGATCTGTACTTCAAAGACAATCTGCACGCTGATGTCGCCGGGGCTGCCGCCGCGGGCACCACCGTTTGGGTCAGGCCGCAGCAGTCCAGGGAAGATCAGCCGACCCTGCGGTGAAGTTTCGGCTTTGCTGGCATCGAAAAACGCCGTAGTGGTAGTCGCATTGGCAGCGGGGCGACCGAGGAATGTGGTGGCAACGCCCCCGTCAGTTCGCAGCGTGACGCGTCCATCGAACTGCACGCGACCCACTGCGGAATCCAGCGGCTGATTACTGCCGGCCGTTCTGCCGCGGGCGAACAGCAGCAGCCGATCGTCGGTCTGGTTCGCTGAGGCCCGGGCAGTCGGATCACCGTCTGTGGTCATCAGGACACCGTCCGCCACACGAATGTCACCGGCCGCGTCGATGACAATCTGCTCAGAGCGGGTCGGGTCGCCATTGGTCGCCAGCAGCCTTACAGCAGCCGCATCACCGATGCGGATGTCTCCGCCGGCGCTGATACTGATGCGAGTACCGCTGGTTTCCAGAGTCTGCACAAGCACATGACCACGATGCTGAGCGTCCGTGCTGATCAGCAGATCGCCACCCGCCGATTTGACGGATGAGCCCGTCTGCATGGAGACGTCGAGTACGGCGGCGATGATGATGTCATGGCTGGCTGCGGATGTCACCTGAGCTCCGGCCGCCAGCCTCAGGTTTTCGGCAGCGGCCAGTCGAATCTGCGGACGACCACCGGCGGATCCGACGGCGGGCGGCAGGGCCTGCACCCGGTCCTGAACCAGCAGATCCTGATCCGCCTGGATCAGAATGCTGCCGGGGCCGGTCAGCTGCAGGCTGTCGATCTGCAGGCTGTCCAGTTCGTGCAGTTCAATATTGCCTCCGTCCGTGACCATGCCTGTCAGAGTGGCGATGCGTGTTTCCAGGGCATTGCCGGGGCCGATACCCTGTCGAGCTGTCAGCCTGGCTTCACCGGCCTGCAGATTCAGGCGTGCGATTGTACTGGAGTCGTTGGCATCTGTGAGTGCACCGCCGGCGACTGTCAGGCTGACCAGTCGGTCACCATTGTCGATCAGCTGCAGCCCGAGATTCCCGGCGGAAGCAACCTGCACCAGGCGAACATCACCGCTGGTGCGATTGACTGCGGTGGCGGTGCGGGCGCTGATTTCCAGCGCGTCCTCAGCACCGATCCCCGCAGCAGCATCAAGAATGACAGCGTCGCCGCTCAGGTTCAGCAACTGTTCATTGCTGGTGTCGTTGTTATCGGTGATTGTGCCGGTCAGCGACGTGACAGTGAGAGTGTTTCCGGCGGCGATCCGTCCGGCAACGAGATCGGAGGCGGCCCTGACGGTCACATTGCCGCTGCCCTGAATGCCCCCCGAGCCGGCAGCCATGAAGAGGCCTTCAGATTCGGCCGTCACAAGGACATGACCGGCCAGTGCGAGGATCTCGGAGTCAGTCTCAAGCACGATACCGCTGGCACTGACGGTGACATCTCCGGTGTCCGATCGCAGCGTCCGTTGCGCGAAGAGCTGGCCTGCGGAGCGGACCTGGATGTCAGCATTGGTACCGGAGGAAATCAAACCCTGGCGAGTAATAATCAGGCTGCCCGGCGATGTCAGATGGATGCCGTTGCTGCCGCTGACAGCGTCCAGTTGTCCGGCGCTGAGGTTCAGGTCCTGTCCGGAAAGCCTGCCGCCAATCCCGGAGCCGGCCCGCAGCCAGATCGAACCGGCGGTGGCCAGATTCAAAGTTTCGTCGGGTGTTGCGTCGCTGATGGCTCCGCCGATGGCCGTCAGTGTGAGGCTGCCGAGCTGACTGAGGATGCGGGAGATTTGCAGATTGTCTGCTGCGGTGATGGTGACATCACCGTTTTCTGAGGTGATGCCGGCAGTGGCGTGCATCAGCACGCTGCCGGTTTCTGCACTGACAAACACAGAACCGTCGCCAGTGGCGCTGATGCGGCCCGAGGACAGCAATTTTACGCCGTCCTCGGAGATCAGGCGGATCTGACCACTACTCGCTGCCGAGACTTCACCTGCTACGGTGAGTTCACCCCGGTTGACAAGCACGTCGATATCCCCGCGGGGCCCCGAAGTGCGCAGTCCGGAGCCGTCGATGGTCAATGGGCCAACGGAATTCAGCCGCAGGCTGCCACCAGACCATGTGCCTTCAAGGCTGCCGACATCCACTGTCAGGCTGGCGACGTAGTTGGCATCAGTTGTTCCTGCGAAAAGCGAGGTGAACCCTCTGGTACTGATATGTGCCGAGTCCTGCGATGAGTCGCCTTCGAGGCGTCCCTCTGAATTGGTCACGGCAGCGCGGATGAGCAGATCTCCGTCGATGCTCTGAACGCGATAGAGCGTCACGCTGGCGGCAGCTGTGAGTGTGATGTTTCCGTGCTCGGTCGAGATTACGGTGTCGTTTTCCAGAGACAGGCTGCCGAAGTTGATGGATATGTCGCCTGCTGGTCGCTCACCGGCTCTCAATGTCAAAGTCCCGCTGCCGACGGTACTGATGGCGACTGAAGGCAGCACACGCAGGTGATTTCCGGACTGCAGGGTGATGTTGCCCCCACTCGAATTGACCACCGATGATGCTATGGTCATCGATCCACGACTGGTGAATTGAATATTGCCGGCAACCTGAGGACTGCTGTCGGCAATCTGCAGGCCGGACAGATCAGCAACATCAGAAATGGTGGTTTCCTCTGACGAGGTCAGGAAGATGCCTCCCGATTGGCTGAGTGCTGCCAGCCGCAGATTGGGGCCGCCCAGTTCGATGCTGTTGGCGGATGTGCCGATTCCGGTCCGGGCCTGCAGTGCCATGCTGGAAGCTTCCAGATCATTGTCGCTGTCACTCTGCAGTTCCTCGATGGACGAGGCGGCGGTGATGCTGAGAGTCTCCGGGGAGCGTAACTGACCAACCCGGACAGTGCCGGAGCTCAGTGTGGCGAGGCTGATGCTGCCGGAGTTCTGCTGGCGGGCAACTCTGACTGTCAGGTCGCCATCGATTGCGGTCAGGCTGATGCTGCCATTGACGGTAAGAGCGTCGTCGATGAGGGTATTCCCATGCCCGGTCACGATGACTGCACCCTCGCGGGCAGCAAGCCGTGTGAATTGGCCATCACGTGAATTGGTCAGGTGCACGACACCGTCAGCGGATTCCGCGGTAATGCGGCTGGCAGTCAGCTGCAGGGGCAGATTACTACCGATGCCTGTGCCCGCATTCAGCACCACGTCTGGCGCCAACAGCTGGCCGGTGCCGGAAATCCGGCCTCCCGGAGCATCAACGGTGATGCGTTCACCGGCCTCCAGTCGTCCCTCCAGCAACTGGTCACCTGTGATAGAGCCGGACGAGAGCTGAATTGTGCCGGTGGATGTTGAGTTGCCGGCAATGATCCGGCCGGTGGAGGTGACAGCGATTCCGCCAGCGGTTCCGAGTCCGGCTCGCAGCGACACCGACTGGCTGCCCAGCAGCGATCCGGAAATCCGGGCGTCGTCGTTGGCGGAGGTCAGTCGGAGTTCTGTGCCCCGGACTGCTGCGTCCACCTGCAGGCGACCATCCGCAGTCAGCTCCGCGCTGCCTGTGGCGATCACATCGGATCCTGTCGCCAGCTGATTGCGGGCATTGACCATGATATCACCGTCGGCAGTCAGGGCTCGGGAATCACCGTCGAGATCGACGAGGTTGAGGGACCCTTTTGCCAGCACGGAAAGTGCGCCGCCGGTTCGTCCGTCGAACTGCTCAGGGCCGTCGCCACCGCTGGGAGTCGGAGTGATTTGCAGCAGTTGAGCGGAGCCCGAGCGGACCAGAATCTGCCGAGCCGAAAGGTCAATCACCTGCGATCCTGCGGTGATTGATTGCGCCTGCAGACGCAATTTGTCGGCCACCATCACCGGCTGGCGCAGCGTGATCGTACCGACCCCATCATTGTCCGCATCAGCGATCAGCGCGAGGCTGCCAAGTTGATTGGGGTCTGTGCCGCTGATGGTCAGGTGGTCGTCGGAGATCAGAAACAGTGTTTCAGCTCGCAAAGAATCCGTCTCAAAACTGGTGCCCTGCAGCACGGCGTAGTCGCTGGCTTCAACCGACAGACGACCCGTGAGGCTGAGTTCGAGCGGCTGTGGCAGTCCGTTGAAGAAATCAGCGGGTGGACCAGCGACGAAGATGGCCTGCAGCAGCAGATCTTTGGCAACCACGTTGCTGCGGGCAATGCCGCCGTCGTCGTTGTTATCGACGATTCCGCCGCTGGTTGACTGTACCGTCACCGCGCCCGTTGACTGCAGCAGGGCCAGTTGTATGTCGGAATCCGCAGTCAGTCGAATCTGTCCGTCACCGGCCTGCATGGTGCTGCCGGAATTCATGCGAATCCCGGACCCGTTGCCGCGGGCCTGCACCTGAATGCTGCCGGCATTGATGGCTGTTACGAGGGCCTGGGCCTGCTGCAGAATCTGTCCGTCTGCCAGCAGCCGAACGTCACCGCCAAGGGAGTTCCGAACGGCGGCACTGATGGTCATATCGCCGGTGGCTGTCAGGCTGAGGAGCGGTCCGTTCGGGTCGCCTGTCGCCTGTCCTGCGGAGCCCAGCTGCAGTCCGTCGATGCCGTCGCTGCTGCTGAGCATGACCGAGCCCGCTGCCGCCAGCAGCAGGCTGCCTGACTGTGTTGCTGCAGTGAGCTGCAGTCCGGAGCCGGTAAGATCCAGTGCCTTACCGCTGGTGCCGACACCGGCGGTCGTCTGCAGCAGAATGCGGCTGGCGGTGAGATCCGCGGCACTGTCGCTGAGCAACTCAGACACGCTGCCCGCCGCTATCACGATTCGGTTGTCGACAGCCTGCAGGTTGTTGATCTGCAGGTCGCCGTTGCCATTCTCGATGGTCAGATTTCCGGAACCACCGGCGACAGCAGTGTCAAGGAAAATCGGCGCCGATTCGCCGATTACCGCAATATTGCCTTCCTGTGAGGTAATTTTATGGATTTCTGCAGATGCATTTGATCTCAGTGTGACGGAGCCGGTGCCTGTGGACACGGTCGAATAAACAGCTGCGGTGTTGCTGGTCAGGCTGATGTCGCCGTTGAGCGATTCCGCGGAGACAGTTCCGGCATTGAGTCTGAGCGGTGCAGTATTGCCGATGCCGGTGGCAGCGCGCATCGCGAGGAATCGAGCGGTGAGTTCGGAGCTGCCATTGATTGATCCTCCGAGTGCGGAGACGGTCAGGCTGTCAGTTGCCCGCACCGTGCCGTTGAGGCGGATTTCGCCTGAGGTATTCCCGGCGGAGAGTGTCATATCACCGTTGGCCGCAGTTCCGCCGGCTTCGATCAGAGAGGCCGTTGTCGTCAGCAGATCGCCCGTGCCGTCGTCGCCGGCGGAAATTTTGACCAGCCTGTTTGCCGCGATGTGGCTGTTGATTGTGATGTCATCGGCTGCGGAGATGGTAATGTTGTCGGGGTCAACCGGGGCATCAACGACGATGTCAGCGCCGGATGTGAGGACAATGTTTCCCTGGGTCAGGACCTTTCCGCTGACACGCAGCCTGCCGCTGGCGTCGAGCATCAGGTTGCCTGTGGCCAGTGACGATGCGAGGGCTGTACCGCTGCCGTCCAGGTCCTGCAGCTCGACATCGCCGGCGGCGATGATCTGCAGGTCTGCTGCAGACCGAGCGTCAAGCCTGCCTGGCTGATTGGCCGAGGGGCCATTCAGCTCGATGCGAATCTGCTCCGACTGGCCGGACTCGAGCAGCAGGTTGCGGGCTGTGAGTCGTGTGCCGCTGGTGCCGCCGTCAAGGTCGGCGGCCGAGATCCTGAGATTGCCGGTGACGGCAACGGGGTTCTGCAACGTCAGCGTTCCGGGTCCGCCGCCGTCCGACCCCGCCAGCAGTGCAAGGTTTGTCACCAGCGGCAAGGCCGGTGTCGAGAACACAATATTCTGATCGGACATCAGGAACAGGGTTTCGGCAGCGAGCGAGCCTGTGCCGTTGATACTGCCGCGGAGCGCCGCGAAGGACTGAGCCTGAACGGTGAGCGTTCCGGTGAGGTCAATTTCAAGCCCGTCGGGCAGATCTGTAAAAAAGTTGTTGACTGCTGTGCCGATGTTCGCCGCGGTGAGCGTGAGGTTGTTCGCAGTAATATTGAGTGTGCGCGCAGTGCTGTTGTCATTGGCGTCAATGATATCGCCGGAGACGGAGACAGCGACCACATTTCCGTTCGTTGTCAGTCGGGACAGGAAGATGCTGCGACTGGCCTGCAGGGAAATGAATCCGTTGCCGGCGGTGAGACTGGCGTCCTGATCGAGGACGATATCGTCAGTGAAGGCGTTGAGCACAATGCTGCCGAATTGACCGGTTGTGACGTCTCCTGCAGCTTCAGCAAAGACTCGTGAGCCGTTCAGCGTGATGAATCCGGAGTCTGATGTGATGCTCCTTCTGAGGATCAGCTGTTCGGCAGCTCGCAGGGCAATATTTCCGGCATTGGCAGCATGCACTTCGGCTGCCGCATCGATGGGACCGGCGTCAGTCGTCAGCTCAATGTTGCCGGCGGCGTTTGCTGTACGCAGCCCCATGCCATGCAGGCGGACCGAGCCGATGGAGCGGAGATGAATGCTGCCAAATGTGGATGAAGCTTCCAGTGCGGTGACATTCAGATTGATGTCTTCGGCGGGGGCGGGTCCACCGATGCTGGCGGTGGCGAACAGGCTGACGGTGCCGGCAGTCGTCAGGTTGGGGTTTTCGCTCAGCGAATTGTCCACAATCGCTCCGGGGGTCAGTGTTCCGCCGGCGCTGAGCACCATGGAGCCATCGACACTGGCGAGACTGGCGATGCGAATATCACCGGTGGCCTGCAGCGAGATTTTCCCGTGATGTGCGTTGATCGTCGTACCATCGTCCTGAGTGATGGAATTGCCGAGGCCGCCCTGACTGCCGAAGAATGGAGCCCCCGCCTGCAGCGTGATCGTACCGCCGTCGAAGGTTCTGACCACACTGCCGGAACGCTGCTGCAGATCGCCATCGGCCTGCAGCCAAATGTCGCCGCGGGAATGATTCACGACATCCGTGTCCAGCAGCACTTTGCCCGCAGACGTCAGTCTGATGCCTGCTGGAGCGGCTGTGCCACTGGTATTTCTGATCACCAGTCCACTGCGGTTCAGCACATTACCGACGCTGATTGAATTCAGTGCTGCCAGCTGGATTGCAGCATCATCAGACTGTGCCGCCAACTGCAGCTCGATGCCGTCCAGTTCAAGCGGGTTCCCGGCACTGCCGATGCGGTGCACGGCCGCAAGCGCGATGGCCGTGCTGTGCAGGTCCGCTTCGGGATCATCGTCGGCTTCGGTGATGCTGTCCGCAGAGTCTGCCAGGATGCTCTGCCCTGCCGCGACGGCGTCGAGGACGATCGAACCGGTTTCGATTGTGTGCAGGAAGACGGAGCCCTGTGGGGCGGTGATCTGGCCGGCTGTCAGCTGGCCACGCGTAATTTCAATGGAAAGGTGGCCCTCCCCGGTGCTGGCGACCTGAACCTCCGTCGGCCCGAAGCCGCGAAAATCGATCGAGCCGGCTCCGCTCGTCAGGCTGGAAGCAATCGCAGGCTGGTTGCTGACGATGCCGATGTCGCCGGTCTGAGTGTCAGCCGACAGACTGTTGACGAGCACATGCAGCGGCTGCTTGTTGCCGATCCCGGTACCGGCGTCGATATCCAGAATGCCTGATTCCAGTTGAGCAGTACCATTGACGGAACCGGAGGCTGCGGCGATGACCAGCAGCGATCCGGCCTGCACTGTTCCCTGCAGCTGAATGTTTCCGCTGTTCTGTCCGGCGGTCAGGCGGATGGTGCCTGTTCCGGCACTGCTGCTGCCTGCCTGCATGCCCGCCTCTGCTGTGGCCTGCAGATCGCCGCTGCCGTCGCTGCCAGCCGAGACGCTGATCAGGCTGGTGGCCTGCAGCTGCCCGCTGATGGTGATGTCATCGGCTGCCGTGATGGTGATGCTGGTGGGATCAATGGCGTCGTTGATGACGATGTCGGCGCTCGAAACGAGCACGACGTCTGAGCCGGTGAAGATTTTGCCATCGACACGGATGGCTCCGTCGGCCTGCAATTTCAGGCTGCCGGTGCCGGAAGTGGATGCCAGGGCCTGCCCGCTGCCATCGAGATCTCGCAGCTGAACTGCGGTGCTGGCGGTAATGTCCAGTGCGCCGCCGGAGCGGGCATCGAGGCTGCCGCGCTGGCCGGTGCCGGGGTCATTGAGTGTCAGCCGTACGGACTCGGACTGACCTGACTGCAGCAGCACATTGCGGGCGGTCAGGTTGATTCCCGGGCTGCCCGCGTCAATGTCTGCACCGGAGATTCGCAGGTCGCCGGAGACTGCCACAGGTGTGCTGAAAAACAGTGTGCCGTTATTGTTTCCATCCACATCAGCCAGCAGTGCGAGGTTGGTGACGGAGGGATTGACTGTCGAGAAGCCGAGGTTGCCGGCGGACATCAGAAACAGGGTTTCTGCTTCCAGCAGGTCGGTGCCTGCGATGGAACCCTGCAGCGCGGCAAACTGCTGCACAGAGACGCTCAGGTTTCCGGAAACGCTGACTTCCAGCGCATCCGGCAGCCCTGTGAAAAAATCCACCGGTCGCTGCTCGATGGAGTCTGCTTTCAGTTTCACGTTGGCAGCGGTGATATTGGTGCGTTTCGTTGTTGGCGTGTCATTGTTGTCAATCAACCGTCCCTGAGCGGCGGTGATGCTGACGTTCCCCGCCGTATTCAGATCGGAAACAAGCACCTGTGTGGCCGCCTGCAGTGTGATGTCGCCGTTTTGTGCGTTGAATGCGACTTCTGAGTTCATCAGGATTTCGCTGTTCAGTGCCTGCAGGCTGATGGAACCATCGCCGCCGGTGGAAATGTTGCCGGCCACTTCCGCCTCGATGCGGCGTGCTGCCAGCCGAATACTGCCGGCTTCCGACGTGATTCCGAATCGCGTCTTAAGATCGCCGGCCGCGGTGAGATTGATGCGGCCGATGCCTGCTGCCTGGATGCGACCCTCGACCTCGATCCCGCCCGCAGCGGTGGTGACCAGAATGTCACCGGCGCCACCCAGGGTCTGGAGGCCGCTTTTGTGGATCCGCAGAAAATCCGCGGAACGCACATAGATACCACCGGAGCCGGCCGTCGCCTGCAGGCCGAAGACCTGCACGTTCAGATCCTGCTGCGAATTCGGGCCGCCGATGTTGGTGCTGGCACGCAGGGTCAGCAGGCCGTTCGTCGCCAGATTCAGAGTTTCCTCGACGGAATTGTCGACAATGCTGCCGATTGCCCCGCCATTGCCGGCTTCGATCGAGATGTCACCGGAAAGGCTGAGGACCTCAGCCAGCACCACATCGCCGGCGGCACGCAGCGAAATCTGACCCTGCTGACTGCTGATCACGGCGCCTTCAGTCATCTGGATGCTGCCGGGAAGGGAGCCCTGCTGACTGACCCCGGCGATCAGGCTGATGAGTCCGTTGCCACCTGTGACGATGCGGGTCGGAGCTTCCTGGAAAATGTCCTGCCCGGCTGTCAGGGCCACGTGGCCGTGGGCCAGGTTTTCGATGCTGCTGACCACGGAAATCACACCACCGGCACCGAGGCTGATGGAGGTTGCGGGATTCATGTCACCCGGATCGCTGATCCTCAGTCCCTGAAATTCAGCGACCTGTCCCACAAAGACGTTTTCCAGAGCCTGCAGGTGGATGTCACCGGTGGCAGTCAGAGCGGCCAGTGTCAGGTCAATGCCGTCGACTTCGATGGCGCCGGCGGCCGTTCCGATACCTGTGACTGCCTGAATCGCGATCTGATGTCCCCGCAAATCAGCGTCGGGATCATCATCAAGCTCAGCCACCGCCCTGCCGGACTGGATTCTGATCTGACCACCGGCGATTGCATTGCCGACGAGGACGAGGCCCTGACCGCCACTGAGCAGGACGATGTTGCCGACTTCTGTGATGGCCTGTTGAACTTTCAGATCACCGTCAACTGTGCTGAATCTGAGACTTCCGGTCCCTGCGAAAGCCGACACGAAATCCGCCGACGGTTCACTTTCGACGATGATGCTGCCGCTGCCGGACGACAGGCTGGTGTAAGTCGCGGCGAGGGTGTTTTTCAGGAAAATTCCGTTCGTCACACTGTCAGCGTCGATCGTGGCAGCCCTGATTCGCAGCGGTGCCGGATTGCCGATGCCGGCCAGGGAGCGCAGGCTGAGCTGTGGTGCGGACAGTTCGGTGCTGCCGTTGATCGAACCACCTGTGGCCGTGACTGTGATGGCTCCCCGGGCCCGCACTGTTCCATGCAGCTCGGTATTGCCCGCCTGGTCACCGGATCGCAGCAGCATCACACCGGGTATCCCGGGAACTCCGGCTTCCACGAAGGCGGTGCTGGTGGTGAGCAGGCTGCCGGTGCCATCGGTACCGGCGACGACCTGCAGAGATGTGGCAGCGGAAACGGCGCCGGAGATCACGAGGTCGTCAGCGGCCGTGAGCGTGACAGTGTCCGGATCAATGACTCCGAAAACTCGCATGCTGCCACCCGCAGACAGACTGATGCTGCCGGCAGCTGAGACTTTGCCCTGAACAAGAACGTCGCCGGCTGCTGTGAGTTTCAGGCTGCCGCCTGGGACGGTGGACTGCAGGGCCTGGCCGTTGCCGTCAAGATCGGCCAGTGCAACGGCCGAGTCGGCGGTGATCTCCAGATTCCCGGTCACGCGGCCATCAAACTGACCGGGTTGGCCGGTCTGGCCGGGCAGCAGGTTCAGATGCACGTCCTCAGACTGCCCCGAAACAAACAGAATGCGGCCGGCGGAGAGATCGATGGTGCCGTCGCTGGCCTGCACATCAGCCCCCTGAATCAGCAGGCTTTCCGGGAGTGACAACTGGTCACCGATCAGCACCGTCCCGCTGCCGTTGCCATCCAGGTCTGCGATCAGTGCCAGGCCCTGCAGGCTGGACTGAGCCGCGCGAGTGAAGTCAACGTCGTTCAAAGATGCCAGTGTCAGGTCGTGAGCCTGCACAGCGAGCTGACCATCGATGCGCCCTGAGAATGCAGCAAAGCCGGGGGCTGTGGCGGTCAGATTGCCGGACAGCAGTACATCAATATGGTTGCGGAACAGTGGAAACGGATTGGGGCCGGAGGAGCCGATATCCTGACCGATCTGCAGAAACAGATCGCGGGCCTGAATATTGGTCTGGATACCGGCGAGGTCATTGCCGTCGATCAGGCTGCCACCGTCGACCTGCAGCCGTACGGAACGTCCGATGTTCTCGATACGACCGATGGTCAGATTGCCGGGTGTGCCGGTTTCCGTGATGTCGATGGTGCCTTCGCTGGTGTTGATGGCGGTCAGTGACCGCACATCGGTTTCCAGAGTATCCGCGTTGCCGATGCCTTTGGTGGCGGTGATGTCCAGCAATTCGCCGCGGAATGAGACCTGTTCGATCTGTCCATCCAGAATCTCGGCCAGTGATTTGACCTGAATCCAGCTGCGGGAATCAACGCGTCCGGCGACCAGAACGTCACCGCCGGCATCGAGCTCCACGGATTTGCCGTGCACGATGCCGCCGATGTCGATGCGTCCGGCGGCTGTCACACGGATCTGGTGATCGGGAGCGTCGAGGATTGGGTTGGGGCCGCGGGTGGCGTGTGTCAGGAGGACATTGCCGTCCGAGTGAATGCTGAACTGAGCGGCGGTGGAGCCGGTTGACAGGCTGATGGCATCGTTCACAAAGACATCGACGTCGCCCTGGGGGGATTCGGCGAAAATCGAGAGATTGCCGGACTGGCCGGGGCCCTGCAGCAGTGACTCCTGCACGGACAGCAGTGTGCCGTTGTTGAGGATGGAGATACCGGGGGCGGTGTTGCCAATCCATTCCCCCATGCCGCTTCCCAGCTGGAACTGCAGTTCCCCGGGACCTTCGCTGACCTGCAGGGCTCCGGGGGCCGTGAAGTTGTCCACAGTCAGCCCGGCGGCGTTCAGCACAAAGCTGGCATTGAAGACGCGGCGATCTTCGAGTCGAGTGAAGCGGATGGGGCGTGCGGCAGGTCGCGGAACGGCAGCGGCGGCCGGCTGTTCGCGACGCTCGCCCTTCAGCAGCTGCAGCACCTGAGTAAGAAACGTACGTAAGCTCATCTGTGGAACTGCCTTTCCGACTGACGCTGTGTCTGGCCGGGGCCGGACACAGCATGCCGAAGGAGTGTGATGATCAGTCGCTTCCAGGAAGAATGCGAAGTATGGGTAATATTTCCTGATTTTCGACGGCCAGCGGGACTTTCTGTGCCGGCGAACTGCAGAAAGATTGAGGATTTGACGGGAGAAATCGAACGGGATGCGTCTTGACAGCCAGGCCAGCCGCAATCCGCATTTTCAAGGTCTGTTCCTGCAGATCGATCCAACCCTGACATTCGCTTTTGTCGAAATAACCGGAAAATGGCGGGGAAGTCGAACAGCCATAACTCTGCAGTTACAAAGTCACACAGGGGCACTTTGATGAGCATTAGCCGTGGCGTGATGGGTCTGTTGGCGGGCCTGCTGAGCGTGTCAGGCATTGGTGCAGCGGACGACAGGCAGATTCTGCCGGCTCAGTCGGGCGGCAGTGCGGTTGTTGGGGAGGCGGATGTTCGGCGTGTGAGTGTGGATGGTTTGTTTGCTCCGATTGGCACTTTAAGGTTGCAGCCGCCGGCGGTGACGGGCGCAGTGGCTGCAGCGGATCCCAGGCCCCCTGCGCTGGACGAACTGATCTCGCAGCAGCTGGCGGCCGACACTGCCGCGGCCTATTTGGGCGAGCAGCGAGCGGTGCCTGCCGGACAGCGCAGTCGTCCGTTGTCAGCGGGTCGGAATCCCCATGCATTCCGTCATCAGCCCTTGTATTTTTCTCAGCCGGCGATGGAGGTTTCGGGGCAATCGA
>SXGQ01820651.1_pt1 | contig 32926 bp, 37 predicted proteins | sample 3178371 | NCBI WGS metagenome assembly SXGQ01 (sample SAMN11356859, study PRJNA531348) | freshwater metagenome | isolation source: freshwater sample F1-20 | place: China: Fuxian Lake, Yuxi | collected 2017-12-25
GCTGCGTCACGCTCATACCCCCGCGCGCCTCTGCCGTAGCAGACTGCTCCTCAGGGTTGTCAAGCAGGTGCTCGATGGCCCCGATGATCTGCTCATCCTCTGGATCGAGGTAGCCGCCCTCGCCGTCGTCAAGATCATACTCGCGCTTGATCAAGCCCGCGACGCGCAACTGGAAGCCCGCGCGCTTGCAGCCATCCTTGGCGCCCTTCTCGGACTCCCAGCGCGCGTCATCTGCGTAGCCCTCCTTGATCAGGGCCGTGACGCGCCTTGAGAGCGCGCCCGAGAACGCGGACCAGGCGTTGCCTGCGCGCGGCTCCGCTGCCGCCTTCTTTGCCTTTCCCTTCGTCGCGGGTGCCTGCTGCTGCTCAATCGTCTTTGCGACGAGAGCAGTCAGCGCGATCACCTGCGCCGACAACTGTGCGATCTGCTTATCCTTGTTGGTAGACATGGTAGATGTGTGCTGTTGGTGGATGGATGTGGCTTTTTTTCTCCTCTACTCATTCAAATTGGGGCCATCCTCTGTTCAAATTTTTTTTTATTTTGAGAGGCATGGCAAATTTTAGATATGCGCGCCCAGACATTTCCCCTCTGTTTCACTTCTGAAAAAAATTTGAAAGAGGCTTACGCGCGCGCCCGCGCGCCCCTCTACGCGCACGCGTATAAGATGGCGCGCATAATCAAACTATAAAAAAATTTGAACAGTGGGGGCCCCAATTGAAATAAGTTAGTTGGTTGGTGACAGACCTTCAATCTTGGGGGACGCCTTGAGATTGTTAAGTCACCCAAAAAGAGGTAGTACCCACTATTCTATTCTCTACTCTTGCGATTCTACTGCAACGGGCACCTCTTTTTGTTCTTTTTTTATGTCTTTTCCGCGCGCGTGTGCGCGTGCAAGAGGCCACAAGAGGTGCGCGCGCAAAAAAAAATTGAAAAGGTGGGCGCCCCAATTATCTGTTACAGCAAGATATAGCACCCATCTACACCCCATCTACGCATACACGCATACAATGGCCTCTCCGCAGATGCCCACCGTGCCCGTCCCCGCAGAGATGTCTGGCGCCTGGACTCTGCAGCCCGCCTTCTGGTACATCGAGGGAGAGGCCTGTGACCGCCGCGATGGCGAGACCGATGAGGACTACGTGCGCCGTGTACTCAAGAACAAGCGCCGCCGCGCGCATGTTCTGGCCCGCCAGAAGAGGCAGCAGGAAGCGAACCAGGCAAGATGGGAGGCAGAGGCTGCTGCTCGCGCGCAACCCACAGAGGCGCCCGCACCTGCAGAGGACTGGGAGAAGGTCGCCCTCTACTGGCAGACTCGCTGCAAGGCGATGGAGGCGCGCTTCGCAAATGTTATCATTGCCGTGAGCACTCTCCACCGCATTACGGGCGCCGAGATTGACCAGGCTATTCTTGAGAAGGCACAGTAACCAGACCATAACAGAAAAAACAGATAAAAAGCACCATAACTCCCTAAAAACAAAAGAGGCGAAAGCCCACCTCTTTTTTTGTCTCTTCAGGCATATGCAAGAGACCCAAAAAAAAAATTTGAAATATGGGCCCCCAAATTGAACTAGTACCACCATCCATCAGCATACCACATCTACCATGGCTTCCAAGACTAGTAATACTATCTCTCGCGCTGAGTTTGATGCTCTCGTCACTCGCACAACGCTCCTTGAGGCGCAGATCGCTCTGCTGCAGAGCGCGCCTGCAGGCAAGAAGGTGCGCAAGGCAAAGGCCGCCTCCGCAGACGGCGAGGAGAAGAAGGTCCGCAAGCCGTCTCCCTGGATTGAGCACTCTTCCCGCGTCAGCAAGCTTCTGGCCGACGAGGAGAATGCAGACGCCAAGGCTGCTGTCGGCAAGGCGCGCCTCGACTTCTGCTCGCATCTCAAGAAGATCTGCAGCGGCGACTACAAGTCTCTGACTGATGAGACCATCCTTGAGCAGGCGCTCTCCTATGTGGCTCCAGAGGGCAAGGTCAAGAAGCCGGCTGATGAGGAGCCGGCAGAGGAGCCTGCAGAGGAGCCCGCGCCTGCGCCTGTCGCCAAGAAGACCCCCGTGAAGAAGGCCAAGGCTGTAGAGGAGGCGCCGCCTGCAGCGCCTGTGGCAAAGAAGGCCCTTGCACCAAAGAAGGTCGCTAAGAAGGCTGCAGGAGCAGGCAGTGCCAGCGAGAGCGAGGGTCCTGATGTGTAGACGCCTAAGCAGAGACTAAAACAAAAAAAAATAAAAAAGAAAAAAAATTTCCAAAAAGAAAAGAAAAGAGGCTAAAAGCCCATCTTTTTTTGTGTAGCGTAAGAGCATTTAATAAAAAAAAATTGAATAATGCTGTTTATTAATTGGAATAGGTAGAGAGAAAACAAGAATTATCCATCCATCTACACATCCATCTACCATGCCGAACCACTTCGCAGGTCTTGACGAGGAGGAGTCTCCCCTTATGGCGGCCGAACTGTCTAACAACAGTGACGGGGCTATCTGGGATGGCACCTTCTGCCCGTGTGCAGCAGGCTGTGATCACGGAATGCACATCGAGAATGATGGCTCCTGGTCCTGCCAGCATCTGGAGATTTCGCAGGGGCGCCCCATGATGTTCGCTTGGGACAAGACGGACTGGGCCGACTTGATGGAGGAGCCAGATGAGGCGACCATCGCGAAAGAGAACGAGGCTTTCGCGCGGCGCAACGGTGGCATGACCATCGCCATGCTTCTTGCCGAGGCTGCCAAGGAACTCGCAAAGACTCCTGTCGTCATCACGCCCTTCGTGCCGTTTGCCATGGAGGAAGCAGATCCATGGGCTCGCAATGCAAATGGAAGCAAGATGTGCTGCCGCAATCACGCCTACAAGGGCGAGAAGGGTGCTATCGCTCCTGCGGAGAATGGCTTCGCTGCTGGCTGCGTTGCACATACTGCGGGTCTTCCTTGCGTCGGCACACATGAGGGCACGCCGCTATTCGGCAAGCGCTTTGTGCATATCGATGATGACGATTGGCCGATGGCACAGCCGCGTGAGCATGGCTCTACTCGCCCCTCTTCTGCCGGCGACTGGCGGTCTGGAGCGGCCACTCCTACTTGGCGATCTGGCACATCGACGCCTGCCATTGTGCAGCGTCAGGGCTGCACGAATCCGCTCTGCCGGCTTCCTAGCGGTGCACAGATGACGAACCATGTACTAGCCACTTGCGGCAAGCCTGGTGGCGGAGCCCACAAGGGACGCCGCTAAAGATAAAAAAAAACAAAAAACAAAAAAGAAAAGAGGGGCGAAAGCCTCCACTTTTTTTTAAAAAATTTGAAATTATTCAAGCCCCAATTAATTTGTACCGATATACATAAATCTACCATGGCCTCCATTACTCCTACCGATATTCTTACGAAGCCCCTGTTCAACTGGTCTGATATGGCCGAGATGCGTCAGCCTGCAGTCAAGGCCGAGAAGGACAAGAAGCAGGCTATTCTCCAGAATGAGTACTGTGATGTTCTCTTTAAGGATATCCTTCAGACTATGTCATCTTCTGAGGCAGTTAAGGCACATCTTCTTGAGAAGCCAACTGTTCCAGTTCTTATCTGGACGGCAAATGAGGTCTTCTTTGAGCCTCACTCCAGCATTCCTCGCCGTGATTGCCGTTCTGAGATGTTCGGTAATACTCATATGACTGTTGAGGAGTATGCAGTTTATGGAGACATTCATGATACTGTCAAGTCATCTATCCCGTATCATGAAGATCAGAGTATCTATGCGGTTCTTAAGTATACGGACATCCTTCATCTGCTTGCTGCCCGCTGGGACTCGAGTATTACGCCCCACTTCACCTGTGAGAGGTATACAAGCCCTTGTGGCGAGTCAAATTGCTACTGGCGGCCTCAGCAGCATACTATCTACCTCCGTTTCTGGCCCGATGGTGTTCCCGCTCGTCATGCTGAGAGTCAGAAGGCGGCTCTCGATGGGTATGAGGATCGCTACCGTAAGAGGCATCCTCGGATCATCCACAACCCTGAGGATGAGTAAATAGAAATACAAAAAAAAATGTGCAGCCGGCACCACCTTTTTTTTTGTAAAAAATAAAATTTGAACTTTACCTGGTCCATTAAATTTGTAGAGCAAATATAGCAACCAAAATGTCTTTCAATAACGACGCCATCAACACCTATGTGTCTGCAGCGGAGGAACTTGGACGCCTTACAGAGGCCGGTGCATCAGGTGGTGAACTTCTGGTGGCCAAGATGTACATGAGTATTGCGCTTGCTGACCTCATCGCAGCCAATGAGACAGCCGAGGTCCGCGCAAATCTTGTGCTTCTCTTTATGCGCAGCAATGATCCCCAGATCTACGCAGATATGCCTCCACTGGAGGATGAAGAGGAGACACTTCCATCAACTCCTCTGATTGAGGAGAATGAGATGGACCCTATTGATATCTTTGCTGATATGCCAAGTCTTGAATAAAAAGAGAAAAGGTACGCAAGTACCACCTCTTTTTTTGTAAAAAATTAAAAATTTGAAAATACTGCGCCTGCATAATTATAGTATCAACATCTAGCAAAAATGTCTCATTCCACCTGCAACCACAACACACACCATGAAGGCGACTGCGAGAGCGCCTGTTGCCGCGGCTGTGACCGTCGTCTCGGCCTTGTCTCCTCTCTCTGTATCGAGTGCTGCCATGATACAGCAGAAGCGGCCAGAGAGTCTATTGCGCGAGGCCTTCTCCCAGCCTTTCCTGCATATGATGCGGGTGAGACTATCTGTACTGGCTGCGAATCCACGTATCTTACAGATAGTGAAGAGGCTGAGTCGCGTTGGGCACAGGCTCTGCGTGATCGCCGCCATGGAGTCTGCGGCACATGCAGTACTCGCTTCGAACTCAAGACACTCAATGACTGCTACAAGAAGTGTCCCTCATGTGCAGCACCTAAGCGTGTTATTCCTCGCCGTATTACTGCAGCAGAGGTTCTGGCTGAGCGCACTGCTCTTCGCAGGGAACTCGGTTATATTCCGCATGGAACTGGACGCGGTTGGTCTAGCATGCTATGGAAGTCATGCGATTGCCCCAATTGCCGCGACGAGTATGACCCTACTGGCGAGGAGTCTGCCAAGTATCTGAACATGGATCCCAGATCTTACTTTACAGATCAGTCAGAAATTCCGAGTTTCGCATTCTCTAAGATTGCTGCCGAGTCTCTCTGGGCTACTGCAACACAAGGTATCTACTTTGATGATGATGCTCGTGTGCGGACTCTTAAGGGCTTTATCGAGCAGATGACACCACCTCTAGCAATTCGTCCCTCCCATATTCTTCATATCGGCAAGGACCGCACGCTAGATAGGTTCTTCCTCTCTGCAGATAAGACCTATTGGACCCGAATGTCTTGGAAGTCTGGCCGCAGCGTCTACTACAAGGAGGGTGAGAATCCGCCGATCCCTGCAGATGCTATCTGCGCACGCCTCAAGGAACTCTTCTCATAAAAAAAACAAAAACAAAAATAATTAATTAATTACACTCTTATTTTTTTGCTTAGATAACTCTTCTAATAAGTATTGAAATACTGATGCGAAGCAGTGGTCTCCTCTACCTTATTCGGCAAGCGCAGCGGCCAGTCATCACAGACAGAAGCAATTGCATGCCAGATAGTCTCCATAAACTCTGCATCCTGAATCTTCTTCAGATCCACCATGATACGGGGGTAGGCAGGGAGATTAAACTGCAGACGCTGGAAGGGCTCATCATCCTTCAGAAGAAGATTGAGTGTCGTCTCTAGATACTCACGAACACCCTGAGCACTTGCAGTGAAACTGTACTTCATAATGTTGCAATCGCAATCGCCATGATCCGCATAGGTCACCTGGAACTGCTTCGGATTACCAACAACAGGCACAATTCGGATGTGGTCATCTGACTTTGAGTTTTCATTACGAGTGATGAGAATAGAGATAGATGACATTTTATGCTTTCTAACTTTTTTTACAGGAACTGCACAACTCAAATTTTTTACCCGGCCTTTTCAAAAAATTGAGCCCAGCCTCGACTATATATAACTCAACATCATGGATATTAGTGGAGTTCTTACAACTCTTCATAACTGCTTCAAGGCACTCACGCTTGATACAATCAAGCAACAAGTGCTTATTCATGAGAACTCAATTACCTCTACAGAGGAACCTCCTAAGCCAAAGAAGATTATTCGGCGTATTGTTAAAAAGGCTGCTCCTCAGCAAGAAAGACGGTGTGATGCCCGTATTTATGGAGAGGCTCTACACATAGAAGGAACAAAGGCCCCTAATGGAACACCCTACAAGGTCTACAGACCTGTGCAATGTGATAAGACTGCGGTTCTATCTGTAAATCCCGATGGAGATGATGAAGGAAGCCTCTATCTCTGCAAAGTGTGTGAGACTCGCTATAAGGTTCGTCTACAGAATCCAGCCATCTGGCACGGATTCTTTGATGGCGATGTTCCAGACACCAGCCACTTTATAAATGGCTCTTGGCATCGTAAGAAGGTTGAAAAAATTGAATCAGCGTTTGCCATAATATCATAAGTATCCACTAACATTTACCATGGACTCTGAGCATACTCCTCGTCGCAAGAAGGGTGATAAGGCCAAGGAGAAGTTTGACAAAAATGGCAAGAACACCACACGCCATGTCCGTGAGGCAGAGCGTCTCCAGGAGAAGCGTAAAGATGAGCCAAAGAAGAAGTAAAGATGCAGACTGCATCACACTCTTTTTTTAAAAATTTGAACTTATGGGCACATGATTTCATGAGTACACTCACATCACATGCACAATGGAACCCACACCGCTCATCCCACTCTGGCCCTCTTTCGAGTACCGGCCGCATCAGACTGCCGCCATCGAATGGATGCGTACACAAGAAGAAGACCCCTATCTCCCAGGAGGACTTCTCTGCGATGAAATGGGTCTCGGAAAAACAATGGAAGTACTTGGTCTCATAAAGAATACCAAAGTCTCCATGAATCTGCTGATTACACCGCTGGCTGTCTTGGAGCAGTGGACAGAGGCTGCGGTTCACTCTGGTATCAATGTGTTCCGCATGAGCAACAAGCGAGATTGGGAGGCTGTCGGCACTCATGCAAAGAAGACAACCTTTCTCTTCATTACTCATTACGACTTTGCCATGAGACACAATGATGAACTGATGACAATAGTCTGGAATCGCATTATCTTGGATGAGGCGCATCGCATCTCGAATGACAAGACTCTGCTCTTTGATGCCATTTGCCAGATTCCTGCAAAGAATAAATGGGCTCTCACCGCCACACCCATTATTAATGGTCTGCCCAACTCAAATGCTCTCTTTCAGTTTCTGGGAATGGACAAGTCACAGATTCCTCAGTCTACAAAGCGTCTGGCCCCTATCATCTTTGAAAAGGCCCTCTGCCGCACAGTTGCAGAGTTGCGGCCAATGATTCCCTCTCTTCCACAGAAGGAGGTCATCCACTATCACACTCTCCCTTTTAGTACAAAGGATGAGCGTGATTTCTACAGAGGTATTCAGGGTGCCGCTGTTCGCAGATGGACGGCTCTTCAGGACGAGGGAGCAGGCAGAATGGCTATTCTAAAACTTCTGCTTGTTCTTCGGCAAATCTCCGTTCATCCGCAGGTCTACATTAATGCCTGCAGACGAAATATTCCCTACTATGCTCGTATAGACTGGCCTCTGGATAGTACAAAGTTCTCAAAGATTAAGACTCTAATTACCGAACAATCAGAGGATCCTCATAAGTGGCTTATCTTTGCCAACTTCTATGATGAGATGGACATGCTTCAGACTACCTTGCGCTCTCTGCCCCGGGTCAAGAGAGTCCAGACCTACAGTGGACGACAGACACAAGCACAGAGAGATGCTGTTCTTGAAAAGACAAAGGAGCGATTTGATGGAGACACTACAGAGGTATTAATTCTCCAACTTCAGTCTGGAAGTGTGGGACTCAATCTCCAGCATTTCGATCGAATCATCTTCATGTCTCCTTGGTGGACAAAGGCTCTGATGGACCAGGCAATTGGTCGTGCCGTGCGAATTGGCCAGCAGGGTATTGTGCAGGTGCATCATGTCCATCTTATGGAGGAGACTCGGCCAGAGTTGATTAGCATCGATAAGTTGATGAATGATAAGGCGGCGGCAAAGGGGATACTCTGTAAATGGTTTCTCGACTCAGCAAATCATCTTCTTGAAGTTTCCGCACCCATTCCGATATAAATACAATAAAAAAAAGACCATACTATAGGGTAAATTAAGAATGGAATCATCAGGTGGATTTAGTCAATTTTCTTTTTCAGTTTGGGCAGTTCTGGGAATTGTAGTAGGTGTTCTTGTGGCTTATCTCGTTTTTGTTATGCTTTGCCGCGCAAAGACAATGCCCAAGTTTGCCGAAGGATTTGGTGCGCCTGTGGTGGGTGCGGGACAACCCGATTGTCTTCGTGAGAGCAATGAGGCAGCGGCAATTATAGGTGCTTTTCAAGACAGAGTTGGCTCGGTTGAGGAAGGAAACCCGGATTTAGATGAGTTAAAGGTGCTACTTGGTAAACTCTGCTGCATGAAGCGCGACCTTGTTGCAGTGAATGGCACTGTAAATGCTACTCTCTACCAGCCGTTTATGACTGCACATGATATTGAGCCTGTTGCAGAAACCACAGGTCGTTGCTTTGCTAAAACAATTCCTGAACGCGATCTCAGCCTCAGTTTTGATAAGTGGAAGACGCGTGGTCGTTTCCTCATCAGCCGCCTCTGCTCTGCTTCAGATATGACACCTGCAGAAAAGGGTAAGATGGATAGCCTCTTTGATCAAGTGCTTGTAGATGTCTATGATATTGCGCAGCAGAGATGCTTGGCGGGTACACCGACCATTGATGCGAAGGCTACACCGAGGGATGTGGGTGCTTTCTCTCCGCCGGCCTTAGATGATTTAAGAGAATATACAGGATACTATTAGGAATGGATGATGGACTTGTACTCGTCTGGGATATAGATCAAACACTTTCAGGGCAATATTTTGACCCGAATGTGTTTACAAAGAATCCAGCAGTAAATCCGTATGATTATGTTATACTAAATCCAAGCGCACTTAAGATTATTGAGAATGCACTCAAAGCAAAATCAACTGGGCGTGTCTCTGCAATTGGACTTTTTACAAATAATGGAAATGAGGATTTTATTAGTATAATAAAATCAGCAATTGAAATGACAATAGGTGCAGAGTCTATTTTTGATTTTACAATTACTGCAAATCGTTCCAATGAAACTCTTGGTCCAAATGGACAATTAGTAAAAACTCTTGGACAGATTCAAGATAAATTACCTGGATTAGATAATTTAGTAAATCGTGTCTATTTTTTTGATGATATGCCAGATCATGTGATTCGTGAAGAGATTCCTGAAGATCATTATATTCAAATAACGCCTCCATTTACTCTCGGCGTTCAAGATACTACAAATTGGTCGTCTATTGAAACTGCACTTAATAGTCTACCACCAAGTTCAAAAGGTGGTCGTAGAATGCGGAGGCCTGCTAAGAAGTCACGTCGTCGTCATAAGAAACGCAGTCGTCAAAGCCGATCAACCAGAGATGGATCTAGTTGAATAATGAGAACCGTACAGAGTAAAAGGGCAATGTAAATCCAGAATTCAGTATTTTTTGACTTACCAGCAACTGCTTCAATTGCCATGTAAGCCAAGCCCCAGATTGCAATCCACCAGAATTGGAGGAGAGTGATTGCAATTAGAAAACGGATAATTGAGAACGAGGGGAAACAGAAAAGTTTTTCAAAGAGGTTCATACTATACTAGCCTAGCAAAATTGGTGGCCGGCCAAAAAATTTGAATACATACAACCTCAAATTAATTTACATAGTCATCATCAAATGTTTTCCGAACTCATTCTTCTCTATTTCATCACGACGAACTCTGTTGTGCAGCAGGTTACGGTTGCTGCACTCAATGTCATTCAGGAGAATGCGATGGCATTCTACAACAGCACTCTCATGAATGCGACTTTCATGGATGCCTTTCTTCTCAATGCCAGTCAGTTTCTGAACTCCACCTTCAATAACACAGACATGCTTCCTGCTTTTCTCAATCGCACCTGTTGGTACATGACAAATCAGACTGCATATCCTATTCCGCCCTTCTGTAATAGTACAGCCACTGCCTAGACATTAAGTCAATGCAATCAAAAAAATTGAATTTTTTACTGGGCCTTAGTAAATAGTATCCTATACAATGTATCTCTTTGAGCGTTCCAACGGTAGTTTTAACCATCTAGATCCTGACGAGTTTCCATCTATCTTTGTAGCTTGTACGCAGGTTCATCCTAGGCCAAAGTTTGTCCTTTTGAATAGTGCATTGGGTCCTCTATCTCTTCGTGAAAAGAATCCAATCCTTGTCCATACTGCTCTTGAGGATGATCGTGATCTCTTTGGAAGTATCGAGGACAAGGCATTTCAGAGAATTACAAATCTCTATGTTACCACTGATACAACCTGTTTTCCTGTGATTCAACTCGACTCCTATAAGTTTCTAGATTCTGCAGCACCCTATTTCTATCCTGCCTGTCAAGCAAAACTTAAGGTAGAGGGTCCATTGACTGCAATTGGTATTCGTAGTCTCTTCCTCAAGAGTTTTCATGAAAAGATTCCTGGACTTCTGGAAGAGGAGCCTGAAGAAGAAATTCCAGTTCCGTGTCCTGTTCAACAATTTCTCAAGCCCCATACAATTCGTGCAATTATAAAGGAGGCTGTAGGCACAGACTGTCCAATCACCTTTGAGCCTATTCAAGAGACAACGGCTGCAGTGACTAGTTGCCAACATGTCTTCAAAAGAGATGCAATTATTCAGTGGCTCAAGAAGAATACAACATGTCCCGTGTGTCGTGAAGAGTGTGAGTTGGTTTGAGTTCAAATTCGTAGACTACAGGAATATGGTCACTCAGCGTTATATCGTGCATATATGTTGTCTTTTTATTGATAAACATATGACCTAGATCACTTGGATAAAGTAAATGGTCTAAATGTTCTCCAGTTTCTGGAAAAGTGATTTCATCTGTATCATCAAATTTATCAAAGTAATGGAATGAATTTTGATTCAAATCACCACAGAGAAGTGGAAATGCATGTTGTTTACAGATAAAGTCCGCCTGTTTTTCTTGATTAAAACGAACGGCAGGATAATTAATACGAAAGCAGGACACTTGTGTAAGATCAGATTGAAAATGTGTATTTAGAATGTCTATCTGTCTTCCATTTATTTTTAGAGGAATATGAAGCAGTCCTTTTGAGACAAATCGATCTACACCCCCTGCATCTGTAAAGGGAATGAATGTGGACTCTCCAAGTATCTGTACATCACGACGAACTAATGTACAGAGTCCTGCTCCCGAGTAAAATCCTGCTGCCTGCCCAGCACATGTACTTCCCTTTGAAAAGAAGACATTCCATTCATCTTGTGATTCAATAGCCAGTTGAAGTCTTCGCGTAAAGACTTCTTGTAAGCAGACAATATCGCACTTCCGTTTTAAAATCCATAACAGGATATCATCAATTGGACATGATACCCAAGGAAGACCACGTATATTGTAAGTCAGTATACGGAGGGTCATTCTATCTCTCCAAACGGTTTAAACTTTTTTGACGAAACTCATTTAAATGGAACCTATTCAAATCAGTTTACGCGTGCCTGCTACCTTTACTCTACCGAAGTTCTATCACACGGAATCTCCTGATAAAACTTCGCTAGCCCTACGCCTCGGTGCGATTGCAGCCCAGGCTGCCGAGGAAACAATTCGGGAGGAATGTAATAGTGACCTAGTCACTCAACTTGAGAAGAAGCACTTTACAACTCGCGAACGTCTTGAACGAGATAAGCGCGGCCTTGAGGAATCCCTCACTCATCTTCAGTCAAAGTTATCCATTGATGAGAATTTGAAGTCTGACCTCCGTAAACAGATTCAGGATGAATGTCGCAGCACCTTTCGTGAACTGCTGGCTGAGAAAGATAAGCAGATTGACCGTGCATCTCGTGAAAATCAGGCACTTCAAGAACGACTACAGAAACTAGCCGATTCACTCAATCGTCAGGTCGGCTCACAGGAGAAGGGGCGACTCGGTGAACTTCGTGTAGAGGATTTGATTACACGCGCCTTCGGTATGGGGCCTGGATTTGAACTGATTGCAAAGGGGAAGGAGGCCCAGAGTGGCGACCATCACATGATGTACAACAATATGAAGGTTATCTGGGAAACTAAGAATTATGGTCGTGCTGTAAATAAAGATGAAGTGGAAAAACTCCGTCGTGATATGCGGTCAAACCCAGATGTGAAGGTTGCATTTATGGTGTCTCTTACGAATGGAATCGCTGGTCATACAAAGCCGGCGGATATTGATCTTGAACGCCTTGAAGATGGTCGCTTTATTGTCTATTTGTCAAATCTCTACAAGCATGAGGATCCTGTTCTTTATCTACAGGGACTCCGTCCTTTGCTTGAAGTTGGAGAGTATATGGGTGTTCATAAGGAGCGGGCAGATTCAGAGGAACTCTCACAGATGAAGGTGAAGGCGCAGATTATTCAGCATCTTTTAAAGAATCATATGACAACACTACAGAATCTGCGTAATAGTTTAGTCAATCAGAAAAAGAAGATGGATCAGATTTATGCTGAGCAAATGAGCCTTGTCAAGCAGGCAGAGACGGAACTTGTTTCAACTCTCAAAGAACTTCTTTCAGAGCAGGAACAACAGGGTATTGTGCAGAGTCTACTGAATCCTGAACTCTATACGAAGCAGAGCATATTGGATTGTACGGAGAAGGAGAAGAAACTTGTGCTCTGGTTTCAGCAACATTGCATAGAGGATTCTAAGGCTGAACTCGAAACGAAAGAACTGCAGGAACGTCTCAAGGAGGTTGGTTTCAAGGAGAAGGAACTCACAGATGCACGCAAGATTCTACAAGAGACTGTATGGCCAAAGGGCGCCAAGAAACTTAAGGGGTTTAAGTTTATCTGATCTTATTCTTCAAAATATCGTCCATCGCCTGTCCCCCATCCTCCTAGTCCAATAGGCTGGTCATAAATAGTGTCTTCAAGTGGGAAGTAATTACATAAGAAATAGATATGTTCAACATCAAGTTGTTTAAAAATATAATAATGAGTATTTACAAGTTTATTCATATTATCCACATATTCATCGATCTTTGCACGAGGAATTCTATAATAACGCGTTTCAAATACACCTTCACCATCTGTAAACCAGCGAAAGCGAATAAAGATCTTGTCAAGCGGATAACGAGTCATATCAAATGAATCAAGAAGAAAGTACCGTCCAGACAGTTTGCTAAATGTTTCAAATCGGTCCTTATTTTCTTGAAACCAGGGAGAAGAAAGAAATGTATAAATCATTGTTGCTTCACCTCGACTCTTTACAAGTGAAGTGACATTAATGGTCATATAGAAATCAACAAGTCCCTCTAAAAAACTCTTTTGTTCTTCAGTAGCAGAACCTGTTTCTAAAAGAACAATAAATGGATTTATAACCTGTTTCCTTACAGATTCAATACTCTTTACAATTTGTAGTAGGCGCATATCAGATGAAAATATAGATTTCTCTACAGTTGGTGTGACCGCACATGTAATATAAAAAAGGTGCATTTTATAGAATTCTTTCCCAATACTTTAAACCTAAAGATATTGGTTCTAGAAACTGTAGAATGCAAAAATACTATGGTCAATCTGCTCAGGATTATTATGTTATAAAATGTATGAAAGAAAAGACAAATGGAACCTTTCTTGAGATAGGTTCAAATCATCCGATTGGTGTGAATAATACATATTTACTGGAAAATAGATATGGGTGGTCTGGATTTATGATTGAGTATGACAATACATTTGAACATCTATATCCTATCCATCGGCCCAGGTCCTATTATATGATTCGTGATGCAACACAAATTAATTTCCGTGATGAGTTTGAGAAGGTTGGATTTCCAAAGAATATTGACTACCTGCAGTTGGACCTTGATGTTGAGAACCGCTCTACACTAACAACTCTTGAAAATTTGGATAAGGATGTACTTGACACATACAAATTTGCAACAATTACGCTTGAGCATGATATCTATCGTGGAGATTACTTTGAAACGCGCAAAATTTCTCGTGAAATTCTAGCAAAGCGCGGTTATATTATTGTATTCCCAGATGTTCATGCAGGACACCCTTATGGCGAACATGAGGATTGGTATGTGCATCCTGATTTAGTTGATATGGAGTTTATCAACAAAGTAAAACAGACCACATCACTCAAGGCCGATGAGATACTTAAGATTCTGGACTATTATTCTAATTAATATATGACAATTCTTATTGTAGGCGCCGGTCTTTCAGGATGTGTACTTGCTGAACGATATGCGAGCATAGGAAAAAAAGTTCTTATAGTTGAAAAGCGTGATCATATTGCGGGAAATTGTTATGATTATAGAGATTCAAATGGGATTCTTATGAATAAATATGGTGCACATATCTTTCATACAAAGTCTGAAAAAGTCTGGACCTATGTAAATCGATTTGCGAAGTGGGTTCCATGGCATCATAAGGTCTATGGAAACTATAAGGGCCAAGTTTTTCCTATACCAATTAATATTACAACAGTAAATACCTTATACAATACTAATCTTCTAACGCCAGATGAAATGCGGACATTTCTTGAATCAAAGCAAGTTCCTAATGAATTTCCACAGAATTCAGAAGAACTCGGTCTTGCTCGATTTGGTAGGGATATCTATGAGAAAGTTCTTGAGGGTTACACAATTAAACAGTGGAATAAAAGTCCGCGGGAACTTGATGCCAGTGTTTTGTCTCGTATACCGATTCGCTATTCATTTGAAGAGGGATATTTTGATGATCCTCATCAGGCACTTCCTGAAGGTGGGTACACTGCTTTTTGTGCAGCCATCTTAGATCATCCAAATATTACTGTACAACTCAATACAGAGTTTCAAAAGGGTCAGGCAACCTATGAGAAAATTTTCTATACAGGTCCAATTGATGTGTATTTCCAAGAAGTTGGTCTACCTAAATTAGAGTACAGATCACTTCGGTTTGAGATTGAGCAGTTACCAATAGCATATTTTCAAAAAAATTCTGTGATTAACTACACAGATAAGGAGGTTCCTTATACGCGAATTATAGAATACAAACATTTTTTAAATCAACAGACATCGAGAACTACAATTGTGAAGGAGTATTCATCTGATGTAGGTGAGCCGTATTATCCTATACCTAATCCTGAGAATCAGGCACTCTATGAGAAATATAGAGAACTTGCTATTCAGGAGGAAAAGAATTATAACGTCTACTTTGTTGGACGTCTAGCAAATTATAAGTATTTTAATATGGATGATGCGATATTAAATGCTCTTACTCTATTTGAATCTATAGCACAGGAATCTAAAGAATAAAAATAGTATTACAGTACATGCTTACACTTACTGTGGATGAAAAGGTTCACGACGAGAATCTTACAGAACTCTATAAGTATATTGATTGGAATACAGGGCATTTTAGACATTTTACAGATAAAGCAGGTGTAGAACACTATAAACTACTCTCTTATTTAGTGAAGCAGTTTCCTCAACAGACAATTATAGGAGATATTGGAAGTGCATCTGGCCATAGTGCAATTGCACTTACAGCAAATCCAAATGTAGCAGTTATTTCATATGATATTATGGATCATTTTGCTCGCTTTGCTGATGAGCATAAGGGAAAACTTACAATGAAAGATCATCCTCGTGTCTATTTTCGTCTAGCAAACTGCCTTGAGCCTAGTGAACTAACCATCATTAAGAATCTCCCTTTTCTCTTTCTTGATATTGATCCTCATGATGGCATTCAGGAAATTAACATTATTAGTGAACTTGTAAAGGTAGGATTTGGAGGAATTATTGTATGTGATGATATTCATCTAAATTCACAGATGGAAGATTGGTGGTCCCTTAAGATGCCGGCTTTTTTTCCTCAACTCAAGCGTGTTGATTTAACTAAATATGGCCACTGGTCAGGAACAGGGGCTATTGTATTTGATTCATCTAAGTATGATATTGTAATTAGATAAAATTTATGAATCACGAGGTGTAAAATCACTCTTTTCTTGCTCAGTTAGACTAAATGTATCAACATCTAGTGTAAATGTAGGTTCTTTATCTGTCTCATATAGAAACCGCTTTGCTGTATGAATCTTTTTGAGTTCTTCAATAAAAGGACTATCAAAGGATATCCATTTAAATACAGTATAGAGATAACAGATTTCTGGCAGTTTTTCTAGTATTGATTCTTGATTATATAGTTTAATTCTACAGTGTTCTGTAGATGGATAGCCATTATTCTTTTTAATAATACTTGAGTATGTATTACTGCATGCCAGAACATCCGTTTCAGAAAAAGGTATGCCTGAAAATTTGCTATCAAGAATGGGGTCTGGTTCAAGACCTTTTACCATATAGAGTGGGTGATTTTGTAGACCATAGAATTCAGAATACATTAAATGAAATGGAACATCATTTCTGTAGAAATATTGAGAAACCTGATGTGCTTGACGACGAGTATATTCAAGACCTTTTGCAAGGTGTTGAACATACTCTTTATCTGCTATGAAAATAAAATCAGCGCAGATTCGCTCATCATACCAGTGTTTATCACGACTGACAAGAATAATTCCCGTTGAATTCCATTGAGGCCATTGTGTTATAGGAATACGATAAAGAATATCAAATCGGATAATTACAAATCGATCATATTCATCTTGATGTTCACGTATCCATTTTGCAACATTCCTACAGTTAGCAGTTTGAGAGATGGATGGATGTAGTTCGACATATTTTGGAACCAAAAGGCTTGTAAGCATTTCTAAACAGTTGCTTGTATAGGTATTAAATACAATATCATATGTATGGCCTGCTGCCACAATATCTTCAAATAATGTCTTAGACCAATTTTCTATATTATAGCATGCATTCATATACCCACGACTATTATATCTCTCATTCTCTCCTCGAAAAACAAAACAGATCTTCATCTTTTAAAAAGATATGAATCTGTCTTTATGCTTGGTAATCTGAACAGATTTTGCCAGCAACTGTAGGAATCATACTAGCCATTTCTGGCATCATATAAGTCCATCCATCCATATCAGGGAGTCCTGGATAGATAATTGTATCTCCAGTTGTTGTGAGTACATAGTCTTCATCTGTATGATAAAAGATTCTGAGCCCCCATCCCTTTTCATTCGAAAGTTTCTGTAGATGATAGAAACCAGCAGGATTCTTAGCATGAATCCATAAATACTCAGAGTGTAGAAACTCTGGACTTACTTGTTCGCGAGGTTCATCATGACCAATCCAGAAGGCTTCGCGATGCCACCAGATATCAATTTCACTTGCACGTCCCTGACGACACCATTCTGTAATAGTCGTCATTGAATTTTCAGCATCATGATTCGGTCCATTAATAAGTCCACGATGAGCAATCTTCTGAGGTGTCCAGAAGGTGGTAAGTTCAGTACATTCTTGACTAAACATACGAAGACTTCCATGACCTAGTAACCAGTTATATGGAGATACTTCTGCAAGAATACATTCTGACCAATTGTCAATGCCCTTCTGAATATAGTCTACCATTTCTTGCGTAGGCGCCGATGTCCAGCGAAAGAGAGTTGCATGACAGATATCATTCATATAAGGGGGGTCAAAGGGTACTTGAGCCTCTTCAAAGATTCCGTGTAAGCGATTGCGAACCCCCATAAGTTTTTGAAGTCCTTGATGCGTAGTCGGATAACCACGGAGAGCAATTCCAGTAGGTGTAACAAGAAGTCCACGGAAAAGAATACGAAGGCCTGCAAGTTCATTTAGAAGCGTCTCTAAGAAGGCACCATCATAGACCTTCTTTTCACTTCCAAATGCACTACACTGATGTAAAGTAAAGTGGAGAACTCCACGACCCTCTACAGGTCCGTCGCCTACTGAATAGAGAATACCTGTTTCCTGTAATGGTTTCATCCACTCCATAAGTCGATACCAACTCGGTGAATAAAGTTTCCATGGTCCATATGTATATATGGCCAGGCAAGTAGAGGTATCTAGAGAAGTCTCTCTAAGATTTGAGAGCCAAGTCCAGGACTCAGGTGTTTGTAAGTGTTTCTTCATACTCGCATACACTTTTTCAAGTTTCTCAAGAGTCTTTGGCCTCTGTTCCATGTGGATAGTTCTTGAGAAAAATCTCTAAGTCCTCGGGTACACCGAGTCCCCAGATCTTTTTACACACTAGATTTCTAAAGATACCGCCCGCCCCAATCGCCTCATTATAGACAGGACATACATAGAACTCGCCATTTACACGGATATTCTTTGCAATCATCTTTTCAGCATAGCGTACATAATCTGAACCGCGATTCCAGCCATAGATTCCAGTTGTTGCCCAATTACTGATATATTTCTTCTCTGCAACTTCAGTGACAACACCCTTTGAATCAGTCATTGAATACGACCATTTTATATCTTCAGAATTATTTTGTTCAAAGACTGAAATACATCCATCATATTCAGCATTGCAGAGTGCACGATAGAATTCATTCTGATCCCATTCGAGGAACTGATCAGAATTTACAATGACAAGTGGTTCGCCATTATTAATATGTTCCTTTGCAAGAAGTACTGAACAGGCTGCACCTTCAGTTACAGATGTAATTGGTGTAATTGTGTATTCAATATCACATGATTTGCAAAGGGCATCAAAGTTATAAGCATCAAGATGCGCTTGCTGTACAATAAAATGGAATTTGAGAGCCCATCGACTTGCAACAGTGATACCTCCATAGATTTCAGGGTGAACTTTCATATTATCAATCACCCACTGAATCATAGGCTTTCCAAAGACAGGAATAAAGGGCTTAGGAACTGTGTAGCCCACCTTTGAGAATCGTGAGCCAAGCCCAGCCATAGGTACAACCACATGAAGTGTCTTCTTCTCCTCTGACATATGTCCTTCATTCACTTGGTGAATTGCCTTTAATATCTTATCAAGAGTAACATCCATAGGATCTACGATAGGAAGTACATGAGCTCTAGAAGCATACGCTGCCATGCGACCATAGATACTATCTTCAAGAATAAGTACTTCACTTGGATCTACACCTTCTATTTTAAAGGCATTAAGATATGGATCTGGTGAAGGTTTGGGATTTGCACACGACTCATTTCCATAGAGTGCATCAAATAAGTCAAGAATACCGGTTAAATAGAGTGACTTCTCTACAGTACCTGTTATTGAATTACTTACACAAATAAGTCGATATCCTTTTTCTTTTAGTATTTGAAGGATTGAGATAATATATTCATTGGGCTTCTGTTTTCCACAGAGTGCAATTTCAGTCAGATTCTGTTTAATATCAAAAAAATCCATCTTTCTCAGAGGAGATAGTAATCCCTTTTGTATAAGAATATCAATCTTCTGCTTTGTTGAAAGTCCCTCTAAGTATTTTTCATGAAAATTTTCATCTACCCCACTTATTCCAAATTGGGCTATAGTCATTAAAAAGAGATCTCTATGAAATACCTTTCCATCAAACAAAACCCCATCTAGATCAAAGAAGATCGCTTTGATCATTTTACAAAGTTCATGTCTTTTATTTAGGCTTAAATATCGCAGGAATCTATCTATAGATGTTTGTTTTTCCGGAAATAGGAAGATCTGGTCGTCTTGGAAATCAGATGTTCCAATTAGCCGCCATTAAATCTTTATCTCTTAAAAATAAATCACAAGCATATATACCAGACGATTTATACAGTAGAACTCATGATGGACAGAGTTGTCTATTAAAGTTTTTTAAACACAGCATTCCTTTCATAAGCAGTAAAGAGTGTGAAGGGTTGCCAGTATTTGTTGAAGAATCAGAAATTAACATTCAAGAAAACACAAAGTCTATTCTTTCTAACTGGGCAAAAAACCCTCAAATTAATTGTTTAATTGCCGCATGTAAAAATGATAAGTATGCTCAATTTATTATGGGAATGAATTTTTATTATGGTATAAATGGAATACCGAAGGATATAATAGTTGCTATTTATTGGCTTGAAAAATCGGCTGAGCAAAATTTTCCAAATGCACAGTATATTCTTGGAACTATATATTTTAGTAATAGTGAACTGTGCAATGATAAAAATAAAATAAAAAAATTATTAAATCTTGCTGCAGAACAGTATCATACATCTGCAAGATTATTTCTATTACAAATGCATTTTGAGTATAATATTACCGATATTTTAGATATAAACTGGTTAAAAAGAGGAAAAGGAAAGATTAATCCACAATTTTTTGACATCAGTGGTTCATATGCACTACACGGACAATATGAATCTGAATTATATTTTAGTGACTATAAAGAAGAAATTAAAGGTATGTTTGAATTTGTAGATGAAATTCAGGACTTTTCTAGTATGTATATTTCACTTGTTAAACAAATAAATCCAGGAAAAGAGATTGTAGGAATACATTTTCGTCGCGGAGACTATCTTGAAACAATTAATTCTCCTATTCTTTTTTTGAAGTTCCTTGATGCGGCAAGAATTAAATATTTTAATAACGATAAATATTTATTCCTTGTATTTACAGGGGGTAACACAGAGGAGGGTAACTCAAATGAATCAGATATGAATTGGTGTAAAAAAAATATAGGAAATTCTATATTTTGTGAAGTAAATGATACAATTAAAGATTTGGCAATTATGACAAAATGTGACCACATGATGTTAACTACAAAGAGTACGCTTGGCTGGTGGGGAGCCTACTTGAATAAGAATCCTTCAAAGAAAATTGTAGTTCCAGAATTTATAATAGGTCCAACCTATAATCCAGATATATTTTGGCCCGCCGAGTTTATTAAAGTCTAAAGATATTATCAAATAAATATATATATGATACTTTTATATACATTTATTGGAAAACTACCTCATTATTGCATAGATACTGTTAAGCATGCGAGAGTCTTCTTTTCAGGAGAAATTATATTTATTATTGATGATATGGAATCAAAATACATTGATGAGTTGAAAAAGTACTCTGTTAAGATTTTACCTTATGAGTGGTTTACTGATGCTGAATTTACACAGACTGTTCAAGATAATTACTCTAGATTCTGTATTGCAGAGAATATAGGCGACCGCAAATTACTTTTTATTCGGTCTTTTGAACGATTCTTTGTTCTTGAAAAATTTCTTAGAATCTATCCTCAAGAAGATGTGCTCTTTCTTGAATTAGATATGCTAATCTTTTTCAAACCAGATGACCTTCTTCCAAAGTTTCGATCAAAAGAGATTACCTTTTCACGGGTACAGAATAAACACATGTGCTCTGCATTTTGCTATGTTAAATCCATAAATATATTGCATGATTTGAATGCGTATTTCTTGGACTTCATTAAGCATCATACTGACTTTATTTCAGAGATGGGAGCCATTGGCGAATGGCTTGAGAAGCCTGCAAATCATGCACGTGCATTGATGCTTCCTGGTTTATGGAAGGATGAGAGATATGCACCCTCTATTTGGGAGAATTTTGAGTACTTTAATCAAGAACTCTTTGATGGTCTTGGTATTGGAATTCGCGTAGGAGGTCCAGATGAAACACATCGTAATGAATGGTTTCGTAGAGGACAAGTCTGGTGGGGCAATGATGTAATGTATAATGAATATAATTACGAATGGAGATTTATTGATGGGATACGCTATTTATATCTTAAGAATGAAAAGAATGAAGCATTTAAGGTAAACTGTATTCATGTACACTGTAAATACCTTGAGGACTTTATACAGCCCTCTTAAGAATACCACATTGGTATTCTATTTTGTCCTAACCAATAATTACCACAATGCTTAATAAGTTTCTGCTCTTCATCTGAATAGAAACTTAGAAAGAGTTTTGAAAAATCATACTCCTTATGAAGCATTTCCTCATATTTTTGTTGAAGATACTCTTCTGTTATCTCAGAATAGTCGGTTGTATAGAGGACAGGACACCCCTTATACTTCTCTTCAATAAGTGGATTGTGTTCAATGATGGGAATACACCCTGCCAAGAGTGCCTCATAATGTCTATGGCAGTCAATTCCATTGCCTTCGGGGCTAATTACAAATTTATAGGATGGTAGAAAGGTGAAATAGTGTTCATGATGTAATTCATTATTTTGAATACCATTTTTTGCTAAATTTCTACAAAATATTTTTCGATTGTATTCGGTAGTGCCTCTACGATATTGGTCAGTAACATCTTTTAGTGCACATAATACTGTAGCACTATGTGTAGCAATTTGAAGTGCTTCTTTAAGGTGTGAATGTATAGCAAAAGGCCAAGACATTCCAATAGGAAATAACTGCCATGAGTCTGAACCATCTGAAGCAGATGCTTGCACAATGAGTCCTGAAATATCTTTATATGTATTCTGCCATGTATAGAGACTACACTTCATAATATATTCTTGTTTAAAGAAATTCTTTATACTAAAAAATAGAATGCAGAAAAAATGGGTGCTTGTATTTCTATCTAACGAGCCCTATATTAATAAAGCACTTCAATCAATTTACATGGCTAGGCAAATTGGTCAATGGACTGATGATATTGTCCTTTTAGTGTCAAATACCCTTTATATAAATCAAGAAGTAAAAGACGTTGCTAAAATGATGAATATAATTCTTAGAGAAGTACCAGATAGAAGTTTTGAGACTATTTTAAATGTCTGGCGTAAACATCCTGAACATGAAGATTATAATTATGTACTAGCAAGGGGATTCATGTACAATAAGTTTCACATTTTTGATACTTTTTTTAGACAATGGGATATAGTGTTTTACTTAGATGCAGGTGCACGTATTAATGGGCCTTTAGAGAGAATGAAGAGATCATGTGAGCCTTCTAATTGTATTTACGCACACAGTGATGCATATCCTACATATGAATGGAAACTGAGCACTCAATTCTGTTTAGATATGTTTGAAACTGTAATTGAAAAGGTACAGATGCTTGGCACATATAACTTATCAACTGATTACTTTCAAGGAACGATGTGCATATATGATACAAAAATTATAGAGGAAAACACAGTAGATAGACTCTTTGAACTAAGTGAAAAGTATCCTATTGCTCGTAGAATGGACCAAGGAATTTTAAATTTGTATTTCTTATGTGAACGTAATCTCTGGAAGCAGATACCTGTAAGAGATGAACAGGGATTTCTGTATGATTATATGGAGCGTAAACCATATCGAGGTAGAGATTATCTTATATTGAAATGTATGTATGGTGATTATTAAAGTAGATTTTTCTTAATAATAATTAAATTATTATCGCCATTTGTATTTACTGGGCACGGTATGCTTATATGTTGAATAGAGATATTTTTATATTTCTTATTTAAATAATGAATATGAGGATAACACACTTCAAAAGAGAAAACATCTTCGATAATAAATAATCCAGTTGAAGATAATTTATCTAGGCTATTTTCAAAAAAAGTTATATTTGCATCAAGAATATGTAGACCATCATCTATAATTAGATCAAATGATTCAGGTAATTCTGTGTTTTTCCACATAGAAGTTATAACTTCTGGATTACGTGAATCACAATAAAATGTTTTAATACGTTCATCTTTGAATAATATAGAAGTATCTATATCGGCTCCAAAAATATGTGCATTTGGGAAAAATTCTCTCCAGCCATAGAGTGATGCACCAGGGCGACCATTTTCTCCCATATTATTTGGAAATTCTGACTTTTGTGAACCAATTCCTAGTTCAAAAATATTAAGAGGTTTATCTTTTAGATCTTTAAATAAAGAATAATAATAAGTAGTATAATTATGCCATGATTTTGTAATATCAATACTGCCCTTATCACTTTTATTTCTTCCCATAATTTCACATAAAGGCGTATGTGTTTCATGATCAATTAAAATATTATTTAATGTAACTGATTTCATTTATATTAAATAATTTATATAAATGTTTAGGTATCACTAGTATTCTTTGATTTCATCAAGTATTAACCCATACTCATTAATAGTAGATTCACTTATTTTATTTGATAGATAAGAATTTGAATATAATTTACGAATAAGTTCCCAGTGTTCACCAGGAATAATTTCAGATTCAAAAAGTTGCATTTTCATATATTCTTCTACATATTTTTTTATCCAAGAATGTGTTGCTGGAATATTTCCATTTTCTGCACTATTAATTAAATTCTTAAAAATAGATGCTGTTTTTAAATTCATGATAAAAAAACAATCAGAATTGGCATTATTCCATTTATGAGTATATAGTTTTTCAGGATCATAAGTAGAAAGTTTCAATTCTTTCCATAAAAGGCAATCTAACCGATCCCATATCACATATTCGTACCTTTTATTACATAATTCTACAAGTTCTATGCCTTTTTTTAGGCTTAATGCATGTGATGCTACTGAATAATATCCTCCAAGTGAACTTAAATAACCTCTATAGTTTTCATTATTTTCAAATATTGACTTTGCTGGTGTATATAGTTCAGTAAGTTCTTGTTCAAGATCAGGATTCCATGATGCTATAAAAATTTCAAAATTATATTCAGGATTTGCATCTATTATATTTTTCTTAATTCCTAAATATGTTGCTTTAAAATTAATATACTCACTTTTGTCTTGTATAACATTATCATTGGCAGTAGAATATGCCTTTTTTCTCGAAGCCATCGCACCTGTAAGTACAATAGCAGCATCTTTTTTATTATAATTATATGATATAGGAACTCTAACGACATTTAGATTATGATATTGTATATTTGAAAAAGTCATTTTTTCTGAATGAGGCACAGTAAGATTATTATCTAAAAGGAAAAAAATAGTGTCATATATATTCATATATTTACTCATTGTATTCATATTACCATATGCGACTTGGTCATTAATTCCATATTGAACAAAATCACATTGATTTGGGATATAGATTGTATTGTCTAGAGGATTTATTAAATTAAATGGTGTTAAGAATTCTAGATCAATTCGTGTAGATATAACACAGTCATAAGAGACAGATGCTTCACTACTATAAGATTCAAGAAGTGTAAATACGCGTTTCTTATTTATATAGTGACACTCTACATTATATATACCTTTATTATGTGTAACATTTTTATCCCATGATGCATATGTTTTAAGTTTTCCTTCGTGTTTTATTTTGTCATTACAATACCTTTTAGGTTTGTACAATTCTATAAATTCATTTAATTCACTATTTAATGCATCATCCGAAGATAGAAAAACATCAATAGTATGCTCTTTTCCAATATGATTAAATAAAGTTACATAATTATCTCTAAATTGATTAATTCGCCCATATATGAGAAGTGCTATATGCATATTTATATAGTTAATTATACATTCTTTAAGCATTTATCTACACAGTTCATAAAATCTGCTATATCATCTAATATAATATTTGCAGTTTCACATCTACTTGTAACTGGATTCATATCATTATCAACAGTAGAAAAATTTGTATATTGTGTCACTGTCAAATTCAGTTCTTTAAAGATTGGGAAAAATGCCATACCCCATTGAAATACATTATCATTTACAAGTTGAATAACATGAGCATCTTTATTTAAAAATATACCTAATGAAAGTGCGCCACCTGTAGATGAGATTAGTACTTTTGCTTCCATAAAGATTTTTATTTTTTCGTTTAATGGATAATCTTCAAGATAGATAATTTCAAAACCTACTTCCTTTAAAAGAGGTATAATTATAGATTCATTCAATACGTGACGTACTTTAGTGGATGTTTTCCCCCTTGAGATATAAATTAATCTAGATAAATGCTTTATATCTGAAAATGTGTTTTTATCAAGTAAATTTGTACGTAAAAATGAGTATATTTCTTTTTGTTCAGGAATATTATTATGACCTGCTATAATATTATGTAATTTTGTATATACAATATTGTCTTTATCAGGTAGGTCATTGATATCATTCACACACTTAAATGTATGCTCCAGTAATTTTAGGGAACTTATTTGAAATTCTAAGTTTTGCATAGGTACTGTAAAAAAAACTGTTCCTGAAATATCTCTAATTTCATGTAATGTAGCAAGGGCGTAATAAAACCAATGATAGAATTCATAGTTTGAACAATCTGGTATTTGATAAATAATTGTCATTATATACTAGATCTTTGATACTATATCTTTAAATAGATTTAAAGATATACAATATGTATATTTATGGTAGAAACAATTACAGAACGCAAACGATGCGTATTGTGCGAAGATAAAGTATTACATCCATTTATAGAATATAATAATTTTCCTATAAAATGTGTCCATGAGGAAAATCATAGAGAGATAATTTGGAATATGAAATTAGGTTATTGTGAATATTGTTATTCTGTTCAGCAAATGAATCTACTTGATCCTACAATATTATATGGTGGAAAGTACCCTCTTGATAATTCTCATAGTAAAATATGGAACGAGCATCATGATGAGTTTAGTAAATTCATTAAGAATAACCTTGATGCAAATAGTCCACTGATTGAAATTGGGGCTAGTTCCCAAATCCTTCTTAATAGATTAATTGATAGATTTACAGATTACACAATCTTTGATTTTTCTATTGAAACTGCACAAAAAAGAAATGGTATAAAATATATTGAAGGAAATTGTGAAAATTACATGTTTGATGATAAATCTGTTCTTATTATGTCACATGTTTTTGAACATCTATATAATCCAAATAAATTTTTACAAAATTGTCAAGAGAATAATGTTAATGAAATTATAATATCAATACCTAATATGGATGATACTACAAGTGTACATATTACACGTGAACACACATATATGTATAACTTTCACGATATTGTATATATATATAATAAATATGGATTTACCTTGAAGTCACATCGTAGATTTGGATTTTCAACCTTTTATTACTTTATAAAAGATACTAATATATATAAGATTGAAAGAAAAATACAGAATGAAAGACATTTGTATACAAAAGAATATTTTACTAAAGAGTTTAGTATTCCAGAAAATTCTTATATAATTGGTGCAGGATTTTGGACACAAGTACTTATACAAAATATAAAGAATAAAGAGAATATAGCAGGCATTTTAGATAATGATAAAACAAAACAGGGAAATTATTTATTGGGAACAGACTATATGATATCACCATTTACAAAAATAAAAGATATAGAAAATCCAATTAATGTAATTATATTGGCAAAAAAAATCTGGACAAATGAGGTTATAGATATAGTACATGAATTAAATAATTTAGCAACTATTGTTTTTTTATATACCTAAAGTTATTAAAAGTATATACATGTATATGGTTGTTAGAATTTTATTCAGTGGACTCATGCGAGGAAATGCGGACAATTGGTGCACATTAAAAACACAAGTTGATGAATATAATGCTGAAATTTATGTAGGATCACAAAGTATAGAAGAGTGGAGACCCTTTTTCAAGTATTTAAATAAAGAGCATTTATTTGAGACAAATACATGTACAACAAAAATTTTAGATGATACAAATATTTCACAAAGTACACATCATATTACTAAAAATACAATAATACAATGGTCAAATTTATATTTAACATATAAACATTTTGAAGATAGATTTGCAGATAGTGATATTGTTATAAAACTTAGAAATGATTGGTATATTGATGGTATTATTCCACTAGATAATATAGAAAATTCAATTATTTATGTCCCTTCTACAGAAACTCATGCCCCTTCTGGATTTGATGAAAATATAATGATGAATGATCAAATTGTCTTAGGAAGAAATAATGCCATGAAGATATATTATAATTATCCTTATAAATTTTCTTATTCAGATGAGGCCCGCACAATACCTAATCCTCATCCTAAAACTTCTCATGGTACTAATAGTGTGTGTAACGGAAGTGTTGTTCATCCATTTCATACAAGTTGTGGTATTGAAATTGTACTACGAAATTATATACGAAATGAGGGATTAGGATTAAGAAAATTCGAATTAAAGTATAGAAGAATTTTATGGGAAAAACCAGAAGATTATTGGGTTGGAATTGAAAGACCACTAGCGTATTAGGTTGAAATTAAAAGAACATAGAATTATATATCATATTAGTAAAAAGAAAATATTATATAGTTTCTTTTTATATAAGTTGAAACACTAGCATACTAACCCACTCTTGACAGCATCATTGTAAAAAGTCTTTACACGCTCAATTGATGCAATTGTTAAATCTTTTCCGAGAGATGATAATTTATCAATAACTGTATCTGGTGCAGTTATAATATGGCATCCAAGATCACCTGCTCTTTTTATAGAGTATATTTCACGACATCCTGCCCAGAGAATTTTAGACTTTGAATTTGGTTCAAATAGATCTACAGCATGTAAAATATATGGATCTGGATCTACACCTGTATCCGAAATAGGTCCAGCAAATACAGATACAATTATATTATTACGATAATTCTTGAAAAGATCCCATGCATGAGAGATTTGTTCAATTGTATATAAACATGTAATGTTGATATTCATATTTTTAGACATTGCGTATTTATAGAGTTCATCATTATATTCTCCAGATATATTAATAATAGGAATCTTTACAAAAAGTGTAGAACTAATATCATAAATAGAATCAATTTGTTTTTTTGCTAACAAAATATTATTTTCCCATATTTGAAAGGATAGACTTTTATTACCTATATTCTCTTTTATAGAATTATAATATTCTTTATAGTTTTTTTCTGTGAACTTTGAAAAGACTGTGCAGTTTGTAGTAAAGCCTGAAATATGAGGATTAGTTGAATACTTTTGAATATCCATTCCATCATAATAAATAGAAATTCCAGTGAAATTCATTATATTCTAATAAGTAAGAAGACTTTAAATACTATCTACTAATGAAAGATACCAACAAGATAATAAAGTTGTATAAAATGCCTTTTGTTTATCCTTTTTATAAAAATACGGAATTGCTCGTATTAGGTGTGTAATCATATAAAAAACACCTTTCTTGAATATATTTGAATCATCTTTAAAATTATGCATAATTGATCCAATAGATTTAGAATTAATCTCCAAGTTAAAGGTATTTAGAGAAAATGAATCTTTATTTAATATTTGAAATAGTTCAAATTGATTCCATTCTTCATATCTTGCAATAAGTGACTGAAATACTTTTCCAATGTCAAGATAATAGGAATCCATATACTTTGTACCACATAAATCAATTAGTTTAATATCATTTGTTGATTTACAGTACAATATATTTTGAAGAGTTAGGTCTCCGTGAATAGGTTGAATTTCAGAAGGGGTATAAGTAAAGATATCAATCCTTTCAAGTAGAGAACGAAGTCCCATAATAGATTTATTATTTATAAGTAGAGAGGATGAATTAATAAGTGTATAAAAGACTTCATCATATCCCTCAATTTCATTTAATCTAGGATTGATTTTTTCATTTATATAATTGGTAAGCCATTCATGACCATTGATTTTCTTTTTGTAACAGTAAACATCTTTAATAAGTCTTGAGAAAATAGAATCTACCACGATTAATTGTTCATCTTTATTAAGACTTGATAAAAGAACATGAGAAGAGAGGTATTCCATATCATAATAGAATTCATCATTATTTTCAAATACATTTAAAATCTTTGGACAAGAACCAGGCCAATAAAAATTAAATCGCTTTATATCATCAACTTGCCTCTTTAGATTTTCAAAGTGTATTAGATTTGATTTACTAATATACTTTCTAATAAACTCAACTCCATTAACTTCTACAAGATATACATCTGCAGCAGAAAAAGCAAACATCTTCTTAATAAGAGTAGGACATGGAATTCCTGAAATTCCTAAAATTCCCTTGTCTCTTTCTGGCTGGTAAGCAACGGCTGTACAGAGTAAAGGAAAATAAGGCTTTTTATCATTAATAAGAATACGTTGACCAGAAGATATATTTGTAATAAGTTTATCATATGGTATTTTTAAATCTGCAAGAAGTTTTATCATTTTACACTCATCCTTTCGTGCAGTTGTTAAGACAATAATATGATTTTGTTCTTTATACATTGTAAGCATATCTAATGTTCCTGGGATAATCTTTATTAATGAAGAATCATATGTAATTGGGTCTGTCGTATATATAAGTGTTCCATCAATATCAATAAAAAATGTCTTTCTTTGAGCTATAGATAATTTAAAAGAGTTAAGCAAATATGGTGTTCCAAAAAAATTAGCATCTGTAATTTTAAGATACTTAAATGTTTTTTTCTTGAACAATTCTTCTTCAAAACAAGAAGAAAAACTTGATAATTCTTCATACTTTCTTATCATATTTATATCATTAATATAGTGACATCCAATTAATCCTAAAACAGTACCAGGAGTTGTAGGGTCTTCTTTTTCACAAAACCCTACAATTGTATCTGTTGAATTTAAAATAATCTTTCCCCATTCAAACCAATGACTTTTTGGGATTTGATATGCGCTTACAATGTAATCGTACTTAAATGGTGAACGTAGAAGATTTAAGAATAATTCAAGGTTAATACTTAAGTCACAATCACATACAAATGATGGACCTGTAATTTTATATAATGATAATGCTCTTATTACAGTTTGCAATGGTCCACTTGTTTTATCTGAAAGAATACAGAAATTCAAAGTATCATTTGGAAAAAGCATTTTAAACTTTGATGTAATTGAATATTTATCTTCTTGATCTTTCCGATAGATCAAATGGTATTTAACATCATAAAATTCATTAAATATATCAAATCTATATTTAGCAAGTTCAATAAAATAAGACTCACCTACATAATAGAATGGTTTAAATACACCACCAAAACGCATACCATCGCCAGCCATTGGAAATATAATATTTAAAGTCTCTTTAATAAAAGCCATGATTATATATAATAAATAAATCTTTAATACCTAAATAATAACAAGTTTTACTATAAGGATACTTAAAAAATATAAAAGCATTACTTAATAAGTAATATGAATGCATCAAATAGGTTAAATAAAATCTCTTTTAAAGAAAATAAAGTAATTAAAGAAGGACCATCTGATAAAATAAAAGCAGAATATTTAATGTATAAAATAGTATCTGAAGATTATTCTCTGCAACAATACTTTCCATATGTATATTCTTATCTTGAAAAAGAAAAGACATCTATTATTGAACTCGATTACATAGAAGGTATTACATTATATAATAAATATAAAAACTGTATATTAATAAAAGAGGATCTAATAAATATCTTAGACATGGTTGAATTATTTCATAATAAAAAATATGAAATTACAATAAATGAAGATGACATTAAAAATTTCTATTATGATAAATTATATTCGAGACTTGCAGATAAAATACAATATCCTTTTGATGATCTAACTCAAGTAAAAGAAAAATTATTTATTTTACTTAAGAAGATGTTAGAAACTTATAAGATAAATATAGTTCCACTTATTCATGGAGATTTGTGGTTTAGTAATATAATAATAAATGGTAATATTATTAAAGTGATTGATGTGCGAGGGATGATTGGAAATATCTATACAACAAATGGTGATAAGATGTATGATTATGCTAAGTTATATCAATCAATCTTAGGATTTGATTATATAATATACGGAGATACAATCAATGAATTGTACCTAAGTAAAACATGCATTTTATTTGAAGATGAATTAAAGAAGAGAAATTTAGATATTACTCATATAAAATATATGACGCTTATTTTAATGGCTGGATCTATCTATTTTATAGATAATTTTGAGAAAAAACTTACAGTATGGAATCTTATTAAAAAGATTATACACGAGTGTGGTATATGAAACTAATCCTTAACAATATATGCAGAAGGGCAGCATATATTAGTAGAACAAACCGTATATTTTAGATTTCTCTCCTTTAAAAATCGATCTACTCCATTTGATTCATCAAAATAATGATAGTCATACTCATCAAATACAATATACCCTCCAGGAACAACTCTGTCCCACAAATTTTGAAGGGTTTCATATGTTGGCTCATCTAAATCAAGATCTAGATAGAGTAATGAAATACGAAATCCTGGATTTTCTTTAGCAAAAGACTTTGTAGTTTTACAAACATCTCCTTCTACAAGTATGAATTTTTCTTGTTGTATATTTGCATTAAGTAGTCTTTTTCTTACAGATTCAATTAAAATATCATCGGGTGGAACTCTCTTTAATACAGGTATCATAGTATTTCCATTTTTATACGTATTAAATAATGAAGGGTTTAACCCAAAGATATCAAATCCAATTACCTTTTTATTTGAATTAGGTATTAACATATCGCAATATTTACACCACGTTGCTATGCCTGAGCCCTTAAAAACACCAATCTCAACAATATCACCTGGAAGATGTTTAACTTTTTGAAGAAGTTCATATCTATACATCATCTTTGAAATAATTCTTTTATCTTTAGAAAAAATAAAACTATTAAATGCATCAAATATAGTTTGATCGCTTGATGTTGTATTATTATAGATTTTATTTAGTTCATTATCTTTTTTTATATCCATATAAGAGTAATTATCTAATTTCTTAAGGTATCCGTTACCTAAATGAAATCACATTGAAACAAGTTTCAATATTGGAGTTTTACTCCAATGTGATTTCTGAAGTAAGATCCGAAAATAAATTTATTCTCGGCAAAAATCTCACGAAGTGAGATAACCGCACAATAATTCATGATGATAATAATGTCGGACACAATAACATAAAATATATTTGCGAAATGCCTCTTCTGTACAGTATATTTTTCAGAGTTCATATAAATTTATATCA
>SXGQ01693805.1_pt1 | contig 32916 bp, 43 predicted proteins | sample 3178371 | NCBI WGS metagenome assembly SXGQ01 (sample SAMN11356859, study PRJNA531348) | freshwater metagenome | isolation source: freshwater sample F1-20 | place: China: Fuxian Lake, Yuxi | collected 2017-12-25
GCGGTGGAGGTGGTGGTGGAGGAGGTGGAGGAGGCCCCGGCGACGGAGGACTTGGTGGTGACGGAGGACTTGGTGGTGACGGAGGACTTGGTGGTGACGGAGGAGGGGGCAACTCTTGGCATATACTGTCTATAATACCTCCTGGAAGAGGTTCAGCAGGATTTTTTAATGAGCATTGTGTTGTACATCCGTCTGGACATGGTATGCTTAAAGTCCATTCACAATTTGGTGGTCCTGTTTCACTACCTCCGGGACCATCACAGGTAGCAATCCACTGACACGCCGCTGAACAATCGGGGCTAGTTGTCGGTGCATCCTGAATAAAAATGTTTTGTATTTTAAGAGTTTTCATAATAAAATTTTATATTTTGAACATTCATTAAGTAATACTGTTTCTTTTAGTTTATTTAATGAAATAATTTTTATTACAATATCATAAAAATAGTCTATAACATATTCATTTTCTTTGTATAATGAATAGTAATTTATATGAGAGCTTTTACTTGAATATTTAAACATATCTATAACTTCATTGGTATCTATAATAAATGTCCTAATTCCACAATTAGTTAGTAAACTTTTTAGTTCCAATTCAGGATTATACTTTTTAAATACACTATATATTCTATATAAATTAGTAAAACTTGAATCAATTAAAAAATCAATATCGTTTGATTTACTTTCGATATTATAACCATAATACTTAGCAGCATAACTTCCTGTTAAAATTATATTTGTATTATTTTTTATTAACTCATCAATTAAACTAATACTTATCATTATAAATAAAATAAGCCAAGGTTATTAGCCCTGGCTTATTATAAAACTAAATTGTAGAAATTATAATCAGCCAGTTTTGGCTTTATAATTATCTTGAACAGGGACTTTGGCCCCGGTCTTATATACCAATTCGCCTGGAACACTTCGTGTTGGTGTTGCTGCTTCGTCGGTGCCTGGAGTTTCTGTTGTGGATGTTGGAGGAGTGGTCCAAGTACCACTATAAATATTCCAGTAACCAGCACGAATAGCTGTAGCAATCTTATTTACTTTATAGCTTTCTCTTTTATGAATACTTCTTAATTGTGTTGGATCATTAGCGGTAGTAGATAGGGCTGTAGTTGATACTCCGCCTAGTTCTGTAGTAACTCTTGCCATAATTGGTTTAACATGATCATGAGCAATTGTACCACCAGAAAGAGCTTTGTCTGTGTCTGTTCCGTCGATAACTGTGGAACCAAAAACACTAACGCCTTGATTTCCTATAGATACATTGTCTAAAACTGTGGATGATGTACCAACTCTTTTGGCAACACCACCCCTATTTATTGTGCTTGTTTCTGTAACAGCAGAACCATTAACTTGAACTGTTGCCATAATTAGTCTCCATTATTTTGTTGAAGGGCAACAATTCTATACACCAAAATTTATATTGATGAAATATTTTGATTAAATAATTTTAATCCATTTATGGTATTAACCCTAATTCCGGCCATGCCACATTTAATAATATTGTCTATATGTTCTTTTGTCCATATATTGCCAGTAAGAATTATATTAATATTAGGGTTCTTTTTAAGAATCATACTAGCAGCAATAATATTATCATTAATATCGTCTAAAAAGTATCCTGTAGATAATAATATAGTAGAAATTCCAAAATCTAGCAGAATTTGGGTTAATTTGTATAAAAGCTCATAAGAATATTTTCTATATTCTAGAATATACCGTATATCAACATTATTTTCTATACCAAGATTATTAAAATTTCTAATATCTTCTCTAAATTTATCATATTTTCTATTGCTTATTAATTGAGCAGGATATGTTATGTCTAGAACTCTGGCCCCATTTTTAACAGCAAATTCGGCCATTGTTATTCTACTTTTACTATCACTAATACCTATTGGAAAATCTATTGGACAAATTATAGGAATATTAGTTAGTTGAGAAATATTTTTTGTATAGTAAGAGAATAATGAAATATAGTCGGGTTTATACTTAATGGCCTCTAGAATAAGTTCTTTATTTTCATTCTCATTTAGAGTATAATCATGTTGACAAAACTCTAGAAGCATTATTTTTATTCCTTTTTAAGGATTTTAGACTATCTATTGTTATATAAGGTTTATGACCTAAAATACCATCTGCAAAATTATATTGAACTGCCTCTTCTGCTGTTAGTATCCAGTCACATTGATTTGCTAATTGTGATTGGATATGTTTTTTTGCCATTAATTTTTTCCAATTTTTACTTTTTGCCATCTCACCTTGAATACACCGTTCAGTGAATATATCTATCATCTTATCACATTCTCGTTCATTCCATTTTAAGCTACTTGCAGCGGCTTTACTGTGTTCGCTGTCAAGACTTATACTACCATAATGAATCATCATTGTAACATTAGGCATAAGTATTCTGATATTAGGAGCCTGTAATATAACACTACTTGCAGATTGTACTTTACCGTATGCTAGCATAATAGTTTTAGCTTTACTATGCTTAATAGTATCATAAATTCCCAGACAATCTTCCCAGTCGCCGCCGGGCATATGCATGTGAATAAGAATAGGATCATTCGATATAAGATTTAGATATCTCATATTTTTTTCGAATACTACAGCACTTTTGTAGTCAACGCCCGGCTCTTCATCATAGTCACTAATATAAGAATGTAAGAAAATTTCTCTATTTTTTGTATCTATATTATATGTATGAACAGACAGTAGATCTAAATCATGATTTATTGGCATATGATAATTCCTTGTATACGTTTTTATTTATGGTTCTCATTACAATAGAATCTTCAAATGCTTTACCAATACTTATTCTAAATCTATATCTTGTATAAATATCTAAGCTTTCTACTCCTTCTGTAATCTCTATGGTTTCGGCAACTTTTTTTGTAATATCGAAATTAGTATGACCCATCCAAAAATTAAAAATCTTGCCACTAGATGTATTATCATTAACAGGAATTATTCCCATTGGGGTAGCAATTACTTTAACTCCATAGCGAATTTTTTTATCGGCAATAAACTCATTAACTTTTTCTTTTTGATCATCTGTATCATCGTCCTCTAATGTATTAACGTCCTGTGTGTAATTTGAAAACTCTTCGTTTTTATTTTCTTCATCGTCTCTTCCAAAAGGATCTACCCATTTTTGCCATATAATAATATTATCATTTTGCATAATAAGATCCTTTTTTAAGAGAGTAATTAGTACATATTAATACACCCTTATAATAGTGCTAAAAAAGCTAGAAAAAAGTATTCAATCACATTGATTTGAATACGGAGGATGGTCTAACTAGAGGACCGCTTTCTTTTTTGATACTTTTTAATTCTTCTTGAAGTAAGCCATTAAAAAACAAAACATTGTCTAGAAATAAAGTAGTTTTGTCATTATTCATATTAGCTTTTTTGAGTTGTTTAATAGATCCTATTAATTCTTTTTTTAGTAGTCCATTATTAATTAATACCACAAGATTTGCACAATTTTCTGCTAGTAAAGAAATTTGTTCCACGCTGTGATCAGAGACACCGTTGTGTTTGAAACTAATATCAATATCATTAGATTTTGTTAACTGAAAAAGAATTTCACAAACATATTGTTCGGCTTCTAGCTGTTCTATCATAGAAATATCCGGTATAATAATAGATGACTTGGTTTTACCAAAAATCCAATTTATAATTGACTTAAAGATTTTCATTGTGCAAGAGTCCTGATGGAGCTGAGGGCCCTTTTGATACTTTGTCTTATTGCCTCTCTTGTAACTCCATACTCTTTTCCTATTTCTGCTAAACTTTTATTTTCGAAATAATACATACGTATCTGATCTTTTTGTTTATCATTCAATATATCTGAATTTAATATAAATGCTATATCTGATTCGGTATTATCTTTTTGTTCGTTATCTATTAAGATCGTAAGCGGGTCTTTATTTTTAGAATCTGGTATTGTGGAATATAGAGTATTGTTATCATCATCAAAAACATAGTCTAAACTATTGACTTTTTTAGTTTTGTATTGCTTGGTTACATATGTTTTAATTGCCCAAAGACCACACTGATTACGATAAGAATATAAGGTTTTCTTAAAATTGTTTGTTCCTTGTCTATCCGGATCAAAGTTTTTATCAGCATTCATAAGAGCTACAGCAACATCACTAATAGCATCCTCATCATTCAACATATGCTTTACAATAAATTTTGGCGCAAACTTATTAATAATCTTTTTAGCTAGCATTAGGTATGTAGATAGACTCTCGTATTTTCTTTCCATTATTCTTATGTCCTTTGACTAAAAGTTAAAAACTAAATGTTATTTTGAATCTTTTGTTAATCTATTCCATTGTTCTTTGTTTGGCCGATCCTTGTCTCCGGGTTTTGCTGGGCGATACTTTTTACCTTCTCTTTCTCTTTTGCGTCGTATATTTTCCCAAAGTCCGGGTCGATCTGCTGCTGATACATTATCGGCAGCCTCGCTGACGTACATGATAAAATCGTGGATCGTTCTCATATAGTCCTCGGTAATGGCAATTTTACCCTGTAACCAGCTTTCTGTCAAGTTCTCTTTGACATAAGGTTTGTCGAGAGAATTAAGAATTTCATTGGCATGGGTGGCTATAGCGCGTAAAGAACCAAGACTCATTTCATAGAAATCTTTTTTATATTCCATCATTTCCATTTCTGGAGATTCTTCTTCCATATCCTCGATTTCTGTAAAATCCATTTCTTCTGCTTTATTCTTTTGATTTGCCTCTAATGATTCTTGTACTTGACTAAGAATATCATGATGTCTATTCATTGAAAATTCCTTTTAGTTGATTAAATAAAGATGTGGAAAAAATTAGAGACGCATCACAATCACTTTGATAGTGTACACCCTGTAACATACGAGCTTTTGTGGTTTGATTAACAATATTATCTAGTTTAGATTGATCTATTTGATTATATTTATCTTTCAAGATCAAGCTAACCAATTTACTATACACCGTATGTCCAGATGGATAACTAGCGCTATTATGGGTATCGGTTAGTATTATTTGTATATCTATATCTAGATATTTAGCTAATTGATTTGGTCGTGGTCTATTATAATATGCTTTAGTGTTCTTTAGAATTGGCCTAATTAGATGATAAAATTCTTCTATATGTGTTTTTGGATATTCTACACTATAACTTTGACAAAGTAATTCATAAGGAGTATCCATGTCTTTGTCGATACTATAAACTAGCTTTATTTCTTCGTTTGTTCTATTTTTAGTTAGTCTCGATAATAATTCTAATTCTTGAAATGTTATTCTACTAAGATTAGATGGTGGTTGTTGTAAAATATTTTTCCAATCAATATTTTTACACACATCAGCAACTGGTGTTTCAAGATAAACCGAATCATATCCTAGTGATTCCAGTTGATCTTTGTGAAGATGATACAGTAGATTCATCTTACCATGCCCTACATGACCAATAACGAGCCTTCCATTTTGGTCCGGGGTTATCACAGTTATGTCTTGCTCGAAAGCTTTTTCTTCTTTCAGGGATATTTTTCTTTATTTTCATATTCGGATCACCAAAGCGAACAATCACAACATTACCACTACCATTTTTTGTATATACAGCAAATTTTTTAGGCCCACTTGGAGTTCTAAATGGTTTATTTAAGGTTACTTTGCGACCTTGATATTCTGCTGCTTTACCCTGATAAACCAACGATCTACCATTTTTTTTGTACGAGTTCATTCTATCAAAATAGAATATTTCATTAGTAACAGGGTCGCTATACTTATATTTAGCAAGAGTTGTTGTGTCGAACTCTTCTGTTACTTCTCCGACATCAACATAGTCTTTATCTTCTGGAATAATTAGATTAGACATTGTTAGTTCTTCATCTTCATCTTCCTCATCTTCGTATTCGTCTTCGCACTCGTCTTCTGCACATCCTTTTTTTGCTTCTATATGTTCACAAACCTGTTGTAATAAATATCCTTTTGTTTGTCCTACGCATATAGCATATCTCTGAGATGGATTATCATATTCTTTAAACATAGACTCATTACCCATACATCTGGCTAAAAAGTCTTTTTTTGGTTCGTCTTTATTTGGTTTTGGAATAGGCATAGTTTGTCTCCTATTCTTTAGTAATACACCTGAACAAAGTATTTGCTGAATTTAGCCAAGTAAATTTTTTAGCTGTTTCTAATCCTTTTTTGTTACTATTTATTCTATTAGAGTAACAATATCTCATATGTTCTATGATTTGGTCTTTTTGTTTAGATTCTATTTTTGCCCAATTTCCTTGACCAATAAATGCTTTACCGTCATATGCGGTTTCGGTGGAATCGATATCTATCAAGTAACAATTATCTTTATTACAAAATTCTGTATGGGCAGAATAATTAGTGGCTATTACAGGTTTGTTCATGCTCATCATTTCTAATAATTCTAGATTCCATCCCTCTGCTCTTGATGGAAAAACACCACAGTCTGCATAATTAATAACTTGTGCTATTTCGTCGTGAGATCGAACACCGTTTGATAATTTTACTCGATTATCACTAGTGTACATTTTTTTCCATTGGTCTAGTTCTTGAGGCGATGAATAATTATTGGTATTTTCTGAAGCTAATAAACATAATTCAACATCTTGCTCTGATGGAAAAGCTTTTTGAAATAACTCTAATAGTATATCATGTCCTTTTCTAACTTCCCACTTACCAATATTCATAAATACATATTTATCTTTACTTATTTTTTCATACTTATTTTCATCAAAAATAGTCCTATCAACACCAAGAGGCACCACATCGACCTGACTATCAATACCATTTTGAATAATAATACTCTTTGCCCATTGTGATGTTACCAATATTGTATCCGGTACTTTTAGGTGAGACAGCTCCATAGGATTAAACTTATCTAATTCGAAGAATGAAAGAGCAAAATATTTACCTTTACCAATATGATTAGCAAGATCAAACTGATGCCAAATCTTTACAAATGGGGCATTGGGATCAAAGTTCTGACTATTTTTATATAGTTGAATTATAAGATCATGGTCTGATTGATTACTAGCAGACGGTTGTCCTATAGGAAAATAGGCTATGTTTGGCTCTATAGAATATAGTTGTTTAAGTATATTCCATGATCCTATACCATAACCCGTACTATTTATTGGACAAGAAAAATTGATATTCATTTTCTATTAACTCTCACGAATTTTGCACACTTATTAAAATCTTTTAAGTATTTTGCCCCAATATAAGTACCACAACTGCGCAGTCCTCCTAATATTTCTTGAACCACATCTTCTATTGGTCCTTTATATGGAACTTTTTCTACCTTACCTTCACTAGCTCTATATGTTTTTTTGCCTTCTCCATGTTTTTGTTGAGCATAGTGGCTGCTCATACCGTAAAAGGTTAATGTCTTTTTTCTTTTATTATCTGATGTACTATAGCCATTGTCTAATGGTTGCCACCATTCGGAATGGACACTACCATCGTTATTTACAATTTTACATTGGTATTCGTACTCCCATTCACCTTCACATGGTTCTGTGCCAGCAAACAACCCACCTAACATTACGAAGTCTGCTCCTCCGCACATAGCCTTGCATATGTCTCCGCTGGTTCTACAACCGCCATCACTCATGATTAAACCTAGTCTGCCGGTCTCTGTTTTAAGTCCATGTGTGGCATGACCACACTCATTAACACAACTGAACGTACCATATCCTATACCAGTGACAATGCGTGTTTCACAGAATTTACCAGGACCAATTTGTATTTTACAAATATCAACACCGCCATGAATAATTAATTCTTCGCAAATTTCTGGAGTTGTAACATTTCCAGCAACTATAATACTATCCTTAAAAGTATCTCTAACATTTTTACAAAACTTAACAAAACTTTCCATGTAACCATTTGGTACATCTATAACTATATTAGGGTCTTTGCCAAGTTTTTGTGAGACTATTTTTAGTTTCTCAACATCGTCGTGTGACTTACCAATACTGACCCAGGCATAATCAACTCCTGCTTCATTAATAATATCAATGAGTTCATCCGCACTATAATACTTATGTAGTGCTGTAACCATCTTTAATTTAGATAATCTAACGGCCATGTCTTTACTAGTCAACGGAACCATATTTGAGCAAACAATAGGGACTCCTGACCATAGTCGCGGTGAATGATAAAATCTAAAATTTCTTTCTAATACAACCTCTTGACGACTTTCTAAAGTTGTTCGTTGAGGAACTATTAGAACATCATCAAAATCTAGCTTAATATCCTGACTAATTAGCATCTTTTATTTGCTCCATGAAATCACTAATATCGTAACAAAACCATTCTTTGAAAGAATCGAATCCTTTTTCGCTTACACAAATTTTAGCACCAACCATGAATCCTCTGTATTTATAGTATTTTAAAGTATCTATTATAGCTTCTTTGTAAGATTTTCTATCTATAATATATTTGATTTGTCCAGATTTGATGTAAAACTTAGGCATTGCTAAAAAATTGCCATCTATTATAGGACTCTATATGATTAGAAGTATGAATATGCATTAGATAATTTTTTAATTGATCCCATGTTGAAAATATCATTTCGTGTGGTATTGTTCCAAATAGCCAATCTGGCGCATTATTCTTGCCTTGTTCCATATGTATTACTACTGGTTTTTTGCTTCTATTAGCCAGAAAAATTTCTTCATAGGTTCCACATGGATGAACGTCTATGTCTAGATTAACTATTAAAAAATCGCTAATATCAACAAGACGAAGATCCACACATCTAATTGTTTTCATTATTTTACTAAGTTCATCATATTGAGCCGTCTTTTTAAGTTGCATTTTATATAAATGAACTACATGATCTTCTTTACCTTCGACACAGGGTTTTTTCATGGGATTAAAAACAGTTATACCCAACTTATGTAAAAATGGAGTAATATTTTCTCTCCAAGTTAATCCTCTGTCTGGCACCCTGTCCATAGCACCAGCTAAATATACTCTTTGATTGCTTAGTCTATTCATCGATAAGTATCAGTAAGGAAATATGTAAATATGTTTTTTGATTCTTTAACACCAATAGACGGGTTTTGTCTCACATCACACATATCGGATATTCCTCTGAAAATTCCACAGATCATCGCAACAACTATACAGAATAATAATATAGGATCCATATTTTCTCCAATGTTATCTAAGTCCTGCCTCTCATATTATAGCAGAGCGCTGATCGATAGGCAACTGGTTCATTTATATGATGTCTAGATCAATCCAGCTCTTAGGATACCATTTATGATTTAAAAGATTAGCTAAATTTTTATCTATCTTTTGATCTATAAAATATTTTGAACAAACTATTTTTTTAGAAATGTTTTTATTTAACATAGATGCCCAATAACTAAAACTACTATTAGCACAAATAATATGATCACATAATGACATCAAGCATAGTCCTATAGCACTTTGCATAGGTTCAGTATAGGATATATCAAATTGATTTTCGATAGCAGAAAATATTTTTTTAGATTCTACAATATCGTCGCTAAATATTAGATATTTACAATTATCTACGTCATATTGTTTCATAGCTTGTATATAAAAATTTAAACTAAGTTTTATATGAGGGCAATGAAATTTTTTGTATTCATTTCTAACACAAATAGCGACAATTTGCTTGTTTGTTTTAGGAAGTTTGTTTCTGCTGATATCTATAATATAATCATTAAATACAAATAAATGATTAATTATTTCATCAAGATACTTATTAGTAAGTTCTGAACTTAGAGACCAAAGACAAATTATATTATTATTTTCTGATTGAATAGTTTTAACTAATTTGTCATATGTTAAATTTGTAAAATTTTTTAATGTCCAATTATAATTATTAATATCTTTTTCATTTATAATTCCAAATATATTCTTAAAATTACTAAAAGTATCATGATGATAAAATATTGTTTCATCAAAATTATTAAAACCTTCCATGGCGGTAATTAGGTTTTTAGATTTAAAATCTATATCCAGTATCATAGGAGCAATATTTAGATCTTTATACAACGAGTACATCACGCAATAGTGACTCATCAGGGTTCCAAAACCTTCTTTTTTAAAGTATTCTGGGTGTAGAGATATATATTGCATATTAGTTTAAAAATGATTTAATAGTATCACAAACATAATCTACATCATTTATAGACATACCATGATGTGATCCAAGTAAAAAACCATTTTTCATAATGATATCTGAGTTAGCAAAGGGTTGGAGATATTCTCTATAAATAGGATGTCTTGTAATATTTCCTGCGAAAGTAACCCTAGTTTGTATATTATTATTTTCTAAATAATTTAATAACTCATATCTATTATCAGTTTGTAATGGCATAGCAAGCCAATTAGGTTTAATACTATCATCTGGTAAAAGAATATTTTTACAATCTATTAGATTAGAGATATATCTTTCTATATTTTGTCTACGAATTTTAGCAAATTGTTCGAATCTTTTGAGTTGTACCAATCCAAAAGCAGCGTTCATCTCACTACTTTTCATATTGTATCCTAGACAACCATACAAAAATTTATGATCGTACGGAATACCGTCAACCTTATGATTGAATCTATCGCTCATTATCTCTGAATTATCTCCAATTCGTCCCCAATCTCGAAAGTTTAGACAATTATCTCTTAGTTTAATATTATTATACATAACCATACCACCTGAACCACCGGCTGTGATAACATGACTAGCATAAAAACTAGTAGTGCTAATATCACTTTCTGGAGTATATGTTATTGTATCAGCAGAGTCTTCTATAAGAATAATATCTGTTCTATCGATTTTAATTAATTCATTTTTTAAAGTTTTCCAATCAGGCTTATTTCCTATAAGATTTGGTAACATAATAACTTTTGTTGACTCATTAACCATATCCATTATTTGAGAAATAGATGGTACGTATGTTGTTAATTCAACATCACAGAATATTGGTTGTAATCCTAGTTGTATAATTGGGGATACAGTTGTAGAAAATGTACATGCTGGAGTTATTACTTGACTACCTTTAGGTAGTAGTAAACTAGCTAGTGCCAATAAACATGCTGATGAACCAGAATTAACAAATACTCCATATTTTTTTCCAAATATAGATGATACTTTTTCTTCAAATTCAATCGATCTTGGGCCAAAACCGGCCAGCCAACCATCTTGCAAACATTGTGTTACAGAATCAATCTCTTCTTGACCGTACGATTCAAATTTATTTGGAGCATACCATATTTTTTTCATATTTGAGCTTTCTATAAGTTTCTTCTATGCCTCTTTTCAAACCTATATAATTTATACCAATATCATTATAATTTCCAATGTAGTCATTTTCGCCAGACATATTTTCTATTATCACAGGAACACTATAATTTTCAAGTTGATTAATTATATTAACAATATCTGTCAACATATATTTATTTTCGTAAACACAATCAATAGCTTTTGGCAATGTATCAGAATTTATATATGCATTAATAATAGAAATAAAATCATCAAAATATATAAAATCCATATATTTATTATAATGTATAGTTATGTTTTTATTATTTAAATATTTGTTTATACTACTTTTAATTAACCTTCTATCAAGTTCGTTTTTATCGAATACTCCATATATTCTTAGATTGTAAAAATTTTCTTTATCAAGTACAGATGAGGCTATTATTTTTTTACTTAATCCATAAAAACTATGTTCTAAACATTTTTCTGCCCCAGATCCTATATTAATAAATTTAGAGTATTTATTTTTGTGATGCAACAAATTTAAATACATTTTGATATTATCCTCTAAGACGGATGATGTATCTTGTTCTAGTCTGTTGCCTCCTTTTATTGCGGTATGTATGACCACATCGAAATAAATACTGCGATCTAGTTTTGAAAACCATTGTTTTGTTGAGTCAAAATCTCTGAGATCGAATATTTCTCTATTTATACTTGTTATATTATGCACATGTCCTAAATGTCTTATAATTCCGGAGCCAATATATCCTTTGCTCCCAGTTAATAAAATATTCATTGTTTCTTAGCAAAAATAACTTTGCAGTACCCTCTTGTATGAGTTAGATCGATTTGATGATTAATAAGATAATTATGTTTAGTCAATAAATTAAGCATCATATGATATAAATTAGTACCATGGGTTTCTATATAATATTCTTCAACACTACAAAATTGTTCCTCAGTAAGTCCAATTAAAAATTTTTCATTAGTTTCAATATCACATTTAACACAATTAGGTTTGTATAAATTATATAATTTAACTATATCTTGTGTTGAGCTTATTGGTTGTAAAAGAAATTTTAGATTATCATTATTACCAAATTTATTTTGGAACCATGATATTTCTTCGGGGTCAGCATCTACGGCTATTACTTGTTTTGCATTATTAGCTAAAAAATATTCTGGTGTAGTCAACCATTTCTGATTTCTAGTCTCAACCTTTTCCCATCTTCCACAACCTAAATCTAATACTATTTTATTAGTTACATTAATATATTGCCAGTGATCTATTGGATTTTCATTATTTACTAAAGTAAAAGAATTCATTTTTTGATAAATACTCCTAGATAATTAATTTTATACGGATCTAATACCATATCTACTAGCTCAAATGATTCATTTATATCATAATTTTGTTGATCGTTTAAAAAATGTGTTACAAGTTTTTTATTTTTGCTAGACAATAATAGATCCTCTGTTAGTAAAGAATTATCATATTTGAATTTTCCTCTACTAGTTTCTGGGTTTTGTAAATCTTCCATAAAATAATAAGCTCCAGATTTCAGCATATCTCTGGACTGCCATAAGGTAACAGCCATATGGTTAGGCCAATGACTGCCGTCTTCTATAAAAAAATCAAAATCGTTTGGACATAATTTTTTGAATTCATCCCAATCATTAAAATTACCTTGATCAGCATAAATAAAATTACATCCTATACTATTTAGTAGTTTAATATCTGTCATTTTTTCATCAAGATAAGAGCCCCAAAAATTATCTAAACTATATAAATCAATATATTTAAAATAGCTTAACCATAACTTTACAGACGCGTATGGGAATCTTTTATCGCATATTCCTACTTCGAATACTTTTACGGGTTTTTCTCTAAAAGAAGTCATATACTTTTCATAAGTAGATGTATAGCTCATACATTGATGTTCTGGCCAATTTTTACCCCACGATAAAGTATTTTTATTAGCGTTTCCTTTATCTGTTTCATATAAATTAGCAATTTCTGTTAAAGTAGAATTATTATTATATAGAGTATTATTATTTGTTCTAGCAAAAAATTTCATTTGTTTTTCCTATTAGATGTCTGTTAATTCTCCTGGTATAATTTTACCATTAGTATCCAATCCTTTGGCTTTGACTTTTGGTTCGTGAAGTTCATTGGGGTCAGTAAATACTTCTACTATGCATCTTTTATTTTGATTACTAAATACTTTAGATAATATCTTATCTATGGCTTTATTATTTGCTATGCTAAAATATTTATAATCGAATGTTTTTGCTATATTTTTATAGTTAGGTATCGAAACGCCGCTAGAAACGTCTGTTCCAACAAGATTTCCACCAAAAAAAGAATTTTGTGTTAATTTGATTGATAGGTATCCTTGATTATTTACAATCACTATGGCTATAGGAATATCATGATGCCTAATGGTTTCAAGTTCCTGTAAATTCATCATTATACTACCATCTCCCTCGATACAGATTATGGGTTTTTTACAACCATAATATGCTCCAATAGAAGCTGGTAATCCATAACCCATAGGAGCCGTTCCTTCATTGCTAAATAGCTGTTGATCTTTTTTAAGACTCATAGTTTTTAACGGAACAACATGTGCTGTTCCGTCGCTGGTAACAATAATAGAATCGTCTTGTAGGTATTTTTCCAATTTTTTAGCAAATACGTACGTGCTGGTATAGTCTTTGAGTTGTTCATGTTTTGGCAAAACAAGATTTTCTTTTGCTCTTTGTTGTAACACATAATCTTGCCAATCGTTTATATCTATACTATTTAGATCTTTTGATATATTAAAAAAATCTTTTAAATCAATTTGCCATTTATATGTTGTATTACTAAAATTTAATTTTGCTAATTCTGCATTATCGATATCTATAATTATTTTTTTTGCTAATGGTGCAAATTTTTTACTATCGTATCCTATCATCTTGGGATTTAGTCTTGACCCAAGAGATATGATCAGATCACTTTCTTGTATTAGATAATTTGATGTTTTTTGTCCTAATAAACCGAAACGACCAGCATAATATTTATAGTCAGTATTTATAATATCAACAGCTGAATGAGGACCAGACATAACTGGTATTTTAAGTTTATCTAAGAATTTTTTTAATTGTTCTTTAGTTCCAGAAGCTTTTATGCCACCACCAATTACTACTATCGGTTTATTAGATTTTTTTATTAAAGTCTGTAGTTTATAAAGATAATATTTATTCTTTATATTATGTATAAAAGATTTTTTATTGGTATATGTATAATGTTGTAGATGATCAATCTCTACATTTGCGCTTTGAATATCTAATGGAATATCTATCCAGACCGGACCAGGACGACCACTGGTTGCTAAATAGTATGCTTTTTCTAATTCATATAGAATATTTTTGGGGTTCGATATTAAAACAGAATATTTTGTCATATTTTTAACAGTATCAACAATATTATATTCTTGCTGACCGATTTGTCTGCATTTAGTATTTTTGCTTAATTGCGTTGTTGGAACCTGTCCTGATATAACTATTAATGGAATAGAGTCTTGATATGCACACAAGACCCCAGTTAAGGCATTGGTGCCTCCTGGGCCGGTTGTAATTAAAATACATCCAGGCTTACCGGATGTTCTAAAATAGCACTCGGCAGCCATAGCGCAGGCTTGTTCGTGATGGTTACATATGTATTGTATTTTCTTATTTTTACCCAAAGAATCGGTGAGATGCATACATCCACCACCAGAAACAGTAAATACAGTATCTATTTCTTTTTCTGCTATAAAATCAAAAACTAAATCTGATATTTTCATTATTCTATATCATTTTTTGTTAGTGGACTATCTTTTTTAAGACTGTGTTTAGCTATACAGTCTTTTTCTATAAAATTTCTTGAAGAAAGTTGTCCTATTTCTTTTTGGTATGGAATAGCACTATATAGATTATTTATAGTGATTTTTTCGCCTTTTTTAATATTTTTCTTTAGATATAATCCTCTATATAAAGATTCTAAATATTCTATTTCTTGTTGATCTATAGTTCTTCTTTTGTTACTAGATGATCCACACATGGTTTGTGCGGTGTGGAAGGCTTTAAACCATGTATCTATCTGATGTGGTAAAGAGCAGTACAAAGAAACTTCTTTTTGAATATGATTTTTAGGATAGGGTATATCAATATGTCTTTCCCATGTTCGTGCTCCTTTTGCATATGATATGAGCATTGAAGAATGCCAATCGTGGTATTCGTGTGTTGATAATCCTATAACAATATTAGGGTATTTATTTTTTAAATAGTCTATCTGATCTAATTCTAGTTCATCGTCTTCGCTTGGGTATTTAGATACACAATGATTTAAAGCAATGTCTATTTTTCTATTAAGAAAAAACTTAATAGTATCATCTATTTGTTTTTCGTTTGCTCCTCCACTAGAGACAATAACTGGTTTTTTAGTACTTGCTATTTTATGTAATAGAATCCAATCATTAATATCTGAGCTTGCTATTTTAATAATTGGCATATTAAATTTAACACATAAATCTACAGATGGTTCATCGAATGCTGTTGCCATAGGTATACAGCCATTATCTTTAATGTACTGAACTAATTCTGCAAATTCTTCCGAAGTTAATTTTGTATAATTAGTTTTTTCTATATATCTTGATCTTTTTGGTAAAGAATTTAAGTCTTTTATTTTTTGAGCTTTAAAATTTTTATGAATAAAACTATCAACATCACGAAACTGTAATTTTATAGATGCTTTTATATTATTATCTTTGACTACTTTAGAAAATTCTTTAATAATTTTTTTACCTCTAGATAAAGAACCCCAATGATTATTGGCTAGTTCAAGAATAAATAAGTTATTAAAAATATTATTCATGTCCAGTCTTTCGTATTTATATTTTTATCGTCTATAAATATATCATAGTTTGGTTTGCCAAATTTAATCTCATGATACTTAACACCCCAGTCCTTAAATTGTTGTTCTGTTATGCTTCTCCAGTCTTTACCAGTTACTGTGCCTCTTGCTGTCCAGTATATTACAGTATGACCATCGTCATATAGTTTATTAGCTTTAGTTATATTTTCTACTATAGGATAACTAATAGTATAATCTGGCTTATTTGGACTATGGCAAATTGTATCATCTATATCTATATATATAATCATATTATTACCATATAAATTTGTTATTATAATAATCTACTATATTTATTATTTCTTCATCAAATACTTTAGATGGTTTCCATCCTAAGTTTCTTAATTTAGAATCGTCTAAAGCATATCTAATATCTTGTCCAGCCCTATTAAAAGAAAAATCTACATATTCGTTCATGTTTGATTTGTTTAATTGATAAAAATAACTGGTTAAAGAAGATGTATTATTGTTTGCTTTACTACTAACTGTAAGAATTTTTTTAACAGTATCTATATTTGATTGTTCGAATCCGCCGCATACATTATATATTTCATTTTTGATTCCATGTTCTATAATTGTAATTACCGCTGTTGCGGTATCGTCTGCGTGAAGCCAGTTTCTCACTGGTTCTCCGTTATTATGTAATGGTATTTTTCTTCCTAGTTTTAGGTATTTGCAAGTTTTTGGAATTAATTTTTCTACATACTGCCCTATGCCATAGTTATTTGTTGGTCTTAGTATTATATACGGAATACTATATGTTCTATTCCATGCTAAAATAAGCATATCGGCTGAAGCTTTGGTTGCGGCGTATGGATTAGATGGTTTTAATAAATCTGTTTCTTTATGAGATCCGTTAACAATATCTCCATAAACTTCATCAGTACTCAAATGAAAAAGTGTTGGAATATTAGAATTTTCTTGCCTATAATTCTGTATGAGCTTAAGTAGATTATGCACACCGTCTATATTAGACTTTACAAAATCATCACTATTAGCTATTGAATTACCAACATGAGTTTCAGCGGCTGTATTTATGATGTAATCACAATCGTATAAGAACTTTAAATTATTAATATCCTCTTGTACAAAAGAAAAATTTTCATAATTGTAGAATTCATCAAGAAGCTTAGGATTAGCCGCGTATGTGATTTTGTCTACACCTTTTACATACCATCCTTTTTCTAGGCATCGTCTAGTTATGTAGGATCCTATAAATCCAAGACATCCTGTTATATAAACTATCTTTTTCATGCTTTAGGCCATATAAGATTATGGTATGAGTTATATAATTCGAATATGCTATCGTTAGGATCTAAAATAAATCTATTTTGGAACTTTGACATATTCAATGGATTAATATCCTTATTAAGGCCAGAAAAGTGCATAATACATAATTTTTTACCATTAATATGATATGTATCGTTTCTTTTTTCTAAGAATCTTTGTTTAATATTCCAATATGCTACATTATATCCTGGATGTCTAAAAATTTTTACGTTATCGTTGAAGTCAGGAGCAAATCTTAACCATCCTTGTTCAGCGATAAGACCAACTTCTGGCATTGTAACAGGATATTTTTGTGTTTGATTTTTCCACCAGCTTACGAAAGGCAATCCTTTTTCTGACGCGCACCATACACCAGTATTATAATTACCAGCAAAAGATATTGTTCTATTTTGAGGAAAAAAATTATCCTCTGGTAGTGGTTCGGTAATATGCGGTATAATAACTAAATCATGACTATCTATTTCTATTTGAAGATCATCGAATGAATTATATGAATAAGTATCTCCATCAATAAAAATAGCTGTATTATACTTTAGATTTTTTATTGCAAATTCAACTAATGATATCCTACCAATCAATAACCAATGTTCATATGACATATCGATATCTTTTGGAGATATCTGTATATCTGCTAATTTTTCTTCATCATAGTCTGTTAGTAAGACGGTTGTATGCTCTGGATTATGTTTTTTTGCAGATAAAATCGCATGCTTACCTTGATGGATATAATTTTTATCAAATACAAAACATAGTGCTTTTTTATTCATGACTTTTATTTACCAAGATAAATAGTTACAAAAAATTTACCCCATATATCATTGATAAGTTCGCTAATGAAATTCCAGTTTCCTCCCGCCAAACCGCTGCCAAATTTTGGAGCATGTATTTCTATTTTTTCGTTTTTATTTGCAAATCCAGTGTTAGTATGAATAAATTGCGATAACTTATACATACTTTGACCTAACGCAAAGTAATTTAACGGCCTTTGATTTGAAAAATTTCTTACCCCATTTTGGGCAATCATATTAACAAAAAATAATTTGTGACGATATTGTGGCTCTTCGTACACTTTAATGATTTGAGAGTATCCTAAATTTACTGATAAAAAGTTTCTACCAAGTAAATGATAGTCTGTTTTCACTATAGGGTATTTTTCACCAACTTGTGCTGCAAACCCAGCATCAAAAAAATCAACATTGTTACAGACGTGTGGAATGAACACTGTTGCTCCATTCTCTTTGGCTTTTACTCTTTGAATAGTAATATCAAATATATCTTTGTTAGATATTACATATGGTTCTTTTTTAAGAATTTTATGATTTGATGGCATTTTAGTTATCCTTTTTTCTTTCTTTGATCGCGATAACATTACTATCTTTATCCAATGTAAAAATATCTATTATTTCTACCATATCTGCTGGACTAATCCATTTTCCATATCCTGTTTTCAAATCGATACAAAGCTTTTTTCCGTCTTTTTTAAAGTCACTTGTTATTATATAATGACTGGAATTTATCTGAAAACAGTCCCCTATCTGAAGTTCCTCTAAATATTTCATTTTAAATCAATGATTATAATATCTGTCCCAATCTTCCCACTCTTCTTCTTCGTAACTTTCTTTTATCTTTTTTAATTCTTTTTTAGAAATATTTTTCCTTCTTAGATCATCATCATCTTTTGATTGATGAAAATGATCCTTTTTCTTTTTAAACTGTTCTCGTCTTTTTTCTTTATCGTTTGGAAAATCGTTATCAAAATTTGGCATTGTTTTCATAATACTTGTCGTGTAACAATCGTATAATACACCAAAAAAACATAGTGTCAACTGGTCTTTAGCGTTTTTTGAACATTGACAAAATGAGAACTCTACTTATTATTGGTGCAGACGGGGTGGTTATAATCTCTTAGGTCTAATAACAGTGATAAACTCTACTATAGTAACAGGAATATGGGATCTTAGTAGAGATTCTTTAGGAGATGGGTGGGGAAGATCATTCGATCACTATATAAACAACTTTACAAATCTGCTAAAAAACTTACCGAGCGACGTTCCTTTAATAGTTTTTATAGATAAAACTAATGAAAATTTAGTTTATCAATATAGAGATAAAGAAAATACTAGAGTTTATTATCATTCAAAGGAAGAATTTAGAGGAAATTTTTTCCCGTTTTTTGATAAAATTCAGCACATAAGACAAAAAGAGGAGTGGTTAAATCAGGTAGGATGGTTAAGGGATAGTACGCAAGCAAGATTAGAGTACTATAATCCTATGGTTATGAGCAAACTATTTTTGCTCCATAATGCCAAGATATTTAATCCTTTTAATACCGAATATATGTTTTGGTTAGACGGTGGAATAACTAATACTGTTCATCAGGGATATTTTAGTCATGACAAAGTTCTTCATAAATTAGAACACATTGTTAAAAAATTCTTGTTCATTTGTTTTCCTTATGAAACAACAACAGAAATCCATGGTTTTGATATAAAGTATATGAACAAAATCTGTGACAATAATGTGAATAGAGTCGCTAGAGGAGGATTTTTTGGTGGACATATAGATTACATATCATCAGCTAATAATCTATATTATTCATTACTTAATGATACTTTGTCCCAAGACTTAATGGGAACAGAAGAAAGTATTTTTACTATAATGACGTATAAAGATCCAGACACTTATCATTACGAAACCATAGAAGATAATGGATTAATAAGTACTTTTTTCGAAAAACTCAAAAATAACAATACTAATCTTCAGATAGAAGAAAAAATAAAAAATCGTAAACAACATACAAATCAAAATGTAAAATTGTATATCAATGCATTTAATTCCCCAGAACAGCTTGAGATGGTTTTACAAAGTTTTAAGGATTATGATCGAGATTTCATATATAAAACAGATAAAATACTATTAAATAATTCAACAAAACCAGAATTATTAGATAAATATGATGATATATGTTATAAATACGAATTCAAAGAACATTTAAAGTATGGTAATAAAGGAGTATGTGGATCAAGACAATTTGCTGCCGAACACTTTGCTGATTCCGGCTCTAGATATATGATATTTTTTGAAGACGATATGCTTTTAGATTTTAATAAATCTTGTAATTTTGGTTTTAATAAAAATATAACTAATCTACTTAATCGTGTTATTAAGATAATGAAAATAGAAGAATATGATTTTCTTAAATTTAGTTTTAGCGAATTTTATGGTCATAATGGAGATCAATGGAGCTGGCATAATGTAAATAGTGAAAATAGATTAAAATATTTTGGCCGTATACAAAAAAGACCATCAACTAAATTTTCTCATATTAAGAGCATAGATGGACTACCTTATGCAGAAGGAGAGATTTACTATAGTAATTGGCCTCATATTATAGATCAAGAAGGTAATCAAAAATGTTTTTTAGATACAAAATGGGCGCATCCTTTTGAGCAAACTTGGATGAGTCATATTTATACTTTAACACTAGAAAATAAAGTAAAACCAGCAATTTTATTAGCAAGTCCTATAACACACAATAGAGTACATTTTTATGAAGCGACAGAAAGAAAAGAAAGCTAAATCTCAAAACACCATTTTTGTACAAATAGCTTCCTATAGAGATCCTCAATTACTACCAACGCTGAATGATATGTTGGACAAGGCTAAATATCCAGAAAATCTTAGAATAGGTATTAGCTGGCAACATTCAACAGATGATGAATGGGATAAATTAGATAAATATATAAATGATGATAGATTCAGAATAATAGATATTCCATATCAAGAAAGTCGCGGTGTTTGTTGGGCTAGAAATAAGGTGCAGTCTCTATATAAAAACGAAAAATATACTTTGCAACTAGACAGTCACCACAGATTTGTTAAAAATTGGGATAGTGAACTAATAGATATGCTAACTGACCTACAAAAAGAAGGATATAAAAAACCATTAATTACATCTTATATTCCTAGTTTTGATCCAGATAACGATCCCAACGGTCGTGTTCAAGAACCATGGAAAATGAATTTTGATAGATTCATTCCCGAAGGGGCAGTTTTCTTCCTTCCTGCATCATTTGACAGCTGGGATGATAAAACTAAACCATTACCTGGTAGATTTTATAGCGCTCATTTTGCTTTTACTGTTGGAGAATTTTGCACAGAAGTTCCTCATGATCCTAATTATTACTTTCATGGCGAGGAAATAAATATTGCTGTTAGGGCTTTTACTCATGGTTATGATATATTTCATCCTCACAAAGTACTAGTCTGGCATGAGTATACAAGAAAAGGACGCACAAAACAATGGGACGACGATAAAGTTTGGGGAGATAGAAACTCTAAAAGCCATCTTAGAAATAGAAAATTATTTAGCATGGATGGAGAAAAAACAGATATAGACTTTGAAGAGTACGGATTCGGTAAAGAACGAACATTAGAAGACTATGAACTCTACTCTGGATTATGTTTTAGTAAAAGAGGTATTACAAAAAGAGTTCAGGAACATAAGCCGCCACCTGACCCGGATACTAGTTCATTAAGCTATAAAGAATTTCAAACCCATTTAATGAGTATTTTTAAACACTGTATTGATATTCAATACGGTCAAGTACCAGAGAATGATTATGATTTTTGGGCAGTTGCTTTTAAAGATGAAAAAGGAGATGATATTTATAGAAAAGATGCAGATAAAGAAGAAATTTTAAGAATAAAGAACGATCCTGATGGATATTGTAAAGTTTGGAGAGAATTTCAAACAGATAAAAAACCAACTAGTTGGATAGTATGGCCTCATAGTGAGAGTAAAGGTTGGAGCGATCCTATTATCGGCTATCTATGAGCAACATTATAAATCTGGAACTATGGGGCGGTTCTCATCAGTTCGATACAAACCAAAAAATATTTAAATTAAATAGACAATATGGATTGTTTTCGAACATAACAGTTGCTATATATGGAATAGCTAAAATAAAAACATTAGGTTATGATGTTGATTCAATAAATTTTTATTTAGCAGAATATGCTATTAATTATGATTTTTATCATGATTTATTTATTTCGTCTCATAATGACTTATTAAGTTTTGAAGAAGCAGATAAATTGATTAATACAATACAGCCAACATCTCATGGTTTAACTCGCGGATGGAATATGTTCTTTAAGGAAGACTTAGACAAGGTAAGGGATATCGCATACAAAGTATATACAAAATATTTTAGTCCTAATAACGATGTACTACTAGAATATGAAAATATTACCAAAAAAAATAATATTAATTTTCAGAAAACTGCTTTTATTTGGGCTAGAAAAACAGACAAAACCAATGAAATTAAAATACCATCAGCTAATGAGTACTATGATTCTATAAAAAATATTAACTCTATTGATTCTATATTAGTGCAAACTGACGATAATACTGTAGTGGATGAATTTTTATCTATTAAAGATAGTAGAATTAATATTTTGAATGATATTCCATTATCTGATAGCAAAAGCGGTTTTCATGAAAGATTATATTCTATAACAGATAAATCATTTATAGAAAAATATAATATGTCAAAAATTTCTTATTTACAAAAAATATTTGCTATGGTCAATACTGCATCTAAATGTGAATATGTTGCTTGCTATCCTGGCAATTTGACTACCATGATTCCTTTGATTAGAAAATCTTTTCATAACTGTATTCTTTTTTAAAAATGAAAGCTATCATACAACATAATTTCAACTCCGGTCTAGGCGATTGTATTGTGGCTATCGCAGAGTACATCGAAAATATAAAATATCTTAAAAATCTTGGATTTTCTACTACCTTAAAAATTAATACAAATGAAAATAAGTATTATTCTAATTTAGATTTATTTGATTTAATAGATAAAAATTTATTTGTATCCTATTTTGATACTATAGAATATATTCAAAACACTGAGACTTCATATTTTGGTTTTATCAATAAACATATATCTTACGGTGCAAAAAAACCCGGTATGCATTGGTGGGATTTATTTATAGATACTGATCAAAATATTCCTATTATTACTTTTGACCAAAATCATTATGAATTTAATAATGTAAAAAATAGTAGTATAAAAATAAACTTTACCAAAAATATACTAGACTATACTACTAAAATATTATCTTTTAATATTACTAGTTTATATTTAAGACTAAAAGATTATAACGACGATATTAATAATATTAGTAAAACTACATTAAAATATATTAGTGATATCTATAAACAATTTAATTATGTTTTTATTTGTTCTAATAGCTATTCTATAAAAGAATACATAAGATCCCTATATCCCGAAAAAACTATATTATTACAATCACCGCTAGAAAAAGAACTAGGCTACCACTACTCATCAAATCTATCTTCAAACGATAGATACTCTTCTAAAATTAGAACACATATTACTTTAGCAGAAATGTTCATTCTATCTAAATCTAATCAAATTTTTTTCCATACAGAGTGGGATCGAATTTCTAATTTTCTGTTCCCATCATATGTTAACAGGGTTCCAATTACGGTAATACCATGAAACTATTAATATCATACGATCCATATCAAACAAACTGGTATGTTGGTGAGCTTTATAAGTTTTTTCATAATTATCTAGAAAATAAAAATATACATTGTTCTTATGTTTCTATAAAAGATTTAGCAAAAATATATGATGAACCATGTGATTATAATAATCAATTCCCATCTATATTTAGTATTTATAGTTTAATTATAACTAACATAGAAAATCAAACAAGTTTTGTTCATAACATGTCTGACTATGCTCCTCTTATTTTAGAACATAAAACAGCTATAGATAAATTAGATATCAAATGTTTTTCTATGTGCTCAAACTTAACTGCGAATATAATAAGTAATTATCCAAAATATAAAATAATACCATCGTTTTACATTTTAGAAAATTGGAATGACTATAATCTTATAAACAATACCAGCAATCAAAATTACACTAAAAATAATAAATGTTATTTTAATGGATTACCATACGGCAATCGTCAATACTATATTAATCAGCTTAAAAATCATCCATTTTTTGATATAAAAGATAAAACTGACAAGACTGATTTTAGAAGCAAAGAACAATACTATAAAGATCTTTCTTGTTCCAGATACGGTCTTAGTTTAAACGGGGCTGCTAAAATATGCTATAGAGACTTAGAATTATTTGGAATCGGATGTTTAAATCTTAGAGAACCCTTGAATATTCTAACCAAAGACCCTATTTCAGCAAATGTTCATTATAAAATAGTTATTGATAAATTTATAGAAGATAATATTTATCTCGTAGAAAAACAAAAAGAAATTATAGATAGATTACTATTTAATATTAATTCTATATCCATAGAAGAAGAAAAATATATACTATATAATGCTAAACAATGGTTTTTAAATAATGTGAATCCGAATAATCAAATTAAATTCTTAGAAACATCCCTTATAGAAAATAATATTATATGAGCAATACACATAAATTACAACAATTTTTATCATGCGAGTCGTATGACTGCTTTGAAGATAATAGATTTAATAATGCTTTTATGAATAATAAAGTTTATCATGTTTCATACAAAGGATTGTCTATAGAACAAAGACCGGATATTATTTATCCATTCTCTAAACTGCTAGATAAAATTCAACCAAATATTATTATAGAGATAGGCACATTTGCCGGAGCCCTATCTTTAATATTACATGATTTAACAGATCAAATTGGGTCTAAGATTATTACTTATGATATAAATTCTGCCGATTATCTTAAAGATATTGTAGAAAAAAATAATTTACAAAGAATACATGTTATAACTCAAAATATTTTTTCAGATAATTATACTTTTCTCAGTAATACAGAAATACAAGAGACTATATCCGATCTTAATAATAAAATACTACTACTTTGTGATGGTGGATGCAAAAAATGCGAATTTAATTTATTGTCTAAATATTTAAAATCAAACGATATTATTATGGCTCATGACTATGCCCCAAATAAAGAATATTTTGAGCAATATATAAAAAATAAAATATGGAATTGGCACGAAATTCAAGATTCAGATATAGAAGATAGTATCAAAAATAATAATCTCAAACCATATATGAGAGAAGAATTTATTGACGTTGCTTGGGCATGTTTTCAAAAAATTATGTAAATCTAACAGGATAGATAATACCATATCCTTGAAATTTTTTATCCGTTCCATATCTGCTATCATTCAGAGGTTGAGAATATTGTCTAAAAGTTTTAATATAGTCATTATAATCTTTTAATACAAACTTATTAACTTTTAAATTATAACTCAATAATAAGCTAGCGATTCCAACAGCAAATGGATTGCTCATACTAGTTCCGCTCATTTTAGCATATTGATTTTTTGGAGCACATCCCATTATATTGTGTCCTGGAGCAAGAAAATCTAGACTATCACCACTACAAGAGAATGGAGTTCTTTTTAAATTCTCATCAATAGCGCCAATTGCTATTGTATTTCTGTACTTTGCTGGAAACATTATGTCTGTTTCTGGTCCGCTATTACCAGCAGCACAAAAAATAATTTTCCCACGATCACTTGCATAATCTATTGCTTTTTCTATATCTGGATTTGATGCCGAAGACCCTAAGCTCATTGTAATAAAGTGTACATTTCTATCTGCTGCCCAGTATAAACCCTCAACGATTGACTGTACAGATCCGCTGCCTCTGTCGCTGAGAACCTTAACAGGCATAATTTTTGTTTTTGGGGCAACACCCACCATTCCTTTATTATTATTCGATGCTGCTATAGTTGAAGATACATGCGTCCCATGACCATTACGATCAATAGGTTCCATATTTTTTTCTACAAAATTCTTACCTTGCACCAAATTATCTTTTAAGTCGTCATGTTCTATATCACAACCAGTATCCAAAACAGCACAAACAACACCTTCTCCTTCACTTGATTTCCATGCATTGGGAATATTAAATTTTGATATCTCCCATCCCATCATTTGAGGATCATTTGGAGATAATCCATATAAAGGCTCAGAAATATATGGTAATAATCCTATTTTATTTTTACTATTAAACCATTTTTTAAACATAATTATTCACCTATTAGTTGAGATGTTGTTTCTTTAATCCAGTCTTTATATATGCTGACCCTGGTATGTATGCTAACTGCTCCATATTTTGATTTTCCTTTATTTGGTTTATCCTCGATCACACCAGAATGTATACCGGCTAATTTATTTCCAATAAAAAGACCACCCCCACTATCCCCAGGAGCTATTAAAAATTCTAATTGTGTTTTATTATGTGACAATGATGGTGAACAAAACAATAAAAATGGGTCTGTCGCATCTATAAAATTTGACCCAGCCCTCTTCTCTGCTCCATGTTTTTTAATTCCTGTTATGAAAGTACCGGTAGCTCCAAATCCAGCCATAGAACATATAGAGCCAATCTCAGTATCTTCTGTATATATTTCTGGATACCAATCTAACCCAATATCTTCTGATAGCAAACATACCGCTATATCATGTTTGCCAAACTTCTCATAGTTATAGTCTTTATGAATAACTATTTTTTTAATTGGTATTACTTTATTATTACAAATAATAGCAGCCTCTTTATTTTCATGAAATAAATGAGCAGCAGTAATTATTATATTTGATCTGTATGCTACTGCTGATCCAGAATAAGGTGAATTATCTGTTTTCCTACCTATTAACTGAGCTACATATGGAAATTTTAATCCATACTCTATATAGTGCTTATCTGGCGTATTAGGGTCTATTGTTCCGGAAAAACAATTTGATCCATAAATTATAGAAAAAATCACCAATAGTATTCTTATCATGAGACTGACCCTTTATATTATAGGGTTTATTGATTACTTTCTTATAATACACCCTACAATCATTAATTACGTCGTTGTTCCAACTATTCCAATCCATTAAATGTCCAAATACAAAATGACACGTTTTACATAGAGTAATTAAATTATTAGAATCCAATTCTTTTGTACTATCCACACTAACTGGAATTATATGATGAACTTCTAAATTTTTATTTGATCCGCATCCTTGACAATATGGTTGTATTTTAATATGTATATTTCTTATGTTTTTCCATTTAGACGATCTATTTGATAGTATATTAAAATTTAACAAAATATTCTTTACATAATTAAGTTTTAGCTGAGATAATTAAACTAACTGGACATTCCCAAAAAATACCATATTTTTCCATATTATTGTCTATTTCATGAAATATTATATTTTTAAAACCAGCATTTTTTAAATAATTTTCTATGCTTATTTTAGAAAATTGTCTCATCTCTAATGTTTCTCCTGGTCCGCCATGAAAAACTAAATCAGTAAATTTTTCTGATTGACCATCTTGTGTGATATTATTTAATATGTATTGATTATTTTCATAAATAATTTCATAATTATACAAAGAAGGAAAATGCTCCCTATGTTCTGTTAAATTATATGGCACTGAAAAAATTAAAATACCATTATTTTTTTTAAGCATTCTATATAAATTATAAAAAGCCACATTTAAACCTGGATACGGGCTTATATGTTCAAAAACTTCTGAGCATATAATAAAATCTAAATTTAAAAATTCATTAACATGTTCTAAATTATATATATCCAGATATGGTTTTTGATGAAAAAATGTATTTGTATATGAAAATGATTCACAAAGAGCTTTCGCTAATAAACCACTATCTGTCATTCCTATACCCGTAATTTCTTCATTTTTTAATATGTTTAACGAGTATGCCGATAGACCCAGTCTATAAAGTAAGCAGTACACTATGGCTCTATCTCTACTTGTAAATTTAAATGCATAAGATTTTTCTCTACCATTTTCTTTATTATCTAGATTAAAGGACTGTCCTGTAATATTACATTGATATTTTATAGACATGAAAAATTTAATAAATTGTATATTGATATAGAATGTAAAAAATAATCTGATTCTGGTATTTCAGAAATATCTTCAGAAATTTTAGATATTTGACCATAATAAGTAGAAAATCCATCTCTATGATTATATCCAATTCTACAACTTCTACCTATTACTGGTAATATTGCATGCTTGTTATGTTTTTGAAATTCATAACCAAGTAATTCATCCCCTCTAGGAGATCCTCTAATTTCTCTATATTTATTCCAAATATTTTTAGTTATAGCAAATTCGTATGAATGTAGCCAATTAAAAGTTTCTAAACTTTGTAAGGTTTTATCTAAATTATTATCTTGTTTTAAACAAGTTAATCTATTTTCAGTACTATTTTGTCTCCATGTTGATGAACAGACTGCTTCTAGACAAGGATAAATATTATTGTTAATATATTGTTCATAAACTTTTTCATAATATAATAATGCATCTTGTCCTAAAATAACATCATCTTCTAAAAATATAATATAATCGCTATAGTTCATACAAATATCTATCAACTCTACACATGCTTTATAACATCCTATATTACGAGAAGAACTGTATATTTCTATATTATATTTATTAAACGCTAGCGCTATTTCTTCTAAATATTTTTTTACGTTATTGTTTTTTTCTATCCAATCTATTTTATTTGTATATAAAGAATTATTGATACTATCTATAAAAAAAATAATTTTATATTTATCTATACCATAACATTTTAATAAACTTTTAACAAGTTTTTTTAATGTATCTAATTTAACAAAAGTTTGTATTCCTATGACATAATTATTAATCATTGTACACTATCTAAGTTTATTTTTTGTTCAGAATCCAGCCATCTATATCCAGAATTCCATAACTCAAACTCTCTAATGGCATCAAAATAATGATCGTGTTTATAATATTTTGATATAGAGTTCTTATCCATTTTTTCTGTTATATTATCTCTAATAATAAAACTATTTGTAGAAATTGATTTTATTCTAAATTGTTCTATATCTACTATACATTTTGTGCATACTTCTGCGTGTTTTGTTGTTTTTAAATTTTTCATACACTCTATTAATTGTTCTATATAAATTTTTTTAGTAAAATATTTTATCTGTTCTGTCCACTTAATAAAATTTTCTCTAGACATAATAAGCAGTTCGGCATTAATTCCTTGAAAATCATGAGTGTCATAATTTAAAATATATTTTTTGTTATTTTTTATAATGTCTCTATTAATAAGAGGAAATAAAAAATATAAATCTGATCTTAGTAATATAAAATAATCATATTGATCAATATATTTATTCATCATTTTTAATAATTTAAATACAGTATATCTTGGAGGCAAACCAAACCATCTATGACAAGTAGAATTTTTAGAAACATATATTGGACTTAAATAATTATTATATTTATCTTCAAAAAATGATTGAGCAAATTTTATATGAGTATCCCAAAAAATTTTTGGTAAAAAACTTATTAATTCTTTAGGATTCCAAAATTGTTTTTCTATAACTCTTTTTTTAACCCTAGAGATTCTATCCAGATCGTCATTATGCTCACCTATAGTAAACATACAAAAAACATCAGCATCTAAATGATCTATTATATTTTCATATATAGTTGGAATAGCATAATCTATTGCTCTTGGACTGTTAAGTATACAAACAGCTATTTTCATTATAGTACCTGAGAAGCTATTAAACAACCTTTTGCCACGGCATGAAGAGGATCATCAGCGTGTATAACTTCTTTTATTGGCACAGGAAAATTATTATCAACTAATTTTTGATGAAATGTTTCAACGTACCCTTTTGCTAGCGACGTTCCGCCAGCAATTACAACTTTTAACGGCTCTTTAAATTTAGGCAATGATTTATGGTTTGCTAATGTCACACTTAAATATTTAGTAGTATAATCTATTAATCTTTCATAATATGAACAGACCGCTTGAAGTACCGGACTATCGTTTGACTCTCCTATTTTATACAAACCCTGCTCCTTCTCCGCCTGTACAACACTATCAGGTTCGCCAACAGCCACAGAAACCATTCTATCGATCCAATCTCCAGATTTTGTAGTACTAAAAGTTACTGTTGGTTCTCCATTAAGCATAACGCAAACATTAGTCATACCAGCGCCACAACTAACTCCAATACCTGTATAATCACTATCTTCTAATCCAGCATAACATAAAGCCTCGGCTTCATTAATAGCTCTAGCATCATAACCCTGTTCTGCTAAAATTGTTTTTACCACATCTTCATGATATCCAACATCGAAATCGTCATCTTCTTGATCAACTGGTTGTGCTGGTTTACAAAATATTAATTTTTCACCTGACTCTGATGCTGTTCCGACTACTTCTTTTAGAATAAATGCTAGTACTTTTTTTGCTTCTTTTTCTTTTGATGATACAACACCTTTATGCATGGGTCTTTTTGCGCTGTCGTTTCTTTCTATAGCTTTTTCTATAGCGTCTTTTCCTAATAAAATAAAAGAATTATCACTATCCTTAATAAAGACTTTACCAGTTAATCCTTTTTCTATCATTTTTGTTGCAACAGGCGTTGTTGGCTTGATGATGTAAAAAGCATCCCTAAATTCTTTATATTCTATTTGATTATTATTATGTTTTGCTAGAACAATAAAACTTGTTCCAACATCAAGACCAACTCCACTACCCATAGTATTCTCCTCTAAAAAGTTAGATAATAATCAATATAAATACACCTTTTAAAAGTATTATATTGGTTACTTTACTCTTTCATCTTTTTTAATTTATTAATAGATGAACCTATATCACTATTTGTTAGTATAGTATTTCCTAAAGTATCATATTTTTTTTTCTAAATTATTGGTATCTATTTTTGTAACTATTTTTGTTTCATCTATATTTATTTTTGATATTATTTCTTTTTTATTGTCTATATTTCTATCTTTAGTAGGTACTATATCATTACTTTGAGATAGATTTATCTTAGATAGTTTTCCTAAAAAATATCCTAATATAAAACTAAAAATATTAAGAGTTAAAAATATAACAACGATTAATTGAGATATATCTATATTCACATTAGCTCCTTTAGTGGAGCAGAAAAATAAGAGGAGTACTCAGGATCATTTTCTATTTTCCAATATTCTTCTTCTTTTTTAGCAGTCCATCTTTCGATATAATTTTTGTTTTTATGAAAATGTTTCCAATTTCTATTTATTATGTAAGCAGGCGAAGAGTGAAACCAACTAACCACAGCAGATCTATCAAAATTAGCACCTATAAATCCATGAAAACTATTATGACTAATTTCAAACATAAACAATCTATTATTTTTAGGTTCAATAGTATTTATTAAACTACCACCATAACTATTATATATTCCTGTTCCTCCTCCAGTACAATCTATACTATCATTATTATTTAAATAATACAATAAAGCTATACTTCTAATCATTTTTATACTATTTGTATTATGATTGGTATCATCTGTGTATACAACCCCTCCCGTTGTTACAAATTCATCTGTTTGTACAGTACTAAAAGAACAAATATTCATGTCTCTATGTATAAATCCATTTTTTGATGGAGCCCTATGAAAATGAGCGGATGGAGATATATACTTTGATGTTTTTATATCAAAGCTCTTTTCAACAAAATTTTGTAAATCTTTTGATGCAAAAAAATCGTAACCATTTTTTAAGTCACTTAATCCTAGTCCGGAAATATATCCCTCATAATCACTTGTTGCCCCTGGCTGATCTTTATAGGGCGTTGTTCTTGCTATAAATTCAGGAAATTTTTTACATATCTGATCGTACATCTCTTTATTGAATAAATTATCAATTACCATATAATTAAATGGTTCATTAAATTTTTCTATATGCAGATACTTTGATTCATACGGATGTATGGTGTATTTTATATTGTTCATATTAGGATTTTTAAATGAATAAGACTGGCAAAATCTGGGGATTAACTTCAGAAATTTTTACAAACAATAATGTATCTATACATCGTATAGAAATTAATAAAAACCAAAAATGCTCTAAACACTTACATAGATATAAATATAATATGTTTTTTGTAGAGAGTGGCAAGATTATAGTACACAGATGGGAACAGGAACTAGTTATAGATACTATTCTTAATAACCAAGACTCTATTACTATAGAACCAAATATTTATCATCAATTTGAGAGTTTAGAAGATAGCATAGTTTATGAAATATATTATACTAAATTAGATAATAATGATATTATTAGGAATTAATAATGACATCTAATAGAATTAAGATACTATCCTCACTTATTAAAAATTATTATATAGGATGTGAATTAGGAGTAGCTGAAGGTAAATTTTCAGAAGAAATATTACTTTATTCAAACATAAAATATTTATACTCTATAGATATGTGGGCTGGAGATAGAGGACATGATAATATTGAATATATGAAAGCA
>SXGQ01631564.1_pt1 | contig 32896 bp, 28 predicted proteins | sample 3178371 | NCBI WGS metagenome assembly SXGQ01 (sample SAMN11356859, study PRJNA531348) | freshwater metagenome | isolation source: freshwater sample F1-20 | place: China: Fuxian Lake, Yuxi | collected 2017-12-25
GTCACGGCCCCTGGCCCCGACGCCGTCATCGTGGCCGAGGTCGACGAATCCGACGGCTCGCTCGTCAACGTCCACCCGACGATCGCCGTGGTCAACAACCTCGAAGCCGACCACCTCAACTACTACACGGATCTCGCGCACATCCAGCGCACGGTCGCCGCGGCGCTCAACGCCAACCCGCGCCTCGAGCGCGTCTTCCTGAACGCCGACTGCCCTGGCGCCATGGGCCTCGCCGCGTCGCTGAAGGCGCCCGTCACGACCTTTGGTACACAAAACAACCCGGCGGACGTGAAGGCCACCGAGGTCTTCGCCGACTTCCACGGCGGCCGCTTTGTACTCTCCCGCGACGGGGCGCCCGTCGGCGCCTTCAGGACCGTCGTGCCTGGCCTCCACAACCTCGACAACTGCGTCGCGGCGGCCGCGGTCGGCCTGCACCTCGGCGCGCGGGCCTCGGCGCTCGACGCGGCGTTCGCGACCTTCCGCGGGCTCGAGAACCGCTTCTCCATCCTCGAGCGCGCGGGCCGGACGGTCATCAAGGACTACATCTCGCACCCGACGGGCATCCGCCGCGTGCTGCAGGCGGCGAGGACGAGCGGGCGCAAGACGACCGCCGTCTTCAAGCCCTACCGCTTCACGATGGTCAACTACCTGCAGGACGACTACGCCGAGGCCTTCCACGACGCCGACCACACCATCATCACCGAGCTCTACCCCGCGGGCGAGGTGCCGATCCCGGGCATCGACACGGCGTACCTGTGCGACAAGATCCGCGCCCGCGGCCCGCGCGTGACACACGTCCCGGCGATGGACGACATCCCGGCGCTGCTCCGCGACATCATCGGCGAGGGCGAGCTCGTCGTGTTCTTCGGCGGCGACGACCTCTTCCGCCTCGCCGACGCCTTCGCGGAGACCCTCGCGCCAGCGGGAGAGGCAGCGTGAGCGGCTACTCGGTCATCGGCGCAGGCAAGAGCGGGGTCGCGGCCTCGAACCTGCTCGCGGCCGAGGGCCATGACGTCGTGCTCTTCGAGGATCGCGCCGATGCCCCACGCCCCGCCGGCCTCGACCCGCGCGTCGGCTACGAGGCCGGACATCATGACGTGCGGCTTGGTGACGTCGCGGTCCTGTCGCCTGGCATCCCCGAGGTCTCGCCCGTCCGCGCCGACATCGCAGCCCGCGCCGCGAAGGTCATCGGCGAGCTCGAGCTGTTCGCGCTGAGCTGCGAACTGCCGATCCTCGCCATCACCGGAACCGACGGGAAATCCACGACCACGACGATGCTCGGCGACATCATGGCGGCGGCGGGCCGACCGACGGTCGTCGGAGGCAACCTCGGCAACCCGCTGACCGGCGAGGTCGCGGCCCTTCAGCCCGGAGGGGTCGTCGTCGCCGAGGTCAGCTGCTTCCAGCTGACGACCTGCGAGACCTTCCGGCCCGCCGTCGCGATCGTCACGAATATCGCCGAGGACCACACCGACTACCACGGGTCGTTTGGCGCCTATCAGGCCGCCAAGCGCCGCGTCTGGGACGCGATGGGTCCGCGCGACGCGGTCGTGCTGAACGCCGACGACCCGCACATCCGCGGCTGGCTCGAGGCTCAGCTCGGACCGAAAGGGACACCTGTCTACTGGTTTTCCAGTCGCGGCGCGACCTGCATCATCCGTGGCACATCCGTCGATGTGGCGGCATATTGTCGTAATGACGTCCTGCACGTGACGCCCCCGGGAGGTGCCGCGACGCCGCTCATGACGCGGGCCGAGCTGCCGCTCGTCGGCGACCACAACGTGTTGAAAGCGCTCGCCGCCGCGCAGGCCGCCGTGCTGGCCGGCGTCGACGTCGCGACCTGTCGGGCCGCGCTGATGGCCTACCGGCCGCTGCCGCACCGCCTGAACCCGGTCGCGACCGTCGACGGCGTGACGTGGGTCAACGACTCGAAGGCCACCAACCCGAACGCGGCCATGGCCGGCATCCGCGCGATCTCGGGGCCGCTGACAGCGCTCGTCGGAGGCTCGTCGAAGGACGCCGACTTCGGCGAGCTGGCCGCCCTCCTCGCCGCGCGCGCGGACCGCGTCGTGTGCTTCGGGCAGACCCGCGACCTCGTGGCCGCCGCGCTGCACGGCGCTGTTCAGGCGACGCGCCCGCACAGCGCCCGCCCCGAGGTCCACGTCGTCCCGTCGATGGAGGCCGCGATGGACCTCGCCCGCAGCCTGACCCGCGGGCCCGCCACCGTGCTGCTCGCGCCCGCCTGCGCCTCGTTCGACGCCTACAAGGGCTACCACCACCGCGGCGAGGTCTTCGAGGCCCGCGTCCGCGGCTGGCTCGCAGGCCCCTGACGCATCTGCCTGAGGCATCTGCCTGACGGGTCTGCCGGACGCCTCCGCCTGACGCCTCTGCCCGACGCATCTGGGGTGGTCGCGGCAGGCCGCCGACGAGCCACGGCGCACGAAGCGCGCACGGGTTCAGGTTCAGGTCCGGCCGGGACGACCGAGGACGAGGAGCGCTGTCTCGGGCGCCTCGAGGAACGCGTGGATCTCGGGGTGCCGAGAGCGGAGCACCACCTCGAGGTCCGCGGTGGTACAGTGGCCAAGACGCAGCCAGATGACCTTGGGGGGCGCTCCGAACAGGAAGCTGCGCTGCCTGAAGTCGTCACAATCCCGAGTCCCTCACGCCGGGCCGGCGCCCAGTCCATTGACATGCGAGCGCACCGTCGCTATTCGGTGACGGGTCCACGGAAAAAACAGGAAATTCGGCGGGGCCTCCACGATGTATCACAGAGCCCTCGAAATCTCCAATGCGCTCAAGAGGAAGAGCGTCTTCCTCCTTGGCCCGCGCCAGACGGGAAAGAGCACCCTACTCCGCGCGCGCTTCCCCGACGCCCGGTACGTCGACCTGCTCGAAGCCGACACGTTCCGCGAGCTGAGCGCCTTCCCGGAGTCCCTGCGGCAGCGGATGACGCCGCGCGAGCGCCTCGTCATCATCGACGAGATCCAGAAGCTCCCGCGGTTGCTCGACGAGGTGCAGCTGCTCATCGACCGCAACCCGCAGCTGCGCTTCCTGCTCACCGGGAGCAGCGCGCGGAAGCTCCGGCATGGGAACGCGAACCTGCTCGGCGGGCGCGCCCTGTTCCACGCGCTGCACCCGCTGACCTCGGCCGAGGTCGGCGTGGCGCGAAGCCTCGACCTCTGCCAGTGGGGCGGGCTGCCCGCGATGCTCGACTCTCCTGACCCGAGGGCGGACCTGAACGCCTACGTCGGGACCTATCTCAAGGAGGAGATCCAGGCCGAGAGCCTGTCCCGCTCCATCGAGAACTTTGCGCGTGTCCTGCACTTCGCCGCGCACCTGAACGGACAGCAGGTCAACTACACCAAGGTCGGCAACGACGCCCAGGTGCCGCCGCGCACCGTCCGCGACTATTTTCAGGTCTTTCAGGACACGCTCATCGGCTATCTGCTGCCTCCTCTCGCGGGCACCTCCAGGCGGAAGGCGGTCGCGACCGAGAAATTCTACTTCTTCGACGTCGGGGTCGCGCGAAGCCTCGCCCGCAAAGGCCCCCTCTCGCACGCGACGCCCGACTTCGGCGAGGCGCTCGAACACCTCGTCTTCCTCGAGCTGCTCGCCTATCGCGACTACCGCGACCCGGACCTCGACCTGACCTACTGGCGCACGACGTCGCAGCTCGAGGTCGACTTCGTGCTGAACCGCGAGGTCGCGGTCGAGGTGAAGGCCAGCGCCCGCGTCAGCCCCGGCGACCTCAAGGGGATCCGGGCGCTCTCCGAGGACCTGCCCCTGCGACGGAAGCTCGTCGTCAGCGGCGAGCCACACGAGCGCTGGGTCGACGACGTCCGCATCCTCCCGCACCAGACCTTCCTCGAGGAGCTCTGGAGCGGCGCGCTGCTCGGGGACCACCCGCAGCAGCCCCGCGAACCCTGACGTCTCTGGTCCGCTCGGCCTTGCTCAGTTCAGAGCTCGCTGGCTGCCCGGGCGGCGGAGTTCACGGGCGAGTGGGGCGTCAGGCCGCCGAGGTCCCCGCGAGGCGCCGCTCACGGTCGGCCGCGAAGGCGAGGACCGCTTCGGAGATCGTCGCGCGCGAGCTCGGGAAAGTCCTCGCGCAGGGCCTCGAAGCTCATCCCCCCGCGAGGACGTCGAGGACGTCATGGACCGTGATCCGGAGCCCTCGGAGACATGGCTTGCCGCTCCGGACGTTCGGGTCGATCGCAATCCTGTCGCCTGGCTTCATGGGGCGAGCCTGATGCCCCCGCAGAAGGCAGGCAAGCCTCGGGCAGCAACAACTGCTCGCACCTGCAAGCACTTGCGGAGCGCGCTGGGGGACCTCGACGCGCCGCGGCCCGAGCACGGCTGAGACCCTCGAACAGGGGGACCCTCGGAGATACGTCAGCCCGAGGCGGCGAGTCCGTCGAGCGTGCGGTTGCGACCACGGCCGCGGACATGGCCAGCGAGGCGACCGAGGGCGTCCGGGTCGCTGGTCAGGACGTCATCCTGCCGGTCGGCGGCCGAGAGGATGACGAACGCGTCCACGACGTCGGAGGTCCCGGCGCGGCCGCACAGCTCGCCTGTCCGACGTGACATGGTCGGGTCGAGCGGCACCTCGCGGCAGCCCGCGAGGACGCGCGCGAGGCGGGCATCGCGGCCGCCGCGCCAGACCTGCGCGACGACGGGTGACGGCACCGACGCGACGCGGCCGCGCAGGGTCCACCACGTCCACCAGACCCAGAACCTGCGGTCATCCCGGCTCGCCGCGATGAGCGCCCCCGCGTCGAGCGTCACGCCCGCCATGCGCGCTCCACCGCGTCGAGCTGGGCCTCGGTGGTCTCCCCGTGTGCGCGCTCCCAGTCGGCGATGGCCTGCGACGCGCTCCGCAGCAGGAGGCGGGGCTCGGCCGCCTGCATGGGCCACGCGGAGAGCGTCGCGCCCTCGGCGTGGGCCGCGTCGCGGATACGGCTGGCGAGCTCTGCGGGCAGCGACAGCGAGAGACGTTCCATATCAGCGTCATGCACGCGTCATGCGACGCCATCAAGCGGCCGCGCCCAACGCGGCCCAACGCGGCCCAACAGGCCTCGACGGTCCGCCAGGGTCGAAGGTAGCCCGAGCCCGCAGCCCGCAGAAGCGAGCCGACCGCGGGCGCCGCGCGCTACGGGCGGAGGCGACTCGGGAGCGGGTGCGAGGTCACGAAGCGCCCGGGGTTCCGGCCGCCGAAGGCCCCAGCGAGAGCGGCGGCACGCCAGGCCGCATCGTCGACCTCCATCGTGTGGAGGCGAACGCGGCTGGCTCGCAGGCTCCTGACGCATCTGCCTGACGCGTCCGCCTGACGCGTCAGCCTGACGCGTTCGGGGTGGTCGCGGCGGGCTGCTCACGCGTGACGCCGGCGTGGCCTGCGCGGGTTCAGGTCCGGCCGGGACGACCGAGGACGAGGAGCGCTGTCTCGGGCGCCTCGAGGAACGCGTGGATCTCGGGGTGCCGAGAGCGGAGCACCGCCTCGAGGTCCGCGGTCGTACAGTTGCCAAGACGCAGCCAGATGACCTTGGGAGGTACCCCGAACAGGAAGCTGCGCTGCCTGAAATCGTCATCTTTCGTGACAATTGCGAGGCGCTCACGCCGGGCTAGCGCCCACACCGCCTCGTCGGTCGCGTACGCAAGCCCCCTCGCGCGTACGTGAGAGGCGCCCGGGAATAGGTCCGAGAGACGCGCGATGAGGCTCGGCGCGAGGTTCTCGTCAAAGAGCAGCGCCATCGCCATCAGGCCGCCGAGGTCCCCGCGAGGCGTCGCTCACGGTCTGCCGCGAAGGCGAGGACCGCGAGGAGATCGTCGCGCTCGAGATCGGGAAAGTCCTCGAGCAGGGCCTCGAAGCTCATCCCCCCCGCGAGGTAGTCGAGGACGTCATAGACCGTGATCCGGAGCCCTCGGATACATGGCTTGCCGCTCCGGACGTTCGGGTCGATCGTGATCCTGTCGCTTGGCTTCATGGGGCGAGCCTAATGCCCCCGCAGGAGGCAGGCAAGCCTCGGGCAGCAACAACTGCCAGCACCTGCCAGCACTTGCGAAGCGCGCTGGGGGACCTCGGCAAGCCGCGGCCCGAGCACGGCTGAGCCCCCCGGACAGGCGGGCCCTCGGAGACACGTCAGCCCGAGGCGGCGAGTCCGTCGAGCGTGCGGATGCAACCACGGCCGCGGACATGGCCAGGGAGGCTCACGAGGTCGTCCGGGGCGCTTGTCAGGACGTCGTCCTTCCGGTCGGCGGCCGAGAGGACGCGGGCGGCGCGCGGCGGCGCGGCGTCAAGGATCGCCGCTTCGGGCCAGGCGCCCATCTCAACGCCTGAAGGACGCCTCCGCCCAGCCGCCCACGACCCCGACCTGCGTCAGCCCGGGCTCGAGGTCGCGCCCCCACGCGGCGAGCGCCTCGGCCTCCTCCTCGTGGACACACACCCACGCCCGCCCACGTCGGGCGGGCCCCGCGAACGCCAGCACCATCACCGCGCCCGTCAGCTCGGAATCCGGAAAGCCCTCGGTCGGCCGCCACAACAGACGCGCAGAGGCCTCGCGCCTCGAGCGGCCCGACGGGCGCGATCTGGCATATGGCAGATCGCTGTTAATGTGCCACACGCCGCGCAAAATCGAAGCTTCAGCAATAATCCCATGGCTCTCAAGCTCAATATGCCACAACACTGGCACATCTCCCAGGGCCGTCATGAGACGCGGCGGTAGCCAAAGCCCGGGCGCCTCGTCGCAATCTCCGAGATCTTCAGAGGAGAGGCGCCGCACGAGCCAAGCCACCCCAGGCCTCCAGACCTCTCCGAGCCAGGCCCTCAACGCCACGACCCGAGCCTCCACGCTCGCCTTCACGCATGCCATCACCAGAGCCTGGCCTGGTCTCAAGGCCCGCGCAAGCCCCTCACAGGTAGCCGTAGCGGCGCCTGAGCCACCACTCGAGGCCGAAGAGGCCCGCGAGGGCCAGCAGCGCCCAGGTGGACGACCAGAGCTCGACGAAGGCCCGGTTGCGCACGCGCATGACGGTGGGCGCGCGGATCGGGACGTCGGCGAGCGCGGCGTCGCTCGGCAGGACGACGCCGCCAGTCTGGCTCGCCGCGGCGACGATGAGGCGGGGGTCGGCGATGACGCGCTCGAGTTCGGGGACGGTCTCGGCGCCGATGAAGAGGTCGCGGGCCCGCACCTCGCGCCCGCTCGCGAAGGTCCCGACGACCTCGACGACATGGACGCCCGCCTCGGCGATGGGCAGCTTCAGGCGGGCCTCGCCGTTCGCGTCGGTCACGACGCGGGCCTCGTGGACAGCCACCTCGCCTGCCCCGACCACGGCCTGGGCCGCGCCGGGGTTGGCGGGCGACGCCGCGGGAGCGAGCGCCTCCCGCCGCCGCACGGTCAGCGTGACCTCCTTGGTCGCTGCGGGCCGATAGTCCGCCTCCCAGGCCGTCACGATGAGCTCGGCCGCCTCCCCGACGGGCACCGATTCGCGGACCGCGCGGACCTTCAGCTGGTCGAGCTCGGGGTCGCGGATGAGCCAGCGGATAGCGTTGTCCCAGAAGCGGGCGTAGGCGTGGGCGTCCGGGCTTGGAGCGGCGCCCTCTCCAGCCCCCTCGAGCGGCGTCGTCGGGGCTGCTGCGGATGCGCCAGCCGCGTCGTCGGCCTCCGTGGACGGGGCCCCGTCTCCGCGCGGCGCACCGCCCTGGAAGGCCCAACCCCAGGTGCCTGGCGTCATGACCGCCATCGAGCGGCCCTTGTCGACCTCGCGCACCGCGACGACCGGCTGCGCCCCACCCTGCCGCATCGTCGCGGTCGGATGGTCCGCGAGTACGACGGCCCCTGGCTGCAGCCCCGCCGCGAGGTTGACGCCAGCGATCGGCGGCAGGCCGCGCCAGAGGGCCTCGTTCTCGCGCGGGTCGAGGGCGAGGCGCGTGACCGGGTGGAAGCGCCCGCTCTCCGTGAGGCGTGCCACGAAGGGCGCGGGATCGAGCTCGGCGGGCGCCTCGGCGTCGAGTGCGTCGAGGTCGCGGGCGGGGTCGATGGCGACGGGCAGGATGTCGACAATGGGGGTCCCGTAGTAATCGCCCGCGCTGAAGGCGAGCGGCCCGCCGACCATCAGGAAGGCGCCTCCGTCGCGGACGTACTGGGCGATGTTCGGCAGGTACTCGCGCGTCTGGAACGGGCCGTAGTTGAAGTTCTGGAAGATGAGGAGGTCGAAGCTGCCGAGCTCCTGCTCGAAGAGCTCCTGGGCGGGGAACGGGATGAGGGACGTGTCCGACGAGCGCAGCGGGGTCCGCGAGAAGGGGTTGACGAGAATGAAGAACGACACGAGGTCGACGTTCGGGTTCTCCTGCAGCAGATTGCGGAGATGTCGCTGGTCCCAGCTCGGCTGCCCGACGATGTGGACGACCCGGATCTTGTCGCGGACGATGTGGATGATGCGGCTCTGCTGGTTGTTGCGGCTCCAGACCTCGTCCGGACGCGGCGCAACCGAGACCGTGTAGACATGTTTTCCGAGCGTCTTCGGGACAAACTCGAAGCGGACCCGGTAATGATGCTCGCCACGCGTCGTCACGACGGTCTCGGTCGCGAGCGGGACCCCGTCCTCGTGCAGCGCGACCGAAACCGGCCCGGGCGGATAGCCGTGGACCTCGACGCTCGCCTCGATCGTCGTCGCGTTGAGCAGGAAGGCAAAGGCGCTGCTGCCGAGCGCGCGCACCGCGAGGTCCCGGCTGCCATCGTCGGCGGCCCCGCTGAGAAACGAGACCGGCGCCTTCAGGTCCGCGAGCGCCTTCGCGAGCTCGGGGCCAGGCTCGCTGCGGCGACCCTCGGCGGTCGCGTCGATGCCGTCGGTCAGCACGAGAACAGCCCCCACGTCGCGGTCGCGCAGACGCTCACGGACGCCCCTCAACCCCGCCACATAGGCGGTCGTCGGGCCCTTCGGCGCGAGCGCATCGGCGAGGCCCTCGGGGGACTCGAGCGCGACGCTGAGATCGACAGCGTCCCCCGCGAAGCCGAAGAGGGCCACGTCGTGGTCGGTCCTCAGCTCACGCAGGACCTCGCGGTGCGTCTCGAGCCACGCACGCGCCCGATCCGCGCGCGTTTCACCCGTCAGTGCAGGCGACAGCGCAGTGGGGTCGTCGCTGCGGGGAGGTGCCGCCGGCAGCCCCATCGAGCTCGACGTGTCGACGAGGACCGCGACGACATTGCGGTGGGTCGCGACGCGCTCCTCGAGGAGCGCGGGCTGGTAGTAGAGCAGCACGAGCAGCCCGACGAGCAGCGTCCGCAGCGCGATCATGCCGACGCGGCGACGCATCGGCTGAAGCCGGCGGTGGTTCAGCACGGTCATCGCGATGACGAGCGCGCCCCCGAGCCACACGAGCAGCTGCAGCCACAGCGAGCCACCCCCGTTCATCACGAGGGTGTGCACGATCTCGGCCTGGCTTGCGGTCTCGGGCGGCATGGGCGGCGTCACTCCGGGCGGCGGATGCGCCAGTTGCGCTTGTGGAGCAGGTAATCGACGTGGACCTGGTCGTCCTTGTAGTGGAGGCAGGTCGCGTACATCAGCAGGTTGATACCGAAGCGCAGCGCCATCTCGCGCTGGTTCTCGCCGCCTGGCGTCGGGGTGTGGACGAAGGTGCGCCCGCCATCTGCGCTCGCGAGGGCGCCGAGGAGGTCGTTGTGGAGCAGCACGGCGCAGTAGCGCGGCCCGAGCTGCACCCCCTCGATGTAGGGCCGGCGCAGCGTGCGGCCTGGCGGATAGTCGAGGCGGTAGAAGGTGCGGAAGAGGACGTGGTCGGGGGAGATGCGGTGAAGCGGCGTCTGCGGGAAGAGGGCCGCGAGCTCGCGCCGCGCCGACGCGTCGAAGTCGGGGTCGGGTGCGGCGAGCCCGTTGTTGTCAAAGACGAGGAAGCCACCGAGCCCGAGCCAGCGACCGAGCGACGCCCGCTCCGCCTCCGAGAAGCTGAAGCGCCCAGTCCCGTTGACGACCGCGAACATCGAGCCGAAGAGGGCCTTGTCGGTGGCCGCGACGCGCTGCTCGCGGTCATCGAGGTGCATCGACGTCCGGTCGGCGCACTCGGCGGCGAGCCAGGCCATAGCATCAGGATTCGTCTGCCACGCAGCATCGTGGGTGATGCGCAGCAGCCTCAGCGCGCTCGTCGACTCGGGTGCCACGCGCGCCTCGGCGACACGCGTGGCCGCGACCATCGCCGCCCCCGCCGCCGCTGCCGTCAGAAAGTCCCGTCGCCGCATCCGCTCACCCCGTCCCACCGCGCCGCGCGCGGGTGCTGAGGGGTAACATCCGGGAGCCCCGAGGGCAACGCCCGCTCGCGCTGCACGCCGCGGTCGCGCCCGAGCGGGAGGCCCGCACAAGGGGGCCCCGTTCGAGGTGACACGGCCGGCTCAGTCGAGGAAGATCGCGAGGTCGTAGACGAGGCGCGACAGCCCGGGCCCAGGCGCCACCTCGAGGATGTGGAGACCGCCCGTCTCGACGAGCTGCTCGAGGAACACGCCGTCCCCCCAGCTGTCGCCCGTCGCGAGCGTCGCCCCCGACGGACCGGACAGCGTCAGCCGCGACGCGCCTCCCGGGTGATTCGTCAACACGGTGACGCGGTCGAAAGGCGCAAGATCGATGGCGAACCGGTCACGCGCCGACGCCGCGCACAGCCTCAGACGTCGGAAGAGGCCGTCGCCGAGCGAGACGGGCGCGGGGCGGTCATCGTAGCGGTCGGGCTGGCAGGCGCCAGGCGGGTCCGCGAGCTCCTGCAACAGTTCGTAACTTGCGCGCTCGGCGCCGGTGGTGATCTGATACCAATAACGCCCACGCGATAGTGTCTGCGTCAGCTCGGCGTAACCCGAGGCGTCGCTGTCGGCCACCACGCGCGGCGCCCCCGCCGGGTCGTCGAAGAGCGCGAGCCGGACAGCGTCGCCCGAGGTCAGCAGCGACAGCGTCTCACCCCCGTTGGCGTCGATTGTGAACCAGTCGGGCGCCTCGCGGCAGACCACGAGCCCCTCCTGCACGCCGTCGAACAGCGCGGCGGCCGTGGCGGGCGTGCCAGCGTCGCCGAGCGCGTCCTCGGGGCAGCGGTCGGCCTCGAGCCGCTCGACCGACAGCTGCCAGGCGTTGGTCGCGAGCCCCGCGCCAAGGACACGCGCGAAGAGCGTACCGCCCGCATTCGCCTCGAACGTGAGCACCTCGAGCGACCGCTCGGAGGCGGCCCGCCCGAGCACCGTCTGCCCGTCGTCGCCGAGGAGCTCGAGGTCGAGGTCGCCCGCGGCGTGGTCGAAGGCGAGCGCCACCCGCCACAGCTCGCCCGCCCCGACCGTCAGGCGCCTCAGATCCGCATCGGCTGGGCAGAGCGTGCCAGTCGCGGTCTGACCCGACGCGAGTGACGGCGCGGTCGTGGCGTCATCATCGGGCTCGGCGGGGTCGTCGGCGCACGGGATATCGCGGACAGCGACCTCGAGCGCATAGCCGAGGCGGAGCCCGGGGATGGCCGGGCGAACCTCGAGGTAGGCTGGCGCATCATCCACGTGGGTGTGGCTCAGGGCGGCGTGACCGGGGCCCGTCGCGGCCCCCGTGGCGAGCGGCTGGCCTCCGGCGTCGAGGACCGTGAGGGTCAGGTCGCCGAGCTCGGCCGGCCAGCGCGCCGTGACCTGCGTCTCTTGCCCGGCGCGGGCCTCGAGCCGCACGAGGTCGCGGTCGTTCGGGCACAGGCGGCGGCCAGGCAGGGCGACGACGCCAGCGCCAGCGGCCACCGCGGGGGCCTGCCCGGGGCTGTCATCGGGCTCGGCCGGGTCGTTGACGCAGGCCGACGGTGAGGCGCTGGCCGGATAGGCCGCCACCGAGAAGAAGCCGGTCTTCGGCAGGCGCGCCGCGAGGTCGCAGGCGAAGCCGCGCGGGTCATCGTCGTCGGTCGCGACGATGGCGTAGTGGACGAGGGCCCCGCCCGCGGGCAAGGCGCCGAGCGGGATGGCGCCCGTCCAGCGCGCCGGATCGTCGCCGTCGCGCGTCAGCAGCACCGTCTGAAGCGCTGGCACGGCCGTGGTCGTGACGTCGTCCCGGGTGAACTGGACGAGCACCTGCGAGACGGCGCTGCGGGCGTCCGTCGCCGCGACCGCGAGCGGGATCCCGGCCCCGCCGAACTGGTCGGCGACGCCGCCATGGACGACCTCGGGCGGCGCCCCCTCGCAGCCCGCCTGCGGCTCGGCGTTCAGGAGGATGAGGGTCAGCACGTGCTCGACCCGCTGCGCGCCATCGTCGGCCCGGAAGATGGCCCGGTGCACACTGACAGCGCGCTGCGAGGTGTCGGGCTCCCAATGAAACCACGCGCCCTTCCGCGCGTCCTGGGCGAGGCGGGCGCCCGAGGGCCCGTCCACGAGGGTCAGGGCGACGTCGGTCGAGTCGTCGTCGCGAACCTCGACCCGCAGCCCGAAGCGCGAGGCGGTCGCGAGGTTCAGGACAGCCCCGGCCGGCGTCGTGAAGGCCGGCGTGCCAAAAGCCGGAAACACCACGATCCCGAGCCCTTGTGAAGCACTTCCGCCGTAGCCGTCGTCGACCGCGATCCGCAGGTCGTGGCGGCGACCGCCAGGCGCCGTGTCGGTGATGCGCGGCGACCACACGAAGAGGGCCTCGGACGGGCCGATCGGCGTGATGGAGGCCCCGTCGGGCAGGTCGGGCGAGGCGAAGCGCAGTCGGTCCCCATCGGGGTCCGAGGCACGCAGCGTCACGCGCAGCGTCTCGCCGACGACGACGCGCACGTCGGTGAGCAGCCCGAGGGCGGGAGGGGCGTTGCCAGCACAGGCCGCCCCGAGCGGGAGCAGCGCGGCGAGTGCGGAGAGGGTCGTCCGGAAGTGGCGAGGCATCGCCTGACATCGTACCATGGACGTCGGTCAAGTCGAGGCAGGACGGAGGTGTGCGGTGACGAGCTGGACGCGGCGGCACAGCAGGGGCAGATGGGCAGCGGCGCTCGCGGCGCTCGTGGCGGCCTGCGGGGATGACGCGCCAGACCCTGAGGAGGCACCTCCGGTCTTCACCGCGCGGGCGAGGCCAGCCGAGACAGGCGCGACACCCGAGGCCCCTGTCGGTCCACAGGCGGGTGACGTGCAGCGGCGGGCGCTGCTCGAGCTCGCGACGCTGAACGCCTGCCTCAGAGCGCGCGACGCGAGCGCGGCCGAGCGGACGCGGCTGCTCGGTGAGCGCTTCACGTCGCTGGGCCTGACCCTCGCGACCTACGCCGAGGCGATGGAGCGCATGACGCGCGACGCCACCTTCCAGGCCGAGGTGGTGGCTGGCACCGCGGCATGCCCGGCGGTCACGACCGAGACCGCAACTGCGGGTGCCGGGACGCCCAGCACCACCGCTGGGGGCACGTTGGCCGCCACCCAGTCCGGGACGTGGACCGGCGCCATCCGCGGCGAGCTGACAGGGGCCGTGCGCCTCGTCCTCGAGGCCGGGGCCGTGACCGCGGCGACGCTGACCGTGGGCGACGAGACCGCCCGCCTCCAGGGCCGCCTCGTCTCCGCCCGCGAGGTGACCCTCGGCGGGCGCCTCGCGGGCGGAGACGCCATCCGCCTCGAGCTTCGTCTCGACAGCGAAGGGCGGCGCGCCGAGGGCAGCTGGGACGCGGTCGTCGATGGGCGGCAGCGCAAGGGCGCCATGACGCTCACCCGCTAACCCGCCAACCCCGCCGCGACCTCACGGGATGTTGGCGATGCGCCAGTCGTCGTTGGTGGCCGGATCGCGCCGGACGCGGAACGGCGAGGGCATGTCCGAGGTCTCGTTGACGACGAAGAGCTTGAACTCGAGGTCGCTCGCCTCCTCCTCGGCGTAGGCGAGGAGATAGGTCGGCTTGGCGTCGTCGGGGGTGAAAGACTTCACCTTGCGGCGCAAGGCCGGGAAGTTCAGCGTCCGAAAGCTGTTCTCGGACGCGGAGTTTCCGATGACGTCGCTGTGCAGCAGCGGACGCAGGGCGGTCCACGCGGCCTTGTCGTCGGCGACCTGGGCGGCCTCGATGGTCTTGTAGACGAGCCACTCGCGGCTCCCCTCGGCGGGGTTGTCGACCGTGGTCGGGGGCAGGAACTTGCGGATCTGCTTGCAGCCAGCGACAGGGGCGAGCAGCAGGAGGAGCAGCAGGAGAACGCGCAGGGGCTTCAGCATGGACAACCTCGGGGCCTTCGGGGGCGGGCAGGAGCGTCGCGTCAGCCCCCCGTGGGGGCCGATGCACGACCTGCGCGAGCCTAAACCGCCGCAGGGCCGCGTGCAAATGCCCCCGCAGCCTCGGGGCCACCTGCACCGCAAAGGCCCTGAACGAAAAAGGCCCCGCACATCGTGCGAGGCCCGCTCCACCCGACGCGTCGAGCGCGAGGATCAGCGCTTGAGGTTCAGCGTCTCGAGCAGCATCTCGTCGGCCGTGCTGACCGTTCGGCTCGAGGCCTGGAAGCCGCGCTGCGCGAGGATCATCGCGGTGAACTCGTCCGAGAGGTCGACGTTGCTCTGCTCGAGCGAGCCCGCGACGATGTCGCCGAGACCACCGACCTGCGGCACGCCATAGGTCGGCACACCGGAGTCGCGCTGAACCGAGTACAGGTTACCACCACGCGAGTAGAGGCCGTCAGGCGACACGAAGCGCGCGAGCGCGATGCGGCCGAGCGTCAGCTCGCGCCCGTTCGTGTACTGCGCGGCGATGGTCCCGTCCTCGCGCACCTGGTAGTAGTAAAGGCTACCGACACCGTACCCGTCCTGCTCCTGGAACTGGACGTTGAAGGGCGTCGCGTACGCTGTCGAGCCGCTGCCGTCGCCGCCCGTCGAGGTCTGCTGGCCAAAGTCGAACTGCAGCGTCTGCTGGGCCGCGCCGAAGAACGTCACGTTGCTCGCGTTCTGCGTCTCGGCCTCGAGGCGCCCGGTGTTGTCGAAGGACATCGTGCCGTCGGCGATCGCCACCGGCGTCGTGTCGCCGCTGTTGTCGAGGGCGTCCTGCGGCACGAAGGCGTTCCAGGTCCACTCGCCCGCGGCGGTCTGCGAGAAGTAGACGTCGACCTCGTGGGCCGTGCCGAGCGAGTCGTACACCGTCGTCCGCGTGCTGTAGGACGACGTGCCGGCCGCGTCAGCCGGGTTGAAGGTCTGGAACGGCGCCGAGCTGTCGAGGTTCAGCGCCATGGTGATGGAGGTCGTCTCTTTCGGCGGCGAGACCGGCTGCCCGACGAGCAGGTCGCCGAGGCTCGTGCTGAGCTCGCCGTCACCATCGGCCGGATAGCCCTGGATGCGCATGCCGTTGAGCGCCGCGAGGTAGCCGTCGGCGTCGATGCGGAACTGCCCGTTGCGGGTGTAGAACTCTTCGCCGTTGCCATCCTCGAGGACGAAGAAGCCGTCGCCAGAGATCGCGAGGTCGGTCGACACGTTCGTGCCGAGCAGCGCACCCGCCGTCATGAGCTTCTGGATGGTCTGGACGCCCGAGCCGCCGCCGCGCTGGTAGACGCCCGCCGAGCCAGCGATCGGCTGCGCCACGAGGTCGCCGAACACGGCGCGCGAGGCCTTGAAGCCGATCGTGTTCTGGTTGGCGATGTTGTTGCCGATGACGCTGATCGCGGCCTGGTTGGACCGCATGCCGGACACGGCGACGTAGAGGGATGCGAAGATACTCATCGTGGAAACTCCTGGCGGAGGGTGGGTGCGTTCTTGAAGGTGTCCGGGGAGCGAGTGCGCGGCGTCACCGCGCGGGCCTCAGCAGCATCACCGCTTGAGGTTCAGCATTTCAAGCAGCATCTCGTCGGCTGTGCTGATGGTGCGGCTCGAGGCCTGAAAGCCGCGCTGGGCGAGGATCATCGCGGTGAACTCGTCCGAGAGGTCGACGTTGCTCTGCTCGAGCGAGCCTGGCACGATATCGCCGAGGCCGCCGACCTGCGGCATCCCGAAGGTCGGGACACCGGAGTCGCGCTGGATCGAGTAGAGGTTGCCACCGCGGGAGTAGAGGCCGTCGGGCGACACGAAGCGGGCGAGCGCGAGACGCCCGAGCAGCAGCTCGCGCCCGTTCGTGTACTGACCCGTGATCGTCCCATCCTCCCGGATGTTGTAGTAGAACAGGCTGCCTACCGCGTAGCCGTCCTGCTCCTGGAAGGCCACGCTGAAGGGCGAGGCGTAGGCCGAAGACCCCGAGCCGTCCCCGCCCGCGGCGGTCGGCTGGCCGAAATCGAACGTGAGCGCCTGCTGGGCCGCGCCGAAGAACGTGATGTTCGTCGCGTTCTGCGTCTGCGCCTCAAGCTTGCCGTCGGTCGAGAACGACAGGGTCCCGTCGACGACCGCGACAGGCGTCTTATCGCCGCTGTTGTCGAGCGCGTCCTGCGGTACGAAGCCGTTCCAGGTCCACTCGCCCGCGGCGGTTTGCGAGAAGTAGAGGTCGAGCTCGTGGGCGGTCCCGAGCGAGTCGTAGACCGTGGCGCGCGTGCTGTAGGACGAGGTCCCCGCGGCGTCGGCCGGGTTGAAGGTCTGGAACGGGGCCGAGCTGTCGAGGTTCACGTCGAGGACGATGTTGGTCGTGGCTTGCGGTGGAGAGACGGGCTGACCCACAAGGATGGGCCCGAGGCTCGTGGCGAGCTCGCCCGAGGCCCCCACCTCGCCGATGTTCGAGGCGGGGTAACCCTCCACCCGCATGCCGTTGAGCGCCGCGAGGTAGCCGTCGGCGTCGATGCGGAACTGGCCGTTGCGGGTGTAGAACGACTCGCCACTGACCTCGTCCTTCAGGCAGAAGAAGCCGTCACCCGAGATGGCGAGGTCCGTCGAGACGTTCGTGCCGAGCAGCGCGCCAGCCGTCATGAGCTTCTGGATGGTCTCGACGCCCGACCCGCCGCCGCGCTGATAGACACCGGCCGAGCCTGCGATCGGCTGCGCCACGAGGTCGCCGAAGACGGCGCGCGAGGCCTTGAAACCGATCGTGTTCTGGTTGGCGATGTTGTTGCCGATAACGCTGATGGCCGTCTGATTCGACCGCATGCCGGAGACGGCGACGTAGAGGGACGCGAAGATGCTCATGCGCAGACTCCTCGAGCGGAAGGACCCCACTCGTGAGGCCGGAGTCGACGGCCTCGGGATTCACGGCTACCACGGGTCCGTGGCCCTTGCACATTTCCTGCCAACTCCGGGAACGCCCCTCTTAAACCCGTAAAATCAGGGCCTTGTGTGACTTCTCAGGCCCGAGCGAGGAACCCCGTCGCGCGCGGTGTCAAGCGTTTGGCGGCTTGGACACGGGGTCGGAGAGTCAAGCCGCTGACACCTCGGCGAGCGACGCTCAATACGGGTTCGGCTTGACTGGGGCGGGCGGCGGAGCGCTGCCCCCGTACGGGTTGGCCTTGGTCTCGTCCACCTTGCGCGGTCCCGCGATCGGCGCCCGGACGGGAGGCGGGACAGCGACCGCGGTTGGGTCGACGGGCCGCGTCACAGGCTCGGCCGGGCGGACGGCGGGTTCGGGCTCGACGCGGGCGGGGCGCGGTGCAAGCACCGGGACCACGCGGTCGAGGGCGAAGGTGACGGTCGCGTCGACGCCGAACTCGAAGCTGCGGGCGTAGTCGAGGAAGCCCGCTTTCCGGAACGTGTAGCGCTCGAGCGGCGCGTTCTTCGAGCGCTTGAGCACGTGCGGGGTCTGGCCGACGACCACGCCGCCGTCGTTGACGATCTCGGCCCCGAGCGGCTCGGAGACGATGTTGACGTAGACGCTCTGGACGTCGAACTCCGGGACCTCGGCCGTCACGAGACCGTCGAGGCGGGTCACCTCGAGGTAGGCCGCGGGGAGACGCGGCAGCGCTGCGTAGAGCCCACCTCCGCCTGCCGCGAGGATCGCGGTCGCGATGAGGCCAACGGTAAGCCAGCCGCGCCCCCGGACGGCAGGCTGCGGGATGGCGAGGGTCGTCTGCAGGAGCTGCGGGTCGCCGCCGAGCACCGCTGTGTCGTGGGCTGTGACGGAGAGCGTCGCGACCTCGATGCCCGCGGCCTCGGCCGCCTGGCGCGTGACGACCGTCCGGAAGAGCGGCGGCAGCTCGGCCTCGAGCTTCTCCGCCTCGCGAATGAGGGCCTCGGCGGTCTGGGGCCGGGCGTCGGCCTGCTTCGCGAGCAGGCGCAACACAAATCGTTCAACGGACTCGGGAATGATGAGGTCGGGGCGGACGAGCCCGAACGGCGGCGGGACCTCCTGCAGGTGCTTGATGAGGATCCCGAGGGGATTCTCGGCGTTGAACGGCACGCGCCCGGTCAGCAGCTCGTAGAGGATGACGCCGAGGGCGTAGAGGTCCGAACGCGCGTCGATGTCCCCGCCGCGGCTCTGCTCGGGCGACATGTACTTCGGGGTGCCGAAGATCGACCCCGCCTTGGTCAGCGTCTTGCCGTGCCCGTCGCCGTCAGCGACCTTGGCGACGCCGAAGTCGAGGACCTTCACGAAATCGGTGTCCTCGCCGACGGTCTGGAGGAAGATGTTGTCGGGCTTGAGGTCGCGGTGGACGATCCCCTTGTCGTGGGCCTCGCGCAGCGATTTGGCGGCCTGCTGCAGCACGTGCAGGGCGCGCTTGACCGACAGCTGGTGGTCGTCGGCGAGGACTTTCAGCAGCGGACGCCCCTCGAGCAGCTCCATCGCGATGTAGAGGAGGCCGTCGTCGGTCTCGCCGAAGTCGAAGATCTGGATGGTGTTCGGGTGGCGCAGCTTCGAGACCGCGAGGGCCTCGAGGTGGAAGCGCCGCAGGACGGTCTCGTTGTCGGTCAGCTCGCGCAGCAGGACCTTGATGGCGACGTCGCGCTGCATGCCAATCTGGCGCGCGCGATAGACGGCACCCATGCCGCCTGCGCCGATCTTCGAGAGGACCTCGAAGCGCTGGTTGATGATCCGCCCGATCATCGTGTCCTCGCGCGCGTCGACCGAGGTCGCGTCGTCGTGACTCGCGAGCCGGCGCTTGATGCGCTCCTCGAGGTTGTCGCCAGCGGCGACCTCGGAGGTCACGATTTCAAAGCCCGTCGCGGCGTTGGGGTCAGCCGGGTCGAGGCGGGTGTCGACATGGTCGCGGCGGTTCGGGTCGGCCGGTGGGGACATCGGGGGGCCTCCGGAGCGGACATCGGCACCCGCGATCCGGGGCCGTCGGCCGACATCATACGCGGCTTGCGGCCATTCGGTCGAGGACTCGCGCGCCGACGGGCACGGACGGTCCGAATCGCGACACGTGACCCGCGACGTCACGTCGCGCGATGTTTGCACGGACGGCTGGCACTCGCTACCCTCCGCGGCGATGGAGCCCTCCCGCCTCAGGCCGGTCCGCGCCCGCTACCGCGCGTTGTCCCTCGTGTGTGCATCGCTGCTCATGACCGGCTGCAAGGCGCGCGAGCACCGCGACTGCCCAGCGACCGACGAGGCCTGCCAGCCATCTCGCTCCGAGCCCGGTCCTGCGACAGGCCGCTCGACGCGGGTCGCGCCGCTTGGCGACGGCCACCTCGTCGCGGTGACCGCGGCGAGCACGCCAGGGACCGTGCGGGTCGTCATCTTCGCCGCCGATGGCGCCGTGCGGGCCGACGTGGCGCTCATGCCGCCCGTCGTCGCGAGCGGACCCCGCGCGGCTGCGGATCCGACGTGGCCAGCGATCGCCGTGCGCCACGGCGCCATCCATGTCGCCTGGCATGACCCACTGGGGGGGCGCCTCCTCCACGCGGTGGGGGGCGTCGCGTCCGGTCTGCGCGAGACGGACGGGAGCAGGCCGCTCGCCCTCGCCTTCGGACCTCCGACCGTCGTCGACGGCGAGGCGGGGGCTGCCGCTGGGTCCCACACAGCCCTCGCCATCGACGACACCGGGCGCGTCCACCTCGCCTACCGGCACGACGCACGGCGCGCCCTCGCCTATGCGACCCGACCCGCCGCGACCGACGACGTTCCATCGCCACCCTGGCGCCGCGAGCTGGTCCCGAGCTGCGACACTCTACTTTCGTGTGCAAAGGAAGGCGATGATTACGGCACCTTCCCCGCCATCGCACTCGTGCCAGGCGGGGATGGCCTCGCGCAACCGCGGATCGCGTTTCACGACGTCGCGCGCGGCGATCTGAGGCTCGCGGCGAGCTACGGAGACGGGCGCTGGGCGGTCACCACGCTCGACGGGACCGACCCGGTGACCGGGGAGGACACCGGCAACGTCGGGGCCTTCGCCTCCCTCGCCCTGACGCCGGGGCGGAGCCTCGCGGTCGTCTACCACGACGCGACCGCCGGCACCCTGCGCGCGCTGACCCCGGGCGAGCCGCCGCGCGTGCTCGACGACGGCCGCTGGACGACCGCCGACGGGCGCGAGCTGCAGCGGGCGGTCGGGCAGTTCGCGCGCCTCGCCATCACGGACAACGGGGTCTGGCATGTCGTGCACCTCGAGGCCGATGGTCCGCGGTGGCGCTACCTCAAGCTCGCGGGCGAGCGCGTGACGGTCGCCGCAGACCTCGACGGGCTGCCGCCTGGCGGCTGGCTCGACCTCGCCGCCGAGGGCGATGGCCTCATCGGCGCGTACGGCGCCTTCACGACCCCGGGCTCGCTGGCGACGGCGTTGCGGTGGTTCGAGGTGCCTGCGCGATGAATCGATTGCGCCCCCATGTCCTTGACGCATGGCCATCCTTGCCAGCCCTCGTGATCGCGGCGCTCACGGGCGCCTGCGAGGCACCGCCGCCGTGGGGCTCGGGGGCCGCCTCCCTCGAGACCCCTGGCCACATGTCGTCGCTCGAGCAGCACCTCGACGCGCCCGCGCTCGCAGACGCGACGCGCCAGCTCATGCAGGCGACCGGCGTGCTGCGCGCCGAGGGACTCCAGCTCGCGGGGGACGCGGCCTCGTCGGTGGTCTTCGCGGCCGCCCGGCTCCCAGTCGCCAGGCTCGCTGTCCTGCGCGACGAGGACGGCCTCGCGCTCGGCCTCGAGGTCCCGTCGACATCGCTCGCATGGTCCGGGCTGTCGCCCGCAACCGAGGACGCTGCGTGCCCCGCGGCGGCGGGGACGGTCGCGCTCGGACCGGGACGCTTCACCCTGCCGCTCGCGTTCGCGACCGACGATCTCGGACGTCTTCGCCCCCGCGTCGCCGCCCGCGCCCGCTGGGATGGCCCGTTCGAGGCCGCAGAGGTGCCGACGCGTGAAGCAGAGCCCTGCCCGCCCCCGGACGCGTCGAGCCTGGCGGAGGCCCTCACCCGCCAGCTGCCGCCCGCGGTCGACCTGGCGCTCGGACCCGAGCTCGTCCAGCTCCTCGGGCTCGACCTGCCCGCCGTGCTCGTCTCGCTGCGGCCCGCCGAGGACGCCCTGCCGCCACCCCTCGACGTCCGGATGCGGGCCCGCGCCACCGAGCCCGTCGGCGCCGCGGAGGACGGGGTATCCGCCTGGTTCGAGCTCGCCGTCAGCGCAACCCCGGCCCCGTGCGTGGCACCGCTCGCCCTCCGGGACCCGCCCGAATCCCCCGCCTACGTGAGACCCCCGGCGCGTGCAGGCCTGAACGTCCCCGTCGCGGCCCTCGAGGCGGTCCTCGGCGCCGTCACCCTGGCGGGGCATCTCTGCGGCGCCGACTCGGCTGTCGGGACGCTCGACGGAGCGACGATCCGCGCACTCGCCCCGAGGTGGACAGCGCCCTTCGGCGACGCGCCGCCAGCCACGACCGTCGCGTGGGCGCCGACGTCGCTGCCACGCCTCGAGGCCTGGCGCACGGCCGACCCGACCGAGCCCGCGAGACTGACGCTGACGCTCGACGGGCTCGAGCTCGGCCTCTGGGCGGCATGGGAGGGCGCCCGCTGGCAGCTCGCCGCGATGACGATCGACGTCTCGGCGACGCTCGGCCTGACCGTTGCGGCGGACGGGCGCCTGACGAGCCGACTCGACACGGTCGAGGTCGCCGTGCCCGTGACCCGCAGCGGCCTCCTGCACCCGCCCGCCGTCGAGGAGGCCCGCGCCCTCGCAGCGGCCATCCTGCGGCGCACCCTCGACGGGCGGACGCTCGTCACGCTGCCGCGGTCGCTCACCCCGCCCGAGACCCGCGACGCGCTCGTCGACCCAGCCTCGGCCCACGTCGTCCTGCCGTCCCGCTGAGCGCGAGACAAAGCCGTGACACACGCGCGCTGAATCCCGCGCCACCCCGCCGCGTCTGGGCCCCCGTACCACAAGCCCGGAGGCCCCCATGCGCTCACTGTCCCCGTCACGTCTCGCGCTGCCACTGCTCCTCGCGTCACTCGCCGCCTGCGACGGCTTCTGGGAGCTCGCGGGCGCCCCGACCCGTCCGCCCCGATCGGACGACCGCACTACGGGCGAGGCCGACGCCGCAGCACCTCGCGACGCCGCCACGGAGCGCGACGCCGCAGCACCTCGCGACGCCGCCACGGAGCGCGACACCGCAGCACCTCGCGACGCCGCCAGCTCGCCCCGGGATGGCGCAGCCACCGCGGACGTCGGCCCGTCTCCGACCCCGCCGACGACGCCGACCTGCGCGAGCCCCGACTTTGCGTGTATCGACAGCGACCGCCTCAGCTGGTGCGACGCCGGCGCCCGCGTCACGAGCGGCTGTGACGCCATCTGCGCGGCGCAGGGCTACCCGCGCGCCAACGGCTGCGGGACCTCGTCGGACCTCGGCGGAGACAGCTGCTTCTGCCTCGAGACCGCATGCGACGCGGGCCCGGCGACCTGCACCGCGGATGGCCGTGGGGTCGCATCATGCCGCGGCGGAGCTCCCGTTATCACCGCGTGCGAAGCCACCTGTGCGGCGCAAGGCCTCGGCCGGGCCCTCGGGTGCAGCCCGGGCGGGCCCGACGGCGCTGCGTGTCTCTGCGACGCGCCCGCCCCGCCACCCGCCTGCACCGACAACGCGCTCGCCTGCATCGACGGCGGCACCCTGGCCCAGTGCGAGCGCGGCCGCTGGGAGGCCTACGACTGCGCGCGCCTGTGCGGGGACGCCGGCTTCGACGTGGTCCTCGGCTGCGGGCCCGACGGTGGCAGCGGCCTCGAGGCCTGCCTCTGCGACGTGGCGCCGACCTGCCCGCGCGGTCAGACCGCGTGCGACGATGGCACCTGCATCGACGAGGCCTGGGTCTGTGACGGCCGCGTCGACTGCGCTTCACGCGAGGACGAGGCTGGCTGCGCCCCAACCTGCCTCGAGGGCGACAGCGTCTGCGTCGACGCCTGGACCATCGACAGCTGCAACGACGGCGCCTGGGAGACCTGGGACTGCGGCGAGGTCTGCTGGCAGGCCGGCTACGAGGCCACCACCGGCTGCGATCTCGACCCGTCGAGCGTCATCGCGGTCGACGCCTGCTTCTGCACCGACCTCTGACCCCGAGCCCCGCCTCAGGAAGGGAGCCTTCCGGCGATGGCCGCCAGATGCTTGCAACTGCAAGCACCTCGGCGGCCTCTGGCGTGTCCCCAGGAGTCGCCGACGAGATAGTTTCAACAGCAAGCATCTTGCAACCTCGGCCACCCGCTGGGGCCCGATGCCTGGTGGCCAGGCTTGCGGACTCAGGTCATCGACCTCAGACGCACGGACCGAACGCCGGGCGCCCCGGAAGACCCCGCTCGGCCCGACGTGCGTGGCACCTCAGCCCGGCTCGACCTCGTGGACCCAGGTCCGGATGGCCTGAATCTCCGGACGCCATAGCGCGTCGTCGAGCCGCAGCTCCATGAACTGGCGGAAGAGCGCCGCGAGCATGTCCTCGATCTCCTCGATCAGCATGAAGCGCTCGTAGAGCTGGTCATCGTCCTCACGCGAGAGCAGCGCCGGGATCTTGACCCCCGACACCCCGAGCGTGTCGCCCTTCATCGCGAGGCTCCACTGCTTCTGTCCGTGCACCACCCGCAGCCGCGCCTCGCTGACGAGCTTGCCCGTGAGCAGCGCCGCGTGGGCCTCCGTCGTCTCGGTCGGTGACTCGGCCTTGATGACGTTCTGCTCCTTCAGGTCCCCCTGCGACTCGAGCGTCAGGCGCGCATCGAACCACACCTCGACCGCCCCGTCGGGCAGCTCGAAGATGCCTTGCTGCGTCGCCGAGCGGTACCAGAGCCAGGTGAGGAACTCGCGCCCGAGGTAGCGGGTGGCGTTGATGCGGTTGATGATGTCCATCGCGTCGCTCCGGAAGACGGAGCACAGCGGGCCGCTCGGGCCGCCGCCATGCACCTCGGGTCAGAGGGAGGCCTCGCAGGGCCGGTCGGCGTCAGTCGTCAGTCGTCGGCGCGCGCACCGCGACGGCGCGGCTTCAGCGCCTCGGGGGGCGCGGCCATCGCGGCTGGCTCGATCTCGATGACGCGCGCGACCGCCTCTTCGGAGAGGCCGAGCAGCTCGAGCTGGGTGTAGGGATTCTTCTCGTGCGGCGCGAGGCCGAAGGTCTCCTCGAAGAAATCGAGGAACTGCTCGTTGACCTTCTTGTTCGTCGACCACAGCCAGACGACCCCGCGCTCCATGTTCCACACCATGTCGTAGACCTTGATGTTCGGCAGCGCCTTCTTCCGCAGCTGCTTCTCGAGGAGGTCGCGCACCTCCTCGACCTCGGCCTTCGACAGCTTCTCCTTGCCCGTCTTCTTGCAGTGCTCCTCGACCGCCCGCCGCAGGTGCAGCTTGAAGGCCGTCGCCGGCAGCCGGATCGTGTCGTGGCGCAAGGCCGCGATGAGGTAGCTGCCCCAGAGGATCTTGTTGAGGTCGAACTCGACATCGAACGGGTCCGACGCCGACACCCAGCCGATCGACTCCTCGTGGCCCTGGTCGACGTTGATGTCGGCGAAGCGGTGCTTCGTCAACGCCTTGAGATAACGCTCCTTGAAGTCCTTCGGGATTTCACCCGGGACAAAGTAGCAGCGCATCGTGATCGTACCCGCGAGAGCTCCCATCCACGCCTCCCCCATCCCGAAGTCCGCGCATCATCGCGCGACGGGAAACGCCTCACACGCCCTCACTCACCGACGATCAGGAACTCGACGCGCCGGTTCGCCTCGCGCGCCTCGGCCGTCTTCCCGGCCATCGCCGGCTTCTCTTCGCCGTGTCCCACCGCCGCGAGCCGCAGCGGGTCGATGCCCTGCTCGACGAGCCACATCATGACGGCCTTCGCGCGGTCGTCGGAGAGGGTCTTGTTCTTGGCGTCGTTGCCGACGTCGTCCGTGTGCCCCTCGATCGATACGCGCTTGACCTGCGGGTTCGTCGCGAGCACCCCCTTGACGGCCTCGAGCACTGGCATCGACTCGGGCTTGATGGTCGCCTTCGCGTTGTCGAAGAAGATCTTCTGGCTGATGACGATGCGTCCCGCCTCGATCTTCGCGAGCGACTCGTCGGGGCAGCCGTCGGTGTCCTCGTGACCGTTCCACGTCTCGGCGGCCGTCGGGCACTTGTCGTCGGCGTCGAGGATGCGGTCCTTGTCGTTGTCGGCCTCGGGGCAGCCGTCCTCGTCCTCGAAGCCGTCCTTGTCCTCGACCTCGAGCGGGCAGACGTCGGTGCTGTCGGCGAGTCCGTCACCGTCGTTGTCCGCCTCGGGGCAGCCGTCCTCGTCCTTGAAGCCGTCCGCGTCCTCCTTGTCGTTCGGGCACGCGTCGGCGGCGTCGAGGATGGCATCCGCGTCGTTGTCGGCCTCGGGGCAGCCGTCCGCGTCCTCGAAGGCGTCAAGGTCCTCGGGCACCGCAGGGCAGGCGTCGGCCTTGTCGAGGATGCCGTCAGCGTCCGCGTCGACGATGACCTCAGGGGCCCACGTGGCGCCCGCGAACATGCGGAACTTCGTGTTGCCGATGCCGCGCGCGAAGCCCGAGCCGCCGCCGAGCGTCAGCGCGATGTCGTAGTCCGCGAGCACGTAGCGCCCCGCGATGACACCCTCCATCGCGTTGGCATTGGCCTGCCCCCAGTCCGTCGAGGCACCCTGGATTTCACCAAGGACCGACAGCTCGCCGGGCAGGACGTCGTAGGCCCCCGCGACACGCCAGACGACCTCGTTGCCGACCGTCACGAAGCCGTAGACGTTCGTGTCGAGGCCGCGGAGGCGCACGCCGAGGTTCGCCGCGAGCATGAGGTCGCCGAGCTTGTAGTCGGCGATGAGGGTCGGCGTCAGCGTGAAGGGGTCCGAGACGAAGCTGTCGCCATCCCCTGTCGGCAGCGACATGTCGAGCGAGGCCGCGACGCCGAAGCCGTCCGCACCCTCCTCGCGGCGCAGCAGCCCGACCTTGGCGGACAGCCGCATGTCGCCGAGCGCGGCGCTCGAGACCGCGGGGTCGACCGCGACGCCCGTGACGGCACCGGCCGCCTCGCCGCTGTTGGCGAGGAAGACGGGCACCGCGAGCGCGACCGAGACCCGGTCGAAGAGCGCGACGCTGCCCATCAGGTCCGCCGCGAACTGGTTCGCGATGACCTCGTGGCGGCGCGTCCCGTCTTCGGCCGCCTCGAGGAAGACGAGCGGGTTCTTGCCAAAATGCAGCATCATCGCGGCCGACCAGGCCGTGTGCGTCCCGATGTCCGTCAGCATGGCGCCGACGAGGTCGCCGCGGTGCGCGGATGGGCGGAAGAGCTCGCTGTTGACGCGCGGATTGTCGGCGTGCGCGGCGGCGCTCGCCGTGAGGGTCGACAGCGCGGCGAGGGTCGACGCGAGGCGGGGCTGGGTCATGACGGACGCTCCTCGGGCAGGGGCTCGCGCGGCGGCACGAGCGGCGAAAGGCTAGCACCGGACGCGGCCACGCGCAAACCTTCTCGCGGCGAGCGCTGGTGCAGGTCGATGTCGGGAACATGGCCGTGAGGCGTACCGAGGCGCAGCCATCGGGGCGGACCTGAACCGCCGATTCGATGGGGGTTCAAGTCATCGGGCCCGCCGTCGTCGCATCCACCGGGAGGGCGAAGCTCCCCCGGAGCCAGGCTCGATGCACGCGGTCCGCGCGACGGCGCGAGAGGCCGTGGATTAGCCGCTCGATTTCCCCTGGGTGGTCGCGCAGGAGGCCTGCGTCGCGACACGCGAGGAGCAGCGCCTCGGTCTCGGCGCCACGGTGCTGAGGCGGCAGCAGGTGGGTGGCCACGTCGGTCAGGAGCGCGTCGAGATCGGCGGAGAGGAGCGTCGGCGCGAGGGCTGCCCCCGCGATCATCAGCGCCGAGAAGCGCCGAACTGGCCGCGCGACGGCTGGCAAGGCGCGGGCGATGACCGCGGCTGGGTGAAGGGCTGCGCGCGCGAGGCGGCAGAGGGAGGGTGGGGTCTCGAGGCCGGCCGCCACGAGCCCGACCCCTGGCGCGAGCGATGGTAGCCCGCGGAGCGCTGGCGAGAGCACGAGCCAGCCGTCGGTGTCGGCCCCGAGCGCCGCCCGTGCCGCCTCGCGAGCCGCTGCTTCGGCCCGGTCCCGGGTCAGAAACCAGGCGCTGTCGAGCGGCGGGGCCTCGGGCGACGCGAGCGCAGCCTCGACGCTCTCCCACGGCGGCAACCCGCGCGGCAGATCCCGCCTGAGCCGGGCCTCCCCCCGCTGATACCCGGGCGTCACCTCGTCCGTCCCGCCGCGCAGGCCGAGGAGATGCAGCCGATGGCGCGCCGTGACCTGGGCTGGCCCGAGGGCTGGCCGCGCCGCGAGCCCCGCGATGAGGGCCTCGACCGCTGCCACGCCGCGCCGAAGGGCCGCCGGGGCGACCTCGGGCGGGACATGCAGAAACACCGCGTCAGGCCGCAGCCCGAGCGCCGCATGATAGGTGCTGTTGCACACATAACCGCCGGCATCGTTTGAACTGCAAGCATCCAGCCCGGCCTCGCGCAGCCGCGCCGCGAGCCCTTCCGTGTCGTGAAGCGTCCGGCGCGGGGCCGCTTCGGCGTCAAGGCGGTGCCCGGTCGCGACGACCCCGTCGACGTCGGCGTGGGTGGAGGTCACAACCCCAGCGGCGCCAGACTCGACCCGGTAGCCGCCGCCTGCGCGTGCGATGCCGACCGAGACGATGCGCGCTGGCGCCTCGCGTGCGATGGCCGCGGCGAGGACCTCTCGGGCCCGCGCGAAGCTCGTCGGCAGCTCGACCGCGACGAAGCCCGGCCGCTCCCCGAGCGCTCGCGCGATGTGCCACGAGGCGTTGTCCGCCACATCGAGGAAGGGACCGAAACCTGTCACGAGCGTCACCATCCGCGTCCCCTCCCCTCTCGCGCTGCGCAACCAGACGTCGCGCGGCTGGCGGACCCGCTAGCACGCCCGCCAGCCCGGGTCGAGCCCGACGGACTGACGCGGACTGACGCGGGCGGCGCGACCCGAGGCGGGCGGCACGACCCGCAAGCGGCATCGCGACGAGCCCGTTGCGCCAGGTCGATACCAGGGCCGGCGGTCAGCCCGGAGTGGCCCGCGCCTCAGGGCGGCAGCCTCAGCTGTGCCCCGTGCTCGTCCCACCAGCGCTGCCAGTGCCGGCGCTGCTTCGCGGGTGGCCGAGCGCCGAGGTCTGGGGCATGCCCCGTGATGGCGGCCAGCGCACGCCCCGCACACCCGCGCACCGCGGCGTCGCGGTGGACGAGCAACTTGATGAGGCGCCGCACCCCCTCGCGGCTCTTCGCCTCCTTCGGGAAGCCACGGTCCACCATGTCGAAGCGCCCAAGCCCGCGCAGCGCGTGGGCGCTGGGTCCATCGTCGCCCCAGTCGCCATGGCTTGCGTGAAACACACACGTGAGTCCGCGCAGCGCTCCGTGTGCCGCCTGCACGACCGCGCGGTCCCGGTCCGCGAGCAGCCCGACGAGCGCCTCCCGGTGGCGCGCGTCCTCGCCATCGCCGAGCCGCCCGAGAACCGTGGCCGCGAACGCCCTGACCGCAGCCAGTGCCTTTTTACCATGGTCTTTGGACGCAGCCAATTGCGGGTGCAGCGCCGCCTCGGCGCGTCGTGCGAGCCCGAGCGCTGCGCGGACCGTCGCGCGCGTTGCAGCCGCCCGTGCCACGGCGAGCAGCTCGGCGAGCCACGCCGCGTCGCGAACACCCGGCAACGTCGCGATCAGCGCCTCGGCGACCTCCTCGGCCCCCGTCGTCCGCAGCGCCCCGAGCGCCGCCTTCCGCACCGCCGCCTCGGACCGCAGCAAGGCCTCGAGGAGGTGCTCGGCCGCGGCTGGGTGACGCAACGCACCAAGCCGCTCGACCGCCTGCAGCGCAAGACGGGAACCCCTCCGATCGCGCGCCGGGCGCCCGAGGAGCTCGCCGAGGCCCGCGATGAAGGCCCGCACACGCGCCTCGCCAGCCTCGACCCAGTCGCGCTCCGGCCCGCGGTCCTGACAGCCGTACAGGCGGTCCTCGACGTCGCAGAAGACGCGGACGTGGTAATGGTCGTCATGCGGGGTCGAATCCCCTGGCTGGTGCATCACCGCGTCGAGCCGCGCCACGATCCCCCGCGGCACCTTCTGCCGCGCCGCCTCCGCGAGCAGCCGCGCCTTGAGCCACCGGGCCACGAAGATGTACTGCACGCGCGACCCCCGCGGCTCGACGAGCGCCCGCACGAGCGCGAGGTTCCGCGCGTCGTCGAAGACCACCGTCCGGTCGCCCGACCGCGCGGTCCCGTCCCGCCCGAAAGCCGCAAACGGCAGCGCCTCGACACGCCTGCCGACCTTCGTCCGCGCGTACATCCCGAGGTCCGCGTCCCGCCCCGCCTGATGCGACACGCTCCACGGGATCTGCTTGCCCGACGCGAAGCCCAGGTTCCCGACGACGAGGCGAGACCCCGGGAACGCGTCGGTCACCTCGCCGATAGCGGTCGTGAGGGTGTCGATGAGGGTACGCGTCCCGTATTGCGTCCCGCGCGCGAGGAACGACCCGGGCACCACCCAGCCGCGCCCCTCCCGCGCGATGGCGACCGGCTTCACGAGTGCGCCCCCGTTCGTGTGACCCAGACTGGTCGGTCCCTTGCGGCGCGAGGGCGGCGCGAGCAGGCGCTCCACCTCGGCGACCGCAAGGGCCACCGGCTCGGCCGCCACGACCTCCGGGGCGGGGAGACAGACCATCAGCGCGACTCCGAGACCGAGCCGAAATGCCACTCCGATGTCACGTGGATGCCGCACGCGGAGAGCACACAGGGCATCGGGGGTTCACGTCAAAAAAAACATGTTGACACCCCGGACGCACCCCCGGATAACGCCATGGTCCCTTCGACAGTCAGCTGTGATCCCCGCCGCGGGTCCAGCTCCGCCGCCTGACAGCGCCGCCCCACGGCGCCGTCCTGCCGTGGTCCGTCCGCTTCCCCACCCGTCGACCCCGGGAGACAGCCGTTGCAAGCCAACCTGCAAAACGCCAAGCGCAAGCCCGCCGAGGCCTTCTTCTGCAAGTTCCTGAACCGGGACGTGCGCGTCAGCGAGTGCGTCGACGACTACGTCAACGCCAACTCGCTCAATGTGCGTCACTCACCCTGCTTCAAGTGCTCCCACGGGCTCAAGGTGCGCCTCGATTTCGCCAGCCGCTGAGGCGAACCAGCTCCGTCTCCCGACCAAGGCCGCGTCGCTCCTCCCGAGCCGCGGCCTTTCACTTTTCGGGTGACGCGCCGCCCAAGCGGCGGCATGAGGGCGGCGCGACGCCGGGGTGGCGAAATGGTAGACGCAGGGGACTTAAAATCCCTCGCCCCATGGGGCATGCGGGTTCGATTCCCGCTCCCGGCAGCCGCTCACTCGAGCTCGCGATACCACTTGGCCCGCGACAGGGCCTTCTCGAGCGACGCCTGCGCGAGATCGTTCGCCAGCCCGCCCTCGGCGGCGATCTTTCCGAGGCAGTCGCGCAGCACGAGCTGCGACCTGCGCGGCCCCCACTCGGCGAGGATGAGCGCCTCATCGAGGATTTTGCCAGCCGCGAGGACGAGGAAGCCGCTCGCGAGGATCGGCAGTGAGATCTCCTTGCGCTGCTCCTCAAGCCGGTCCCAGCGGCCCTGGCTGACCGTCTTGCCCGCCGCCTGCTCCTTCTCGAGCTCCTTGATGACGACGTCGAGCTTCTTCAGCTCCTCATTCGGGGCGTCCGACAGGGCCTTCGCCCCGTCGCGCAACTTGACCACGACGTCGCAGACGGAGGCGGCAGCCCCTTCGAGCTCGGCAGGCTCCCGCGGGAGCCCGAAGTCCTCGATGAGCTTGAGCATCGCGGCGTACTGGTCCTTGTGCACCTTCTCCTCGAGCGTCTGGTTCTTCATCTGAAGGAACAGGTTCAGACGCTCCTCGGCCGTATTGCGCAACGCCTCCCCGCCCTTCGCCCAGACGAGCTGAAACTTCTCGCGCGGCTCCTCGGGGTTCAGCGTCGGCTCGGGCTGATTCTCGCGGTCCTTGATGCGCTTCGCCTGCAGCTCCTCGGGGGTCAGCTCGGGGGCTGCGGGCGCGACCTCGGCAACCGCTGCGTCGGGGGCGGCCTTGGGCGCCTCCGTGCGGGAGCAGGCGACGAGCGGGAGGGCGGTGCTGAGCGCGAGGACGATGCGACGCATGGCAATTTCCTGGGCGATGGGGATGAGCGGCCGCGGCGGCCGCGACGGGGGGTGACGATTTGCCACACCCGGCATGAACGATTTGACCGTTTTTTTCGGTGTGTCAGACGGCAGGGTGCCGGTGATGGAGGCACGGCAGCGACGCCCGCACCGCGTCCTGCTTCGCGAAGTCGAGCCACGCGAGCGCGAACCCCGGCCCGTCGCCCGCCATGGCGAGGGGAATTCCCCACGGATCAATGATCACGCTCTTGCCGTAGCTGCGACGCTTGCCACCGTGAAAGCCGCTCTGATCGGGCGCCACGACGAAGGTCTGCGTCTCGATCGCGCGGGCCCGGAGCAGCACGAGCCAGTGGTCCTTGCCGGTGAACTCGGTGAAGGCCGACGGGACCGCAAGCATCCGCGCCCCAACGTCGACGAGGCGCTGGTAGAGCCGCGGGAATCGCAGATCGTAGCAGATCGACAGCCCGAGCGTCGCGCCCGCCACATCGGCGGTCACGACCGCATCTCCGGGCGTGATGGTGTCCGACTCGCGCTGCGACTCCCCCTGGGCCACGTCAATGTCGAAGAGGTGCAGCTTGCGATAGGTCGCCGTGACGGGCGCCTCGGACTGCGTCCCGTCGATCAGCACGGACGTGTTGTAATACCGCCCCGCGACTGGCGACGTCTCCGGATACGAGCCGAGCAGCAGGTGGACGCCGAGGTCGCCCGCGAGCCCACGCAGCCGCGAGACGAGGGGCCCGTCGACCGGCTCGACCGGGGCCTTGTCGTCAGGCGACGTGCGCAGCCACAGCGCGTTCTCGGGCAGCGCCACGAAGCGCGCACCAGCCCGCGCCGCGTCGGCTGTCAGGTCGGAGATGGCCTGCAGGTTCCGCGCGAGGTCGGGCGTCGAGGTCAGCTGGACGACCGCGACGGGCAGCGGGCGCGGCGGAGTCGGCAGGTCGGGCGTCATCGGGCGCTCCTTCGGCCGCGCGGAGATCGGAGGACACGAAGCCCGCGGCAGAGGCCTTGTTTCTGCCACGCGGGGCCGCTGCGGGCAAGCGGCCCTTGTCGCGACCTGTCACGGCCTGACGCGACCTGGCGCGACTGGCCGGTCTCGGCAGCGCGAGGTCCGTGGCGGGGTGGCGCAAGTTCGGTGACCGCGCGTTGACGCGTGCGCCGCGGCCGCGTTAGGAACCGGACGCGGCAGGCGACGCGAGCCCCCGTCGGCGCCCGAGACACGAACCCAGCCCGAGGAGAGAGACATCATGAAGGCCACGTCCATCGCTCATGTCCACGCGCGCGAAGTCCTCGACAGCCGCGGCTTCCCGACCGTCGAGGTCGAGGTCACGCTCGAGGGTGGCGCGGTCGGCCGGGCCATCGTCCCGTCTGGCGCCTCGACGGGCAGCCACGAGGCCATCGAGCTGCGCGACGGCGACCCCGCCCGCTACCTTGGCAAGGGCGTCCGGAACGCCGTCCAGAACGTCCGTGGCCCCATCCGCGAGGCGCTGCTTGGCGCCGACGCGACCGACCAGCGCGCGGTCGACACCGCACTCCTCGCCCTCGAC
>SXGQ01550082.1_pt1 | contig 32886 bp, 23 predicted proteins | sample 3178371 | NCBI WGS metagenome assembly SXGQ01 (sample SAMN11356859, study PRJNA531348) | freshwater metagenome | isolation source: freshwater sample F1-20 | place: China: Fuxian Lake, Yuxi | collected 2017-12-25
GGCTCAGTGCGGCGAGCTCCTTTTTGGACATCGACTTGAACTCCGGTTGTTTCTCGATGTTCTCGAGGTACTTGAGGCGCTCGATCGACTTGCGCACCGTGGTGCTGTTGGTGAGCATTCCGCCCAGCCAGCGGTGGTTGACGTAGTGTTGGCCGGTAGCCTCCGCAGCTTCGCGAATGGCGTCCTGAGCTTGGCGCTTGCAGCCGACGAATAGAACCTTTTTGCCTTTTCCAACGAGGTCGGCGAGGAAATCCGCAGCCTTGTCGAGTTGCTGGACAGTCTTCTCAAGGTTGATGATGTAAATCCCGCCCTTGTCCTTCATAAGGTAGGGCTTCATGCGGGGATTCCATTTTTTCGTTTGGTGGCCGTAGTGGACGCCGGCGTCCACCATTTCAGTGATGAGTTCGTTGATCATGGGATATGGGATTTCCCGCCTTGATTCAGGACGGGCGATGCTGAAGACCTGCCGCTTGGCGATTCCCTCCGGATCTTCGTTGGTTGCATTGCGGCGAAGGAGGGGCGGTGGAAATAGGGAGCAAAAAACCGATTGGCAAGGAAAAATCGGCAAAACCACGCTAGCGAACAGCTTCGAAATCGAGGGTCACCCAAAAAAATCCCCGATTCACACAACCCACCCGATCGCCTGCCTCACCCCCGCAATGTGGCTGGCCACCCGGTCCTCCAGCGCAAGAGAACTCGGCGTCTCAAACGTGTAAGACAGCGGGCAGCCCCGCTTCGCCACGTAAATCGCCTCCGGCCATCCCTCCGGCACATCCGCCTCGGCCGCATGATAAATCCAACCATCCTCCCGCGACTCATGGTCGTCGATCAACGGACCACGCTCCGCCTCAAACCACGGCCCCACCGCCTCAATGATGGACCGCGTCCGCTCAGGCCAATCCTCCCCGAGATTGATCTCGTACAAATAAAAACCCCGCGTTTCCCAATCCTCATGCAACGAAAGAAACAAATCCGGCACCGGAACCTTCTCCATCCAGCAAACATGCGCCGCAACCTCGGCTGTCGACCGCAACAAATAATCACGATTCAAGTCCACACCGCCGGAATTCTCCCGGGTCCTCGCCAACAACCCGGCGGGATTCAGCTTCGGCACAAGCAGCCAGTGAATCCCCTCAACAAAATCCCCACCCCTCATCAACTCCAACATCGCCAGCGGTCCCGCCGGCTCATCCCCGTGAATGCCCGAGGAAATATAGACCCGTGGCCCCTCCGCCTCCCGCTCCCAGGCAACGATCGGACCCGCAGCCGTCTCTAACAAAATCTCGCCCGCAAAGCCCCTCAACCGCGCCTCACGCGCGAATTCCGCGTCATAAACCTCGCCAACGTCCAGACTCATCCCCGCCATCCTTCACGGATTACCACCCGCCCGCAACCCGGGAAACCCTCATCCCTTCGCAAAAATCTCCGCGAAAAAAACCCTCATCGCCTCCCACGAACGCCGGTCCGCCGCCTCCTGATAGGCCGCCCCCTTCGACGCATCATCACCCGCCTCCTTGTGCGTGAAACTGTGCACCGCATCCCCATACGAAACCAACTGCCAATCCGCCTTCGCCGCCGTCATCTCCTTCCCAAACGCCGCCACCTGCTCCCCCGGCACATACGGATCCGCCGCACCATGCAGCACCAGCACCTTGGCCCTCACCCCACCCTCCTTCGCCGCCATTCCCTCCGCCGCATCCAGCCCGCCGTGGAAGGAAACCACCCCCGCAACCTCAGCCCCCGCCCGCGCCATCTCCAAAACACCAGTCCCGCCAAAACAATACCCGATCGCCGCAACCCGCTCCCCATCCGTCCGCTCGTCCCCCTTCAAAACCTCCAGCCCGGCCATCAGTCGCGCCCGGAAAAGCTCACGGTCACCCTTGTATTTCCCCGCCTCCTTCCCCGATTCAGGCGGCTGCGGACGAATCCCCGCCCCGTAAACATCCGCCGCAAACACATTATAACCCAACTCCGCCAGCATCCGCGAACGCCGCTTCTCATACTCCGAAAGCCCCGTCCACTGGTGAATCACCAACACCGCCGGCCGCTTCCCCGCCCCCGCATCATCATACACATGAAACCCCTCCAACTTCACCCCGCCCTCCTCATACGAAACCACCCGCTCCACCAAAGCCCCCGCCGCACCACCAACCATCGCCGCCATCATCATCAAGGAAACCGCCGTTGTTTTCATCTCGCCAATCAAGACCCATCCCCACCATCCGTCAAACCCCACCTCCACCCATTACATTTCCCGCACTTGCGGCACCCGGGCAAATGGTTACCGTCATCCTCTACCGCGTCTTATGCATCGCCTCACCCGTCACCGCTGCTACGGCGCAGCACTGGTCGCCCTCCTCATCACCACCCTCATCCTTTCGATCAGAAAAGGTGAACCGCAGGAGTCCTCCGCCACCCGCCAAACCCCACCTCCAGGCCAACCCGCCACAACCCTCTCCACAGCGGAAAAAATCCAACCCACACCCACCTCCCGCAAATCCCGCGCCGCCACCCAGCCCCCACGCCAAATCCGCATGACCCACGGCGTCGAGCTCCAGCTCGCACTCGACGAAGCCATCACCCGCCAACCCGACGGCCGCGAAACATCCATCCCACTCGATCCCCCGGCCACCCTCGCCACCCTCGGAGATAGACTCGCCACCACCCGCTCCTCACCCGTCGCCTACCCCGTCGGCAAAGAAAAATCCCCCGCCAACCGCCGCGTCATCACCCGCGACCTCAGCGTCAACCTCGGCGAAGCCAACCTCACCCAACTCCTCAAAAACCACCGCCTCACCCTCAAGGAACGCCCATCCTACGCCCCAGGCTGGGTCATCCTCTCCGCCCCAGATCCCCTCGCCGCACTCGCCGTCATCGATGCCGTCCGCTCCTCCAACGGCGTCCTCGAAGCCGACATCCTCGTCGGCCGCCCACGCTTCAAACGCGCACTCCCCAACGACACCCTCATCTCCCAACAATGGCACCTCTCCAACACCAACTCCACCCGCACCCACGCCAACGTCGAATCCACCTGGAACTTCCCTAACACCGGATCACGCGGCACCGGCATCCGCATCGGCATCGTCGATGACGGCATCGACCTCACCCACCCGGACCTCTCCCCGAACCTCGACACCACCAACGACCGCGACTTCCTCCAAAACGACAACGACCCCTCCCCCATCGTCGCCAACGAAGACTTCCACGGCACCGCTTGCGCCGGAGTCGCCGCCGCCCGAGGAAACAACAACCTCGGCGTCAGCGGCGTCGCACCCAACGCCACACTCGTCGGCCTCAGACTCATCTCCGACGCCACCGTCACCGTCACCGACTCCCAGGAATCCTCCGCCATGGCTTGGAGAAACGACATCATCCAGATCAAATCCAACAGCTGGGGCCCAACCGACGATGGCACCACCCTCATCACCGAACGCCCCGGCTCCCTCATCCTCGCCGCCTTCGCCAACGCCACCTCCACCGGACGCGATGGCAAAGGCACCATCATCGTCTGGGCCGGCGGAAACGGTGGCAGCACCTCCAACCGCGACAACTCCAACTACGACGGATACGCCAACTCCATCCACACCATCGCCGTCGCCGCATCCAACTCCGTCGGCACCCGCTCCAGCTACAGCGAACCCGGCGCAAACCTCATCGTCTGCGCCCCATCCGATGGCACCAGCGCACAACTCGCCATCACCACCACAGACCTCGTCGGCAGCGTCGGCTACAACACCGCCAGCGGCACCGCCGGCAACTACGCCACCGACTTCGGCGGCACCTCCTCCGCAACCCCCGTCGTCTCAGGCACCGCCGCCCTCATGCTCGAGAAAAACCCCAACCTCGGCTGGCGCGACGTACAGGAAATCCTCATCCGCTCCGCCTTCAAAATCTCACCCTCAGACCCCGGCTGGTCTAACAACTCCGCCGGATTCCACTTCAACCACCAGTTCGGCGCAGGCCTCGTCGATGCCACCGCCGCCGTCAACCTCGCCAATGGATGGGTCAACCTCGCCCCGCAAACCAACATCACCGCCAACACCTCCGGCCTCCCCGTCGCCATCCCAGACAACAACCCCACCGGCATCACCCGCACCTTCACCATCACCGACTCCATCCGCGTCGAACACGCCACCCTCCGCCTAACAGCCTCCCACACCAACCACCGCAACCTCGACATCACCCTCACCTCCCCCTCCGGAATGGTCAGCCAACTCGCCGTCTTCGACACCACCAAAGCCGGCGAATCCCTCACCAACTGGACCTTCTCCTCCGTCCGCCATTGGGGCGAAGGCTCCATCGGCACCTGGACCATGACCATCGCCGACCGCGACAGCGGCACCACCGGCAGCCTCACCGCCGCCGAACTCCAACTCTTCGGCACACCCTCCACCCCCATCAACCAACCCCCGCAAATCACCGCCGCCTCTCTATCAGAAACCACCAACGCCTACGCAGACACCCCTCTCATCGTCTCCTCCATCACCGCCACCGATCCCGAAACCAATCCTATCACCTACCTCTATCAGTGGCAGTCCAGCACCGATGCCATCACCTTCACCAACCAGTCGGAAACCTCCGCCACCCTCTCCCCGAACCCATCTAACACAGGAAAACTCTGGCGCTGCATCATCACCGCCAACGATGGCAACTCAAACAGCCAACCCTTCACCACCGCCGCCGTCAACCTCCTCACCCGCCCGCCCGCCACCGCCTCCCCCGGCGATCCCTTCACCTACACCAGCGGCCTCGTCCTCGCCGGCAACTCCGCCAACATCTCACGCCAAGCCATCATCAACGAATTCAGCCAAGGCCCCAGCGGCGGCTTATCCGAGTGGATTGAAATCCTCACCCTCCAATCCGGCAGCTTCCGCTACTGGGACCTCAGCTCCGACGGACGCATCCTCGTCTTCCAAGACACCTCCGTCTGGGACAACATCCCAGCCGGAACCCTCATCGTCATCTACAACGGCGCAAGTAAAGACAGCCGAATCCCCGCCGACGACACCAACCCATCAGACGGCGTCATGATCCTCAGCAGCACCAACCCCACCTATTTCGATCTGAGCTTCGACGACTGGCTCGATCTCGGAAACTCCGGCGACTACATCCAACTGAACGACGACGAGTCCACTCGCATCCACGGCCTCTCCTACGGCTCCGTCAACACCGAATCCCCCTACATCGGCTCGGTAGGCAGCGCACACTCCGCCCACTTCAACAGCGACGAAGACGCCGATGCCGACCTCGTCAGCGCCTGGACCGTCATCACCCAAGCCAGCAGCACCCCGGGCACCGGAAACAACACCACCAACTCCGCCTTCGTCACCGCACTTCGCAACAACACACTCAACACCCCCGCACTCTTCCGCCTCGGCACCGGCATCACCCTGCCTGCCGGCCTCTCCCTCAACACCACCACCGGCATCCTCTCCGGCACCCTATCTAACAGCATCCCCCCCGGCTCATACCCCATTACCATCGAACGCTACAACACCACCCCCGCCACCGTCTCCCAATCCTTCACCCTCACCATCGCCGACGATCCAACCTTCGCCTCATGGATCGCCACCTTCGAACCCATCGAAAACGCCTCCTCCACCGGCGATCCCGACCGCGACGGCCTCCCCAACCTCGTCGAATACGCCCTCGCCCTCGATCCCGAAACCCCGGAAAACCCCTCGCCCGTCATCTATCAGCCCGGCGTCTCCTCCATCACCCTCACCTACAGCGTCTCAAAACTCCACAACGACGTCACCCTCACCCCCGAATGGTCCACCACCCTCAACGGCTCCCAACCCTGGTCCACCAACGGCATCACCGTCACCATCCTCGAGGACAACACCACCAACCAGCTCCGCCGCGCCATCCTCCCCATCGATCCTCTCGATCCCCAACGCTACCTCCGCCTCCGCGCCAGCCTGACAAACTAACAGATCAGCACCGCACCCAAACCCATCAAACCTCCACAGAACGCGCCATCAAATCCACCGTCTGCTGCAACCAACCCTCGCGCTTGAGCTTCGAAAGCCCCGAGGTCCTCCTCAGCATCCCACCCATCAACGCCGCGGTGAAAACCTCTGCAAACGCCGCCACCTTCAAATCCTTTCTAACAAGTCCCGCCTCCATCCGCTCCTTCAGATAACATTCGATGCTCCGGTGAAACGGACCTAACACATCCCCGATCAGCTCCTTCGCCAAATTCGGCTGCCTCCGCCCCTCGCCGATCAACACCCGCGCCATCCCCTCGCAGCGCTCCATCGAAGCATTGTAAACCGTCGCGAAACGCAGCAAATCCGCGCGCAACTCCCCCGTCATCCCCTCCCGGCACTCACAAAGACTCCGGAACTCGGCGGACGTCTCATGCACCACCGCCGCCAACAACTTCTGCTTCGTCTCGAAATGCCGGAACAATGTCACTTCGTTGCAACCCGCACGCTCCGCAATCCCACGCGTCGTCGCCGCATCAATCCCCTTCTCCCCGAATTCCTCCCGCGCCGCATCAATCAACCGGCGGCGCATCGACGGCGGAACTGGCGGATCTTGTTTCAAACGAACGGCGGGCACATCCCTATTTTTGCAAGTAACCACTTGCATGCAAGCGGAATCGTGTTTTCATGGCGCATCCCATGTCCGCGCGCCTCCCACTCCTGAATCTGGCTCCGCTTCCGGCCGTGCTTCCCCTGCTCCTCCTCACCGCCTGCCAACCCGTCGGCCCGGACCACAAGACACCCGCCATGGACCTCCCCGCCTCGTTCTCCGATGGCGGCGTCCGCTGGAAACGCCAATCCGCGGAATCCCAACCCAAACCCCAATCCTGGTGGCGCCTCTTCGGAGACTCCACCCTCAACTCCCTCGTCGATCGCGGCCTCTCTAACAACCAGGAACTCGCCGGCGCCTCCGCACGCCTCCAACAGGCCCGCGACCTCAGCCGCGCCGCACGCACCCGCTTCTTCCCCGCCATCGCACTCAACGCAAACGGCGAACGCACCCAGTCCCGCTTCCGCGGCCCCGGCGGCGGCTCGCTCCTCCAGAACAACTACTCGGTCCCCATCGACTTCTCCTACGAAATCGACTTCTGGGGCAAAGTCCGCCGCCAGGTCGAATCCGCCACCGCCGCCGAAGCCGCCTCCAGGGAATCCCTCAACGGCATGCGCCTCTCCATCGCCGGGGAAATCGCCCAAACCTACTGGGCTCTCCGCGCCGTCGATGCCGATCGGAAACTGTTGGACGAAACCCTCGCCCTCCGCCGCAAGGCTCTCGACCTCCTCACCCGCCAGCGCGATGCCGGCGCCATCAGCGATCTCGATCTCTCACGCGCCCAAACCGAAGTATCAACCGCCGAGTCCGACCGCATCGGCCTCGACCGCGATCGCGTCGAACTCGTCAACGCACTCGCCGTTCTAACAGGATCCGCCGCCACCGGCTCCTCCGTTCCCGAATCCTCGAAATTGCCCGGCCCACCCTCGATCCCCGGCTCAATCCCATCCGAACTGCTCCGCCAACGCCCGGACATCCGCGCCGCGGAACACCGCGTCGCCGCCGCCAACGCCGACATCGGCGTCGCAACCGCGATGTTCTACCCATCCATCACGCTCAACGCATCAGGCGGATTCGATGCCCCGGTCTTCAACCAATTGTTCGATGCCGATGCCCTCGTCTGGTCCCTCGGCGCGGGAATTTCCCAACCCATCAGCGGCCACGGCCTGCTCCGCGCCCAACGCGATGCCGCGGTCTCCGCCCATCAGGCAGCCAGCGCCGACTACCGCCAGACCGTCCTCGTCGCCCTCCGCGAGGTGGAAAACGCCCTCCAAGGAACCACCATCCTCGCCCGCCGGGAAAAGGCCCAACAGGACGCCGTAAACGCCGCCCGCAAAACCTTCGACCTCTCCTCCAAACGCTTCAACGCCGGACTCGTCAGCTTCCTCGATGTCGTCGATTCGGAACGCACCCGCCTCGATGCCGAACGCGGCCTCAACGCGATCCGCGCCGAACGCCTCGCCATCTCCGTCTCTCTCATCAAATCACTCGGCGGCGAGTGGCGCTGATCCGTATCTCTCATTTTCTAACACACTATCAGCCATGCGCGCGCATCTCCTTCTAACATTCCTCGTCGTCGGCCTTGCCTCATGCGGCGGCAAATCGGGCAAATCCGGCGCATCCAAGGAAGCCGCCCAACCCGCCATGCAACCCCAGGCCGTGGAAGTCATGACCGTCGAGAAAATGACCCTCCGCGACACCATCAACCTCACCGGCACCATCGCCGCCAACGAAAGCGCCGAACTCCGCGCGGAAATCGCCGGCACCCTCACCGAGATCCTCTTCGAGGAAGGAGCCCCGGTGAAAAAAGGCCAACCCATCGCCCGCATCGACACCCGCGAACTCGAAGCACAACTCGCCGAAACCAAGGCCAACTTCGCCCTCGCCGAGAAAACCCTCCAACGCAATCAGGAGCTGTTAGAAAGCGGAGCCACCTCCCAGCTCGAGACCGACGGAGCCGAAGCCGAACACCAACGCCTCCAGGCCGCCATCAGCCTGCTGGAGGTGCGCCTCGCCAAATCCGTGATCATCGCCCCCTTCGATGGCATCGCAGGAGCACGCGACCTCTCCGTCGGCGACTACGTGACCCCCCAATCCGTCATCACCTCCATCCAGGACCTCTCTCGCCTCAAGGTGGAAATCGATGTCCCCGAACGCCAACTCCCCAAGCTCCGCAAAGGCACCACCTTCACTCTCAGCACCGCAGCCTCGGGTGCCGATGCCGAAATCGCCGGCGAAGTCTATTTCGTCCCGCCCGTCATCAACTCCGCAACCCGCTCCGTCCGAGTCAAAGGCTACGTCACCAACCCGCCCGAGTTCGTCAAACCCGGCATGTTCGCCAACGTCACCCTCGTCCTCGCCGTCGTCCAGGACACCCTCGTCGTCCCGGAAACCGCCGTGCTCGGAACCGCCCGTGGTACGGTGATCATCGTACCAGAGGAAAAGGACGGCGGCCTCTTCGCCGCGTTCGTCCCCGTCAAAACCGGCCTCAGAGTGCCCGGATACGTCCAGATCACCCCAGTCGGCCCTCCCGTCAAAGCCGGCGACCGCTTCGTCTCCTCCGGCGTCGGCGGACTCATCCTCTTCCCGGGCGTCCCGCTCAAACCGGTCGATCCCCAGGTCAAACCGGGCATCCCAGCCGATACCGACCGCAAGCTCGACTGAGCCTAACCAACATTTCCCATGATCCTTTCCGACACCGCCATCAAGCGACCGGTGCTGACGATCGTCGGCGCCCTCATCATCATCGTGCTCGGCGCGCTGTCCTACCGCAGCATGCCCGTCCGCGAATACCCGGACACCGACGTGCCCACGGTCTCCGTCACAACCATCTACCGCGGCGCTTCCGCAGCCGTCGTGGAAAGCCGCATCACCGAACCCCTCGAAGAACAACTCTCCGCCATCGACGGCATCCGTGTCCTGAAATCCTCCTCCGCCGAACAGGTCTCACGCATCACCATCGAGTTCAACCTCGACCGCGATGCCGATGAAGCCGCCAACGACGTCCGCGACCGCGTCGGCCGCGCTCGCGACCGCCTGCCCGACGAGGTCGATGAACCGGTCATCGCCAAGGAGCAGGCCGATGCCCAACCCGTCCTCTGGCTCACCTTCACCTCGGATCGCTTCACCCGCACCGAACTCACCGACGTCGTCGACCGCATCGCCAAACAACGCATCCAAACCGTCGATGGCGTCGGCACCATCTTCATCGGCGGCGAAAGGCGATACGCCATGCGCCTCTGGCTCGACCCCGACCTGTTGGCCGCACACGAGCTCACCGCCGCCGATGTGGAAAACTCCCTGCGCGAGCAAAACGTCGATGTTCCCGGCGGCCGCATCGAATCCTACAACCGGGAATTCACCGTCCGCACCAACGGCGACCTCGCCGACCAACAGGCGTTCGAAAACCTCGTCGTCGCCACCCGCGACAACCGCCAGATCCTCCTCAAGGACATCGGCCGCGCCGAACTCGGCTCGGAGGACTACCGCACCCGCACCTTCTTCAACGGCAAACAAACCGTCGCCCTCGGCGTCGTCCGCCAATCGAAATCCAATTTGTTAGAAGTCGCCAACGGCGTGAAATCGCTCGTCCCAGTCATCGAGGCCGAACTCCCGGACGGCATCAACGTCAGGGTCGGATACGACAGCTCCGTCTTCGTCCAACGCTCGGTCGATGAAGTCTTCATGACGATTTTCGAAGCATTCCTCATCGTCATCGTCGTGATCTTCCTCTTCCTCCGCGACTGGCGCGCGGTCTTCATCCCCGTCACCGCCATCCCGATTTCCATCATCGGCACCTTCGCCGTCATTTCCGCCCTCGGCTTCTCCATCAACATCCTCACCCTGCTCGCCTTCGTCCTCGCCATCGGCCTCGTCGTCGACGATGCGATCGTGATGCTGGAAAACATCTACCGCAGAATCGAGGAGGGCGAATCCCGCGTCAAAGCCTCGGTGTTGGGAGCCCGCCAAGTGGCCTTCGCCGTCATCGCCACCACTCTAACACTCGCGGCGGTGTTCCTTCCCGTCGCCTTCCAATCCGGCCCCACCGGCCGCCTGTTCTACGAATTCGGCATCTCCCTCGCCGTCTCGGTTCTGGTCTCGTCGCTGGTCGCCCTAACCATCACGCCCATGCTCTGCTCCCTGATGTTGAAAGGAGCCGATCCCGCCACCGGTCACCCGCCGCACGGCTGGCTCTATCGAGTCACGGAGCCGCTCTTCAACCTCATCACCCGCGCCTTCGGCAGCGTGTTGAGAATCTCCCTCCGCGGCTGGCCTCTCGTCGCGGCGCTCGCCATCGGATTCATCTTCCTCGCACCACCCGCCTACAAGGGCCTGCAACGGGAACTCACACCGATGGAAGACCGCGGCACCTTCATCTCGATCTTCAGCGGCCCGCTAGGCTCGCATCCCGATTACACGTTCCAATACGTCGAAACCATGACCGGCGCCGTGAAACGCGTCCCGGAACTGGAGCGCTACTTCTCCGCCACCGCACTGTCACGCGGCGGACCCGGCTCAGGAAATCAGGGACTCATCTTCGCCAGCCTCAAACCTTGGGAACAACGCGAACGCAAAACTCAGGACGTCGTCGCCGAACTCAACGCCGCATACGCCTCGGAAGTCACCGGCGGACTCGCTTTCGCCATCGTCCCCAATCCGTTAGGCGGTGGCAATCTATCAGAGGGCTTCCAGCTCGTTCTCCAGGGAAGCAATTTCGACAAACTCCAGGAATACGGCGAAACGATCCTCGGCAAAATGCGCACCAGCGGCGTCTTCGAAGGAGCCCGTGCCGAACCCAAAACCGACAAACCCCAGCTCGACGTCGCCATCGACCGCGACCGCGCCGCGGACCTCGGCGTCCCCGTCGCCCGCATCGCCAGCACGCTCGAATCGTTGTTCGGCGGACGCCAGGTCACCGAATACAAACGCGAAAGCCGACAATACGACGTGATCCTCCAGTTGGAGGACACCGCACGCCTGACACCATCCGATCTCGGCCGCATCCACGTCCGCTCGGACAACGGAAACCTCGTCCAACTCTCCAACGTCGTGACATGGAAGGAAACCATCACACCCGAGGAATTCCCCCACTTCAACCGCCTGCGCTCGATCACCGTAAAAGCACGCCTCGCTCCCGGAAAAACCATCGGCGACGGCGTCGATTTCATCGAAAACATCGCCCCGGAAATCCTACCCGAAGGTTACAACCACACCTGGGACGGTGAAACACGCGAATACGTCGAAAGCTCCGCCGACACCTTCAAACTGTTCGCCCTCGGCCTGCTCTTCACCTTCCTCATCCTCGCCGCACAGTTCGAAAGCTGGGTCCACCCGGTCACGATCTACACCGGCGTCGCCCTCGCTCTAACAGGCGGAGTGATCACTCTCTACGTCTCGCGCTATTGGGGAGTGCCACTCACCAACAACCTCTTCGCCCAGTTCGGACTCATCCTCCTCATCGGCCTCATCGCCAAAAACGGCATTCTCATCGTCGAGTTCGCCAACCAGCTCCAGCTCGAAGGGAAAAAGGCCTTCGATGCCGTGCTCGAAGCAACCACCCTGCGCTTCCGCCCCATCCTCATGACCTCCATCTCCACCATCGGCGGCACCCTTCCCCTCGCACTCGCCACCGGTGCCGGCGCGGAATCCCGCAATCCCCTCGGCGTGGTGATCGTCGGCGGCATGACCATCGCCACCATCCTCACCTTGTTCGTCGTACCCGTTTTCTATCTGATCTTCGACTGGCTGGTCGTCAAATTCACCGGCCACTCCAGCGCCCGCGGCCTCCGCCGTGCCGCCGATGTCGAAGCGGAAATCGAAGGAACCACCGTCTGACTCGCCCATCGGCCCTTGCATCAACCTGCAAACTCCCCTAGCAGAGGGCATGGATCCAGCGATCGGCATCATCGGCGGCAGCGGGCTTTACGAGCTCGATGGCTTTGAAAAATCGGAGGAACGCGTGGTCTCCACACCGTTCGGAGATCCATCGGACGCGCTCGTCGGCGGTTCCCTCGCCGGCCGGCAGGTCTGGTTTCTCCCACGCCACGGCCGCGGCCACCGCCTGCTCCCAACGGAAATCAACCACCGCGCAAACCTCTGGGCACTCCGCAGCCTCAACGTCCGCTGGCTGATCTGCGTGACCGCCGTCGGCAGCCTGCGCGAGGAATACCACCCGCGCGACATCGTCCTCCCGGACCAATACTTCGACCGCACCAGCAGGCGCGAACACCACACATTCTTCGGCGGCGGAATCGTCGGCCACGTCTCCTTCGGCGATCCCGTCAGCACCGGCATGCGCACCATCCTCCGCGAATCCGCCGAAGCCTGCTCACTCAAGGTCCACGATGGCGGCACCTACGTGAACATGGACGGCCCCGCCTTCTCCACCCGCGCCGAAAGCGAGGCAAACCGCCAACTCAGCTTCGACGTCATCGGCATGACCAACCTCCCCGAAGCCAAACTCGCCCGCGAAGCGGAAATCGCCTTGGCAACCCTCGCCATGATCACCGACTACGATTGCTGGAAAATCGAGGAGGAGGCCGTCACCGCGGATGCCGTGATGTCCCACCTCACCGCCAATGTCGCCGCCGCGAAACGCATTCTAACAAACGCGATTCCCCGCGTTCCTTCGATTCCCGACTGGCCGGAACACCGCTCGCTCGACGGAGCAATCATGACCCCGCGCCATCTGTGGCCCGAGAAAAAACGCCGGACCCTCTGGCCGCTCCTCGCCCGTTTCGATGGCCAGTGATCAACGCTTCGCGGTCCAACCATCCACGGCGACTTCGCCATCAACACCGCACTTGAACTTTAGCGGCGCTTCCAGCCCCGCCTTCGCGGCGGTCTTCGGATTGTTCAGCAAATCAGAACCCGCAACATTCACCAGTTGGTTGTTGGAAAGCCGCGCCTTGGCGGACTCCTCATTCCGGAACAACGGCCGGGCCTTGCCCTCGCACTCGATCCGGTTGTTCTCGAAAACAAAGGTCGAGAACTCACACCCCTGATGGAATCCGAACAACCCCTCCTCACGCGGCGTCGCCGTGGTGCGCGCAATGATGTGGTTGTTACGGACTGTTAGATTACCGAAAATCTCGTTCATCCACATCACGCCACGCCCGGGGTTATTGACCAAATTGTTGTGAAAAGCCGCCGGCCCGGGAGCAGTTACATCACCAAAGGCGGAGATCAGATTTCCATGATCCTTCGCCGGGTCGAAATCAAACAGGTTGTGCGAGATCTCCACCCCGTTCCGCACGAACTCGATCGAATACGAATCGCGGAACCAGTTGTGATGGATGTGAAACGTCCGCCCGCTCGCAGGCACCGGCCCACCGGCATGCTTCGGAATCGAAACCGTGCCATGGAGAACGTTGTTGGAGATCTCGACGTCCTCGTCGTTCTCAAACGGAAACTCGATGGAGAAGTTCGTCTCAATCGTGTTGTGGTGGATCCTCAAACGCTTTCCCTGCCGACCCTTGATGCCGTAATAATGCTCGTTTGGCGCGGTCTTTGTGCGCAGGAAGCGGTTGTTGGAAATCTCACTGTCCGCGATCCAGATCGCAAAAATCCCACCACCCGTGATCCCGCCACCGACCCCCGGTTTTCCATTCTCCCAACGTTGCCCCGCATCGACAAACACGCAGTGATCGATCTTCGACTCCGCAAGCTGATAGGAACGGAATCCGGAATACTGGAAGTTCTCAAATCTCAGCCCGTGCAAATGCACCCGTCGGTTCGCCCAACCGTAAATCCCACCATGCAACTGCGGCCCGGTGAGCGTCAGGTCCGAAACCGAAACATCCGTGGCATCGTCCGCGAGATGGATCAGATATCCGCTCTTGTCGAATTTGCGGAAATCAGTCTCCGGATCCGGCAACGTCGCCGGATTACCACGCCATTCCGCAGCGTGGGTGATGATCGTCTTCCCCTCTCCCCCACCCTGGATCGAGACACCGGATCTCAACTCAAGCGGACGCTCTAACCGATAAGTCCCCGCATCCAGCTTGATGACATCCCCTTGCCCGGCACTCCGCACCGCCACCAACAACTCTTCCGTCGTCCGCACCGGACCGGCATCCATCAACTGGACGCATGCCAAACCAACAAGAAAATGGATCCGCTTCATGAACCCATGAAACGCCGGAAAATTACCCGTAACTTTCACACATTTTGTTGGCGCGCACCGCAAGTTTCCCGATCTTCCACCCGAATGGTCTCCATGCTTTTCCACCGCCGCACGATCACCACCGCTTTGGCGATCATGCTGCTCGACCCCCAGTCTCTGTTAGGACAGCAAACCCCGGCCGCCCATCCCCCATACCGGCAGTGGGGCTCGGATACCTTGGCCGCCATCCGCATGGAACTTTGGCTTCCCGATCAAAAGCTCTACGCGGAGCAGACCGATCCCAAGAGCAACCGACCCGGCAACCCGGCATTCATGTGGGGCGTCGGCGTCCAACTCAGCGCTCTCTCCGCAGCCGCAGCCGTCGAACCGGAGACCTACCTCGCACCCACCAGACAATACGCCGACGCAATCCAGACTTACTGGCTGAAACACAACGGACTCGAAGGCTTCGATGTCCAACCCGGCCCCAAAGCCTCAGACCGCTACTACGACGACAACGCATGGCTCGTGCTCGCGCTCGCGGAGGTCTTCGAACTCACCCGGGACCGCAAATTCCTCGACCGCTCGATCGCAACCTTCCGCTTCGTCATGAGCGGCGAGGATCAAGCCATGGGCGGCGGCCTCTATTGGCGCGAAACCCCGCGCGAGACCAAAAACACCTGCACCAACGCTCCCGCCATCGTCTCCGCCCTCCGTCTCTATCAACTCACCGGCGATGACGGCTTCCTCGAAATCGCCAAACGCCTCAACGTGTGGACCAGGGGCAACCTCCAGGACGCGGATGGGCTGTTCTGGGACAACATCCACCCGAAAGGTCGCATTGACCGACGCAAGTTCTCCTACAACTCGGCGCTGATGATCCGCGCAAACTGCCTGTTTTTCGAAATCACCGGCCGCAAGGAACATCTAGATGAGGCTCGCCGCATCGCCAAGGCCGCCGAAAACCGTTGGATCCGCGAGTCCGGCGCGGTGGCGGATAGCGGACGCTTCGCACATTTGTTGTTAGAATCCTTCCTCGAACTCCACCACGTCGACAAGGATCCCCACTGGCATGCCGTGGTCCGCAAATGCCTCGCCCACCTCCATGAACACATGAGGGACGAGAACGGCCGCCACTCCCATCACTGGGAACGCCGCCGCCCCGGACCTGTTAGGCAGGCGATCCTCCTCGACCAGGCAAGCCCCGCCCGCATCTACTGGCTCGCCGCCAAGGACCTCAAGCGCTGAGCCAAGCGGAACACGATAGGCAACTGCTCCTTGTGATGATCAATGGCACTTCCCCGCTCGAAAACCCTCCGAAACCAATTCGCAAACGGCTCTTCCGATTCTTGATTGTTCCCGCCAAGCTGTCATCAACCGGGAGTGAATCCGACACCTTCGCCGAATCCAATCCCGGCCGATCCGCAAACAGCACGCCTCGACCTCAAATCCCGCACCCTGGCAGCCGCACCACCGGCGCACCATTCGGCGATCGCCTTCCTGATCGACCACATGCCGGCCGCAGACCTCCACACGCTTTCCCCGGACTTTCTTCGCAGGAACGCATCCCTCGCCTACGAAGCCAGATCCACTTTCTCATGGGCCACACAAATTCCGGAACCGATCTTCTTCAACGAGGTGCTCCCCTATGCCGTCCTCGATGAACCACGTGAAAACTGGAGGCCCATTCTGTTGGAAAAATTCCGCCCCATCGCATCATCCGCCAAGACCGCACGGGACGCCATGTCCCTCATCAATACAGTCATCCGCTCGGAAACCGGAGTGATCTATCACACCGCACGCCGCGCACCCAATCAGGGACCTTTGGAATCCATCGAAAGCGGCATGGCCTCCTGCACCGGTCTCTCGATCCTGCTCATCGATGCCCTCCGCGCCGTGGGTCTGCCCGCACGGATCGTCGGAACCCATTGGACCACGATGCCCGGCAACCACAGCTGGGTCGAAGTCTGGCTGCCGGAAACACAAACATGGGCACTAACAGAATACACACCCCACCGCGATGGCCTCGACCACGCGTGGTTCATCCCGGATGCCGCACGAGCCATTCCGGGCGATCCACTGCACGGAGTTTTCGCCTCCACCTGGCAACGCGTCGATAAAACCCACTTCACCCTCGCATGGAACCTCGAAGACCGCAGCCTTCCTGCCCTCGATGTGACCGATCGATACATCGCCCTCGGCCGCAACTCGCTGCCCGGGCCCGGTGAATGCGCACTCCGCATCGAAGCAATCATCGCAGGCCTCGAAGGCAGCGAATCACGCCGCCCCACCGAAATCGAAGTGCGCTGCGACGGCGAGGTTGTCGCACGCGGAATCTCTCCCTCCACCGGGGACGACATGAACCAGTTCCTCTATCTCATCGTGAAAAACGGACGGATCTACCAAGTGGTTTCGCTTTCGCAAGGTGCCGTCCTCGCCTCCGCGGAAATCGCCACCGACGGCATCTCCCAACTCTGGAAACTTTCACTCACAGTCCCACCCCCACCCAACCAACCATGAAATCCCGTAGCCAACTGCTCCTTTCGATCACCTCCTCACTCATCATCGCCGCGTCACTGGTAAACTCCGCCGCAGCGGCAGGCTATGCCATCGTCGTCTCCGCAGGCACCCGCGCCGATCCCGGATGGAGCAAAGTGGTGGACGCCCTCAAGGAAAAGCACAACGGTGAAATTCATATCTATCAGAATTCCGTCACCGAGGCGCTGCCCGCCCTGCGTGAACAGTTTCCCGCCCACACCTGCTTCGTCGCCACCCCCTCGGAAGCCGGAAAGGACTTCGTCGCCGCCGTCCACCAACTCGCCCGGAAACTCGACGGCGACCCATACACCGACGGCCTCTGGGGCATTCTAACAGGATACGATGCCGCCAACGCCCTCCGCATCGCCTCCCACCGCGAACCCTTGACCGTCCGCAAGGTCGCATCAGGCACCGACGTCGCCCTCGAAAAAATCGAGGAAGGAATCTGGTACTGCGAACTCAAGCAGAACCACATGGTCCGAAAGGTGAAAAACGGCAACCCGACTCCGGATAAGGCACCGGACGACACCACCAAGCCCCTCGTCGACACGCTCAACGAATACCACGCCGACTGCTTCGTCACCTCCGGCCACGCCACCGAACGCGATTGGCAAATCGGTTTCCGGTACGAAAACGGATACTTCCGCTGCAAGGACGGCATCCTCTTCGGGCTCGATACCAAAGGCACCCAACACCCGGTGAACTCACCGAACCCCAAGGTCTATCTCCCAATCGGCAACTGCCTCATGGGCCACATCGACGGACCCGACGCCATGGCACTCGCCTTCATGAACAGCGCCGGAATCTATCAGATGATGGGCTACACAGTCCCCACCTGGTACGGATACGGCGGTTGGGGCTGCCTCGACTATTTCATCGAGCAACCCGGCCGCTACACCTTCGCACAAGCCGTCTTCGCAAACCATGCCGCCCTGATCCACCGCATCCAACCGGACTTCACCCTCGATGGAAAAAAGCTCGGCCCGCAGGACACCCAGGGCTTGCTCCACGATCGCGATGTCGTCGCCTTCTACGGCGACCCCGCATGGATCGCCCGCATGGCCCCCGCAAAAACCTCGTGGAGCCAGCAACTCACCGAAAACAACGGCGTCTTCACCTTCGAGATCCTCCCCAACCTTGGCGAAAAATCCTTCGACCCCGTCAACACCAACGGCTCCCAACGCGGCGGCAGACCCATCATCGAGTTCCTCCCATCCCGCCTCAAAAACGTCAAAATCATCGAAGGAAACGACCTCCAACCCGTCATCACCGACGATTTCATCCTCGTCCCCAACCCGCAAACCTGCGACCCGTCACGGAAATACAAGATCGTCTTCAGCGCGGACCCCATCCCCTGATCCCATCTCCCGACCCTCACCTTTTGCGTCAAAACTCCTCCGGTTCCGCCCTCCCGCGAAACGATGCTTGAACCGGCGTGTCTTCAGGAATCGAATCCCCTCGATCGTTCCGGGCCACATCGCCCGCATTCAACCCATCCCCATCCTCAACCCACCACCACCATGTCCTACTTCCCAGACATCCCGAAAATCCAATACGAAGGCCCAGGCTCGAAAAACCCCTTCGCCTTCAAACAATACGACCCCAACGCCATCATCGAAGGCAAATCCATGCGCGAGCACTTCCGCTTCGCCGCAGCCTACTGGCACGTCATGCGCAACGGCCTCTCCGATCCCTTCGGCGGTCCCACCGCACTCATGCCCTGGGACGACCAATCCAACTCCGTCGACAACGCCCTCAAACGCGCCGATGTCTTCTTCGAATTCCTCGATAAAACCGGCATCGACTACTACTGCTTCCACGACCGCGACATCGCCCCCGAACTCGAAACCCTCGCCGCATCCAATGCCGCCCTCGACAAGGTCACCGATCACCTGTTAGACCTCCAGAAGGCAACCGGCAAGAAACTCCTCTGGGGCACCGCCTGCCTCTTCTCCCACCCACGCTACGCCCAAGGCGCAGGCACCTCCCCCAGCGCCGACGTCTTCGCCTACGCCGCCGCCCAGGTCAAAGCCGCCATGGACGCAACCCTCAAGCTCGGCGGCGAAGGCTACACCTTCTGGGGTGGCCGCGAAGGATACTCCACCCTCCTCAATACCGACATGAAACGCGAGCTCGACCACCTCGCCGCCATGCTCCACCTCGCCGTCGACTACGCGAAAAAAATCGGTTTCACAGGCCAGTTCTACATCGAACCCAAACCCCGCGAACCCTCCACCCACCAATACGATTCGGATTCCGCCGCCTGCCTCAACTTCCTCCGCGAATACGGCCTGCTGGACCACTTCAAGCTCAACCTTGAAACCAACCACGCCACCCTCGCCGGTCACACCATGCTCCATGAAATGACCGTCGCACTCGCCGCCAATGCCCTCGGCTCCGTCGATGCCAACCAAGGCGACGAACTCATCGGATGGGACACCGACCAGTTCCCCACCGACATCTACCTCACCACCTCCATCATGATGAAAGTCCTCGAAATGGGCGGCTTCACCACCGGTGGACTCAACTTCGACGCCAAACGCCGCCGCGAATCCCACGAACCCGCCGACCTCTTCCACGCCCACATCGGCGGCATGGACGCCTTCGCACGCGGACTCAAAATCGCCTCCGCCATCCGCGCCGACGGCCGCCTCGCCGACTTCGTCGCCAAACGCTATTCCTCATGGGATTCCGGCATCGGCGCCAAAATCGAAGCGAAGTCCATCTCGCTCGATGAAATCGCCACACACGTCCTCAGCAGCCCGGAACCCACCATCGCCTCCGGCCGCCAGGAACTCCTCGAAAACCTCATCAACGAGTTCATCTAACACCATTCCAACCCGCGACACCCCGCCCGGCCCGGCCGCGCGGGGTGTTTTCTTACACACCTCTCACTTCGCCAGCGCCTTCTCCACCGCATCCGTCAGCTCCTTCGCATCCGGCTTGGTCGTCGGCTCAAAACGGGCGATCGGCTTCCCATCCCGGCCAATCAGAAATTTCCCGAAGTTCCACCGGACATCCCCGGGAAACACCCCCTCCGGACCTGTTAGGGCCGCGTAAAGCGGATGCTGCTCCTTCCCCTTCACACTCACCTTGCCCATCAGCGGAAAGGTCACGTCATACTCGGTTTTGCAGAATTCCTGGATCTCCTCGATCGTCCCCGGCTCCTGCCCGCCAAAATCGTTGCAGGGAAACGCCAACACCACCAATCCCGCCTCCTTGTGTTTCTGATAGAGAGCTTCCAACCCCTCATACTGCTTCGTCAATCCGCACTTCGACGCCACATTCACCACCAGAATCGCCTTCCCCTCCCACGCCTTCAACGACGTCTCCTTGCCCGCCGCGTCCTTGAACGCAATTACTGATAGATCGGCCGCGTGGGCACTGGCCATGATGACTGCCGGAATGATGATTCGATGAAGCATGGCCGAAGCTTACCACGCTCCATCAAAAATGCAAAAAATCTGCCACGCAGTCCCGCCCAGATCGAAAAATCCGCACACGAACCACCGCAACCAATTCATCTCGCAATCAACCATCAACCTCTCGTCCCGCCCGCAAGACCTCGCTCACCCACCCCTCTCCACCCCGGATGAAGGAAAAAACCGAATCCACTTCAAACACTCCGCCCCTCCAGACGCGTTGACAGTCGAGGCGGTCAACCAGCGGTTGAAAACTGGCCACGCACCATTGGAAAGCCGAACCCCGGCGGGATCTTGGGCACTGCTTGAGATACAAAAGAATCGAAAGGACTAGCACAGGCGCCGCCGTGTCGGTCAGCATTCGCGGCATGAGCGATCACCGATGTCGTGAATCAACCCCGGACGGCTGCAGGAATCCGCCGGAATCGTTCCGGGACATCCTCCGCCAGCTCGGCCCGGGCCTCATCATCGCCGGATCGATCGTCGGCTCGGGCGAGCTGATCGCGACCACAGCCGTCGGTGCCGAAGCAGGGTTTGTGCTGCTTTGGCTGATCATCATCGGCTGCCTGATCAAGGTTTTCGTCCAGATCGAATTCGGCCGCTACACCATCACCTCCGGCCGGACCACTCTGGACGGCCTCAACGAGGTTCCCGGTCCACGTAAACGGGTCAACTGGATCTGCTGGTTCTGGCTGATCTTCACCGTCGTCGCGCTCGTCCAACTCGGCGGGATCATCGGTGGTGTCGGACAAGCGCTTGCAATCCAACACCCCCTCACAGAATCCGGTCGCGAAATGAACGCACGCCAGGATGCCGCCATCCGGTTACAGGTCGCCGAAAGCATCACCTCCCGATTCAAAGACGACAAAACATCCGCACCGATGCTCGAGAAACTTCACGCGGAGAAAAAACAAGCCAAAGCCGAACTCTCCAGCCGGTCAGGCACTCCGGAACCGAAATCCAATGACCCGCTGATCTGGGCAACCGTTATCACGGGGATCTCCATCATCCTCTTGGTCATCGGCCGCTACCGGATGATCCAGAATGTCTCCACCGCTCTCGTCGCCACCTTCACCCTCGTGACCATCGCCAACCTGCTCTATCTGCAATTGCTGCCGGAATGGCGCGTTTCATGGCCGGACCTTGTCTCCGGAATGAGCTTCCAGATTCCGGAAGGCAAGGGATTGGTCACCGCGCTTGCGGCCTTCGGAATCATCGGCGTGGGCGCGACCGAACTGATCCAATACCCCTACTGGTGCAGTGAAAAAGGCTACGCCAAATGGACAGGACCGCGAGACGGAACTCCGGAATGGGACCATCGCGCGCGCGGCTGGGTGCGTGTTCTTCGCTGGGATGCCTGGTGCTCGATGATCGTCTATACCTTCGCCACCGTCGCATTCTATCTGTTAGGAGCTGCGATCCTGGGGCGAACCGGCCTCGATCCCGATGGCTCACAAATGATCCGCACCCTGGGCCAGATGTACGTCCCGGTCTTTGGCGCGTCCGCCCAGCATGTCTTCTTCTTCGGCGCCTTCGCCGTGTTGTATTCCACGTTCTTCGTGGCCACCGCCAGCCATGCCCGCGTCTGCTCGGATGCGCTGCGGGTGTTCGGCGTCGCCGCAAACGATGAACGCTCCCATCGCTCACGGGTCCGCATCTTCTGCATCGTCCTGCCCCTGCTTTTCCTGGCGAGCTACGCCTATTTCAAAGCTCCGAAACAACTGGTCCTCGCCGGCGGATTCATGGGCGCATTGATGCTGCCGCTGCTCGGCATCGCCGCGCTATACTTCCGCTATCGCCGTTGCGATCCCGCACTCTCACCTGGCCGCCTCTGGGATTTCGGCCTCTGGTTGAGCTGCGCCGGTCTCTTCGTCGCCGGCGGCTATGCGTTCTACACCACCGTCATTCTCGATCTCCTCGGAAACTCCCGTGGTTAGACAATCATCACGGCATGGCGCTGCAAATTGCCAGGAATCCCCACAAATGGCAGGAACCAGCTCGGGCGAAAAGCCCACCCATCCCAACGCCACCCTCACCTTCCGTGCGCTGATCCGCGCAACAACGAGAGACCGAGCCCATCCAACATCATCAACATAACAGAGCCGCATGAAACCTCGCGGCCGATCACGCTCCAACTAGAACCACCACCCTCCATCAATCGCCTTTCATCACGCCGGTCGCGGCGGCTTCTTTCCCTGCGGGCGGGGAGGGCCGAGTTTCTTTTTGGCGGGGTGATGCGCTTTTACCTTGGCGGAAGTCTTCGATGGCGTCTCCTGCTTCTTCTGCTCCCGCTCGCGCGTGCGTTTGCGCCAATCGCGCTTGGCTGGCTTCTCACCCGGGAGAGTGGGCGGGATTGGGGCGTTGTAGTTGAATCCCTTCAGGCGCTTTCTAACAAGACGACGCCCGATGAAAAATTCTAGGTGGGTCAGAAGATTGAGATCGTGCGGCGGGACAAGGCTAACGGCATCCCCGCTCGCTTCGGCCCGGCCGGTGCGGCCGATCCGGTGGATGTAATCCTCTGGATTCACTGGGAAATCGAAATTGACCACATGAGTCACACCATCGATGTCGATCCCGCGCGCAACGATGTCGGTGGCGACAAGCACCTGGATCTTGCCATCCTTGAAGTCCTGCAAAGCATGCGTCCGCTGCTCCTGCGAGCGGCTGGAATGCAGCTTCGCCACACGGACACGCGAGGAACGCAGATACTCCGTCAACCGGTCGGCCCCGTCCTTCATTCTAACAAAAACCAACACTCGTTGCCATTTCGGATGTTGCAGCAATTCTAGAAGCAGCTTGTTCTTCAAATGCGCGGCGACTTCGTAAACACATTGCTCGACGGTGTCCGCAGGGTTCGCACGCTTGCCGATCTGCACCATCTTCGGCTCCCTCTGGAAACGGCGTGCGAGCGATTCGATTTCCTTCGACAGGGTCGCGGAAAACATCAGCGTCTGGCGTTGCCTCGGCAGGCCCTCCACGATCTTTTCAATGTCCGGCAAAAACCCCATGTGGAGCATGCGGTCCGCCTCATCGAGAACCAACAGATCCAGCCCGGAAAAATCGAGACTCTGCTTTTCCAACAGCGCCATCAGCCGGCCCGGAGTCGCCACCACGATGTGCACGCCCTTCCGCAAAGTCTTGATCTGCGCCGCTTCATCGACCCCGCCGAACACCGCCGCCACACGGATCGGCAGGTGCTGTCCATACGTGCCGATGTTTTCCATGATCTGCACCGCCAGCTCGCGGGTCGGAGCCAGAATGAGCACGCGGAATTTCCCCATCCGCCCTGCGCGCTGGGCGAGCGAAAGCCGGTGCAGCATTGGCAGGACAAACGCCGCTGTCTTTCCCGTACCGGTCTGTGCGATGCCGATCAGATCCTGCCCAAGCATCACCTTGGGGATCGCGGCGGTTTGCACCGGTGTGGGGCGGACGTATCCCGCTTTCTGAACGGCGAGGAGGATTTCGGGCTCGAGACCGAATTGACTGAACGGCATGCGCGGAGCCTAAACCCATTCCCTCCGGATTGACACGGATATAAATCGCACACCCGCATCCGGTTTCCCTGTTAGACTAAACCCGATACCATCGATTGTTGCCTTGCCGAGGAGTGTCCCATCGCTCAGTTTCATGAAGGAATCATGCGAGATTTGCCAGTCATCACCTTCTGTTCCACCGCCTGTGCTCTCCTTTTCGCCGGCTGCGCGGGAAATTCCACACCCGGTGCAGAAGCCGTTTCCGACGGCTCCTTTGATTCTGTGAAGACCGTGCTGGAACGCCAATGCGTCCACTGCCATGGCTCCGCACGCTTAGCCGGAATGCCCGCACTCTCCAATACCCGTGAACTGGCCACTTTGATCGGAACCGACCGCTGGATCGTCCCAGGCTCTCCGGAACACAGCCGGCTCTATCAGGTGGCGACGCTCTCGGATTACAACCCGGGCGCCATGCCGCCGACCGGACATGCCATATCACCAAAAGACCTGGCCACCTTGCGCGTATGGATCGAAAAGGGAGCGCCCCTTCCCGCCCAAGAAACCACACTCACTCCACGCGGCACAGCACCGCGTTCGCGCTGAGACCATTCCAATCTAACATCCATTTTGTAATGCAACCAGACGCCGATTTTCCCGATGTCGCTTGCTCTGCGGCTGGGTTTCCGGTCAAATCAACTCGTTATGAAACCCACGAAATCCATCATTGCGGGCGTTGATTTTTCTGCGGCATCCCCTTCCGTCATCCGCCATGCGGTTCATGCTGCGAAACACGGAGGTTGCCAAGTCACGGCGGTGCACGTGTTGGACAGCGGAAGCTTGGCCCACCGGGCCGCAAGCGGCGGCGTCAACCCGGTTCTCGAACAACTCGAGGCCCAAGCTAGACAGCGCTTGCAAACCCTCATCGCCAACGAAGCTTCCGGAGCGGAAGTCGCGATCGAAATCCGCAACGGCCGCCCTGCCGATGAAATCCACCGCTTGATCGGGGAATGCCAGTCACCGCTGCTGGTCATCGCCGCGAACGATCTAACCAAAAAGCGCCTCGGATCGATCGCCTCTCGCTGCGCTCGTTCCGCTCCTTGCGATGTCCTGGTCCTGCGTGATTGGCAGGACGGCGACTTCCGGAAGGTGATCGTGTGCGCGGATTTTTCACCATCGTCTAGCAAGGTCCTGGAGCGCGGTGTCGCCCTAGCGGAGGAAAACGGAGCAGCTCTTGAAATCGTCCACGTCATGTATCCTCCATCGAAGGACATCTGGGGCGAAGTCCTCGATCATGCAATGGACTCGCCGCTGAGTTACGCGGATGAGTGCCGCACAAAGGTGAAACGGGAAATGGATGCGTTGCTCTCCAGCCAATCCGCCAACCTCACGAAAATCCAGCACCAACCGGTCATTCTCGAATCCGAGTCCTCGGCCATGGCCCTCACCCGATACGCCCAGGAAAGTGGGGCCGATCTGGTAGTCATGGGGACGCGCGGCCAGTCCAAGCTGGCCAGCCATTTCATCGGCACAAATGCGGAAAAACTGATGCAAGACGCCACCGTCTCGGTGTTCGCGGTCCGGTTCTGATCATCCTTGCAACCCGATTTCCGCAACACCGCAGAACGATCATTCCTCAGGTTGCGGCTTCAGCGGGCGGTCGACCAAAAATTTCCATCCCCATCCACCATCCCAGGCGTGGATTTTCTTTCCGTCCTCCCACTTGGATGCTGTTAGACCAGTCTTCACCCGGTATGCGGCGCGCAACCGGTCGTCCGTGATGCGGATGACGAAAAAACCGACATCGGTGTGGCCGTCGTTGATCCAGTGGATCGGCTTGGCACCCTCATCCGGTGCCCATTTGCCGATACCCGTGCCGGTATGGCCGAATAGATAGAGGACTAACTGATAGGGCTCCACAACCTGATGAAATGCTTTCCAATCCTCCTCGCACCACCAATTCGTGTCGAATCCGCAATGCGCCGCAATCACCACGGGACGCCCGCTTTTCCCAACTTTCTCCGCCAGATCCAGCTTCAAAAACGACAGCGCGTCCTGCGGATCATGCCACACTGGCGAATACCGGACGCTCTGATGCTGCGCGTCCGCCGGATAGATGTTGAGTTGCACGAAATGCACGTCCTCCCAATCCCACGAATAGTGCAATCCGTTCGCGGAGACATGGCTGATCAGCCCCTTTTCCTTCCGGATGCGGTTGCGCTCGATGATCATCGCCTGGGTGCTGAATCCATGCTTCTCACGCCCCACCGGCGGTCCGTCATGATTGCCGAAACCCTCGAAAACCGGGATGGTTAGAAGCCCGTCGCTGCCATCCAAGCCGAAATCCCTGACAAACATGCCGAACTGCTCGCGGGTGACGTTGCGCCCGTTCCGCAGGCGATCGCCGTCATCTATCAGATCCCCCGGCATCAGCAGTCCTTGGGGTTTCGCAATCGGCCCGCCACCAAGTTCCTGGGGCCAGGACTCCTCATGCATCCGGTTCATTTCGATGACCGAAGCGCGGATCAGATCGTTGTGATGACCTTGCTTGTGATCATTTTCCCGATAATGGCTGTCCGAAGTGGAAAGAAATGTTAGATCGCGCGCGTCGGTCGTCGTGATCGTCAGGCAGCCGAACAGAAGGTGGGCCAGGGTTTTCATGGGATTCACCCCACGGATACGCTTGCATCGGGCGATTGTTCCAAATGCATGAAACCGCATGCAAAATCACAGCAACAGTGCGATCTGCTCGCCGGGTCCATGGACGCCTTCGATGAGAATGCCTTCAACATCGGCGGTCTTCGAAGGGCCGGTGCACCAGATGATGTTGGGACTTTCGCCGAAGGCGGAAATCGCGTCAGGGATCGTGCGATGGATCGTGCCCCGCTCCAAAACCGCCACGTGCACCCACGGCGAAAGCGCGGCGAGACGATGCGAGGTCAAGTCGTCATCGATGATCACCGAGCCGGACTCGGCGATCGCGCCGGTCGCCCGGGTGATGCCGAACTCGTAATCATCATAGCGGTCGCGGTCGTAGGTCGTTTCAACCGTCAAGCCGGCCGCGGCAAGCGGCGCGCCAATGGCATCGAACAGAACGGGGTCACAATATCCATGCAGACGCTTCCCGTCTTTCAGAAACCCGATCAGAGTCTCTAACGAATCCATCGGGCGGCCGTTCACGGCGGTGAAATTGCGGGAAAAGATCGCCCACAAATCGTCGCCAGCGAGCTTCGGCTTCGAATGGAGCACCGCCGGATCATACCGCGGATACACCGCACGGGCTTTGAGCGCGGACGTGGCGGACTCGATTTTCTCGAAAATGGCGGAACGGGAATCCATGCCGCGACGATGGCCGATGGACTGCGGCGGAGTCAACCGCAGAGGCTTCGCCAGTCCTTGCGGCGGCATTTTCAGTTGCCCGCCGCCCGCTGGCCGCGCACCGTCGGGCATGGGTCGCGGAGCAACAGGATTGCGTTGGACCGGCGCGCTGGCGTCCGGCGGAGCGGTGGCGTTGCTGATTCCCCCGTTTAACTTCGGCGGGCTCGCATGGCTCGCCCTTGCACCGATGCTGATCGCCCTCTGGTCGGTGCGCGGGAAACGGGCCGGACTTCGCGGCTTCCTGTTAGGTTGGGCGGCAGGCGCGCTTTCATTCGGCCTCCAACTCTGGTGGATCAGCGTGGTTTCAAGCCTCGGCGCAATGGTGATGGCGGTCTATCTTGGGCTTTTCTGGGGACTCTTCGGCTGGTTTGCCGCCACGATCGGAAATCCATGGCGCGAGCGTGATACCGCCGCCACCGACCCTCGGGCCGAGCGTCGTGCGCGAATGATGTCGGTCGATGCGCCCGGTAAGACTTCCGCCGCGCGCGCAAGCCTGCGCACCGCCTTCTGCCACGGCGCGGTCTGGGCGGGACTTGAATGGCTGCGCAGCTGGCTCTTCACCGGCTTCGGGTGGAACGGGCTTGGCGTGGCCTTCCACGAAACACTCGTCATGGCCCAGGCGGCGGATCTGTTAGGAGTCGCCGGGCTTTCACTGGTGCTTGTGTTCTTCCAAGCCACCTTCGTCCAGGCCGGTAGGCGACTATTTGAAAGCGCTCGCGAGGGCAAACGCTGCGCGCGTTGGGACTTCATCGTCGCGGCCACGGTCATCGCCCTTCTGATGGGCTACGGCCTCATCCGCATGGCCGCCACCAGCCGCACGGAATCCGTTAGACTGAAGGCCTTGTTGATCCAGCTCAACATCCCGCACGAGGGAGCAAGACAGCTTTGGGACATGTTCCAGGTCCACCAAGGTTACGAGGAAGAGACCGCAAAAGCCCTCGAAGAGATCGCCGCAGGGGACCAGCAACGCCTCAAGGATGCCATGGACGCCTCCAACGAAGGCGGAATCACCACCCGCTGGCCGGACTGGGTCCTCTGGCCCGAGTCCGCCCTCACCGGCCGTCTCCTCCGGGCCGACGATGGCGCTTGGGGCATGTGGATGGAAAACATCGAAACCATCCGCCAGGTCCGCCAAGCCGGACCATTCTCCCTCATCTATGGCCTCAACGAACTCGAAGCCGACCTCAATGGCGAAAATCTCGTCCAGCGACCCAAAGGCCGCGCCTTCAATTCCCTCGTCACCATGACCCCGGAGGACGACCTCCAAAGCTTCCGCAAACGCCACCTCGTCATCTTCGGAGAAACCATCCCGTTCGTCGATTCCCTCCCCTGGCTCAAGAAAATCTACGAACAACAGAGCGGCCAGGAATTCGGCGGCTCCTTCAGCCCCGGCGACTCGCTCGACCCGCTCCCGATGAACCTCAACGGCACACCCATCGGCATCATCCCCAGCATCTGCTTCGAAGACACCGTCCCCCGCCTCACCCGCCGCTTCGTCCGCCCTGGCCCTCAGATCATCGTCAACGTCACCAACGACGGCTGGTTCAAGGAGAGCCCAGCCGCCGCCCAACATTTCGCCAACGCCCGCTTCCGCGCCATCGAACTCCGCCGCCCCATGCTCCGCTGTGCCAACTCCGGCGTCAGCGCCGCCATCCAAGCCAACGGCTCCACCTCCCATCCTAACACCGGAAAACCCCAAATCCTCCGCGATCAAAACGGCAGCCACTTCACCCGCGGCTCCCTCCTCGCCGAGATCGACATCCCGCTCCAACCCGGCTTCTCACTCTACGCGATCATCGGCGACTGGGGCATCATCCTCATCGCCCTCTCCGGCCTCTCCATCGCCTGGCTCACCCGCAGGGCCGCCTGACCACCCTCATTTCCAACATTTGCGCACTCTTTCTGGCCCTCCCGCACGGTTCCTGCTGTAACCCCCCGCGTGACACGCGAACATCAACGCCTGCTGGAAGACCGCCACCGCGGAAACAACTGGAAACGTTGGGGCCCCTATCTCAGCGAACGCCAATGGGGCACCGTCCGCGAAGACTATTCAGACCACGGAAATTCCTGGTCCGTCTTCCCTCACGACCACGCCCGCCGCCGCGCCTACCGCTGGGGCGAGGACGGCCTCCAAGGCTGGTGCGACCGCCAATGCCGCATGTGCTTCGCCCCCGCCCTCTGGAACGGCAACGACTCCATCCTCAAGGAACGCCTCTTCGGCCTCGGCGGAAACGAAGGCAACCACGGCGAGGACGTGAAGGAATGCTACTACTACCTCGAATCCACACCCACCCACTCCTACACCAAAGCCCTCTACAAATACCCCCACGCCAAATTCCCCTACACCGAAATCCGAGAGGAAAACACCCGCCTCGGCCGCGAAGGCCCCGAACTCGAACTCGCCGACATGGGCCTCTTCAACCAAGGCCGCTACTTCGACGTCATCCAGGAAATCGCCAAACGCAGCCCAGAAGACATCCTCTGGCGCATCACTCTAACAAACCACGGCCCGGACCCCGCTCCCGTCCACCTCCTCCCCACCCTCTGGTTCCGCAACATCTGGAAATGGGGCAGCCCACACGAAGCCCCGCTCCGCAAACCCTCCATCGCCCTCCACGAAGGCCACCTCTTTGCCTCCCACGAAACTCTCGGCGACTTCCTCTTCCACGCCGACTCCCCCGATCTAACAAACCCACCCGCCTGGCTCTTCACCGAAAACGAAACCGACAACCCCACCATCCACGGCACCCCTAACAACGGCCCCGTCAAGGACGCCTTCCACAAACACCTCATCCACGCCGACAAGGACGCCCTCTCGCCGCTCCCCATCGGCACCAAGGCCGCCGCCCACTTCTCCTTCACCATCCCCGCCGGAGCCACCGTCACCGTCCGCTGCCGCCTCCATCCCGCAGGAAAAAACAATGGCATCGAAGCACTCCAACAATTCGACGAAACCTTCGCCGAACGCATCGCCGAATGCGACGAATTCTACAACCACGTCATCCCAAAGGAACTCTCACCCGAAGAATACCTCATCTGCCGCCAAGGATACGCCGGCCTCCTCTGGACCAAACAATTCTATCACTACGTCATCAAGGACTGGCTCGCCGGAGACAAATGCTTCCCCCCTCCCCCGGCCTCCCGCTACCACGGCCGCAATGCCGATTGGCAGCACTTCTTCGCACGCGACATCCTCTCCATGCCCGACAAATGGGAATACCCATGGTTCGCCGCGTGGGACTCCGCGTTCCACATGATCCCCTTCGCCTCCATCGATCCGGACTTCGCCAAACAACAACTCCTCCTCCTGCTCCGCGAGTGGTACATGCACCCGAACGGACAACTCCCCGCCTACGAATGGAACTTCTCCGACGTCAACCCCCCCGTCCACGCATGGGCCGTCTGGCGCGTCTATAAAATCGCCGACCCCAAAGGCTCCCGCGACCTCCTCTTCCTCGAACGCTGCTTCCAGAAACTCCTCGTCAACTTCACCTGGTGGATCAACCGCAAGGACGTCGAAGGCCGCCACGTCTTCGGCGGCGGATTCCTCGGCCTCGACAACATCGGCGTCTTCGACCGCTCCCACGCCCTCCCCGATGGCGGACGCCTCCATCAGGCCGACGGCACCGCATGGATGGCCTCCTACTGCCTCCTCATGCTCGCCATGTCACTCGAACTCGCCACCGAAAACCCCGCCTACGAGGACATCGCATCCAAATTCTTCGAACACTTCGTCGCCATCACCGATGCCATCAACTCCCTCGGCGGCACCGGCCTCTGGGACGAACAGGACGGCTTCTACTACGACCAGCTCATCATCAACCACGACGCACCCATCCCCCTCCGCATCCGCTCCCTCGTCGGCCTCCTCCCCATGTGCGCCGTCACCGTCCTCAAACAAACCACCATCGAAGCCCTCCCAGGCTTCCGCAAACGCATGGATTGGTTCCTCAGCACACGCCCCGAACTCCTCAAATACATCAAGGTCCGCCGCGGCCCCGACGGCGTGAAATCCGGACACTGCCTCCTCGCCATCCCCTCCGAGGCACAACTCCGCCACACCCTCCGCCGCATGCTCGACTCCGCCGAATTCCTCTCCGACTTCGGCATCCGCTCCCTCAGCAAAGCCCACGACGCCACCCCCTTCGTCTTTGAACACGGCGGCCGACGCAACGAAGTCCGCTACACCCCCGGCGAATCCAACACCGACATGTTCGGCGGCAACTCCAACTGGCGCGGCCCCATCTGGTTCCCCACCAACTTCCTCATCATCGAAGCCCTCGAACGCTACCACCACTTCTACGGCGACTCCTTCAAAATCGAATACCCCACCGGCTCCGGCATCGAAAAATCCCTCAAGGAAATCGCCATCGACCTCTGCGACCGCCTCATCTCCCTCTTCTGCCCTAACAAAAACGGAGACCGCCCCTGCTTCGGCGACGCACCCCGCTACTCCGACGTCCCCCACTGGCAAAACCTCCTCCTCTTCCACGAATACTTCCACGCCGAAACCGGCGAAGGCCTCGGCGCCTCCCACCAAACCGGCTGGACCTCCCTCGTCGTCAAACTCGTCAAAGACCGCCGCGAAAAACTCATCAACTGACCCTGCCCCACCACTCCCCCCGCCCATCCCCGGATTTTCCTTGCATTCCCCCACCCCGCGCGCTTCATTCCGCGCCCACACCTAACCTGGGACGGCCCGGCGAACGCTGGTCCCATCCCCTACCAACATGAGCGACAACGCAATCAACCTGAAAGACTACCAACTTCACGAAGGTGACACCGGTAGCGCACCCTATCAAGTGGCCCTGATGACCCAGCGCATCTTCCACCTCACGGACCACCTCAACATTCACAAAAAGGATTTCTCGTCCCGCCGCGGCCTGCTCAAGCTGGTCTCGCAACGCCGGAAACTCCTCGACTACATCAAGGCAGGCTCCGAAGAGAAATACCAGCAGGTCATCCAAGGCCTCGGACTCCGCCGCTAACCCCATTTTTGCAAAACCGCCACGAGGAATCCCCCGTGGCGGTTTTGCCAATACCCCCGGACACCTCCTGTTCCGTCCGGGGCTCGGGACAAAATTCCATCCGCCCGCCGCCTCTCCGCGACTGGCGGGTTTTGTCTTGAAAGAACCAACGCCCCGAAGGCATCCGGCCAACTGGGCACCGCAGGCACAGAAAAAGAAGAAAGAAGAAAAGACAATGAACATCCATACCCTCACGGCCGACGTCGGAACCAACCCGATGACGTTCGAAACCGGCAAAATTGCCAAACTCGCCGATGGCGCCGTCACCGTCCGCTGCGGCGACACCATCATCCTCGTCACCGCCGTTTCCGCCACCAAGGTGAAATCCGGCCAGACCTGGTTCCCACTTTCCGTGGAATATAAGGAAAAAGCCACCGCTGCCGGCGTTTTCCCCGGCGGCTACTTCA
>SXGQ01669777.1_pt1 | contig 32875 bp, 47 predicted proteins | sample 3178371 | NCBI WGS metagenome assembly SXGQ01 (sample SAMN11356859, study PRJNA531348) | freshwater metagenome | isolation source: freshwater sample F1-20 | place: China: Fuxian Lake, Yuxi | collected 2017-12-25
CTGGGAATCTCTGCGGGATGCAGACCAGCCTGATGAGCAGCCGTCCATCGTAGTCGAGGCGAAAGCCCATGATGATGACGAGCGTCAAGAAATCTTGGCTCGTCTGGAGTTGTTATCCCAGTTATGAACATTGAACAACTTACCGCCAAGCGCGAAGGCATCCTTGCCACAGCTCGTGAACTGGCATCCGGAAACGGTGACCTTGCACAGGTCAAGAGCCTGATGACAGAGGCTAAGGACATTGAAGAGCGCATCGAGACCATCAAGTCCCTCGGCGTTACCGCTCCTGTTGTTGCCCCTGCTGTAGACAAGAAGCCATGGAAGGGCGGAATCAACGTCCAGAAGAATCCATTCGCTGGATCTGCTGATGAGCGCAACGAAAAGGCTTATGTCTTTGGTCAGTTTGCTCGCCACCTTGCCGGCGTAAAGTCTGCCACCAAGTGGTTGTCCGAGCATGGACACATGAAGGCACAGACCGAAGGTACACCGTCCGCTGGTGGTTACACGGTTCCTGAGATTGTCTCCAGTGACCTTATCTGGCTCCGTGAGCAGTACGGTGTTGCTCGCCGCAACTCCCGCATCTACCCAATGTCTTCTGACACGCTCTTGGTTCCTTCCGCTACTGCATCGACCACGGTCTACTATGCATCGGAAGCAACAGCAATCACGGCATCCGACATCACCTTTGGTCAGGTATCGCTTTCCGCTAAGAAACTTGCAGTCCTTACGATTGCGTCCAAGGAACTTGGCGAAGATACGGTCATTGACCTCGGTGCTGCTCTTGCCCGTGACATGGCATACGCCATCGCTAAGGAAGAGGACAACGCCTGTTTCAACGGTGACGGTTCCGGCACTTACGGAAGCATCACTGGTATCCTTCAGGCTGTTTACGGCTTGAACGCTACCAAGGCCAATATCGCTGGTGTTGTAGTTGGTGCTGCACTTTCCGGTGCTGCGTTCTCCAATTTCACACTTGCGAACTTCCAAGCGATGGTTGCGAAGCTCCCAACCTATGCAGACAACGCCAAGTGGTATATGCACAAGGATTTGTTCTTCAACGGTGTCGCAGATAAGCTCATCGCCCTTGGTGGTAACGCCATCCTCGACATCCAGAACGCTTACACCCAAGCACCTACCCTGTTCGGCTATCCGATCGAGTGGGTTCAGAATATGCCTAAGGCTCCTGCTGCAACAACCCCTGTTGCAATCCTTGGCGACCTGAGCAAGGGTGTTGCATTTGGTGACCGTCGTGCAATGACCGTTGAGGTCAGCGACCAAGTCAAGTTTGTCGAAGATGCTTTGACATACAAGGCTACTGAGCGTTTCGCATTCAATGCACACGATGTCGGAAACGTATCCGGCACGGCATCTGCCCGTGTCCCTGGTTCGCTCATCGTTCTCGCAACCGGCACAGCTGCATAAGCCTAGCCCCTTCAATCAAGCCCTCGGCAGACGTGCCGGGGGCTTTTGTTTTGTCTGCGTAGAATTGCTGTGTGGGATACTAACCGCATGATGACCAGAGCCGAGGCAATCGCACAAGTATCATTATTTGTGGCTGCTCAAAGTTACCCGCAGATGTCAACTACAGACATCGGCTCCATCTTGGATTCTTTCTCACGGTTCACTACGTGGACGGCTAGCACGACCTATGCTGTTGGTGACCGTGTAGTGCCTACAACGCCTAACGGCAGGGTTTATGAATGCCGAGTGGCTGGTACGTCTGGTGCTTCTGAGCCTGAATTTCCTGCCTATCCTCCATATCAATACAAAGGCTGGGAGATTGATGACGGCTCATCCGATCCTACGCTTACATGGGTTGACCAAGGGCCAATCAATGTTGAACGCTACGATGTCAGAACAGCCACACGGCAGGCATGGCTTATCAAAGCGTCACGGGTAGCGGCAGACATTGATGCCAAGGAAGGCAACTCAGATGTCAAGCTTTCCCAACTCATGCAGCACTGCTTGACCATGGCAGACAGATACCGACCGGTGGCGTTCGCATGAGCCCTATCCTGCGCCAAACGATACAGGCAGGCATGGTGCGTAACTTGTGCCAAGACCGTGTAGAGATTCACCGCTTCACCTTGACCGAGGATGGGCGTGGCGGTGTTACTGAGACATGGCGCAAGGTAGCAGAGTACAACGCCCGTGTAACCAACCAGTCAGATACAGAGAGCATCGTAGGTGGTGGTATACAGCCATCAGCGCAATGGACGCTTATAGTGGCCGTTGCAGCTGATGTGATGCCACAAGACCGGGTGTACTTGATTGGTGATGATTCCCGCTACTGGGATGTCATCGGTACAGACTTTGGGCAGACTGAACTTTTGGTACAGCATTGCGGTCTGGTGGAGCGGGTGTCATGAGCGATTGGGTACAGGTAGGTGTTGGAATTGCAATCCCGGTGATAGCGGCAATCGGTGGTTTGTATAAAATGCTATGGGATATCAAGTCTGACATTAGACTACTTGTACACGATGCAAAGCAGACAGAGAGAGACCTAACCGACATCAAGCGTGACTTGATTCAACTTAGTGAGCGTGTAAGAGTATTGGAGGCTAGACATGGGTAGTATCAGTATTTCAAGATTATTGGTGGTAGTCCTGATCGCATTCGTGGCTGCCTTCACATCGGTATTCGGTGATGGTATTAGAACATCCGAAGCAAAGGATGTAGCCGAGCTTGGAGCAGTGATGGCACTGTACGGGTCTAAGGCTGTTGCCGCTGGTGTCTCTGCTGCGATGAGTGCTGCACTGGGCTTCTTGACGATGCCGTTTAAGGGTGTTGCACCTAACGCTTTGAAGGTGGGCAAATGAACCTAAGAAACGTTGAGATTACACCGCTGGCCACAAACCCTGCCGACTACAACATCAAGGCTGATATCACCGAAGATGACGGAACAAAGATTGGTGACTTTGGCCCTGATGGTATTGACGTGTTTACGTGGTGGGTTCAGCAGGATGAAGCATTTCGCCTAAATATTGTCAATCAGTTTAGTATGATTATGGCTTCTGAGATTGTGTCGGGGACGGCTGAATAATGGCAACTTACTATGTCCGCACAGACGGTAATGATTCAAATGCCGGATTAGGTTCTGCAGCAAATCAAGCGTGGCAGACTATAGGTAAAGCTCTTGGTGCTACTGGTATTGCATCAGGAGATACGCTCTATGTTGCACCCGGTGATTACAGACAGACTGCAACCATTACTGTAGGTGGCACTTATTCGGCTGTTACCTCTGTAATTGGTGACCCAACAGGAAGCCAGTTCAGTGGCATCACACCGGGACGTGTACTGATTACAAATCGATTGTCCAGTGATCTAGGCAACAGTGCTGGTACATTTTCTATTTTTACTCTTACATCGAAAAATTATCTAAGGTTTAGCAATTTTGTATTTGAGCAAACAGCAAACGCAAGCATATTTGCTACTGTTGATTGTGTAGAACTTAGGTGGTCTAAGTGTTGGTTCCAGCATAACAGCGCATCAGGAAACAATGCCATTTCGTCAACTGATACACCAGCAAATGGGAATCTAAAAAACTTTTATATTACACAATGTATATTTACTGGTTGGAGTGCTGGAGGTATTTACACCGATATTACTTTAGGTAGAAATACGCCTACATCAAACTGGAATTACAATTTATACATTGACAGGTGCATAGCGTATGGTATTGGAGTGATAACGCTACAAAACCAAAGTAATTTAACATATACAGGAACAGGATTTTACATAACTAACTGCAACGGTATAGTCATTTCGGCAACCAATGTCAAGTCAGGGCTTGAGATTATCAACTGTGTTGGAAATCCTACTTCTACTTGGTCAGCCAGTGGCAATTTAGGAGCAGGTGGTACTGGTATTGTCAGTAATTGTAGTGTTTATGGAACATCAGGTTTTTCTGGATACACAATAACGAATCTCCGGACTGCTAAATATTCACCATTCAACGTAGGCATGGAACGCCTATGGGGGTTATCGCAAAAAGACTGGTTCTCAGCGGATGGTCTTTACACATATGCCACAGGTACGGTATCTGGTGCGCCTGCTGTTGATATCTATGATGTAGCGTGGGCAGGCGGTGCGCCAAACGTAGGCACTTACAATAACTACACCACAACGCTTACTGGTCAATACAACCCCACCGAGCGCAACGCATCTACCATCACAATCGCTCCCGGCTCAACCTCACAAAGCATCGAACTCTACCTTGGTGCTACAGGTCTCACAGCCTCAACCTCTGGTCTATCAGCTCGCTACAACAGAACACGCACGGCCTCTGTCAGCATCCCTCTGGTAGCCCGTACAATCGCTCAGGCGTGGACATCTGGCGGCTTTGCGGAGGTAGACTCAACCAATATGCCGGGCGTGTATCGCCTTGACGTGCCCGATGCTGCGCTGGCTGCTGGTGCTGACGATGTGACAATCGTGGTGCGTGGTGCATCTGGTACTAACGGTGCGGTCATGACGGTCAAACTGAGCAGTGGTGGCTTGACATCTGCACAGACTGCCTCGGCTGTCTGGGATGCTGCACGGGCTTCCTACGCTACTGCTGGAAGCTTTGGTGAGTACGTCAACACAAACGTCAATACCGGTGCTATCGCTGACGCTGTCTGGGATGAAGCACGATCAGGACACACAACAGCAGGCACATTCGGCGAGTATGTCAACGCTGAACTGGTTACCCCTGTAACCTCTGCCGCTCTGGTTCGCATGGGGCCTTATGAAGTCAAGGCTGATGGTCTTGGGGCATCGGATCCGCTGGACATTCAGAAGGGCGCACAGCACGGCGTAGATATCCAGTGTGTAGATGGCAACGGTAACGGAATCGACATTACCTCTGCAACGGTTACTGCTAAGGTGTACAACTCTGGTGGTTCACTGGTTGATACTTACTCCTGTACGGCAACTTATGCAGCTGATGGACGGGCAACGTTTACGATTGACACGACGGTAACCAACACGCCTGGAACCTACACTGCAACTATCACGCGCACAACGGGTGCAAGCGATACGCAGGTCTTTGGGCCGCTCCGCATCTATGTGAGGGACATCTGATGAGCATACTAAGCAGTCTGGCGAAGAAGTTTCTACGCATTCCGGAGGTAAAGATTCCCTTTGGTGAAGTGTTGCTACTCGACCAAATAAAAGACACGCTGCACTACCTAAGCGCATGTGACCTTGATATGTTGGCCATTGCCATCAAGAACGAAAGGGCATCCCGTGGCAATAATCTTTGATTTGACAGAAGACCCTCAGCAGGTCGTGCAAGTCTTGGCATGGGTCGGAGACTGGCACTCCTATGTAGTGCGTTTGGTTGACGAACTGGGAAGCCCTGTGGACATCACCACGGGGACGCTTGGCATCACCTTCACCAACATCGCTACGGGTGCGGCTTACAGTTTTGTGTCTGGCTCTGTGACTCTCACAAAGCAGTACAGCGCACAAGGCATCTTGAGCATCCTGAACCCAGCGGCTTACCCTACTGCGTCTAACATCAGGGTAACGATATCGTTCACGGTTGGTAATGATGTGAGACGATTTGGGCCACTTGAGATCGAGGTCTTAGCTCCGTGAGTACACAAGTAAGTTTGAAAACTGTTTCCATTGACCATTACATAAACAATCTAGACAAGGTAACCCAGATTGTAGGTAAAGCTGCGGCAGATGTTGAAGCCAACGCAAAGAACAGTATTACCAGAAGTGGTGGACGCTATCGCAAGTACGGTAACCACTGGTCAAGCCGTCCCGGCAAAGCACCAAACAACGATACTGGAAACCTTGCAGGCAGCATCATGCATCAGATGAAATCCAGAACATCAGCTGTTGTTTATGTTGTTGCAAAGTATGCCGTACCTCTTGAGTTTGGTTGGACAAGCAAGGGCGGTAATACAGTGCCACCAAGACCATTTCTAAACCCAGCATTGGAGAAGATCAAACCAGCATTTGTCAAAGCACTTACAAAAGTACTAAAGGGTAAATAATGGCATACGAACCAGCCGTCATAGAGCAATGGATTTACGAGACCCTAAGCGGTGATGCTACGCTTTCTGGTCTGCTTGCCGTTGATAACAAACCTGATGGTTATCAGATGGGCATCTATAACACGGTAGCACCACAGATAGACCCAATCAGCAGGAAGTCTGTACAAGTGCCTTATGTAGTGTTTAGTCGTGATGGTTCAGGCGGTGATGATGAAGACACGCTGTGCGGTGACAGGGCGTTTACGTATCCAAACTATCGAATAACCGTGTGGGATACTGAAAGTGGTGCGATAAGCATGAGCAGGATACAAACCATCATGTCTCGCATAGACACACTTTTGGATAATCAAACGGTAACCAGTACAACCCCAAGGCTATATGTACGACGGGTGTCAACGGATCAAACCTTTTCGTTATCTGAAGGTGGTCGGACGGATTACGGGGTGACAGCGGTCTATCGCTGCCTCACACAGCAGTAGGAGTAGACAATGGCATTTACAAAATCGTTCGGTCTGGTCGGTGAAAACTGTACCGTGACCATCGCTTTCGGTGGCTTTCAGGATGGCGCACCAACGGCTTTCACCGCTAACACCTATACTTGTTTGGCTCGCTCCGTGCGAACATCCACAAGCGTAGACACGGCAGACCTTTCCGCACTCTGCGACACAACCAAGAAAATGCAGGTTACCAAAGCATCTGGTTCGCTTGAAATCGAACTACTGGTAGATGGAACTGTACAGGCTGATGGTTCTCCTGTCTTCTTTAACAAAGAAGGCTACTACTGCCAAGTTGTCATCACTCCAGGCGCACTTACTGCGAAGACCTTTGTCGGTATTGTTACCGCTACTGGAATCAGCATCAGCAACGGTGAGGCAGTAACCGAGACGGCTACAATCACACTCGGTGCTAACGGCGTTACTACTGCTTGGACTTCCGCATAATGGGTATCAAAGCCATAAAGGCGATTGAAGCAGAAGCAGACCATGGAATCCTTGAAGTAGACCTTAGCCCTTGGGCTGGTGAAGGAGCGACGGTAAAGTTTAGGCAGCCTAAAGCCGCCGATTACTTTCCAGACTCCGCAGAGTTGATGAAGCTCCGGATTTCATATGCTGATATGGCTCCAAACCTTTTGGTTAACTGCCTTATTATCGGTCGGTGTTACATTCCAGATGTTGATGATCCGCAGGATGTAGCGTTCATTCGTACATTGCTGGATTTGAGCCGCCATAACACGCAAGCGTTCTACGCTATCTATTGGGCGTTTATCTACAAGTACATCAATGTGTCGGTTTCCGATGAGGTAAAAGACGCAAAAAACGAATCGACGGTGTAGGCTCGGTTATTGCTTATTACTGCATAAAGTACCTGCACCGTCATCCGTCCGAGGTAGACCTAACGCTGGAACAAATCTGGGAAGTTGCTGTGATTGCTCAGGATTTAGAGAAGTACGAAATCGAACTGGCTAAAGCCACAAGGGGCATATTGTGACAGTAGCACAACTCAATGTAAAGCTCGGCGTTGATGGTATAGGGCAGGTCAAATCTGCCCTATCTCAAACAAAGGTTGCACTACAGCAAACAGCCGCAGCCGCAACATCCGTAGGGACAGCACTTGGTGGTGTAGTAATCGCTGGTGGTGTTGCCGGATTTGGGATGCTTGGTAAGTCTGCATTTGATGCAGCTGTGTCTTTTGAATCACTGAACACACGCTTAACTGCTATTACTGGCAGTGGTGCAAAAGCCGCTAATATCCTTGATATGGTTCGCAAAGTTGCAGGGCCATCACCGTTTACCTTTAGCCAACTTGCTAATCTTGCCGTAGGTCTCGAATCTATAGGTCTTGAAACAAACGCCTTACTGCCTCGACTTGCTAACTTAGGTGCAGCCTTTGGTGCTGATGAAGAGCATCTAAAATCATTATTGAATATGGTTGGCAAGTTTAAGGTTGGACAGTTGCCCGATGCAGAACAGATGGCTATGTTTGGTATGAGCCGTAGCCAGTTTGCTAAAGAAGGCATCAAGATGGATGCTGGTGGTGGTCTTGAACCTGGGCAAGAACTAAAGGTATTTGAGACCTTTATAAAAATCATTGACACCAAATACAGTGGTATGCTCAACGCCCTTGCAAATACAACTGAAACAAAGTTGGCTTCACTTGCTGATCAATGGGAAAGTGGTCTGCGGGTTATAGGTCAAAAGATGATAACCATCTTGACCCCGTATATCAAGTACACCACCGACTTCTTAGGTCGCATGATTGACAGTGGTGTGTTGGCAGACCTTACGGAAAAGTTCTTTGGCCCGATGACGGATTTCACCAAGGGATTTACCGATGGGAATGTACAAGCCAGTGTTGATAAATTACTTGCTTCTATTCTCGCTGTAGCGGCATCAATCCCTGACATCCTTTCCGAGACATTCAAGAACCTTGGAACATTGATGCAAAACATCTTTGACAACATCAATGCTAACTTTAGCCGTATGGATCCGATTCGTACAGCCAAGGGGCATAAACTTATAGATGATGCCAAGGTGTCATATCTATATGGTCAAATGACCAAGGAACAGCTTGATGCTTTTCGTACTAGGATAGAACACGAATACGGATTTTCAGCTACAGGCAACATCATGGAAGGTGTTGACTTTGGCAAGCCGTTTGCCAATGCAAAGACCTTCATGGAAGAAATACTTGGCAAGATGGAAGGCACAAAGGCACAGGAAGGTGGAGGTGTACCTGAAGCATTCGGGCCTTATTTCAAACCGGGAGAAGAACCCGGCGGCATGGGTGCTGGAAATGCAGGTGGTGAGAAAACCGATGACATTCTACGCAACATTGCAAAGAACACAGCAGTTAGCGCAGATGCATTGACGCTAAGAAGACAGACGCTTGGCGGTGGCCCTATCGGACAACTTGGGCTAACAGCCGCAGAAGTTGGTGCAGCTGGTCGTGCCGTAGGTACATTCGGTAATGGTCTTATTCCTGCTGGTACTGACCTAGAACGAGCCGTAAGGCGTACCATACGGGACGAGGGACGCAGGAACGGCGTACCGGGCTACATGAGGCGGTTCTAATGGCTACTACGCATCCACTGCTGGTTGAGTTTGATGTACCAGAACCACGCCCCCAGAAGGGGCGTTTGGCTGTTGCAGGTGATGGTACGACATGGGATATGTACTACTCGTCCAATGTCTGGCAAGACCCGGCAACGCTAACAGTGATGCTTGCTCCGCTTCCTGTTACGACGGCATGGGCAACCACGTACAGTGGTAACTACGCACGGTTTCAGAAGACAGACTACACGCTAACCACAGCGGCTAAGTGGAAGAACATTCAGATCAAAGCATCTGGGGATTATTACCTTCAGTCTTTGGACGTTACCGAACGGGCTACGCTTACGACTGCATGGGCGGCTAATACTGGAGCGTACATTTCCATGTATGTCCCAGGCTTGAAGGATTCCGATAAGAGCATCATCCTCAAGTGCGGGTGGGGCGTTGGGTCGGCTGGAAGCGTGGAAGTTTGGTTCGCCGCTAACGGGCAGGCATTGGTCTACAAGTCTGGTGTACTGGTTGGCTCATACGATCGTGGTGATTCAAACGTTGCGCCAAACGTGGGGACACAAAGCCCGAAAAGCCAGCGTTCAGACTTTGTGAGCTTCATGATTATTCCCGGCAGACGCAGGGAGATTATCGTTACCAGTTCAAACGGGACAAACTTTGCTCATGTCTTTGGTGACCTAAACCCGCTGATTGCAAATACCATCTTGCCCAACGCTCAGTTCTCATGGCTGGTTCCAACAGGTCAAGCAACGGTGCAGGTGTCTCGTGTCTTCTACGAAACGTCTGGATACGTGTTAACGCCTATCAAGCAGTTTAGATATGCTCCTCCGACAGGTGCGACTTTTAGCAACTTTACATCTGTTGAGATTATGGGTAATGGCACGTTTGGATACACGCCATCCGTAGTCAAGACGGATGGAACAACGTACACGCCTAACGGTTCAATCAGTCAGGTTCGAGGTAAGGTTGCTTTTACTGGTGCAGGGACTGGTTCAAACGGCATCCTATCTGTTGACCTCTATTACGATCCTGAACTTACCGCTACTTACGATGGCACGGTTGACGTTACCGAGTACATTAAGACTCTGAGCCTATCGGTGGATGAGCAGGGCAAGACCACTTGTGACATATCGGCCATTGCTAAGCAGATTGTAGATGCTGGTGTAGAACAGCCACAGGTGACCAGTGACAGAACCATCAGGGTTGCTCTTGGTGATGACACAACACCTACACCTATTTACATCGACCTTTTCCGAGGAACGCTTGAACCGCCTAAGATTGAGTACTTAGACAGCGATACAACATACCAATGGGCAACGTACCGGTGGAATGGTGTAGACCGTAGCCGAGACTTTGACCTTGCGTGGATTGTTGAATGTGTACCTTACGATGGTATTGCAGCCATCAATGCCATCATCGACCTAATGCTGATTGCTGGCTATGATGCCAACATTTACTATTTTGGTGATACACCGCTCCTTGACCTGCCATATACAACCAACATATCTAAAGGGCAGTACACGCTTGCCCCTGATTATGGCGATACGGTTGGTTCGTATCTTGAGAAGATAAAGCAGGACTATTACGCAACGTGGATTACCGGATGGATTCCTGACACCTCTGGTTATGTTTACAGATGGCTTGATGTAGCGTCAGCATCAACCACGCCAGCAATGAACCTGTATCAAAGCACAGCGGCGGCAGCGGCGGCAGGTGTACCGGCTGACCTGCAACCTAAGCGAGTGATACGCAAGTTGTCCAGCTATTACGAGCCACCAGAATGTACACAGGTAACTGTGATTGGACAAGACCCGAATACAGGCATCTGGATACCTTATACGCAGATAGATGGTGCTGCGGAGATTGCAGACACGCCACCAGCAAGCCGTCCAAGGAACTGGCGTGGAAGACCTGTGCCTTTCCAGTATCGAGACCCAAGCCTAACAACGGCAGATGCAGTGCAGACAGCGGCGCAGATTCTGTATAGCAGATTGACCCCCGGCAGAACCATGATTGAGTGGGAATCGGATCTATTGATTCTAAGCGGCAACAATAGACCGTTATGGCTTGGTGATGTCATTCAGCTTTATCAGCCTGATGGCGTTACAGCGCAAGGTGTCTACCGAATCATTGCTATCCCGTCCATTGATTTTGAGCAGGAGAACGTTGCGGGTAATAGTACTCTGTTCAATGTTCGCCGGGCTGTCTATCGTGCCGTGGATGTTTCCTAATGCCTTACCTTGACGGCACACGAACCGCAACGCTCACGATGAGCCATACCCAGAACGTACAAGTACGCATCTGGAATCCTTTCGCTATTCAGCCGCTCGAACCAGACTACGATACACACTACACAAACTTCACATTTGGTGGGCATCTAGGCTTTTCCGGTAGTCTTGCGATTGTTACAAACGTGGTTGCACCTTCTCCAGGTTCTGCATGGTCTTGGGAACTAAGAGCAACCATCACAGTAAACAACGGGCACGGTAGCAGTAACTCGTCCTATGTCGTTTTGTCATCTGGCAGTGAGACCGGATTAACGATGTACAAAGATGTAAGCGTAACTTGCGCCGGTACTTTCACCGCATCGGTTGGCGTTGACAAGCTCTGGGATATTGCCGAGGATTCGTTTTCCTCTACAAGCGCACCAACACGGTTCCCAAGCCTAACTGGCTACACATGGTATGAACGCACTACAGACGGCTCTACAGCGGCTTGTAGCCTGTCTGCTGGCGGTGGGTCGGTTAGCGTGTCAGCTGCGGCAACATCAAGACGGAATGCAGACTATACCGCTACGCTTTCAGCCTCTGGTTTTTCTTCCGGTGATGTACGCCACGACTTTGCAGTAAGCCTTGTCAAGGTCAACACCGTGGCGGTGCATGACATCACACACGCTCACACTTTCCACAACCAAAGCGCAACGGAGTGGAGCCTAAGCGTACTAGGTGAAACCGATGCATTTGGCATTGTTAGCACAGCATCCGGAACCATCAGCACGTCATCCTGTCTCGATCGCAACGTGGTCATTGCTGGCAGAATACGAGCTTGGGAGGGAGCGTATCCTGATGCTCTCAATGTCATCGTTACCGGCTACGATGGTGGAACCCGCACGGTTGGTTCATCTGGTGGGTCTTATGGTGCGTCAGATACCTTTGTAAACTACAGCACAACCACGGTACTAACCGACCCGACGTACGGAAGCGACACCCTCACAACATCAGCTAACGATGTCCCTACATGGATATCTGCCGAACTATCCGGAAGCGGGCTAACGACCAACGGAGACAGTAGCACAGACAACCGTGTGATGTTCCGTGGCTGGCGTTTCAACGGCTGGTCTATCGCTGAGACAAACAACCGTGCCATTGCTGGTACAGGTAACGACCGGCTATACGCACCATGGGAAGGGATGTCGGGCTACAGATACCTAGACATCCAAATCAAAGCGCAATCAGGCACAAACCAGACCGGTTACATCGAACTGACCGATTACCACGGCAATACCAAAAGATGGCAGGTTGTGGCTCCTACGACCTCATACAGCACTGTTACGCTCGACCTTTGCTCGCCGGACATCCACAGCCTTGGTGCATTGCCAGCGACAGATGACAAGGACAATCCCTACCCACGAAAGAACACCGCATCAAGCAGCTACGCAGGTTCTGAATCTGTAGATTCGGCATACTGGGGTGTTACATCATGCCAGCGGTTACGGGTATCCAGTGGGCTTATTGACATCGGTACAACCACGCTGAAGTACACGAACACGGATTCTACTTACGTCCCTGATTCTTTTACCGCTCAGTTCCAGCGCATCACACCTGCCATTGTTGCAGAGGTAGACACAACCACCTACTACTACGGGCGTAGATTCTGGCAACAAGATAGAGACGGCAGGTTGGAAGAGGAGTCAGATGTCTGGTGGCAGATGACCGTTGGCGGTGAAACCGGGGTTACGTCGTACAGCGTTGACCCTGTAACCATCAGCGAGCTGGCAGGGCAGATAAACGCTTCCGATGATTCGATTGTTCGCCATCCGGGCTGGACTGCAACCAACTCTGTAGCGTATCCGGCTGGTGCTACTTGTACGGTTACACAACCACCGCTTCGGGATTGTTTCCTGAATGGCGTTACTGGTTACTCAACATGGTTGTATGGTGGTGGTATCCTTGCCACGCCTAACGCTACAAGCGGGACAGACTTTGCCTACGGGCATCAGATAGCCGCTGGAACCATTACGGCACAGACGCTCTTTGATCGCATCAATGGTAACTTCCCACCAGACCTCTACGACCCTTTCGATGTCAACGGCGGTACGGATGCTGCGTTGTACCTGCCTGCCGGTTCCCTGCTACGTGGTATCGCTCACGGTGCTTTGCTCGACAATGCAGGAGACCCGATGACAACCGGTACGGTTGACCTTGAACTTGCATCAACGTCAGCCAACAGAGGCACAGATAGCACGATTGATGCTGAGGGAAGATACTACACAAGCACTCCCTGGGGACTGGGTGAGAGCAACCATAACGTGGTCTACAGCACATCAACGGTTGGCCTTATCCCACTGCATACAAGCCACCGTTATAGGGCATGGTTCCGTGAGCAGGAACTAGCTGGTGTATGTGTGTCGGCTGATGTCGCACCTAACCAGCGGATGTGCTATGCGGTCATCGAGTCTGGAAGCGTAGCCCTACACTTTGCAGATGGCCCTAACGCTACGAACTGGGTAATGCAGACAACGAGCATTACCGATGCATCATGCGTCCACATTGCATACGATCCGACCAGTGCAATTGGTAGGCTGTACATCGTGGTTGAAACGTCGGCAAACGACATCAAAGAGTACTACACAGATGATGAGGGGGTGAATGTTAGCGTGGCAGTAACAGTAACAGGAGCAGGTGATGATGCCTCGGTGGCAATCAACCCAATGGGCAAGCGGATAGTTTTGTATCACCACGCAGGAGACCTCTACAGGGTCATATACGACCCACAGGGCAACGTTATTACAGCTGGTAGTGTGATTGTCGCTGGCGGAGTAAACCAAGGCAAAACGGCCATTGCTTGGAGGCTTGGAGTTTGGTACGCCTACTATCGTGATGGTGGAAACAGTCTCATACAGATATCGTCAATCGATGATGGCGAGACTTGGTCGTAAAAGAGGCGGTGGGCGGCGAAGATGCGTTGGGAGACCGCCCACCTAGTCAGGGAGATAAGGACTGACAAAAGGAATATATCACTATGAATAGACCTATCGCTTTACGTGCAGCTAAAGAGGCACTCGATAATGTGGGTGTGCAGGAGACGGGAGACAACAGGGGAAAGGCTGTTGAGATTTACCAAGCCTCGACCATTCCACCTGTGCCACCCGGGAGCCCTTGGTGTGCTGCCTTTGTGGTGTACCGCTTGCGGAATGCCGCTCACGACCTAGCCCTTGAGATACCAGCAGACTGGCCACGTTCGGCATACTGTCCCGATCACGGCAACTGGGCACGAAAAACAAAGAACTGGGTGCCCGTGAAAGATGCTGAAGCAGACCCGACAAAGGTACGCATCGGTGATTTGATTTGCTTTTGGTTTGCACCGCTCAACCGCTTGGCACACATCGGAATCGTGACCGGTGTATTCCCTTGGGGTGTCAAGACGGTTGAAGGCAATACCAGCCCAGAGATGGAAGATGAGGACAAGGTAACCCGTGAAGGCGATGGTGTCTACCGCAAGATACGAGCATGGCGAGAGCTTGGCAGTATGGGTGGATTTGTCAATATAGACTGGTAGAATCAATCCGATACTGTGGTGATAGACCCGGCAAGCCTCTCAACGATGCTAAAACAGCCGGGTCTTTTTATTGCGTTGATTCAATCTGATTACCTCGGTGGGATACTACCGGCGAGGTGATGCCCCAATGACAGTTATTGAGTACAAGGCGGAAGCCAATGAACTGGCCTTATGTCTTATGTCCGACCTACACATTGGCGGACTTCACGTAGATTACGACCTAATAGAATCCGAACTAAAGCGTGCCAAGAGCTTAGGCGCAAAGATTCTAATCAACGGCGATGTCTTTGATGCAATCATGCCCGGAGACCGGAAGCGTTACCGGGCAAACAATCTGCATCCTCGGATGTTCCGTGCTGGTGATGACATGATCGGCGAGTCTATCCGCTGGGCTATCGAGATTCTTGAGCCGTACAAAGATGACATCATTATGATTGGTGATGGTAACCACGATGACGCAGTGGCAAGGTATCACCACATTGAACCAGTCAAGCATCTGGTTATAGCCCTGAATGGGGCAGGTAATTCAAAGATAAAGTACGGCGGGTATCACGGTTTTATCCACGTCAAGATGCCGATACTTGAATCTGAGCCACATCGAATGGCGCACTATGTCATTCACTACCATCATGGTGCTGGTGGTGCTGCTCCTGTAACCAAGGGCGCTATTACCTTTAGCCGTGCGAATATGTGGCTGGAAGGTGTTGATGCAATCTGGCGCGGTCATACTCACCACAGGCAAGCAGGACGGGATAGCAAGGTGTTGTTCAATCCTAGCGTTATGGAACCATCTGACAGGGTGATAACCAAGGATGTCCTCACACTTAGAACAGGCTCTTATATTGACACGTACAAAGGCACAACCAGCGATGAGCTGATACAGCATGGACGTAAAGATGGTTATGCTGCTTTGTGGGATGCGCCCAATCTCCCTAAGGGTGGGCTGATGCTTTATCTAAAATCTGGCCGTGTCCGTGGCGGTAATGGGCCAGCGGTAACAAAAGTAACTGACAGGCTTGAGATATAGATACAAAAAGACCCGGTTGTTTAGACCGGGTCTTTCTGTCGCTTACCAAGCACCAAATGTAGTTGTTGTTTCCAAACATAGTCAGGATTGCTCCTGCCATCTGTAATATACCCCAATAAAAAAGACCAGTGCGGTAACACTGGTCTTTCGTATAGCGGGTTTTCTGGAGACCTTTCGTATACTGGTTGGATTCTATCCGATGGTCTTGATGGTTACTGCTTGGGTTTCCTCATGTACAACGAAACCTGCCTTCTTTGCATCTGCTGGATGCTCAAGCATGGCTGCCTTGATAGGCTCAGGCAGTTGGCTTACAAGGATGGATTCCTTCAGTTTGATGGCTGATGGGCAGTTCTTCCGTGCCCAGTCTAAAGCCACGTCCTCAGCCTCTACAGCGACCTTTGGGGCTATTGTTCTAAAGCCAACCGTGCCATAGGGGCACGTCCATGTCTTTGCTTTCAATGTCCCGTCTGCCTTGCGTGGTAACTGTGACATTGCGTAGTCCTGCAGCTGTGCATTGTACTGATGCTCCAGCCACTCAAGCCGTGCCTGATGCTTGCCGATAAGTTTCCGGAAGTTCTCCACGATGGCATCCATCTTGGACTTCTCTGCCATGATGCTTGCCTCGATGTCCATGCGCTTCCGCATCACCAGGAGTGCGAGGTCTTCCGGACTTTCATCACCCTTGATCCAACCAGAAGCAGGGCCGGCATACTCACCGGTTTCTACGTCCCAAAGCTCGCCGTCAATCACATCAAATCCCATCACTTACCTCCCATCAACTGTTCTGGTGTACCTTTGTGCCAGTACACGTCTTCATACCGATACTCAAAACAAACCGCATCAAGGTTCTTGCCTGCTGGCCTTACCCAATATCCACGGTCACCCATCGTGACAAGCTTATGGTTTGCGTACTTGCCATCGGTGTATGTCATGCCATACTCCATAGCACGTTTGAGCAGGAACACTGCTTCTTCCTTTGTTATCATCTCACTACCTCCCAATCGTCCCGTAAAAAAAGAGAAGCATCTACAAGATTGCCATATTCACAAGTTGACGGATTGCTATCTACTGAATAGCCTAACGTGCTTACCCATATAATCTGCCTATCCGGTTTGCCCATGAACATTCGCTCTTCTAGTACAACGTAATATCTTTCACTAGAATCTTCATATGGCTTTTGGAACTGAGGAATCGTTAGTTTTTTTCCATCCAGCAATGCCTGCAGTGCATCAATACCTGTCATCTCACTACCTCCCAATCATCTCTAACCTTCTGCGCTTGCTTGTCGTATAGATCCATTACAGGCGGACAGTATGTATACCGATTACCTGACGGAAGATGCACGACAAGATGGTCTTCCCCAATAGCTGAGAGTCTGATTACTTTGCCAGACTCCCAAGCCTTACGCCTTATAGCCATACCCTCAAAGAGCCGAGAATAAACCTGTGCAAATGTCATCGTGATAATGGCCTTGCAGTTGCTGGCCTTACTGGCTCATCAATCACAATGTTGCCCTGTGGGCCTCTACGATAGCCATCCTGAGGCGTTACCGCTCCATTGGCATCATCGTCCTCATCTGCCGATATTGCAAGCAGAGCGGACACACTGTAACGCCGACCATAAGTAAGAGCTGAACCAAGACCGTGAGCATCTGGTTTTGTTACCGGGATAGTTACCGTGGTTGCGATCCACTCACCGCTTGTATGGATGATTCTTGACTCTACGGTTACAGCCTGTAGTGTCTCCGGTTGTTGGCTACCCTGTGTCAGCATCAGCCCGTTTGATGTAAGGATAGGACGCAGTGTGTCAAGGATGCTGTCGAGCGTCACATACTTTGAGCGGAAGGCTGGATTCTTGCCTTCCTTGATGATGCCCTGCATCTGGCTTTGTGCCTTGATAAGGGCTGGAGCGATAGCCCCGATGGTTTCCGATTTTGTCATACTGTATACACCCAAACGACATTTACAAACACGGTGCGGCGGTTTTCTGTTTGCGTAAAGCAAAGGAAATTGTTGCCATCAAGGTTGAAGTCGTCGCCATCAACTAAGTTGTTAGATTCCGCATACGCCCAAACGTCTGCAATCTGAGCGGCTGTCAAGTTAGGGTCTGTCATCACTTTTCTCCCGTACCACTGCGGTACACAATGATTATACATCCAGAATATATATTGTCAAACACTTGACACTAGAATATATAGTTGTGGTATATAGTTGGCATGATTCGAGGACTAAGCCAGCAACAGCTGGCCAAAAAGATTGGTGCAACACAGCCACAGGTATCCGATTGGATGACCGGGAAGAAGACACCAAACGCCGGTAACCTTACCAAGCTCGCTGAAGCCATGGACATGGCGGAAGAAGACTTGGCAAGGCTACTCACCATTCGTCGTAAGAGCCGCAACAAAGTGGCCGAACAACCAGAAACATTCGAGAACTAGAAAAGGTAATAGGGAGACAAGGCAATGAAGCGTTGTAATGATTGTGCAGATCGTGTAGTGGATGCAGATTCAATCTGTACTGGTTGCCGTATGGCAGAGTGGAGAGACCAGCAGGAGCAGGCACGGCAGGCACGGGAAAAGGCTTATGCAATCGAAGCTCATAGGGCTGCATACCTGAGCCGGAAGAAGATGGTACGCGACAGCATCAAGGCTGGTGTCATCACTGCGGTAAGCATCCTGTTGTTGCTTACTTTTGTATCTGCTACCAAGGATGCAATGCGGTACGAGTGGGAGACAAAACCTGCAATGCTCAAGGCTAACGGGGTACGTTGATGCAGAAGCGTAGATTCCTAAGCAAGGAGCAAAAGGTCGATGTGCTTACCAAGATTGCCGAGCGTGTCAAAGCCGGTGAATCTAAGTATGATGCAGCTTTCAATGTGGCTGGAATGTATTGGCAAAACATCTACCGCTGGATTCTTCAAGACGAGCAGTTGTGGAAGATCGTAAGTGATGAGCCTTATCCGTACGATGCTCCAATACTTGACTTGCGTTACGAGAGAACCATTCCGTGCTTTGATTGGAATGTGGCTATGTCTAAACTTGTGCAAGGTTTGACCATACGGCCTCGTGGATCAATGTTGTACCGCTATCGCTTGGAAGGCGGAACGCTGATGGAATATCGTAAGGTTCTTGAGGGCACAGATTGGTATAAAACCGAAGATGTAACCATCCCTGAAAAAGCCTATGAGACTTGGATGTTTGAGGTGGTCGAATGACTTGGATGAAGCCAGGTGTGGTGTTCCAATGTTGGGATGACTTTTACAACCACAAGCATGGGCCAGTAGGTGTTATCGTAGACATTGACGGGCCATGTACCTGTACTCACATCGTGGCACAGATCAATCAGCTGGGAGCAAAGCCATTGCCGGAACACTATCACCTTGAATGCCAGCCACTAAACGTGAAGCATACGCAGGATACGAGGTTCTGGCATGGCTATATGTTGGCTGATGGCAGAGCCCTTGGTGGTCGATTCTATCTACAGCAACTTGAAGACATCACCCCAACTGTTTCCAAAGTGGAAAAGGTTGAGGTGCAGTTGCAGATGGATTTCTAGTGCAGGTAAGACCAACGACTATACGACAGACGCTCCGGAAGCTGAGAGAGGCCCCGGAGCGTTTGTTGTCTCACGATGAGATGCTGCTACTGCACCACGGCTGGTCTTCTAACATCCATGCCGATGATTGCCTTGATGCTATGATTCGGCACAATTATGCTTTTGTGCGTGAGGTGTGCAAGGTCATCAAGCACAAAGAACACTTTGTGGATGCCTGCCAGTACTGCGTTGAAGGTCTTATTCGTGCCATCGAAAAGTGGGAACCAGAGCGTGGGTTGAGATTCAGCACTTACGCGCATCCTTGGATCTACCAGAAGCTTAGACGCTATCAATCTAACCAGTACAGAACCATCCGCATTGCAGAGCATACATTGGTCAAGTGGCACAAGTTGAAGCGTCATTACGTCATCCTGGAACTCGAACTAAAGCGACCTCCTACAGATGCCGAACTGTCAGAGCGTAGCGGTATGAGCCTTGAAACCATCGACATATGCCGTACCGCAGCAGGCATTGAGCCAGTCAGCATGGACACCCCGGTTCAAGGTTCTGAGTTAGTCTTGGGTGATACTGCGGTATTCGGTAGCACACCATCAGCCGAGGATGAGTACTTTAGCGAGCAGGAAGGTACGCTGTCCGATGCCATGCTTAGACTTGACGATGAGACACGGCAGATGTTGGTGCTGCATTATGGCTTAGATGGACGTGTACCACAGACGATACACATGGTGGCCAGTCGTTACAGAATGCCACCCGTAGTGGTCAAGCAGAGGCTTACAGAGGCACTGCAAAGATTGAAGGACATCCATGAAACATATTGAAGACAAAGAGCAGATTGCCCTCATTACTTGGGTACGGCTAATGGAGTCTAAACATCCTGAGCTTGCCACGATCTATCATTGTCCGAACGGCGGACACAGGGACATTCGCACAGCTGCAAAGTTCAAGGCCATGGGCGTGAAGGCTGGTGTGTGGGACATCTTCTTACCTGCTCCTTTACCGGGTCTTTACATTGAGATGAAGGCAGGTAAGGGTAGGCTAACACCGGGACAGGTTGCATTCCGTGAAGCCTTGGAACCACACGGGTATAGGTTCGTGGTGGCTTACTCTTGGCATGAAGCCGCACAGGCAATAGCGGAACACGTTGGTTTCACTTTCGATGTATGATGCTTTGTTGGTACACCAGCTGCTTATGATGGTTGCCTCGTAAGCATTGCGACCCGTCCAGTTATCCTCTACTGGGCGGGTTTGCTTTTGATGTATAATGTTAGCAACCTTTCCTGTGGTTAGGACTTAGTCCACCCCTCGGAGTAGCTACCGAGGGGCAGTCCACGGAAGGGAATACACAGGAAAATGGTGACTCCATGGCTATACCAGCCACGGATGCCGGGATGGCTATTGCCTTCCTTAGGCATCTATTCAAGCCGTACTCTGACGGTTTCATTGAGATCCGACCTCTTTCTAAGGTCAAACCCCACGCTAACCGAACCACCTACCGTTTGCCCCACTGCCTCAAAGGTGAAGAAGGGCAGGCCCTGACCCAGCACATCATGAGCCTTGCCATGCGTGGTTATGATGTCTATGTAGGTGTGTGTCCAAGGGTTGCTCCGGAAGGGCCGGGGCGCAAGCTCGGCAAGGATGCAATCGAGCAGGTCGGGGCAGTATGGATTGACCTTGACGCAAAAGTACCCGGGAGTAGTCAAGGATTACTTGACAGATGCGACATTGTTGTAAGCACGGGCAACGGTTGGCACGGCTACAAGATGCTTGCGAGCGTTGCCAACGTCAAGAACGCCAAAGAGCGAACAGCCATCGAAACAAAGATTCGGTCATGGCAGAACAGCATCATTCTTGGCACTGATCCGGTGGGTAATGTTGACAGGATATTGAGAATTCCAGGAACGCTGAACTGGAAAGAACCGGACAACCCAAAGGCGGTAACGCTTTTGAAGGGTGGCGGTATAAAGCCAACCTACAAAGAATCCTTGTTGGTTGAGCATCTGGGCGATGTTAGGCTGGATGCTCTGCTCGCTTCCGCAAAGCAGGGGCAGCTTGGAAGGGCTGAACCACGCATCCGTCATGCAAGCGGTAGGATAACCGACCTACTGGATGTCTTTATGCTTGAGGCTGAGGAATCCTGTCAAGCGTTTGAAATTAACCCTGCATGGGAATACCGTTTGAATATTGTCCGTGCTGACCTGCCGGAGATTTTGGAGTACTACTTTGGACGAAAATAAACCTTTCAATATCTGGGACATACCAGATTTACCAGACCCCAAGCCTGAGCGGAAGCAACGGCAACCCGGAGAACCTGACGGTGATGGAACGCTTGCGAAGCTTTACCAGAAGCATCCTGAAGGCGGTGGGCCATACGGTGGCAGAGATAATGCCCTAACGGCTTACGTTGGGTATTTACGCTCTACGCGCATCGATTACCATGGTGGACTTTCTGCTGCAAAAGCCTTCAATCACGAGTGGTTAGAACCACCATTGCAAGATTGGGAGGTTGGTGAAAAGGTCGGACGTGCTTGGGCTGAATGGGCTGAAGGTGTACGGGAGTTGTACACACAACAGATGGCTGCATCCGAATTGATGGCAGACAAACTGAAGGCACTGCAACCAAAAGAACCACGCAAGAAGAAGATTCCATGGGACTGGGATAGGTTGCAGGAGGAAGCAGCCAAGAGCCGTGATACTGAATGGATTATTCCCAACGTCATAGCACGTCAGGCTATCCATTACTTTGCTGGGCCACCAAGTAGCGGTAAGTCATGGATGGCTGCGGATCTAGTTCGTGCAGCTGAGTCCGCCGGGATGTGGATGAGTCTTGCCCCCTGCGTCAAGTCAAAGGTCTTGTACGTCAATGAAGAGATGGGAGTGGGTGAATACAACAAGCGATTCCATCTGCTATATCCAGAAGCCTGCCGAGGCTTACATTCTTTTGTCAATGAAAACATGAAGGTCACAGACCCAGATGACTTGCAGGACATTGTTGATTCGGTTATTGACCTAAAGATTGACATAGTCATCATTGATACTTTTGTCCGTGTTCATAACCTTGACGAAAACAGCAACTCTGAAATGTCCCAGTTGTATCAACATTTCAAGAAGATAACGGATGCCGGAGCTGCCCTTGTAGTCCTCCACCATGCCCGTAAAGGCGGTGCAGGAGCGATAGGGCATGAAAGTATGCGAGGGGCAGTAGAAATCGCTGCACAGGCAGAAACCATCATGTCCATTGATAACAAGCTTGGACACTACACGGTCAAGACGGTGAAGCAGAGACGCAGTTCTTTTGAAGACCAAATAAACTTTGAGTTTAAGATTCACGCTCATAGCCCAGAGGCTCTTGAGATTCAGCGGATTGACATTGCAACAGCTGAGAAAACATTAGATCAAGCCATCTTGGACTACATTGATTCCAATCCGGGACAGACCAGCCAGCAGATATCTGAAGGTATCAAAAAGCGCAAGTCTGATGTCGTGAGAGCATTACAAGGCTTAGAAGACGAGGAGATGTTGAACGTCATGAATGGCCAGAGAGGAGCAAAATTCTATAGCCCTAAAAGTATGTTTTGACCTGTTCCTAAAGACCTGTTCCCCTTAGAAATAGAGAATAGGAACAGGTGGATAAATCCCCCCCTCTCTCTCAGACTCTCTCACCCCCCAGCCTCAGAGAGCTGGAGGGGTAATTAGAAGAGCAAAACAGTTCCCCCGCATGAAGCGGGGAACTGCATTGCCAAGATGGTCTGAAAAGAAATGTTTGACAGGCTATCTGTTATTGGTATATATTTGGTGTGGCAATTGTGCCGTGAAGAGCCGGATGGCTCAAAGGAGTTAGAAATGGGTTTTTTTGCACAGCATGGTTCCTTCTCTGAGGGAACTGGTCGGAAGTTCAGCGTGGCTGAATCCGGCGTTTACATCTGCGCTTTGATTGACATCGAAGCAGTACAGGGCAAGTCTTACGACGATCCAACAGTCCTGGAACCAAACTATCGATTTGTATTCGAAACCACCGAGGTTGGTGATGAAGACGGTCAACCATTCCGGTTCGTACAGTTCACCAAGACGGTCTACGGCAATGAGAAAGCCAAGCTCACGATTCTTCTTGACTCGATGCTCGGCAAGCGTCTTGACCGTAACGAATACGCAAACCTCGACATCACCGCATTGAAGGCTCAAAAGTGGCAAGTGGTTGTAGGAACCAGACAGAAGATGAATGGTGAATACACAAACATGATTGAGACGGTCAAGCCTGTAAAGGTTGCAGCTACAAAGCCACTGCGCAAAGCAGTACCAACGGAAGACATCACCGACCCGTTTGGTGAAGACTGATGGGTTACATCAACGAAGTTCGTAGGTCGCCAAGCATCCATGATTTGTTCATGGATGCAGCAAGACACCATGTAAGTAATGAAGATTCGCCTAACGGCTACTCTAAATTCACAACGTCTTATCTTGAAATCGAAAGACACTTTTGGACAACAAAGCTGGGCGATGCGCCAGTAGAGTTTTCATTTGGAAGATTCAAAGTTTTGTGGATGGGCGTTGATGTCATCGATGGTTTAGATTACGGATCTTTCTTCTTTCACGACAGGTACGATGCAAAACGTACAGTCCGGCATACCGAATGGGCTGAAAGAGAACTTTCAGATCTACTGTTTGAATGTTGCACGGAATTTATGCAGGCTTGCATCAAGCTCAAAAACGGTGAAATCGAACCATACACGGATGAAGATAAAACGGAACCGTGGGATTGGGAAGATGAATAAAAAAGATGTTTGAAGATGCCTAAACACTGGAACACTAAAGGAGGCAGGGTAACTTGCCTCCAACCTTGGGAGATAAAGACAATGAAACAAACTACACAAAGCCTCGCAGAAGCCATCAAAGAGATGGCACAGCACGTAATCAATGTACAGCGTGATTCCTTTGCAGTCATTGACTGTCCGCTACACATTCAAGTATCTAGCGACCACTCCGAGATTCATATGACCAAGGGTGCGCTGCACTTGATGGTTGCCCTCACTGGCGATGATGCTGGTATCTACGACTGCAACTCCATGGGCTACGCCGTACAGAATCCTTACTGGATTGGTTCACTCAAGCCAGCAGATGTGATTGCAGACATCTGGGCAGTAGCCTACGAGATTGACAAGATGATGTCTCAGAACGTGGTGCTGGTTTGACCGGGCACTACCGGACATCTAGCATTCAGGCCCTCAGCGTTATCGACGACTGGGGGCTGGACTTTGCAACAGGGAATGTCCTCAAGTACATCCAACGGATGCCACACAAAGGCACACCTAACGCTGACAGCATCAAGGCACTCTGGTACTTGGCCTATGCCATCACCAGGGATGTTGATGTAGCGGATCGCATTGCAAAAGAAGTCGAGGCACTCAATGGCTAGACCAAGTGAGAGCGTTGCCTATGGCATCGCAAAACGAAAGTTACTGCTGGAACGCTGGGATGAGCTTGTAGCAATGGGTATGCCACAAGCGCAGGCATCCAAGGAGATTGGTTACAACTACTCCACGGTAAAGGTTTGGCTTGCTAATAGGCGGGTCGAGCAGTTGAAAGAAGAAGATGCCAAACGGCTAACTATGGCGGGTGGTTCTTTCTCCGCTGCCCTTGAACGACTCAGAGCCGGACAGGCAGTAAGGCGGCATCAGGCTTCTTGGTTCTTGGAACTCGTTGATGGCAAGATATGCCTGTATCTGATTGATGGTGCAGGCAATCGAAGGTATAGCCGGGTGGCATCTTTTGGATCCGCTGATGTACTGGCCACCGACTGGGAGATATACCAACCATGACAAAGCTTATCTGGATTACACCGGAAGCGGAGAAGGTCATCGGATACTGCGCCAGAGTCTCCAACCCAAAGAATCAAGACAATCCTAATGTTGCTAGGCTTCTGTCCTACTGCATCAAGCATGGCCACTGGTCTATCTTTGAGATGGCTTCAATGTGCGTTGAAATCAAGACAACCCGTGCTATTGCTCCGCAGATTCTGCGGCATCGGTCTTTCTCTTTCCAAGAGTTTAGCCAAAGGTACGCAACGGTTACGGAATCGTTCATCATGGGCGATATGCGGCTTGCAGGTACAACCAACCGCCAATCCTCCCAACTGTTGCCAGAATGGAAAGAGTTGACCGAGGAACAACAGGAACGCATCAAGGATGCACAGCGGGCAGTAAAGGATGCCAACGAAGCATATGCAGGTCTTATCAAGGCTGGCATTGCTGCGGAGACGGCAAGGATGGTGCTACCGCTTTGCACACCAACCACCATGTATATGTCTGGCACGGTTAGGTCATGGATCCATTACGTGCAGCTACGAACGCAGGAAGACACGCAGTTAGAACACAGACAGATAGCAGAGTCCATCAAGGCTTTGATGGTTGAGCATCTGCCAATAACGATGGGAGTAATAGGATGAGATTCGGAGAAGTAATACAGGCCTTGATGGCTGGTGGTTCTAACGCTGTAAGGCGGGGAGAGTGGTGCGGGACTTTCCTGCGATACTCGGAGCTCTGGAACGCTTTCGAGCTTCACGGTGCAGGTGGCAGAGTGACACAGCTGGAAGAACTCAGCCTGTCACCCGGTGACCTGTTTGCAGATGATTGGGATATCGTTACGTTAGATCCACGGACAGGCAAGGTGGCTGAATGAAGTTTGAACACGCACTCCCGGCAATGCGGGCAGGTTATGTAATCGGCATTCACTACCCAATCAATGGTGTAACAACGTGGTACAGCAAATGCGCTATCCATCCACACGATGTTTACGTGCATGGCTTCTCACAACCAAGAGACATCATTGGGCAGTTTCCAAGCTCTGATGTCCTGCGGGATGATTGGGTTGTAGGTGTACAAGTAAACCCTGACCCTAAACAAGGTCAATGGATTGACAATAATCCATTTTGGATTGATATAGATGGCACACCAACCGTTGAAGAAATCCATGAAGCAGCGGAAACAGCAATGGCACAAACGGATGAGAGGTTAGGCAAATGATACTTTTTGCACTCGGTGTCCTGCTTGGTGCGGGATGCCTTGCGGTATATAACGAGATGTATACACGTTGGCTATACAAAGACGTGAAGCGTCGAGCGAAACAACAAGGCATCACAGATAATCAAATGAGGGATGCTCTTATCTGGGCAACCAAGGAAGAAATCGAGGCTAACCTAAATGGCAGCACAACCCGGAGCAGGTAGACCTACCAAGTACACAGAACAGACCGTGAGCAAGCTTCTGGAGGCTCTGCGGGGTGGTAACACCCGCAGGGCTTCCTGTGCTGTCGCAGGTATTGACCAAAGCACACTCGCTAACTGGCTCAAGGAATATTCAGATTTCTCCAAGGCTATAGAAAAAGCCGAGGGTGAAGCCGAGGCAAAGATGGTATCTGTCATCAAGTTGGCATCCGATACCACTTGGCAAGCGGCGGCATGGTGGCTTGAACGCAAGCACAAGGCCGAGTGGTCAAGCAGGGTAGAGCAGACAGGCGCAGACGGTAGCCCGGTCAAGGTCATCGTGGAGTACGCTGATAAGCCATGACAGATATTTACAGTGACACATTGATTACAATTGCTGTGTTTCTTTTTCTACGTTTTTGGTTTTATTCAGAAAAGTCGAGTAGAAATCAAAAGCCATGACAGATATACGGTTTCACGGAGTCAAGCCTACAAGGGCTACCAAGGATTCTGCCGGGTACGATCTGCGCTCACAGCTGGATATCATCATTCCTGCTGGTGCTACCGTAGGCATTGACACGGGTACGTTTGTAGAACTACCAAGGCAACTCTGCGGTATGGTTTGCTCCCGCTCTGGTCTTGCCCTGCGTGGTCTTGCAGTTGCCAACGCTCCAGGCATCATCGATGCTGACTACGGAGACACCATCAAGGTGCTACTGCATAACCGTACCCAAGGTGATTGGGTTGTGGAGAAGGGTGAGCGTATCGCTCAGGTTGTCTTTGTGCACTACTTCACGGGAGACGATGTCCCAGTGAAAAGTCGTGTCGGTGGGTTAGGGTCTACTGGTAATGCCTGATATACGATTGGTCTTACCTAGACCACATGAAGCACAGCAGGTGATAATGGCACAGGCAAGGCGATACAACGTCCTTGCCTGTGGCTGAGTAGGTAGACGCTTTGGGAAGACAACACTAGGCGGGAATCTGCTATCAGATCCGGTACTGCGGGACGGTCTACCGTGTGCATGGTTTGCCCCTACTTACCGCCTGCTGGAGGAAGCGTACAACGACCATAAGCGCATCTACCAGCCCGTCATCAGGCGAGCTGTCCAGACACCTGCCCCACGCATTGAACTTATCACCGGTGCTGCAATCGATTACTGGACTTTGGATGACCCTTCAACCGTTGCACGTGGTCGTAAGTACAAGCGGGTAATCATTGACGAAGCCGCAATGGCTCGGCATCTGGAGCAGGCATGGACGGAAGCAATACGTCCTACGCTAACCGACTACAAGGGCGATGCTTTCTTTCTTAGCACTCCCAAGGGTTCAAACTACTTCAAAAGCCTACACGCCATGGCTGGTGTTGATGAGGACTGGATGGCATGGCAGATGCCTACTACGGCTAACCCTTGGATAGACCCGGAAGAAGTAGCCAAGGCGGGAGAATCCTTGCCATCGATAGCGTTTCGTCAGGAGTACTTAGCCGAGTTTGTCGATGCTGCTGGAGCCAGAATCAAGCGGGAATGGCTGAGATTCGGGGATGCCCCTGAAGGCTTGCCCGTGTATCTCGGTGTTGACCTTGCAATCTCGACAAAGGCGGAAGCAGACTACACAGCCGTGGTTGCTTTGAGCCGTGGTGAAGATGGCACGATCTACGTGCTAGATGTGAACCGTACCCGTGCTGACTTTGCTTCCGTGCTGCGCTTCATCGAGGCTATGGCTGAGAAGTGGCATCCAGTTATGATCGGCATAGAGCAGGTGCAGTATCAGGCGGCTGTTGTGCAAGAGCTGATGAGGCGCACAAAACTGCCGATACGGGGGATACGTCCAGACCGTGACAAGATAACCCGCTTTGGGCCACTGGAAGCCCGCTACGAGCAAGGGCAGGTAGTACACGTTGAAGGCTTGCCACCTTACTGGCAGGATGAGTTGCTATCCTTTCCGGTTGGCAGGCATGATGACGTGGTTGACGCAATGGCGTATGCTTGGCAGGTCATCGGACAGCGTAAGGGCTGGGGTGCAGTCTGAAAATATATCTACTGTTTTCTTGACGTATATATACTTAGAGTGTATATTATTAACATCAAGCAGGGAGATAGATGGATATGAACGAAGATACACGAAAGATGCTCATCAAGTTGGTTTATTCCTACACAAGCTTTCCAATCAGCAAGATGTACTGGATGTCGGATAAGGGCGAAATCACCACGTTGATTGTAAAGGGTGGACGCAAAACCTACTCAATCAAGTACAACCAAGGAACCGACCTTTTCGAGGGCTACAACTCAAAGTTTGACAAGACCGAACTTTACATTGAACAGTTAGCTGGATACATCGAAACAGCAAAGTAATCACAAAGATCCACAAGCCCCCGCAAGGGGGCTTTTTCTTTGCCTGTGGGATACTACAGCCATGGGTATCTTTGACCGCTTCCTTGGCAATAAAGCCGCAGCCAACCCGACACAAGCACTACCGCTACCGCTTAGCCAGTCCAGAGATATATACCTCACTGGCTATGGGTCAGGTCAGCTGCAAACGCTCCTACGTCGTGCACTCCCAGGTTCTTCTAAAGACTGGGCACGGGTAGCAGGTGACCTAGGGCTAAACGGGATTGTTGCTAGTGCCATCGACTGGTACATCAGGAACTATCCACAAGCCACGCCAAAGTACTATAGACCAGTAGATAGCCAGCAAGCGGAGCCTGTTGAAGACCACCCGGTAATCACTCTTATGGCTCAACCGGATCCGATGGTTATGGGTTCTTTATTTTGGAGCTGGGTGATTCAGGACTACAAACTTTTTGGTAACACCTATCTCCGCAAGATACGCTCCACAACCCGTGGCGTGGTGACCGCTTTGCAGTTCCTTCCACAGGACATGGTGAGACCTGTAGGCAACGGCACAAACCCTTTGACGCATTATGTCTACACTACGGATGGTCGGTCTTTTGACATCCCTGTATCGGACATAATCCACATTCGGTACGGCAGAGACCCAAGCGATATTAGGCTTGGACGAAGCCCCGTAACCGCTGTATTGCGTGAGATTGCAACCGACAACACCGCAAGCACTACGGCTTATGGTTTGCTGGCGAATGGTGCTATGCCATCACTTATCGTTGGCCCTGATGCAAAAGACCAGACCGTAGACATCAGCATGGACGATGCACGGCAGGTCAAGCGACAACTGCACGAAGACCTAACCGGTGATGGTTCAGGCGGTATCGTTGTGATGACCGGAGCCTACAAGATGGACAGGGTTTCCCTTACCCCGTCTGAGCTTGCTTTGGATTCAGTCCGGCGTGTACCTGAAGAGCGCATCTGTTCTGCCCTTGGTATCAACCCAATGGTCTTGGGTCTTGGTGCTGGTCTTGAGCGTAGCACCTACAGCAACTACGAGCGGGCACAGCAGGCGGCATGGGAAGACGGCATGGTTCCACTCCTGCGTGTTCTTGCTGATGCCGTTACCGCTGACCTCCTGCCAGAGTATCCAGAGACACAAGAAGGTGACTTTGTGCAGTATGACCTTGAGCAGGTCAGGGCTTTGGCTGATGATCTGTCAGCTGAGGCAGACCGTGCGGAGAAACTGTACAAGGCAGGCATCATCGATAGAGCGGAAGCAAAGCGCATTGCTGGTCTTGAAGCCGTGCCAGAGGATGAAGGAATCCTACATCCATCCGCTATCAGCACACAGGCTGGTACAGGCGCATCGCTGGCAGAGACAACCAATGCGGCTGGTATTCTTATCCGCTCTGGTTACGATCCGGGTAGTGTGACCAACTTCCTAAACCTGCCAGTACAACACACTGGAGCCGCACCGGTAACCCTGCGAGATGAAGCCAAGGCACTCAGCACTAAGTTCACACCAAACGATGGTATGCGTGAAGCGGCACAACGTGCCCTTGACTGGAAGGCTGAGGGCTTTGATGGCGGTACACGCGTAGGCCTTGCCCGTGCAAATCAGATTGTCAATGGTGAGCAACTTTCCGAAGACACCATACTGCGAATGTATTCTTTCTTTAGCCGTCATGAAGTCAATAAGCAGGCTGAAGGCTTCAACGCCGGTGAAGATGGTTTCCCTTCCGCCGGGCGTGTAGCCTGGGACTTATGGGGTGGTGATGCTGGGTTCCGCTGGGCAACATCCAAGCGCAATCAGATCATGGGTGAAGAGTCTAAGACGGTAGATTGTTGCACTCCGGGGGTAGTGTACAAGAGCCACCCTTTTTACGGGTACGAGCTGATGGAGGCTCATACAAACGAGTAGACGATGGCACAGGCAGAATCTATGCCGCAAGCCAGAAGTTCCGCAACGACTTGCTGGAGCGTGAAGGCGTAGCCATATCCCGGATGCAACGAGCGTACAAAGCCGCTACTGCTGCAAGCATCGCAGAACTGGAAGCGTTAGAAGAACGCATCGCAGAGCGTGAGGCAAACGGGGAAGACCCAAGCGACACCATACTCTGGATGCGTCAGCGAATCATTGACAACATCGAGGAACTTGGAAAGAACCTACAAGCCTTTGCAATCGAGGGGGCAACCATTACAGCAGATGGACAACTCGAATCAGCCATCCTTGCGAATGAGGCGAGCGTCAGCCTGGTTGAAACGGCGGCTGGTCGTAAACCGGCTAACGTCAGCCTCGGCACAAGCTGGACAGCCTTGCCAGACGAACAACTCCAAGCCTTTGTCGGCATGGCGGGTGATGGAAGCCCTCTGGGTGAGTTATTTGCGACCATCCCGCAGGTAACCACTGACGCTATGCAGATGGCACTTGTACAAGGCATTAGCCTCGGAGAAGGGCCACGGACAGTAGCACGGCGTGTAAGACGTGCATCTGATATCGGCAGGCAAAGAGCGGAGACCATTGCACGGACAGAGATGATCCGCAGTGCCCGTGAAGCACAACGCCAACTTTATACGCAGAACCCTGCGGTACAAGGATACAGGAGACAAGCGACCCAAGATAGCCGGGTGTGTCTTGCCTGTTTGGCTTTGTCAGGAACGCTATATGCGACCGATGAAATCATGCCAAGCCATGTAAATTGTCGCTGCGTTCTTGTTCCAGCAACCATGTCATGGGCTGAGATTACTGGGGATAGTAGCATCCCGGATACCAGACCAGCGGTAGCAACACCTGAGCGCATCCTCGCTGGTTTGTCTGAGTCTGACAAACTGGCCATCATGGGGCCTGCAAGATATCAGATGTACAAAGACGGCAAACCGCTTGCTGATTTCGTGCAGGTAGTACCAAACCAAGACTGGGGGCCTAACACTCGTGTACGGCCTCTACGTGAGCTTATATAGGGTGTGTGGGATACTTACGCCATGGACGTGCTGACATCTACAGTAGACGGAATCAAGAGCGATAGGCTCGGTTATGTCAAGGGATACCTTGTGCGCTTTGGCGATAGCAAAGCAACCGACCTCGAAGGTGACTACTTCACCAAAGCAACCGACTACGGATTCCCGCTCGAAGAAGGTAAGCGTGTCCCGCTTAACGTCTACTACCATCACGGCATGGATTCACAGGTAGGCAAGAAGTCCATCGGTTCTGGCTTCATCAAGATGGATTCTGAGGGGCTTTGGTACGAAGCACAGCTAGACATGGCAGACGAGTACGGCAAGATGATTGCCAAACTTTGCAAGCAAGGCAAGATGGGCTTTTCCTCTGGTGCTGCCGCTCATATGGTTGAGCGTAAGAGCATGGGTGGTGCTTCCGAAATCATCCGCTGGCCTATCGCAGAGGCATCGATTACCCCGACACCTGCCGAATATCGCAATAGCGTCAAAAGCCTTGAGGAGTATTACGGCATGGGTGAGATGGAAGATGAAGAAGAGATGATGCCTGAGCCAATGCCAGAGCAATCCCCTGAAGAATACGCCGTTGAACTGTTCAAGATGGCAGAGGCCGACCTTATCCATGAAGGCATGGAAGCGTATTACGAAGCCATGTCCGAAGGTATCGGGATGGTTGAAGATGCCAGTATGGCAGAAGCCATCATCAATGAGTTTGCCAACCGTGCAAAGCAGCTATACGCCATACACGGTGCTAAATGTATTCAGCCCGCTTCCCTGCGGGGTGTAGAACGTCGGCTGCGGGATGCAGTCGGTCTATCACGGTCAAGCGCGAAGCGTTTGGCTCCAGTAGTCTGGGAATCTCTGCGGGATGCAGACCAGCCTGATGAGCAGCCGTCCATCGTAGTCGAGGCGAAAGCCCATGATGATGACGAGCGTCAAGAAATCTTGGCTCGTCTGGAGTTGTTATCCCAG
>SXGQ01097688.1_pt1 | contig 32867 bp, 30 predicted proteins | sample 3178371 | NCBI WGS metagenome assembly SXGQ01 (sample SAMN11356859, study PRJNA531348) | freshwater metagenome | isolation source: freshwater sample F1-20 | place: China: Fuxian Lake, Yuxi | collected 2017-12-25
AAATGGACGAGGTGATCTTTGAGGAATTCAAAGGAACCGGTAACATGGAATTGCAACTCGATCGCAAGCTGGCCAACAAACGGATCTACCCGGCCATCGATCTTACCTCTTCCTCCACCCGCCGCGACGACCTCCTGCTCGACAAAGACGTGTTGCAGCGCATGAATCTTCTTCGTGTCTATTTGACCGACATGAATACGGAAGAAGCCATGCGCGAACTACAGAACCGAATGAAAGGCACGAAGAGCAACGAGGAGTTTCTGGCTTCGATGAATCGATAAACCAAAACGATACCACAGTAAAACCCGGACTCCCAAAAGGTTCGGGTTTTTTCATGCACTCAATTCAAAGTAACTTCACCCGTAATGGCGGTTCGTCCAATTGATATTGAAAATTTCCTCGAATTGTCCGAATTACACCCGGTATTGGATGTACGGAGTCCGGGAGAATACAATCACGCCCACATCCCGGGTGCGCATTCGTTTCCATTGTTTGACGACAATGAACGAAAAGAGGTCGGCACCACATACAAACAGCAAAGCCGCGAACAGGCGATCAAGGTTGGATTGGATTTTTTTGGTCCGAAAATGAGACCGCTGGTCGAACAGGCAGAAGCCATTGCAGAAAAAAACGGCTCGCGCACCTTGTTGGTGCATTGCTGGCGCGGTGGCATGCGCAGCGGTGGGGTGGCCTGGTTGCTGGACCTCTATGGATTCAACGTACACACGCTAGTGGGCGGATACAAAAGTTTTCGTCGCTGGGCGCTCGAGCAATTTGAAAAAGAATACCCCCTGCAATTGATCGGCGGCTATACCGGTTCGGGAAAAACCGACTTGCTAAATGCCTTGGTGAAAAAAGGTGAAGCGGTATTGGATCTGGAGGGATTGGCACATCACAAGGGATCGGCGTTTGGGAACATTGGTCAGCCCGAACAACCTTCTCAAGAGCATTTTGAAAACAAACTCGCGTTATCGCTTCGTAACATTCAAAAAAATGCGCCGAATCGAATTTGGGTGGAGGATGAATCGCAGCGGATCGGGCGCGTGAACATTCCCGGTACATTCTGGAATTTGATGCGTCGTTCGGTGGTTCACTTTCTCGACATCCCGTTTGAAAAAAGATTGTCCTACATCGTAGAAGGATATGGATCGCTGGATGCACAACGATTGTCCGATGCTACCGATCGCATCCGAAAAAAACTGGGTGATAAAAATGCCACCGAAGCGATCGAATTCATCGCAAACGGTCAGATAACCGAGGCCTTTGACATATTGCTTCGGTATTACGACAAGCTGTATAAAAAATCGTTGCACAACCGAGAGCAAGCCGATGAGTTGATCCGGTTGATCGAGGCTTCTGAGGTCAGTGAAGAAAATGCAACCTTATTGTTGAATACAAAAACATCATGAATCAACTTCCTGAAACACCGCTAACGTCGTTTACCCGAAATACCGGTTGCAGTTGCAAGATCGCGCCGCAGGTATTGGAGCAGATCATCAAACCCGGGTCTGCCTTGGATGTGTTTCCGCAGTTGCTGGTGGGAAATGAATCACTCGATGATGCTGCGGTGATGGACCTGGGGGATGGTAATGCGTTGATCTCTACGACTGATTTTTTTACGCCCATCGTGGATGAGCCATTTGAATATGGTCGCATCGCGGCGGCGAATGCAATCAGTGATGTATATGCGATGGGGGGCAAACCGATCATGGCGCTGGCGATCTTGGGGTGGCCGGTTGATAAACTGCCTGCTGAACTGGCGGCACAAGTGATCGAAGGCGCGCGGGCTGCTTGTAAGGAGGCGGGTATTCCGTTAGCGGGCGGACATAGCATTGATTCCACCGATCCCATTTTTGGATTGTCTGTAAATGGAATCTGCCGTGTTGAACAGATCAAAAAAAACAGTGGTGGCAAGCCCGGTGATCAGCTTTTTCTGACCAAGCCACTTGGCAGCGGCATTTTGTCGACCGCTAGAAAAAGAGGATTGCTCGATCCCGCACATTGTGAAGCACTCTTGAACACCATGGGTTCTTTGAATAAGATCGGAGAAGCGTTGGGAAAAATGAGTGGGGTGAGTGCCCTCACCGACGTAACAGGCTTTGGATTGATTGGTCATTTAGGTGAGATGGTGGTCGGCAGTGATTGCGGGGCCGAGATCTGGTATGATCGATTGAAACTATTGCCGGGTGTATCACAATATATACAGCAGCGGGTCTTTCCGGATTCGACCACCCGCAACTGGAGTCGGTATCAGGCGGATGTTCAATTTGAAAAGGGTGTGCCGGTAGCGGAAGCATTCACGTTGTTGCCCGATCCACAGACCAATGGCGGCTTGCTGATTGCCGTGGCGAAAGATTCGGTTGATGCATTAAAAAAACAACTACAAGCGTGCGGGCTGAACGATCACCTGTTGCCCATCGGGGCGCTCACGGCGCCGGGTGCTAAGCGGATCGTGATCCGCTCGTCCGACCAGATATCATAATAGGGAGTCGATCGCTTTTGCGAGTGCGTGATCTTTTTCTGTAACGATGTTTCCCGCATCGTGTGTGTTGAGCCAGATCTCCACGGTATTCCACACATTGGTCCATTTCGGATGATGCTGTTGCTGTTCGGCCAGCATTGCTACGCGACTCATAAAGGCGAAAGCCTCCGAAAAATCACGGAATTGAAATTTTCGATAGAGGGTGTTGTCGGTTTCCGTCCACATACGATCAGAATAAAAGGTTTTCGCGGTGCTTGACTTGGTCGATGGCGAGTTTCACGACCATCTGAACGGAGTGCGTGCTGCGGATGGCTTGCATGGTTTCCTCCAGCCAGGCCGGTTCGATCTCATCTCCTTTCATCAGCCAGAGGTAATCCATGTGCTTTAATTCGGGCAGGAGATATTCGCCGTCAAACTGGTTGACATATAAATAATGTTCGAGCATCGAATCGCGGCGGCGATATTCATAGACCTTGAAAAAATATTCGCGCTTTTTTCTGACCAGTCCGATCTCCAGGTCGTTGATGCGAAAGTCGAGTTGCAGTTGGGCGTTCAGGTGCCACACGAACTGATAATCACGAATGGGGGCCATGATCCCGAGCAGACAGGCCTCGTCGAAAAACATTTCGTTGAGGGCTGCCGTATCGAGAATGAGTTTTTGTCCCCTTTCCGCCATGATGGTTCTTTCTAGAAAGTTACGCTGACTTCTTCGGTTTTATCGCCCCGCTGATAAACAACTTTTACGGTTTGTCCTTTTTTGAATTTCCCCAGCGTCTGCATGTAGCTTTCCATTGAGCTGATGTTGTATTCGCCGATCTGAAGTACGATATCGCCAGCCTTGAGTCCGGCTTTTTGGGCCGGTTTTCCTTCACCGACGCCATCGGCCCGCACACCTTTTCCGGAATAGGTATAGTCGGGCATGATACCCATCGTTACGCTAAAACGGGCCGTGGTGGTGGTTTGTGCTTCGCGGGTTTTCAAAAACGCGAGCTTGGGTTCTTCGTTCAATCCGCCGATCGTGCGCTCGATGTGTCGAAGGATGCGGACCATACCGGAATAATTGATCCGATCGGCATCATCGGAGGGTTTGTGATAGTCGGTGTGCAGTCCGGTGAAATAGAAAAGCACCGGAATGTCTTTGCGATAAAAGGAAGAGTGGTCGCTGGGACCCGTGCCGCTGGAATCGATGCGGATACCGAGCAGATCATTCTTTTTTGGATCGATCACTTTGGACCAGGCCGGAGAGGTTCCATATCCGCCAAGAGTGATGGTTTGGCTACTGTCTGGCAGTCGTCCCACCATATCCATGTTGATCATATAATTAATCGACTTCAGGTCAACCGTGGGCTTCTCCGTAAAATATTTTGAGCCATACAATCCCAGCTCCTCTCCGGAAAAGGCAATGAAGAGATAATTATTCTTTTGCGCGGATTTCCCTTTCAGGAGTCGAGCCAGCTCGAAGAGCATGGAGGTGCCGCTGGCATTGTCGTCGGCTCCATTGTGTATATCGGGGGTGCCGGTGTGGCGGGAGTTATTGTCTTCTCCGTAGCCGAGGTGATCGTAATGTGCGCCGAGCACAACGGTCTTTTCGGCGCGATTATCGAGGTAGCCGATCACGTTGTATCCGCGTCGGATGTTTTCTTCAAAAGAGACCCTTGCTTCTACGTAAATAGGTCCCTTCGAAACCTGAATGGCTCGGATGGCCGCTTCGTTGCGCAGGTACGCGGCGGGAACGGCCAGGGTTTCCGTACGGTCTTTGGGCTGAAACGAGAGTTTGTCGCCCGACGGATGCGTGTTGTACAAAAGCAGGGCGGTGGCCCCGGAGCTGGCCGCTTTTTTGGTCTGCTCGTATATATAACTGCCCAGGTCGAAGTGGGGATTTCCGGCATTATCGGTAATGCCCTCGTGGAGATCGATGATCCACAAAGTATTCACCTCCCGAACGCCGGGAAGGGATTTGTCTTTTATCTCCGCTTTAGCGCTCCAGGGAAAGAAGAAATAATCCTTATCCGCCTTTAGCGTATCGCCCAGAACAAGCAGGTAAGAACCGGTCTGCGGTTTTTTACCCTCATTTACCTCGAATGGTTGAATATATCCCTCAAGGCCTTTGGGCAACAACCCCGCCTGCCGAAATTGTTCCGCTATATAATTACGGGCCAGCCATTCGCCCCGGGTACCGGTCCTTCTGCCCTCCAGCGAATCGGAGGCGAGATACGAAACATGTTGCTGAAAGCGGACTTGAGCGGCCCGATCGGCTCGCATTAACTTTTTTGCACCCGGTACGCAGGCAGATAATAATAGAAGAGAAGCGAAGAAAAGGGTCGACTGCTTGAACATGGATATAGAATTGACTGCAAAGTTACCGGGTATCGGATTCAAAAACCGGAAATGATACGGGGAGTTCGCAATTCCGGTCTACTTTTGCCGAATTGAAATCCGCTCCTCTTCATATCGCCCTGGTCGGTAATCCTAACAGCGGAAAAAGTTCGTTGTTCAACTGCCTGACAGGCCTGAATCAACAAGTCGGCAATTTTCCAGGGGTTACGGTCGATAAGACCACCGGGCAATTTTCGATCGGCGAGGGTCCCGCAGAAGCGATCGACCTACCCGGCACCTATTCGCTTTATCCTAAACGAGTGGATGAGTGGGTGAGTTATCGGGTGGTGATCGGAGACGATGAGGGTTTTCGGCCCGACTTGGTGATCGCGGTGGCCGATGCCAGCAACCTGAAACGGAATCTGCTGCTTTGCTCCCAACTGATCGACCTGAATGTACCGGTGGTGATCGCGCTGACCATGATGGACCTGGCGCGGAAAAAAGGAATCCAGATCGACATCCCCGCATTGGAACGCGAGCTTGGTGTACCGGTCGTGGCTGTGAATCCCCGCAAAAACAAAGGCATCCAGGAGCTGAAAAAAACGATCCAGCTCTGTACCAAACAACCCATCAAAACGGCCGCTCGACCCATCATTGCTGCAAACACACTGGCTCCTGTGGCGGTGGCACAAACCCAATCACTGTTTCCGGAGATCGCCGACTACAAAGCCATTCACTACCTGATCCACCACAGATCGCTGGCCCTCCCCCATCAGGAAGCACTGAAAGCCATTGAGGAAAAAAATAAATTCAATCCCACCAAAACACAGGCCGAAGAGATCCTGCAACGCTACGCTCGGATTCGGGAGGTCATGCAGGCGGCCGTGTCCGAGCCGGATCCCCTGAAAAAGAAGATGATCACCGAGCGGCTCGATAATATCTTTTTGCATCGCCGCTGGGGAAATCTGATCCTGTTGACGGTTTTGTTTCTGATGTTCCAGGCCGTTTTCTGGTTGGCGAAGTATCCGATGGACTGGATCGAAAGCTGGTTTGGTATTTTCTCGGGATGGCTGGGAGAAAGCTTGCCCGTGAATGCCTGGAGCGACCTGTTGATCAATGGTGTGGTGGCGGGACTGGGCGGGATCTTCGTGTTCGTACCCCAGATCATGATCTTGTTTGGCATCATTACGTTGCTGGAGGACTCCGGTTACATGGCCCGGATCAGTTTTTTGACCGATCGGTTGATGCGAAGCGTTGGACTCAACGGAAAAAGCGTCATGCCCATGATCAGCGGTTTTGCCTGCGCCGTTCCTGCGATCATGAGTGCACGAAACATTGAAAATCGAAAAGAGCGACTGCTGACCATCCTGATCACCCCGCTGATGAGTTGTTCGGCTCGCTTGCCGGTTTATTCGATCCTGACGGGATTGGTGATCCCGGAGCAATACGTGTTCGGACTGCTGAGCCTGCAGGGGTTGGTGATGATGGGCTTGTATGTGTTCGGCGTGGTGATCGCCTTGGTCGTGTCCAATATCGCTAAATGGTTTATCCGCATTCAGGAAAAAAGCTTTTTCATTCTGGAACTCCCCGATTACCGGATGCCCCGCTGGGGAAACACCGTTACCGTCATGTTTAATAAAGCCAAGATCTTCTTGTTCGATGCTGGAAAGGTGATCATGATCATCAGTTTGGTGTTGTGGGCGCTTTCCTCTTTCGGACCAAGCAACAGCATGCAAGCTGTCGAGCAGCGTTACCTCGAAGCCAAAGCAGCCTCGACCAAGCCTGCCGAACAGATCGAGCGGGAATATCATAGCGAAAAACTGGAATTCTCTTACGCCGGTATGTTGGGTCATGCGATCGAACCGGCGATCGCGCCCCTGAGTTTTGATTGGAAGATCGGTATTGCGTTGATCACCTCCTTTGCTGCACGCGAAGTGTTTGTCGGCACCATGGCTACCTTATATAGTGTAGGGGAAGACGAGCCCAGCAGCAAGGTTTTGAAAGATAAGATGCGCAGTGCTACGCGGCCCGACGGCTCGGTCGTGTTCACACTGGCCACGGGTGTGTCTTTGTTGATCTTCTACGCGTTGGCCATGCAGTGCATGAGCACCCTGGCAGTGGTGCGTCGGGAAACCCGTAGCTGGAAGTGGCCGGCGATACAGCTGGTATACATGACCGGTTTGGCCTGGATCATGAGCTGGCTGGCTTATTTACTGTTGCGCTGATCGATCCCCCATCGATCATTCGGTTCAAAATGTTCCCATAGTATATCGGCTACCTTTCGAGCGAGGGTCCACGCTTCATTTTCGTGCGTCCACCGCTGGTCTTTGTTATTCTTCGTAAAGACGCAGAATACAAAAGGTCGGTTGGGAGCATTTACGATCATTGCCTCGCTTCGGGACGCGTTGACACATCCGTTTTTGCTGAACACCTCGATGTAGGGGGGAAAGCGAGAGAGCGCTTCATCCTCATCCCAAATATTTCTTCCCATGCAGCGAAGCATTCGGTCGTCGATTACAGGTGAGAAGAGTTGATTTCGGTAAACCCGCTCGAACAACTCGCCCATTTCGCGGGGGGTGGTTTGTCCCCAGCCGAATTGCAGTCGGTTAGCTTCCCGTCCGGCCGTGCGGGAATTTACCCGGGTGTTTTTAAATCCCAGACTATCGAGCAGTTGATTGATGCGGGTGCCGGTTCCGGCGATGGATTGAAGCCACAGGCTGGCGGTGTTGTCGCTCGTTGTCATCATCAGCATGATGATCTTTTTCAGGGCGATCTTTTCGTTGGACTTAAAAGATCCCAGAATATCCTCTCCGGTATAGAGCAGGGAGTCTTTATAAACAAAGCTGGAATCGTAGCTCAATTCTCCGCGGTGGAGGCGGTCCATGATCCCCAACAGAATCGGCACCTTAACAATACTCGCCGTTGGAAAGAGGGTGTCGGCCTGATAGGTTGCCGTTTTTCCGGAGCGAAGGTCCTTTACATATACGCCTATCTGTCCCTGAAATCCGGCGACCGCCTGTTCGATCTTGCGATACAGCTTGGCATCGGTGCGCTGGGCGATAACGGGATCGCCTGCGAGGAGTAGAAATAGAATTATCCAGCGATTCATATTATTTAGGTTGCATCATATCCAGCACCATACTGCAGAATGCCCGAATGCCGGTGGGCATGCCGCTATTGTCGACATAAAAATCGGCCGTGTGGTGGGGCGGCGCTTTGGCCGGATCGTTTCCTTTGGGCATTCCTCCGAGATAGAGAAACACCGCCGGGGCCTTGGTACCGTAATAAGAAAAATCCTCTGCTCCCGTCACCCATTCACGGGGCATCACCTTTTCGGTGCCCGCAGCTTTTTCCAATGAGGGTATAATTTTTTTCAATAGTTCTGGGTTGTTGTAGGTGACCAAGGTTTTGGTCTCTATCGTTACCTCCGCTTTGGCGCCCGATGCTTCGGCAATATGTTTGGCCGTGTGCCGGATCTTCTCGTGCACTTCTTTTTGCATCTCCGAGTCAAGCGTGCGTATGGTACCAGCCATGGAACAGCTTTCGGGAATGATATTTTGGCGAACCCCTCCGTTGATCTTGCCAACGGTGATCACAACGGGCGCTTTGGTTAGGTCGGATTGGCGGCTAACAATAGCTTGTAATCCCTCAATGATCTGCGCAGAAACCTGAATGGGATCCACCCCCTTCCAGGGTTGGGAACCGTGACTTCCCTTACCCTTTACCTCGATCGAGAACCAATCGGCAGCAGCCATGAAGGCGCCGGGCTTATAGTGGATTTGTCCGGCCTCGATATCCGACTCAATGTGGAAGCCAAGGGTCATATCGACCTTGGGGTTTTCCATCACGCCTTCTTTGACCATCAGGGCTGCTCCGCCCTCCTCTCCCTCAGGGGCTCCCTCTTCCGCCGGCTGGAAAATAAATTTCACGGATCCGGCGATCTCGTTTTTAAAGGAGGTTAGCACTTCTGCAGTTGCCATCAGCATGGCCACGTGTGTATCGTGACCACAAGCATGCATCACACCCACTTCTTGTCCGTTATACGTGGTTCGCGCCTTAGATGCAAATGGAATATTCACGCGCTCGGTTACCGGCAAAGCATCTATATCCGCCCGAAGGGCGATACAGGGACCGGGCTTTGCGCCTTTCAACAAACCAACCACGCCCGTATACGCAACGCCCTCCTGCACCTCCATACCCAATGATCGTAAGTGTGCTGCAATCAGTTTGGATGTTCGAAACTCGCGGTTGCCGAGCTCGGGGTTTTGGTGGATATCCTCTCGCCAGGCATTCGTCTTCGGAATGATCGTTTCCACTTTTTGAAACATTCGTTGACGTAGCTGTTCTTTTTTGTCCTGGGCCGATGTGTTCAGCGCCACGAACCAGAAGAACAAAGCGATGGGGAAAGCACGCATGCGTATAGATTTGCCTCAAAATACTTCGTTTTTCTGCTATATTTAAATATGCTCCTTCGGCACATCCCCTTTCTACGCTCCGTGGCTTGGCACAGCGTGACCGCCTTTGGTGGTCCCCAGGCCCACTTGGGCTTGATGCTTCGCCGATTTGTCCGGAACCGGCCGTATGTCAGCGAGACCGAGTTGATGGAGTACAATTCTTTTTGCCAATTGCTCCCGGGCGCCTCCTCGACCCAAACCCTGACCCTCATTGGATACAAAAGAGGAGGTGTGCCGCTGGCAGTACTGACACTTTTGATCTGGATCTTGCCGGCCTCTGTGTTGATGGGTGGGCTGACCTTTCTGATCGATCGGGGTCGGGGACTGGAGCATTCGGCCTTTGAATATGTAGCGCCTATGGCCGCGGGGTTTTTGGGATATGCAGCCCTTCAATTGTTTCCGCTGGCGGTCAAGAATACGATCACGTGGATCATTTTTTTCATTTCAGCGATAATCTGCTTCTGGTTTTTTGGAAGTCCCTGGATGATCCCGGTACTGATGGTGGCCGGTGGCATCGCAACCAACTTCAGCAACAAACGAATTCCGCAACAAAGTGATAAACCCAAAACGATCCGCTGGTGGAACTTTTGGTTATTCGGCATCCTTTTTCTGTTGGCAGGTTTTTTTAGTGAGGTGGCCAGAAAACAGGAATGGCCGGAACGAAAGCCCATTAACCTGTTCGAGAATACCTATCGGATGGGTAGTTTGGTGTTTGGCGGTGGGCAAGTATTGTTGCCGCTGATGTATGAGCAATGGAGTGTGCGACCGGGTCGTGTGCAGGAAAACAATCCGGGTGCGATCCGAATCGATCAAAAAGATATGCTGGTTGGAATGGGTATGGTACGCGCCGTTCCTGGTCCCGTTTTTTCCATCGGCGCATTCACCGGTGGAATGGCCCTGAGGTCTGAGGGTGTTTTTTGGCAACTGCTCGGCTGTATTATTGGGATGGTGGCGATCTTTCTTCCCAGCGCCTTGCTGGTTCTATTCTTTTATCCCATCTGGCACAACCTGAAAAAATATGCCGTGATCTATCGTTCTGTCGAGGGCATCAACGCCGTCGTCATGGGCGTATTGGCCGGCTCGCTGTTTTTTATTCTGATGGATGTAGTGGGCACTCCGACATCAATTCAACTCTATCCGCTGTTGGTGTTTCTTGCCACCGTGGGCTTGCTGCAGTTCACCAACATACCCGCGCCCCTATTGGTGGGCGCCTGCCTGGCACTGGGCTATTTTTTATAATACCCTCCGCGCTCGATCTCGTCCAAAACCTTTTCGGGAACCAAATAACGAACCGATTTACCGACCCGCAATAAAGATCGTATCTGCGTGGCCGACACCGGAAGCAACGGCGCCTCCAGTCGAAGAATATTCGCACCGTGCGTTTCTTCGATGAAATGACCCGGTCGGTCATATATATAGATCGGAAAATGTTTCGTAATGAATGTAAAATTCTTCCAACGATGAATGTTTTGAAAACTATCACCCCCCATGATCACCACCCACTCGTAGGTCGGATGTTTCTCTTGCAAATGGATCAGCGTATCGCTGGTGTATGACGGGCGCGGTAACGAAAACTCTATGTCCGAAGCTTTGATGCGACTATCGCCCTCGGTGGCCAACTGAACCAAGTGCAGTCGGTCGTACTCATTCAATAAAGAGTGCTCCGCCTTCAGGGGATTGTGCGGACTCACCACCATCCATACCCTATCCAGATCGGTCTCATTCAAAAAATGGTTGGCAATGATCAAATGACCAACGTGGATGGGATTGAAAGAACCGAAAAAGAGTCCGACCTTCATTTATAATACATTGATTGTCATTGTTTTACATCAACAATGATCTGCTCTGCCTCGCTCAGTCTAAGACTCAGGTGATAGCCCGAAACATTCACAGATATCGGATCCCCCATCGGCGCCACCTGCTCCATTAATACAGCCTCTCCGGGAACCAACCCCATTTCCATGAGCTTAATGGAGATCTCCTCGCCGGTGAATTCAGCGATCACCGCCTCCTGGCCCGGTTTTAATTCAGATAGTTTCACACCGCAAATCTACATCCTTGATGGTCCGCTTTTCTTTACGATTTTTGAAATAATGAAGACCCTCCCTACCATTCGATTCTTCTTTGAGAATAAGTCGGTTAGCCTGCTTCAGCGAACCCGACTCAAGAAGTTCCTGCTGGCCCTTTTCAAAAAAGAAGGAAAGCGGGTGGATTCCATCAATTATATCTTCTGCTCCGACAAAAGACTACTGGAAATCAACCGCCAATTCCTTCAACACGACTTTTACACCGATATCATCACATTCGACCTTTCCGAGTCGGACCACCTCAGCGCTGAAATCTATATAAGCCTCGACCGAGTGCGAGAAAACGCCCAAACCCACAAAACCACCCTGAAATCGGAACTTCTTCGGGTCATTTTCCACGGCGCCCTCCATTTGTGCGGGTACGGAGATAAGACCAAGAGGGAAAAGATGCTCATGCGGGAGAAGGAAAACCAATACTTGGGTGAGGTTGAGAAAATGAGGAGATGAGGGGTTGATGTGTTGGGTGGCTTCCGTTTAATGTTGTCCAGGTTCCACGTGGAACACCTAAACAGTCCCTAGAACTGCGGTTCCACGTGGAACGCCCCTAGTTTATTTCGCTCAATTCGCGCTCGTTTCTAATCAAATACCTCAACTCTCTACCCTCTACTCTAAACCCTCTACTATCTTCGCGGAATGTTTCCTAGATACAATGTAATCGTGGTGGGGGCGGGTCATGCCGGTTGTGAAGCGGCGGCGGCGGCGGCGAATTTGGGTTCCAAGACGTTATTGATCACAATGAACATGCAGACCATCGCCCAGATGAGCTGTAATCCGGCCATGGGGGGTATTGCTAAAGGACAGATTGTGAGGGAGATAGATGCCATGGGCGGGTATTCGGGAATTGTGACAGACCTTTCGATGATTCAGTTCCGGATGTTGAACCGGAGTAAGGGTCCGGCCATGTGGAGTCCGCGCGCGCAGAACGACCGAATGCTTTTTGCTCAAAAATGGCGGGAGATGCTGGAGCAGACGCCGAATCTGGATTTCTACCAAGACATGGTCAGGGGACTATTGGTGAAGGATGGGCGTTGTCAGGGTGTTGTTACGGGAATGGGGCATGAGGTGATGGCGGATGCGGTGGTATTGACGAATGGTACCTTTTTAAACGGGGTGGTGCATATCGGGGAGAAGAATTTTGGGGGTGGGCGGATGGCGGAGCGGGCGGCTTCCGGGATAACTGAGCAGTTGGTGGGGTTGGGTTTTGAGAGCGATCGGCTTAAGACTGGCACGCCTCCCCGGATCGATGGCAGGAGCCTGGATTATTCCAAAATGGAAGAGCAACCAGGTGATAATCAAGTGTTTGGGTTTTCTTATTTGGATGTTCAGAAGCCCAAGGAGCAGCGGAGTTGCTGGATCGCCTACACCGATTCGGCCGTTCATGATATATTAAAAACGGGGTTTGATCGGAGTCCGATGTTCGCGGGTCGGATCGATGGGGTGGGTCCGAGGTATTGTCCCAGCATCGAGGACAAGATCAATCGATTTGCCGATCGCGACCGGCACCAGCTTTTTATTGAACCGGAGGGATGGAATACGGTAGAGATCTATGTTAACGGATTTTCCACCTCCTTGCCCGAAGAAGTACAATATGCGGCATTGAAGAAGATCCCGGGGTTTGAGAATGTGCGGATGTTCCGGCCGGGGTATGCGATAGAATACGACTATTTTCCGCCCACGCAACTTGACTACTCGTTGGAAACCAAGCAGTTACAAAATCTTTTCTTTGCGGGACAGATCAATGGAACTACCGGCTATGAGGAGGCTGCTTGCCAGGGTTTGATGGCGGGGATCAATGCGCATCGTAAATCAAAAGACGTGGAGCCGATCATTTTGAAAAGAAGTGATGCTTACATCGGGGTGTTGATCGATGATTTGATCAGCAAGGGAACGAAGGAGCCGTATCGAATGTTCACTTCGCGAGCGGAGTATCGAACATTGTTGCGGCAGGATAATGCAGATTTACGATTGACGGAGATGAGTTATCGTTTTGGGTTAGCGAAACAGGAGCGAATGGATCGAGTGGAGCATAAAAAAAATTCAGTTGAGCACATTAGAGAATTATTGCAAAACACCTCGTTGGAGCCGGAAGAGATCAACGATTGGTTGCAGCGCTTAGGCTCTGCCCCTGTCACGGAAAAGTTGAAGGCTGCGCGAATTGTCTTGCGTCCCGATGTAGAGTTGAAAGATTTTATCAACGCTTGTCCGAAGTTGAAAACCCTATTGGGGCATTACGATGAGGAGTCGATCGAGCAGGCGGGCATACAGATCAAGTATCAGGTCTATTTGGAAAAGGAGCGTGAGTTGGTTTCCCGAATGGCGCAAATGGAGGAATTGGAGATCCCCGAGCGATTTGATTATGCCCGCATCGCTTCTTTAGGAAATGAAGCGAGAGAGAAGTTGGAGAAAGTCCGGCCACGCACCCTTGGGCAGGCCAGTCGTATATCGGGTATCAATCCCAGTGATGTACAGATCCTGATGGTATATATGGGCCGTTAGGTGAAATAAAGAGGGCCTGTATACCGACCCCCTTTACGCGCTCGCGCATTAATCCGCCGCCTTACTACCAAGCAACAACAATTCATTCACCTGTATCTCGGTGGAATAGCGCTTGTTGCCCTCTCGGTCTTGGTAGGTTCGGTTGATCAACTTGCCCTCGATCGCCACTTCTTTTCCTTTAGCCAGAAAGCGTTCAGCGATGTCGGCCAATTTGCCCCAGGCGATCAGGTTGTGCCACTGAGTTTCGGTAATCCGTTCGCCTTCAGCGTTGCGATAGCTTTCGTTGGTCGCCATGCTGAACCGGGCCATTTTACGGCCGCTGTCGAAGGTTCGAATCTCAGGACTGTTCCCCAGATTTCCAATGAGCTGTACTTTGTTCTTTAATGCGTACATGATTCTTGTTTTGTGCAATCGCTCCTTACGGGGAGTGTTTGCGGTGAAGGTTTATATATTTCAATCGACACGGGCCCATGTCGACGTGGTAAAATTGAGGGGGACGAAAGATGGTACTCGTCCGAAAAGCATTTATCTGAATTTTAAGCGTAAATCCAATTAATATGGAAACGTCTCTTAAACGAGTTTGTCGCTTTTGTGGGGATCCGCTGCGCGGAAGAACGGATAAGGCTTTTTGTGATGGTCGCTGCCGCAATCAATATCATAACCGAAAACAAAAAGTGCCGGTGTTAAGTGAATCGGCAAAGCGGGTGCAGCGGCAGTTGATCAAAAACCGGCGGGTGTTGCAGGAGTTGTTGCGAGATCGGAGCCGGTGCTTGGTGGAGAGAGATCAGCTTCTTCTGCGCGGATTTTCCTTCGATTTTTTTTCGCATTGCCGCTCCGGAAGAGGTGGTGCAGTCGTCTTCTGTCTCGACCTGGGCTACCGAAAAAAATCGGCGCGTAAGCTGGAGATCGTACGACAACCCGAAACAATAAGCGTTTTGTAGTATCTGGCTTTGGGTTGAACCCCTGCCGGTTACATTTTTCCGTCCACAAGTTTGGGTTTGGGGTGGGGCCCGCCTAAATTCCCATTGTTGTCCAATCCATATAGAAAGTCCAGTATCCTTGGGTTTTGGAAGATGAGATCCCCAAAAAACCCCGCTCAGGCGGGGGTTTTTTTTGTGTGTTTTGTTGTGCGGTGTCACTAGTTGTGCGTGATCACCTCGGCGCCAAGCGCCTGATTGCCCGCACCCGCTACCAGTCCTTTGGCAAAAATGGTGTAGATCTTGCCCGCCTGCAATACAACGTTCGGAACGGTTAGGACGGTGTTCCCGGCCACGCGAACCTCAAATGTGTAGGTGCCGGAGGGCACCGGCGTAAAATCACGATTGGCCGTAGCGGATGCCTGGGTTTCAAAACTTCGGTCGGAAAAAACGGGACTGAATGTTCCGCCGTTCGCGACCGTTCCGACCGTTACGGTGGGGGCATCGGGACTTAAATGAAAAAAGCGAACATGCGCCCGCCCACCCGCGGGAGCCGTGAGGTCATCTTCTACCGCCAGGAGGCCGATCTGGGCAAGTACGTTATAGGCAAACAGTGAATAGTTCCTATCCTGAATAAAATTCAGCGTCGCAAAGGCAACCGTGTTCGTGGTGCCTGCGGCATTTACTCTGATGCCTCTGTTTCCGGATAATACGCTCAAATATCCCGTGGAGTTGGGGTAAGTTAGTTCGGTGTTGTTCTGTTTGGAGTTATCAACGAACAGGTCAACCCCGGGCGCGTCGGGGCTGGCGTGCACTACATTGATTCTGGAATAGGTGAGGACATCATTGTCGTCGTCGCAGGCGGTAAGTAGTCCCATTAGGATGGTTCCCAGCAGAAGGATGTTTTTCATTTTTATTTTTTATTTATTGTGAACAGGTTTGCTTTAAATGATCGGTTAGTTGTTTTTTTGTCGGGTGGTTGATCGAGGGGTCGAAACTAGTTTTCGCCAAGGTGTGCACCTTTGATTTCCATCAGCCTGTATATTTAACCTGTGGCAACACAAAACATGACCATGGTTGGGAATCGCTGGATCACCCTGTTGGCTGCGGCCTGGGTGGGGGTGGTCGGCGTGGGCTTATTCATCCCCCTAATGGATAATGACTCCGCACACCATGCTAATATTGCGCTGCGCATGTATTTGACCGGGGATTATGTAAACCTGGTCGACTATGATGGTCCGTACCTCGACAAGCCCCACCTCCACTTCTGGTTGTCCGCTCTTTCTTATCACCTCTTCGGCGTTTCTGGTTTTGCCTATAAGTTTCCCTCTTTTATTTTCTCCTTGGTTGGCATCTGGGCCGTGTATCGGTCGGGGGTTTTGTTGATCAACCGTTCCGCGGGAATCATCGCGGCACTGATCTATGCCACCTCAGCTTCCTTTTTATTGGCGCTGAATGATGTTAGAATGGACGCCATCCTCACCGCATGTGTAGCCATCTCGGTGTGGCAAGTTGCCGGATATTGGTCAAACCAACACCTCCGATATGTCTTGGGGGTAGTACTGGGGGCAGCGATGGGATTTTGCACCAAGGGTCACGTGGGTGTTCTGGTACCGTTGTTTTTTGCCCTGTCGTATTCTTTATTTACCAAAAACTGGAGGCCCTTGTGGAATCCAAAGATCTTATTGGGAGTGTTTTTATTCTTTCTGTTCATTTCTCCGGTTGTGTATTGTTACTATCTCCAATTCAATCTTCACCCGGAATTGCTGGTTCGGGGAAAAGACCAAATCGACGGCGTTCGGTTCATTCTTTGGGAACAATCGCTGGGAAGATATTCGGGCGAAATGGGCACCGATGCCGGCGGTGATAAGTTTTTCTTTTTTCACACCTTCTTGTGGGTGTTTGCTCCCTGGAGTTTGCTTGGATTTCTTTGTTTGTTCGGAAAAAAGTTCGGGGAACGCCTGGGGGTTGTTTCCCGTTCAGTCCTGTTGGTGCTGGTGATCTTTGGGGTGTTGGTTGGATTTTCAAGCTTTAAGCTTCCTCATTATCTAAATGTGGTGTTACCCCTTTCTTCCTTATGGGTAGCGTCCGTTTCGCAACAACAACCCCATTCCTTTATCCGGTACTCAAGGGTTTTAGGTTGGTGTATGTGGGGGTTGATTGGGGGGGTAGCCGGACTGGTGCTGATTGTGTGGTTCCCACAACAACCGGTTTGGTTTTGGGTAGGGTTGTTTGTTGTTTTCTTCCTTCTTTTTTATACCATTCGGGGTCGACGGGGGTTGTGCGTGGAAGATCAAGTGCTTCGATTGGGTGCGGCTGTATTGGTCATTTTTTGGATCCTTAACGCCGCATTTTACAAAAGCTTGCTTTCATATCAGGGTGGCAACCAATTGGCGCAGCAACCAGACATTCGGTCTTTGTCTGGAAAAATATATTCGCTCGAGGGTTGTTATAGCTCCTCTTTTTATTTCTATACCCGCACCACGCGGGAGGGGGTTTCGGTGGGCGATTTAAAAAATGTGAGGGGGTTTCTCTTGTTGGATAAGAAACAGCTGGGGTTATTAGAGCGGGCGGGCGTGGTTTGGAAAAAAGAATGGTCGGTGTTGGATTATGAAATCACCAAACTTTCGCTTCCTTTTTTAGATCCGCAAAAAAGATCCAGCGTTTGTACCTCGCTGATGCTGTTGGAGCTGGGGGTTGATTAGACAACCCTTTTACTTTCGCGCAAACGAATACCCAAATTTTATTCCGAACCAAACCGGCCAGAACCCATTTTCGTTGAAGTGCGGTGTAACAGCGATGCCCCACATGATTCCACCGGCGCTGGGTTGTCGGCGATAACCGAGGGTAAGGTGTCCGAACACGGAGTTTTTTTGATCAACCGAAAGCCCTACCACATCTACCGGGTAGGGGCTGGTGGTTGTTCCGCCAGGCCAGGTGTCGATATATGTATCCTCATAATGCAAGAAGGTGGTTCCAAAACCCATTTCAAAGAAATGCTTATTGTCTTTTGATAAAAGCCAGTTGACGCCGACGGGAAGGGTAAACACTTTGGTGTAGGTTCCGGTGAATCCGCCCAACCCAACCTTAAATCCCATTCCATCAGACGACCGTCGAAGCCGGCTTTCGTACATCGCGTTGAAGGCTATGCCGTTTCCGCCCAACTCCACAAAAATGTTTTGTCGGGGTTTTGCTTCCGGAAATTTAAGGCCGGTTTGCTGGGAGAGTCCCGGCACGGTTAGAATCGTTATAAATAAGGCAACGAGGGTGGTGGGATAGGATTTCATACTTCTTTTTAATTGGAGGTTTTGTTTTCCGCTTCGCTTTCGTCTGTTTTTTTCTTGGCCCTTTTTAAAATACCCAGGTGAAGACCCGCGTGGAAATCGGCCTGTTTGGAATTACTAAGAAGGGAGGAAAGAATGCTTCCTGATCCGAAGAATAGGGGGCCCAGGCGAACGGTGGTGCCCATGGTTAATTGAGTAAGTGAATTGTAATTGATCGGGAAATATAGACCCACACCTCTTCCTTCATAGCGGGGGGTTAAGGTAAATCCAGAGTATAAGAATGGGTTTTCTGGATTCTTATTGTTGGCGAGTGAGATTTGTGTTCCGGCAGATAAGTAGAGATTTCCAAAAAGACGGGCATCTCCATATAATTGGATGGTTGCAGGTAATGAAACGGTGATGGTGGTGGCATTGTTACTGGCAGCGGGGGTGAAATTTGGGTTGGTTGATAATATTTGTTTGTAACCATCGAACGAAACGCCTTGTAGTGTTTGTAAATCAAACCCGGGTGTAGAGGTTACCAACATATTAAACGATCCGCTTTTGCTTATATCTCGGTCGTATTTAATTGAACCGATATCTAAAACAGAAAGGGATAGTTTGTATTTATAAGGATGCCTTTTACTGTTACCGGACCGTTTTTCATAAACCAAACCAAAATCCAACCCAAGGCCAATACTACTTGATTGTAAGAGTTGGTTGGGAGTAAAAGAGGACACCTTTCCACTAATTCCTATTCCGATTTCTCCTCTTGATCCTTGCGCTAAATAAACATTTCCGTTCGGGCTTGGGGGTTGTATTAATGTTCCGGATAGTTGATTGATTTGAGCATAACTATTTCCGGCTCCTGCCAAGAATTTAATAGTTGCCCCAATTTTCAAAAGTTTGTCCTTTTCATCCTTGATGACTCTTCCATAAGTAAGACCATACTCCGCCCATCCATTGGTGTTAATTCGCATATTACTGCCGGATGAAATTTGATACGGGAAGGATATTCCGTTTTTTAAATCATCAAGGACCGTTTTTGCTAGTTTTCCATCAATATCGGTCACGGAAAACTGCCCTCTGATCCTGGAGCTTAAAACAATTCCGGATTTTTTATTTAGGTTAATCAATAATGAGGGGCCAAGAATATCTAGGTTTAATTGTCCACTCACTCTACCTTCCCCACTTAAAAAATTATTTAAGGTATTGGTTGAGTTAAACGTATTAAAGGTGGTGTTGAGGGAATAAGAAGCTTTATTATTTCCAAAACCCGCGTTGATAGAAAATAGATTTAAATCAAACAGATATCTGGAATCTGCAGCATGTGATGGATTAAAAAAAACAGATTGAACGCCTGTATAATTCCCTATCCTTGTCCCGGGAAAAGAAAAACTTTGAGCCCCTGTTTCTTTTTTAAAAAATATTGTTGAAAAGCAAAGAATTGTAAAAAAACGGTAATTAATCATGTCACAAAAATTAGATAATCGACCAGAAGTAAGAAATTTATTTTAACCAACCTCTCTATAATAAAAAAAATTATTTATTTTATTAAAACTCTATTATTACTATTCGTGTGGATTTGTGGATATCCTTTTTTTTAAAAAAATAAATGAGACCAATGAGTTGATAAATAGAATATTAAATAAGTAAGAAGAAAAAGAAGCTACGGTGGAGTGGTGTTGATAAAAGAGGATTAATAAACACAATCAACCCAAACGGTTTGTTTTAAAATAAAAGCTGACAAACAAATCACAATCAAAAGAGAATAATTAAACACCAATCCACACAATCCACAAGATATTAACAGACGAAATGGGGAGAAATTCCTCCTTTGTTAGCTCTCCTGGGGGGAGGAATAAAAAAACACCCAGAAAACAACCAAGTTGCTGTAAATCAATAACATATAAAAACAAGGTTGTTACTATTTGCCGGGTATTTATCTCTATATTAGTCTATAAAAACCTATTTTTGCCCCCCTAAATTGTTGTCTTTATGTCTGTTATACAGGATATCCGGGATAAGTATGCGAAGGTGACGGTGGTGTTGATCGCCCTGGCGTTGGTTGGATTTATTCTGACCGACTATTTCTCCGGTCAATCGCGCGGGATGAGTTCTTTACCCAACAAGATTGGTTCAGTGAATGGAAAGAGTATTTTATTCGATGAGTTTAATGGCAAGGTGTTGCAGGAGGAGGAAAATCTAAAATCTCAAGGCTATCCTCAAACGGCGGCTCTTTCCCAACAAGCCTTAGATAAGTCTTGGAATCAGGAGATCAACCGAATCATACTGGAGCAGTCTTTTAATAAGCTCGGCATTCGTGTGGGGAAGAAAGAATTGAACGATCTTTTATTTGGACCCAATCCTTCCGCGATCGCCCGGCAGTATTTAAGCAACCCTCAGGAGCCCTACAATCCTTCTGCGGTACAGCAAACGATCACGCAGATAAGAAAAAGCGGCACCACCACGCAAAAGACACAACTCAACCAGCTTTTGGATAACATGGTGTTGGAGCGCCAGTATGAAAAATTCAACTCCTTGTTATCAAGTAGCCTGAATACGCCGCGGTGGTTGGTAGAAAAACAAAATGCGGACAACAGCCGCCTGTCTAAAATCTCTTTTGTAAAAGAACCCTATTCCAGCATCGCTGATAGCACAATAAAGATTTCAGATACAGAGATCGCTGATTACATCAAGAAGTATCCCAAACAATTCAAACAGCAGGAGTCCCGCGCCATTGCTTATGTAACCTTTTCTGCGTCTCCCTCTTCGGCCGACAGTGCCGTTGTTCTTCAGGAGGTCAGAAATCTCAAAGACAGGCTCGCGGCGGCCGACAGCGTACCCATGTTCTTAGCCAGCGAGGGGGCCTCATATTTTAACGGCTACATCAACGCCAGCACCGTTCAAATCCCGGTTAAAGACTCCATCTTCCGCCTGCCGGTGGGGGGTGTGTTTGGCCCCTATTTGGATGGCAACAGTTATGTGGTTGCCCGGATGATGGGATCTAAGGTCTTACCCGATTCGGTCAAGTGCCGTCACGTATTGGTATCCAATGATATTGCCGGCGGAGGATTTGCCGACAGCATCGCGTCTGCCAAGATCGATAGCGTGAAAAAAGCGATCGAGGGTGGGGCGAATTGGGCTGAGATGGTCAATAGATACAATCCCGCATCGGATGGTAGTCGCCAAAACGCCGGGGAAATGACCTTTAGTTCGACTCAAATCCAAGACGAGGGGTTTGCGCCCGAGTTTGCGAAGTTTATTTTATTTGACGGTAAGCCAGGTGAGCGCAAGGTGGTTAAAACCTCGTTCGGATATCACTACATTGAAGTTCAGTCGTTCATTAAGCCAACCGTTCACTACAAGGTGGCTTACCTGCCCCGCGAGATCGTCGCCAGTCAGGAAACCGATAATAATGCGCTCAATCAAGCCAACGAGTTTGCTGCGGAGAGTCGCGATCATAAATCCTTCGAGTCAAACTATGAAAAGAAGTGGAAGGCAAAGGGTGCCGCGCGCAATCAAGCCGCGAACATCACCTCTTGGTCTTCCGAAATTCCCGGCATTGGTCTTTCCAGAAGTTTGGTGCGCGCCGTGTACGAAGCGGATCTGGGTGAAGTGTTGAAGCCGGAGCGGGTGGAGAATAATTATGTGGTGGTGGCCGTAACGGAGGTGCTGGAAGAGGGTACTATGTCTGTTGAGAAGGCCCGCGCGTCCGTTGAGCCCCTGTTGCGCAACCCGAAGAAGGCGGGTGTTATTCAGTCTAAGATCGGAAAGGTTAGCACCCTGGAGGCGGCAGCAACCGCTCTGGGGGGCAAGGCCATAGAAATGGCCGACAGCCTGCGGATGGCAGGAGCCCCCAACAGCGCGCTGGGATTTGAACCCCGGGTATTGGGTGCCGCCTTTAATCAGGCCAACCAAGGAAAGGTGGTGAGCGCGGCCATTCCCGGTATGGGCGGTGTTTTTGTGGTTCGCGTCGAGCAACAGACAACCACCCCGGTCACCGCGGGTGATGTTCAAGAGCAGCGAAAGGCCCGCACCGAGCAGGCAAAACAGGCCCTTAACAACCAGTATAGCCCAAATAATCCGATTTCTGTCCTCCGCAATGCAGCGGAAATAAAAGATTATCGGTCTAGGCGATATTAGTCGTACCAATACTAACTGCATAATCCGCCCCTTTTTAGGGGCGGGTTTATTTTAACAAGGCTCTGCCAAAAGGAAGGCGGGCGAGCAGTAATTTTGCCGAGCATGTCTGATACCATAATTAATAAGGTAGCCGAAAGCGGGCTCATCACCCTGAATCTGGAGGAGTGGTATCCGACCGAGGAGATTCGGGTTTTTGATCTGAAAGATCATTTGTTCATGGGACTCATCCTGAAAGAAAAAGATTTTAGAGAGGCCTTAAAGAATACCGACTGGTCTGCTTACCAAAACCAGCTCATTGCCGTTACCTGCTCTGCCGATGCCATCATACCCGCCTGGGCCTATATGTTAGTGGCCACCTATTTGGCCCCCATTGCTGCTGGCATCCATCAAGGCTCGCCGGACGAATACCGAAGCATTTTGTTTCGGCAGCGAATACAAGACATCGATTTGCACCCCTTTATCGATCAGCGGGTGGTGGTGAAGGGCTGCGGCGATCTGCCCATTGGCCCCGATGCCTATCTGGAGATCACCCGTATCTTACAACCCGTTGCCAAGAGCATTATGTACGGCGAACCCTGTAGTACTGTTCCTATTTATAAAAAACCCAAATAAACCAACATGAAAAAGATCACCACCCTCCTATTCGCCCTGTTTACGGTCGCCCAGGGATTTTCTCAAACCGCCGAAGAGATCATCGCCGGCTATGTAAAAGCGGTTGGAGGAGAAGAGGCCATCCGAAAGAATACAACCTGGAAAATGACAGCCAAGGTTGATATGGGCGGCATGGAGCTACCAGTTTTCTTTCTGAAGGCGCCCAATAAAATGAAGGTCTATGCCACCTTTCAGGGAATGAACTTTGTTCAGCAAGCCTATGACGGAACAACCGCCTGGAAGACCAATCAGATGACCATGAAAGCAGAAAAATCTACCACTGAAGAGGCGGACAATCTCGCGATAGACCTGCTCGAAGAGCCAGATGTGATGGTTACCTACAAGGCCCTGGGATACACGGTGGAAAAAGTAGCCGACGAAAAAGTAGATGGCGCAGACTGTTATGCCATCAAGATGACCAAGAAACAAAAAATGTCGGAGGGAAAGCCGGTTGATAATATCGTCACCTATTTTATCGACAAATCCACCAGCGCGTTGGTTATGAGCCGAACCGTTTCACAAGATGCCGCTTCTAAGGGCGTTGTCATTGAAACCCTGCTCAGCGACTACCAGGAGGCGGGCGGCATTTTCGTTCCTTTTTCTATGACGGTCCGCACGGCGGGTGCACCGGGACAAACCATCAAGTTCGAAAAAATTGAAGCCAACGTGTCGATCAGCGACAGCGAGTTTGCTTTCTAATTCATCCAAAAGTTATCAGCACATGCGATCATTATTTCTGGCAGCCACCGTGTTGGCTGCCCTTTTTTCTTCTGCCCAGAACGGGCTGACCGGCGAAGATGTCTTTGGTGATATTCGTGCCCGACAGATTGGTCCCGCCGTCATGAGCGGACGCGTTACCGACCTGGAAGGTCATCCCACCAATCCGCTCAAACTGTGGGTGGCTTCCGCCGGAGGCGGTGTCTGGAAATCCGAGAATGGGGGGGTAAGCTTTCTTCCGATGTTCGATAAACACAACCAATCTATCGGGGCCATCACGCTGGACCCTAACAGTCCCGACAAGGTTATTTGGGTTGGAACCGGCGAGGTGTGGACACGAAACAGCGTATCTGTTGGGGATGGAATTTATAAGTCAACCGACGGCGGACAAACCTGGAACAAAACGGGTCTCGAGAAATCTGAGCGCATCAGCGCTATTCGGGTGAATCCCAAGAACAGCCAAGAGGTGTTCGTGGGTGTGCTCGGGAACCTCTGGGGAAACAGCAGTGAGCGCGGCGTATATAAAACAGCCGATGGCGGAAAAACATGGGACAAGATCTTTTATGTGAACGACAGCACCGGTTGTTCCGAGCTGATCATGGACCCCTACGATCCCAACACGCTTTATGCGGCCTTTTGGGAGTTTCGGCGCACAGCGTATTCATTCAGTAGTGGCGGTTACGGAAGTGCCTTGTATAAATCCACCGATGCCGGTAAAACATGGGCCAAGATCCACGGCGGATTTCCTTCCGGTAAACTCGGGCGCATCGCCGTCGCTACCGCACCCTCCACAGCCAACCTTCTCTATGCTGTGCTCGAGTGTGAAAAGCAAGAACAAAAAGGATTGTATCGCAGCGAAGATGGCGGCGCCAACTGGAAGCACCTGAACGCAGACTTCGAATTGTCTGTTCGTCCCTTTTATTTCTCCCGCATTGTGGTCGATCCTAAAAATGCTAACATCATCACGAAGGCTGGTTTGAACGGAGCCATCAGCCGGGACGGGGGAAAAACATTTCGTTCTTTTTCGGGCATTCATGCGGATGTGCACGACATCTGGTTTGGGGTGAATAACTCAGACGAGATCATATTGGGTGACGACGGCGGCGTGTGGAGAAGTCGCGATGCGGGCAACACCTTCGAACACGTGAAAGGGCTTCCCCTCAGCCAATACTATCATGTTAGCATCGATACTAAAATACCCTACAATGTTTATGGGGGATTGCAGGACAATGGATCCTGGTACGGACCCTCCGCCTCCAACGGCGGCATAACCAACGAGGATTGGAAACGCATCGGACAGGGCGATGGTTTTCGCGTACTTGCGCACCCCACCCAAAACATCACCTACAGTGAAATGCAGGGTGCCGAATCGATCTGGCGCTACGACATCGAAAAAATGTCGCTAAAGAACATTAAGCCGTATCCACAAGCCGGCGACCCTAAGCTGCGCTTCAATTGGAATACGCCGATGTCGTTGAGTCCGCACCGACCCGACCGTATTTATGTGGGCAGTCAATTTATTCACCGTTCTGACGACCGCGGCGAAACCTGGCGGCGGATCTCCCCCGACCTCACCACCAACGATCCTCAAAAACAACAGCAGGATAAGTCTGGCGGACTCTCCGCCGATAACAGCGGTGCTGAAAACCACTGTACCGTTTTCACGATCTGTGAATCACCGCTCGACGAAAAGATTATTTGGGTTGGCACGGATGACGGAAACATCCAACTCAGTGAAGATGGCGGAGCAACCTGGAACAACCGAACGCCCGGCACATCCGTGCTTCCCGCCAACACTTGGGTGTACCACCTCGAGCCAAGCCGATTCAATAAAGAGATCGCCTATGCAGCGCTGGATGGACACACCCAGAACGACCAAACACCGTATGCACTCAAAACGACTGATGGAGGAAAAACGTGGACCCGTCTTCCCATGGGTGGTGTGAAAGGGTTTGTTCGACACATTCGCGAAGACCTAAAATCCCCCAACCTCCTGTTCCTCGGAACAGAGATGGGGCTTTACATTTCACTTAATGGGGGACAAGACTGGCTTGCTTTCACAAACAACCTGCCACCTGTTCCCATTCACTACATCACGCAAGACCCCACCACCAGCGACCTCGTGTTGGCCACCCACGGAAGGGGGATCATAATTCTGGACGACATTTCACCGCTGCGTGCAATCAACCCCGGCGTCCTGCAACAAGAGGTAGTGATGTTTGAAAGTCCCACAGCCCTTTTCAACGACGACGCGGGATTTGGAAAAACGGCCGACGCGGGTCAATATGTGGGCGCCAACCCCAACCGCGACGCGCGCATCATTTATTACCTGAAGAACCGACACACATTCGGCAAAATGAATCTGGAGGTTCAGGACTCCTATGGTAAAAAGCTTGCGTCCATTGCTCCCGGAAAAAGAAAGGGGATCAATATGGTTTATTGGGACGGAAGAATGCAAGCCCCCAAGCTCGCAAAGGCGAAAACAATGGCACGTGGCGGATTTTTTGGTCCCCGTGTTTTACCCGGCACCTATAAAGTGGTGCTGACCAAAGGAAACCAAACCTACACCGGCACAATTTCTTATACTTTCAATCCGAAATCGGAGTTTACGCTGGCCGACCGACAGACCAACAACCGCTATTCCATCCAGCTTTATAACCTGAACGAAGACGTGGCCTACGCCACGCATCAGGTTGATCAACTGCTGGAAACCTGCGACACGCTTTCCAAAACAAAAGAGCTGAACAAATCAGCCCAAGCCTTAAAGACAAAACTCCTCAAGCTTAAGTCCACGCTTGTGGTCACCACCGGCGACAACTATGTTGGGTCGGCCCCACCACAACTCAAGGAGAAGCTAGCCACGCTGTATAACGAAGTGGCGGGCTACCAAGGACCTCCCAGCGCCACGGAGGTGGAAAACATCAACCTCTTGGCCGATCAAACCAAAAAGGCGACGGAAGAACTGCAAAACATTTTAGAAAAAGACTGGAAGCCGCTTTCCAAAAAGGCATCGGAGAAATCCGTTAATGCCGACCCGAAGATCAAAAGCCGAGAAGCTTTTCTTTCCGAACGATCTTAATGCCTGTAAAAATTATACCGAACGGGGGTGGTCAGAACCATCCCCGTTTTTTCATGATTACCAGCATGGCGCCCGGGATCAGAAACATCAATCCGATGGCAGCGTAGAAACCATAAGGATGATGTGCGGCCGGGATCACATCGAAGTTCATGCCAAAGATCCCGCCGATCACGGTGGCGGGCGCCAACAAACAGGTCACCACCGTCATCACCTTCATCACCTCGTTCAGTTTTAGGTTGACGTTGCTGATATACAGATCCTGTACGCTGATCATTACATCCCGGTAGTTATCACTAAGATCAACAGCCAGTAAAATATGGTCGTGTACATCCTTAAAGTATTTTATAGTGCGATCGTCCAGCCAATCCGACTCACTGCGTAATATACCCGCTACCAGGTCCCGCACCGGCGAAACATTCCGCTTGATGATGATCATTTCCTTGCGCAATTGATTGATGCGCGCCAGCGACCGCTTGTTACTTTTTCGACTCACCTCATCTTCCAGCGATTCTACCAGATCGCCCACTTTTTCCATCACGAGATAATAGTTGTCCACGATCAAGTCCAACATGCTGTAAAGAAGATAGTCTGCCGATCGTTGCCGAAGCTGACTTTTTGGGATTGAAAGTTTGTGGCGGAGCGGATTGAACACGTCTCGGCTGGCATCTTCCTGAAAGGAGAGCACAAAATTCTTTCCCAGCACGATGCTGATTTGTTCGGATTCAATGGTTTTTTTCTCCTCGTTGAAATACAGCATATTCAGCAGGCAGAACACCTGTTCGTTCATCTCATCCATCTTCGGACGCTGTCCGATACTTAAAATGTCCTCCGTGATCAGTGCGTGCACCCCAAAGTGGGCACAAACCGACTCCACATCTTCCTTTCGGATTCCGTCGATATTGATCCAGGAGACCGTATCCTTTTCGAGATAGGGAAAGGTGGCGTCTATTTTTTCATATTCCTGCACCTCGAGAGAATCGGCCGAATAGTCGTGAACGGAGATGTGGATCTTATCTGCTTCTTCTCGCGTGGGGGCAATGGTGGGATTGATGGATAGGATCTCTCCGGTCCGCTCGGCATCCACGCGGGCGTTTACCGATAGGTAGCGCAAATACTTGGATGGGCGATTTCCTATCATCGATCAAAGTTTTTCATATAACGACCGCAACCGGTCGCGGGTCATCTTGGTTTCCCAATCTTTTCCCAGGGCGTTTTCCCAAAGCGGTTTCATACCCATTGATACATCGATCATTCTTTCGAATTGCTCGTCGGTCAGTCCGTGGCAAACACCTTTCGGAATATCGATCTGATTCTTTTCGACCATGTATTTGAACTCCCGAACACCGGCTGGATAAAACTCCTCGAGGTGAGCCATGACGATGCAGTTTCCTATACCGTGTTTGGTGCCGAGCAGATAGCTCAAGCCGTAGCTCACGGCATGGGCCACCCCCACTTGTGAATAGGCAATGCTCATGCCGCCGGCATACGAGGCCATCATCAGTTGGTCATCCGACCCCTCATCCCACCGCTCCTTTTCCACAAAGACCTTCCGGCACAGCTCCAGCGCTTTTTCGCCGTAGCTCTTACTGAACTCGTTCAGAAAGGTCCCCTCTAAGCTTTCAATGCAGTGGATGTAGCAATCCATTCCCGTGTAGAAGCGCTGGTTGACCGGGGCGTCTCGGGTAAGTTCCGGATCGAGTACGATCTGATCGAAGGGGGTGAAGTCGGAGTTCATGCCCAGTTTTTTGGTGGGACCGGTCAGCACCGTTGTTCTCGACACCTCGGCACCGGTACCGCTAAGCGTGGGAACACCCACTTTATATACACCGGGAAATTTGACAAGGTCCCATCCCTGATAATCGGCCGACGAGCCGGGATTATTCATCATTAACGAAACCGCCTTGGCCAGGTCGAGCGTGGAGCCGCCGCCAATGCCGATCACGCCACTCACGGAACCATATTCCTGCCGGAGTCGAGTTGCCAACTCATCGACATAAATCGTTTTGGGTTCAGTGGTAACATCGGCAAACAGGATCACGTCGTTCTCGCGTAGGGGAATTCGGTTGGGTAATTCTTTTCCCTCAAAAAAATGATCGACCAAGAACACCATGGGTTGTCCGGCCTTACGGTGGGGCGACAAGATCTCATCGAGTTGGTTGAAGCAGCCTCGCCCATACACCACATAACCCACCAGCTTAAAATTTCTGAATTTCATGCGCGTCCTTATAATAGTTTTTCAGCTTTTTTCAGATCCTCCGGCGTATCGATCTCAACCCCCAAATAATCTACCGTCAGCATCCGTATGGCCACGCCGTTTTCGAGAAAACGAAGACACTCCACTTTTTCGACGGCTTCCAGGTTTCCCGTCGGCCAGTGTACAAAATCAAGCAGGGCTTGTTTCCGAAAGGCATACACCCCGATATGTTCGTAATAGGTGATCGGAGCATTTGTGTCGCGCAGAAACGGGATGCGGCTTCGGCTGAAGAAAAGAGCATTGTTGTTTCGATCCATGGCCACTTTGACAAAATTGGGATCGTCGATCTCTTCCGGTTTTTCCAACACCTGCACCATGGAAGCAACCTGTACGGAATCATCCGTAAAGAGGCGGATCAGTTTTTCCAGTGGGTCTTTTTTAATGAAAGGAGTATCTCCTTGAATATTGATGATCAGTTCGGTGGTTAACCCCTCGGCCGCTTCGGCGATCCGGTCCGTTCCACTTTCGTGCGGACGCTTGCTTCTGAACACGATACCACCGGCGGAGCGAATTTCTTTTTCGATCTCGTCGCTGTCGGTGGCCACGATCACATCCTGAAACAGCCCTGTGTTGCGCGCGGCTTCATAGGTGCGACGAATGACCGACATACCTCCCAGCGACTGCATGAGTTTTCCCGGGAAGCGAGTGGCATCGTAGCGGGCGGGGATCAGGGCGGTGACGAGCATGATGCAAAACTATTGGTAACGGGGCAACCAGCCGGAGAAAATGCCCGCGATTCTGGTCACTTCGTTTCTTTTCGGAACGGATAGGCCATCAGGTCTGCTACCGATTCATCTTTTTCGGCCGGATAATAGCGGTCCAGTCCATATTGGATCTGATCAGCGGGTAAATGCGACCAGGTTCCAAACAGACGATCCCACACCGAGAATACGGCCCCATAATTGGTATCCGTGTAGGGTTGTTTCCAGTGGTGATGCACTTTGTGCATATTGGGGGACACCAGGATCCAAGACAAAACCCGGTCCAGTTTTGCGGGCAGCGAAATATTGGCGTGGGTGAAGGCGGTTGACACCACCACCAGCGTTTGATAGATCATGACCGAATACATGGGGGCCCCGGAGAGGAAGATCAGTAGTAGGAAGAAGATCCCGCGCAGCAGGCTATCGCCCGGGTGATGCCGCAGTCCGGTCGTTACATCCACCTTGGTATCGCTGTGGTGGATCACATGGAATCGCCAGAGTGTGGGTTGATTGTGCATCACCCAATGTACCAGCCAGCTGCTGAAGTCGAGCGCGGCGACCCCGATCAAAATAGTAAGTCCGAGCCCGGCGCTTGTCCAGTATACCAACCCAAAACCTCCAGCGCGACACCAATCGGATAGTAGAACGATCAACACAGCCAAGCCGGTATGCAAGACGAGGTGCAGGATGGTGAAGGTGAAATTCACGCCGGCATGTTGCCATTTGTTCCGCTTGTAGGAAAGTTTGGTCAGGGGAATGACCCCTTCAAGGAGCCAGAAAAAAAGCAGTCCGCCCACCAACAGACCCAACCGCTCCAGGGGTCTTTGCTCCAATGTCTGAAAGTATTCGATCCATTTCATGGTCAGCCTATATTATCGGTTAGCGGATGTTCGCACAGAATTTTTTCAGCGGCTTCGACCTGTTCGTTGGGGACCAGCAGTTTGATTCCCCCCACGGCGAGGCTCAGGAGTGGGTCGATCGTGACCGTGTGTTCATCTTGCAGGTGTGCCTCCATGCCGGCCTCACGCAGTTTGGCCAGCGCAATGTGGGCGGGTACATAGGTGTCGTATCGACGGATGCAGACAAAGGCCATATCTAAAAATAAAAAATCCCCTCGAGTTGGAGGGGATGTATGATCGATTGACTTCTTATTGATTTAACATGAGGGGCATCACCAGCATCAGTACGTCTTCGTTCTCTTCCTGGCTGGTGGGACGAATGATACCGGCTTTTGTGGGGGTGGAGAGGGATATCACCACATCATCTCCTTCGAGGGCGCCGAGCATTTCGATCAGGAATTTCGCATTGAAGGCGATCATCATATCCTCCCCGGTATAGCGACACTTCATTCGTTCGTTTCCTTCCTGACTGAAATCAACGTCCTGGGAGGCCAACTGGAGTTCGCTGCCGGAAATATTGAGGGCCACCTGGTTGGTACTCTTGTTACTGAATACGTTGACGCGGCGGAGGGCGGATTGAAATTCATTGCGGTCGACCGTCAGCGTATACGGATTCTCAGCGGGGATCACCACTTTATAGTCTGGGAAACGGGCGTCGATCAGCCGGCAGCTCATTTGTGTTCCGCCCTGCTTCACAAACAGGTGATTGCTGTTGTAGCTGATGGTGATCTCCTCGTTCGAATCCGGGATCGCTGCCTTCAGCAAGCTAAGGGGCTTGCGGGGTACGATGAACGAATCGCTTTTCGGACATTTTACATCGGTCCGTTTGTAGCGGACCAGCCGGTGGGCATCCGTGGCTACGCATTGCATTCCCTTTTTATCGAGCTCGAAGAACACACCGGTCATAGCCGGACGCAGGTCGTCGGTACTGGTCGCAAACAGGGTTTTGTTGATAGCGGTAACCAGCGCATTTGCGGTCGTGGTAAAGCTGGTGGTATCATCACCCACTGGCTCCTTGGGAAAGTTGTCGGGGTTTTCACCCATGACCTTGTATTTTCCATTATCGCTGGTGATCTCGATCCCGAAATTTTTGTCGATGTTGAATGTGAGCGGCTGATCGGAAAGATTCTTAAGGGAGTCGATCAGGATCTTGGCTGGAATACAAACGCGGCCGGTTTCTTTCGCCTCCACGTTTACTTGCACCCGCATCACAGTTTCGAGGTCGGTGGCTACCACCGTGAGCTGATTCTTGTTGATCTCGAACAGAAAATCCTCCAAAATAGGCAGGACGGTATTGGCGTTGATCACGCCGGAAATGTGCTGAAGCTGTCGAAGTAGGGTGGCTGAGTTGACGAGGAATTTCATATGGACGATTTGGGGATTAACCAAGGCCACGAAACTACATATTTTTGACCCTTTCCCGGGGCTTGGGGGATTACTAGTGGATTACCCTGCCCGGACCGTGAATAACACCCCATGCCCCCCTTTCGACCCGCCAAAAAAGCCACCCCCGAACAAGCCCTTCAGCAGGTAAAGCACTTCTGCGGCTTTCGGGAAAGGTGTCACGAGGAGGTCCGAGAAAAATTGAGGTCATTGGGGGTTTGGCGATCGGACCAGGAGGAGATCCTTTCCAAACTTATTGAGACCGATTACCTAAACGAGGAACGGTTTGCCCGCGTTTTTGCCGGTGGAAAGTTTCGCGTGAATAAGTGGGGTCGCAACCGTATCCGTTACGCCTTGAAGCAAAAAAAGGTCAGCGACTATTGTATCCGAAAAGGTCTCGAGGAGATCGATGAGGCTGACTATTTAAAGGTGTTGGCTCGCCTGGCGGCGGACAAGTACAAGTCCCTCTCAGATTCGGATGCGCTGCGTCGAAAAAAAACCCAGGAGTATTTGATGGGAAGAGGCTTTGAGTTCGAGTTGATCAAATCAGCCTTGAGTTCGGTTTCCTAATTTTACCAGGCACATGCAACCCCTTTCCATCAGCCTGCTCCAGACCTCCCTTTATTGGGAAGACCCCCGGCAAAATCTGCAATACATCGAAGAGCAGCTGACAGCTCTCCCGCCCAACACCCACCTGACCCTTCTTCCGGAAATGTTCTCTACCGGATTTTCCATGAATCCCGCCACCTATGCCGAGACGATGGAGGGGCCGACCGTACAATGGATGAAAACAATGGCTGCCGAAAAAAAAACCATACTGGTCGGCAGTGTGATGATCAAAGAAGCCGGTAAATATTTTAATCGGCTCCTGTGGGTTTTGCCGAACGGACAAACAGGTCAATATGATAAGCGGCATCTATTCGCCTATGCCGGAGAAGACCAGCACTATACTCCCGGGAGCAAACGGCTCGTGGCATCCGTAAACGGTTGGCGACTCAACCTTCAGATCTGTTACGACCTGC
>SXGQ01114314.1_pt1 | contig 32852 bp, 30 predicted proteins | sample 3178371 | NCBI WGS metagenome assembly SXGQ01 (sample SAMN11356859, study PRJNA531348) | freshwater metagenome | isolation source: freshwater sample F1-20 | place: China: Fuxian Lake, Yuxi | collected 2017-12-25
GGAGGAGCAATGGATGGGCTTATTCTGGTTCGCCAGCCTTAAAGGATTGGGAAGCAGCGTTGTGGAAAAACGCGAACAAAGTTGGAACAATCAGGGCTGGAGCACTTCAAGCACCTCCGGCTGCTTTGGCATTGTTCGAAGGATTTCTTGGTGAGATTCAGGCCAGCGGTTATCGCATCACCGATGCGATCGGTTACAACTTCCGCTGCACTTCGAATACCCGCAAAGACTGCGTTGGTCTCACGAGTGCATCATTGTCTAATCATGCATGGGGACTCGCCATCGACATCAACGTCGGAGCCAATCCTGAAGTGCGTTACCTACCGACAACCGACTCACCGACGACTGCATGTTCTGTTCCTATGGCAACCAACATGCCGCAATGGGTTGTGCAAACTGCTGAGAAGTGGGGATTGCTCTGGGGCGGTTATGGCTGGAGCGGTGGTTGTGTCACCCCGGCGACCGTGAAAAGCAATGTGATTCGTGACCCGATGCATTTTGAATTTCGGGGGTCTGTTGAAGATGCTGTGGTTATCGCCGCAGCCAACGGGGTATCGGTCAAGCGTTACTGCAGCAATGTGGTTGAAGGCGGATCAACCGTGCGAAAGTGCACGTGGCAAGACCGCCCACAGGCCGGATGGCGCACCTCGGTGCCGCTTCAAGGGCCAGCTGGTGCGACATCGGCGCTTGTGAACATCACCCTGACTGGTGCAACCCAAGTCGGTTATGTGACAGCTGAGAGTTGTGATGGCAATGTAACTGGCGAACGTCAATGGTCGAATGGAAACGTCTCTGTCGGTGCAACCGTTGCCAATCTCGCCGTTGTTCCGCTTGATGGTCTTGGTCGATTCTGTTTGTACAACTCAAGTCCGATGCACATGATCGTTGATGTGCAAGGTTTCTTTATGCCCTCACGCCTGGCGGACAGCAAAGCCACAAAATTCACGCCATTCTCACCGTCTCGCGTTCTTGATACGCGCAAAGTTGGCGGAAAAGTCGCGGCATCAGCGTTAAAGGAAGTTGCGGTTAATGGGGTATTGAAAGATGCCGTTGCGATTCTGACAAACCTCACTGTGACTGGTACATCTAGTGAGGGTTATCTCGCAGGTGACTCGTGTACGAAGCTCTCGTCTCATGGGCCAGATAGTTCGAATCTCAATTTCTCTTCACAGGACACCGTCGCGAACTTGGCGGTAGTGAACCTTGGGCAGATGAGTCAAGGCCTAGGTTTTTGTACCTGGGCGAATCAAGAGCTTCACCAGATCGTTGACATTCAAGGAGTGTTCACTCCGGGCGCTTCAGGAATGTGGGGATTCAATCTTGAACCCCAGAGGCGTTTAGTAGATTCACGCAAATGTGTCACCGATTGCGCAGAAGTTTTTCGTCCTGGTGCAATGATCAAGTTGAAGGCACCAGCGGGAGCGTCGGCAGTCTTGGTGAACCTGACATTGACTGACGCAGCAAATTCGAGTTTTGTGATTGCTGATCGTTGCTCAACTCTGACGCCGAGTACCGAGACCCCATCTAATGCCAATGTGGCAGTTGGTCGCGTCGCCGCCAACTTGGCAGTCGTGCCGGTCGATGTGGACGGCACTTTCTGCGTATATACCTCGTCAGCGACTCGGGTCATTGTCGACATACAAGGAACATTTTCACCATCTGCAGATCTCCGGTTTATTCCAGTGAGTTCGGTGCGACGCTTTGACTCGCGCAAACTAGCCAACTGAAAGTTGTCCACAATGCGTCTGATGACCTGGAATATTTGGCATCACTTTGGTCCATGGCAAGAACGACAAGTTGCCATCGAGCAAGTCATTGGTCATGAGAATCCCGATGTCTTGTTTCTGCAGGAAGTTCATACGGGTGAACAACAAGCAGAAAAACTGGCTACAAAATTCGGTTATCAGTGTGTTGTAACGACGAGCCCTTGGAATATGGGGAACGCAATTTTGTGCAGGTGGCCAATTGTTCGATTTGGTCAAGTAGCTCTTCCAAATGCTGCCGGTGAACCAGCGCATCGTCGCGCTCTATGGGCAGTGCTTGACACACCGTGGGGACAATGGCCCGTCATCGGTACACACATCGACCATCGATTTGATGAATCGCATGTACGTCAGTTGCAAGTTGATGCGATTTCTGATCTTGTGCTGACTTTACGTACCGATCCAACCGCCGATCTGCCAGTGCTCATTGGTGGAGACTTCAATGCCGTACCCGATAGCGATGAAATTCGTCGGTTGACTGGACGAACGGCAGTCAAGAATCGCAATGTTGTTTTTGCCGATATGTGGGAACTCAAGGGCGATGGATCGGGACACACCTGGAGCGATCGTAATGAGTATTTGGCGAATGCCAATTGGCCTAATCGCCGACTTGATTATCTCTTCGTGACCTGGCCTCGGCCAAAACCGCTCGGGAATCCCGTTCGAGTATGGCTAGCCGGAGTTGCACCGGTTGGGGGAGTACAAGCCAGCGATCACTTCGCGGTCGTTGCTGATGTTCTCACCGAGCGATCGGGTGACAGTAACGAATAGACCCGCCACCGACTATGTTTGTCGGCGGTATGGCAACTCTGCGGTTTAGTTTCGGCACCATGGGCTCGGGCAAGAGCACGTTGGCACTGCAGATTCATCACAATCTGGCTGTTCGTGATCGACAAGGACTGTTGCTGACAAAACTCGATCGCGATGGAACACAAGTAACGAGCCGACTCGGCGTGTCAGCCCCAGCGGTTGAAGTTTCGCCTGACATTGATTTGTTTGAATTGGCACTGTCGCGTATGCCCCTTGATTTTGTGGTGTGCGACGAGGTGCAATTCTATTCGATCGCTCAATGTGATCAGTTGGCGCGTGTCGCGGATGATCTAGATGTTGATGTGTATGCCTTTGGCCTGATTACTGATTTCAAAGGCCTGCTTTTTGAGGGAACCAAGCGCATGCTTGAAGTGGCTAATGAACGAGTTGAAATGCAGGTCGAAGCTCGTTGCTGGTGTGGCTCACGGGCAACGCATAACGCGCGAGTTGTGAACGGTGTCGTGGTCTACGAAGGTGAAACTGTAGTTGTCGGTGACACGGGTGACGTTGCCACGCCAATGTTTGGCGATGTTGTTCGCTATGAGTTGTTGTGTCGTCGCCACTATGTGCGTGGCGACATGGGCGAAGCCACTACTGTCGACTGATCAGTTCCAGGCGCAGGGCATGCGCTTGATGCCGTTGATGAATGCGCTTTGCAGCATCGCGGGTTCGCCGGTGGTGCGCATGTTGGGCATACGTCGACGGATTTCATCAAACATCACCGAAACTTCGCGACGAGCCAGGTTGGCGCCGAGGCAGAAGTGTGGTCCACCGGCACCGAAACCAACTTGTGGAGTGGCAGATGTGCGGGTGATATCAAATTTGAATGGATCGGTAAACACTCGCTCATCACGGTTACCTGAGCAGTACCACATCACGACTTTCTCGCCGGCAACTAGTTTCTGCCCCGAAAGTTCGGTGTCTTCGGTGACGGTGCGACGGAAGTGAATCACTGGTGTCGCGTAACGCACAATTTCTTCAACAGCGGTTTTTGTGTGAGCGTCAAAGTTGTTGAACCACAAAGCTTTTTGATCGGGGTGATCAGTCAACAATTTCATGCCATGGCTGATGGCATTACGAGTGGTCTCGTTTCCGGCGACGACGAGCAAGATGAAGAACGATCCAAATTCTTGGGCCGTGAGGCGTTCGCCATCAACGACAGCGTTCATCATCGCTGAAGTCACGTCTTCGCGAGGATTCTTCACACGGTCTTCGCCAAGTGCCTGGGCGTAAGAAAACATTTCAATGGCAACTTTCATCAAGTCGTCAAGTGATGAACCGAACTCGGGGTCGCCCACACCAAGGATGACATTGGTCCAGTGAAAGATTTGCTTGTGATCTGATTCGGGGATTCCCATCATGTCGCAAATGATTTCGAGGGGGAGTGCCGCTGCAACTTCCTCGACGAAATCGCATTCGCCTTGCGGAAAGCGTTCAAGTAAATCGGTCACGAGCTTCTCGGCTCGCGAACGAACTTGATCTTCAATACGGGCAACTTCTTTGGGGGCAAAGCCGCGCGACACGATGTTGCGCAAACGGAAATGCTTGGGATCATCCATGTTGATCATTGAGCCAAAGAATTCATTCATCTCCGTTGGTAGGTCGCCGATGTTTGAACCTTTACCGCTGCAGAACAATTGCGGGTTGCGGCTGACATGCCAGATGTCGTCATGGCGCGTGATGGCTCGGTAGCCAGGACCTTGGGGGAATGGTGAACCTTGGATAACGGCTTCTTCAAAATATTGAAAGGGCGATTCGTCACGCAGGGTCTTGAATGCACCTTCTCGGAACGCTCGATCCTTGAGCCAAAACTCTGGTGAAGAAAAGTCGATCTCCGAAAGCGCGACATGGGGAATTGAATCAAAATTGAACGTACTCATAGGTCATTACCGTAGTTGGCGCAAGGGTGCTCAGACTTGCTCAGCCCAATGCGACAGTGGTTTGTACATGTGGCAATCTGAAGATATGAGCGCGGAAACAGTCACTGAATTCACTTTTTTCGTGGACGCCGAGCAGTTCGGGCTAGGTGGATACGAAAGTGCTGCTCTTGCTGCCGATGAGTCTGACCTGCACGAGGCCGGCGTATACAGCGTTGATATTCCGCGTGGATTCGGATCTGATTTAGGTGATCGAATCCCGGTACGGGTTACTGGCACAGCGCGTGGGTTGAAGTTCTACGCTCGACTGCTCTCACTGAAAGACCCGCTGCAGCTTGAAGAACTCGAACGAGTGCGGGCCGCAGCGCTCGCGCGCGACGATCAATAAAACTTGGCTGATCAATAAAACTTGCTGGTGACAGTGAGTCAGTCTGTAAGCGGGATTCTGTGAATCGAGTTGCCCCGATTCGGTAACCATCCATCTATGCGGTCTACCCGAGGAGTTTCCGGTGACCCGGATGGACGGACCGCCCGTCTCCTCTGCTTGACCTTGCTCCGAATGGGGTTTGCCAAGCCATATGAGTCGCCCCACATGCTGGTGCGCTCTTACCGCACCGTTTCACCCTTACCTGTTCTGGTTGCCCAGTCATCGGCGGTTTTTCTCTGTTGCACTGTCCGTGAGGTCGCCCCCACCTGGCTCGCGCCAGCACTCTGTCCTACGGAGTCCCGACTTTCCTCGAATGACTCACGCCATCCGCGATTACCCGACTCACTCACTGTCAGCGTGAAGTGTACGACCGAAAAATCACTCGCCGTCGAGGTATTCGTACACCATCGAGTTCAAGCTTGGGGTTTCCAGGTTGAGTGAGGTGCGGATCCCTGATTCGTCGGGAGCGCCAAGGACCACTTGAACTGGTGCCTTGGTACCAAACGCGCTAGGAACTGCGTATGCAGCAGCCGGAACATCAGTTTCCTCTTGATATTCAGCAGCTATCGAGAGGCCAAAGGTTGAGACCAAACGTGAGGGGTTGAGGAGCGATCCGATGACTGCGGCGTGACGAGCTTCTTGTTCGCCAATTCCGATCGCGGCCGACCGTAATGAGGCATCGGCCAGCATTGGCACGTAGACCTGATAGGTCGATCCAGCAATTGTTTCTAGAGCGTAAGCCAAAGCCAATACGTCGGCGACCGGATCTTCGGTGACAGGAATACCAGAAGCATCGTCGCCAGTGATCAGACGCAAAGCGGGCTCGATGTAAATCGATTGCAAGCGCGGGTTGGGCTCGTTGTAGGCCTTGCCACCTAGTTTTTCGGTGAGCGAAGCGGTTGCTTCAGCATGGGACTTGTGGTCACTCAGGAATCGAGCAGCCAACGTTGCGGCATCGCCAGACAACAACCCAGCAGCAGCAACGGCTTCGTAGACGAAGATCGCGTTGTGTTCAAGCGACGTTGCTGTCCGCAACAATGCGATGTCGGTCACTGGGGCGTCGACGAGTTCGGTCTTTTCGGGTGAGTCACCGATTCGGGCGATTCCAGTGTCAGTCGTTCCACCACACGCGGCGAGAAGTGCGCCAAAGGAAATCGTTGCGCCGCCGGCGATAAAGAACCGACGGCGTGACAAAGATGATTGCAACGCAGGACCGAAATCGGCACCCTGGGTTGCTTTGACGATCTTGGAGAAAGCTTGTAGTTCTTCGCGATTTGAGTTACTCATGATGTTCTCCGAATCAGGCGACGGACGTCGTGGTCTGAGCGTCTGCTTGTGCAGCCTCTGGGGTGACTAAAAACAAATCGATATCGCTCACTGGTGATTTGCCAGCAATTGTGGCCAATACGACAACGTGCCGTGATTCGATGAGGACCATTGAGGCGATGAGTGCAGCACCTTCGGTTCCTTCGAGTGCCCCAATCATTTCGGTGTGAGCAGCAACAAGAGAATTTTCAAGATTATGAGCGGCAAGTGCTGCAGTCGTGGTGTCAGATTCGAAGTCACTCTTGTTTGCCGAGAAAACTTCATTATCGCGGGCCTGTGGGGCGGCGCGCCCAATGAGCGAAGAAATCGCTTGGGCATAGGCGTCGTGATGAGCGGCAAGAGAGACGAAGCTGGCGGTGTGATCTCCGCCGACTCCAGCGGCAACCGCAGCCTGATACAGATCGCGGGTCGCTAAAGCGGTTGCTTGAGCCGATGCGAGGAGCTCGTTGTCGGCCTCGGTGGGTCGAACGGGGCTATCGCTAATGATCTTCGAAGCGGTCACGGGGGTTCCTTTCACAAACTCTTCTCTCTAGCCTTATGTGCCGAGAGGGGCAAGAGCAACTCCAAACTCTAGAAGTCGAGACTTGAAAGTTCGGTGATCCATCCGGCGGCACGGGTCACAGCTCGTTCCCACTGGGCTCGCACTGAACTTCGATCGTAGTTGGACTGCGGGTCAACGGAGGAGTGTGGCGACCATAGAGACTCAATTTCACCCACATCCGACCATGTTCCAACGGCTAAACCAGCCAGATATGCGGCACCCACGGTGGTGGCCTCGGCGACGGGCGAAACCGAAATTGGTCGGCCAGTCGCATTGGCGAGGGCCTGAATAAACGTGGGGTTGCGACTCATGCCGCCATCGACACGGATCTCGGGGACCTCAACATCGGGGTATTCGGCTTCGATGGCTTCAAGCAGGTCAGCCCCGCGTTGGGCAACCCCTTCAAGAACCGAACGAACAATGTGAGCACGAGTCGAACCTCGGGTGAGTCCAAACAGAGCCCCGCGGGCCCCGTAATCCCAGCGCGGAGTTCCGAGACCTAAAAGCGCCGGCACGTAGACAACTCCATCGGTTGATTCACACGAGCGGGCGACAGTGTCGCTTTCTTCTGCCGAGGAAATAAGACCCATATCGTCGCGAAGCCATTCAACATTGGTTCCGGCTGACAGCATGATTGCTTCGGCGCCCCAAGTGACGCGATGAGAAGCGTCGCTTGCCACTTGGCTCCAGGCGACAATAGGGAATGTTCCGTTTCGACTGCGCTCAGCCGAAACGGGTTTGCTGTCACCGAGACACACGTTCATCATGCCGCCAGTACCAAAAGTGCATTTCGCCATATTGCGCCGAACACACGATTGACCAATGAGCGATGCCTGTTGATCGCCGGCGATTGATGCGATAGGAGGCGAACCAGGAAGGGCTGTCGCCATACCAACAACACCCGACGATGGAACAAGTGTGGGCAGCATGCTGATTGGTACACCCAATACTGTGCACGCTCGCTCGTGCCACCTGATGGTTTCATGCGACAAAACATCAGCGAGTCCGGTGACGGCAGCATTGCCGTGGTCGGTGACGTGGAGCGATCCTTGCGAAAGTGTCCACGCAATCCAACTGTCAACTGTGCCGATACATAAATCGTCAGCACGCGCAGCGATTGCTTGTTCGTCACCAACGTATGTCTTGAGTAGCCACGCGGCTTTGGTGGCAGTTTGGTTAGGCGCTAATGACAAACCGTGCTCGGCCTTGGCCATGATGCATTCGCCAACAGTACGTAAATCTTGCCAACCCAAAGCAGGTCCAAGGGGAATGCCCGTTGAACGGTCCCACAGAATCGTGGAAGCTCGTTGGGTGGTGATGCCGACGGCGGCAACTGCGCCAGCTTCGGTGAGAGATGCGTGGGCGACTTCAAGAACTAAGCGCGCCATTTCTGTTGCATCAAATTCAACAAGACCCGCGAACGGAGAACTTGGAGCGAACTCGCGATAATGCAGAGCAGTGATAGTTGCATCAGGTCGAACGACTGCCGCACGTAAACCACTCGTGCCGACATCAATGACAAGAATTGAAGAACTCATGAACGACGTCCCCGTGGCGTAGCGCCGGTCTTTTGCATTGTTGAACCGATGAAGCCGCCAATCACACCGACGGTCAAAGTGATTGTCAAGTTGAAAAAGACACCAAGCCAACGCACTTCGCCACCACGCGCCAATTTGACGATGATAAAGACGGTTTGCGGAATGATGTAGCTCAAAGCCGCTGTGACGATGGCATGCGAAAGTGGCGTACGTCGTTGTTGATGCCAAGCAGCAACCGAAGCGCCCAACAAAAATCCGATCGCCGCACACAGCGACAAAACCACTGCTATGCCACTGTCGGAGAACATTCGTGCAGCGATTGAAAACGGAACGGCGAAAACTAACGCGACCGAGGCACCAGACTTAATTGCCTGATTGTCCCAGCGAGACTGATGTGAGCTTGACGAAGCCGAACTCATGGCCACTGTGCTGCCTCCAAATAGTCGGGTAGGGGTAATCCCATCTTGCCAGGATTCAAGATGCCTTGCGGATCAAGAGAGTTTTTCATAGCCACGAGAACGCCGAAGGCAGAACCGAGTGCCTCTTGCACAAAACGAGAACGGTTCATTCCGACACCGTGATGGTGACTGAGGTTTCCGCCATTGGCAAGAACCGCACGAGTGCCGGCATCCCACAGCGCCACATAGGTTTTTTCAACTTCGTCTGCAGGGGGATTGGCAGCAAACGTGAAATACAAGCAAGCGCCGTCGATGTAACTGTGCGACAAGTGGCAAGTTGATGAACGGGCGTGCGGGACCTTGAGCATGGCTTCGCGGGTTGCATTGAAGATGGCAGGAAGAGTCGACCAAGGCGCAGCAATCTCCATGGTGTCAACGACAAAACCTTTTTTGGTCAACGCCTGCAGCGCGCTGGTGTCATTGCGGTGGTGCATCCAACGCTCGACGGTTTCAGTATCGCGAGGTATGCAGCCGATTGTTGCGAGACATTCCTCTTCAACGATGTTCATTGATGCAGCCACCGAGGCGACGTCACCTTCGTCCAATACAAGAAGTGCACAGACGACTCCGTCGCCACCTTGACCACGTTGGCTTTCGGGTGCGTCGTACAAACGAAGTACTGCGGGGGTTGCCCCGCGTCGCATAATTCGGCGACAAGCGTCAAGGCCGTCTTCAAATGTCGCAAAACCAAATGCGGCTCGACGTTCGAGCGTTGCTATCGGATGGCACTTGAGCCAGACCCGAGTGACGATGCCAAGAGTTCCTTCACTACCAATGAAAATCTGATTGAGGTCTGGTCCGTTCGCTCCACGGGGCGAACCACCAGTTTTGATGATCTGGCCATTGGCAAGCACAACTTCAAGTGCGACCACCATGTCTTCGATCTTGCCGTAACGAGTTGAATATTGGCCTGCGCCGCGACAGGCAACCCAACCGCCAACGGTCGCAATGTCAAAACTTTGTGGATAGTGACCAACAGTGAATCCCAATGACTGAATATGTGCTTCAAGATCGGGTCCGAATGTTCCGGGCAAAACTTCAACCGTTAATGACTCGTCATCTAGGGCGACGACACCTTGCATAGCGGTGGTATCCAAAATAACTCCGCCATAGAGCGGAATCGAAGCTCCACACACACCGCTTCGTCCGCCGGCAGCAGTCACTGGAATGCGATGCTCATTGCAGTACGACAACACATGCGACACCTGTTCGGTTGACGTCGGTCGACAAATTGCTGCAGCACGTGTCGGTACTTCGCCCGCAAGTGCCCAATGCATCGTAAGTGGCCACCAATCACGACTTGCCAACGCGGTCTCAAGCGGAGCGGTGATGGTCTCGCAAATGTTTTGCAAGTCAGAGACCTGTTGGTTGGTCAGTGCAATGGTTGTGTGCGTTAAGTGATTTCGTGCAGGTGATTGTGCGTCTTGAACAAGATCGATGGGTGAAGTGATCTCCCGAGAAAAAGTCTTGCCGGTCATGTGGTTCTCCGCTCAGGAATACAGTTCATTTTCGGGCAATGTGCCCATTGTTGCTTCGTGCTCGCAAATTTCTTGAAAGATTTGCACTTCGTGTTCAATTCTCTGCTGGTCCCACTGGGCATACGGTGCAACGAGTTCGGCGACTGACTTGGCAGCAACACGAGTTGCTTCTCGGTCAAACAGTAATGCACGCGTGCGGCGCGACAAAATGTCATCAAGTGTGAGGGCCATTTCGTGGATCACCGAATAGATGGCTTCGGCCTTGATGTAGGGCAGGCCAGGTATGAGTGCTTCAGACAACGACGGATGAGATGCGATCAATTCGTGGATGAGATTGACATCAGAGCCATAGCGATGCGCGAGATGGGCTTCAACTGAACCTTCAACGCGCGGCTCTTTATAACCTCGCGCTCCGTGCAGTTTCAAATTCTTGGTACGACACTTTTTGATGCCAATCGTTGTTGCCCTGGTTGTGGGTAAACTCTTCTCGAGAACTTTCAATGCGGCATCAACGGTGTCTTGAGCCATCTCGCGGTATGTCGTCAGCTTGCCACCAGTCACCGTGATGATGCCCGACTCGCCAGTGAGCACTAGATGTCGACGTGAGAGATCGGCAGTTCGTGCTGCTTTGCCACCTTTGCCGGTTCCTTCTTCAGCATTGACTTGTTTGACAAGTGGACGTAATCCTGCCCACACTCCGGTGACATCGTCGGCGGTGACGCCGGTAGTGACGCTGGCATTCAAAGCCCGCAAGACATAATCAATATCGTCTTTCGTGCACTGCGGATCGTCAACTGGGCCCTGATAATCGGTATCGGTCGTGCCGATATATGTATGTGTAAACGTTCCATCAGGCTTTGGACCCCACGGAACAACAAACAGGCTGCGCTTGTCTTTGGGAACGGGGATGATGACTGCGATGTCATTACGAACTTTGTCCCACGGTACGGTGACATGAACACCTTTAGCTGGGCGAATGGTGTCGGGATCGATGCCTTCTTCAAGAGTGCGAACTGCGTCAGTCCAAACACCTGCAGCATTAACAACGACATGGGCACTAATCTCGAATTGCTCGCCGTCGCACAAAACTGAAACTCCGGTGGCTTGTCCAGAGTCTGAGCGCAAAATGTTTGTGACTGCGCACTGGTTGATCACTGCCGCACCGTGGTCGGCGGCAGATCGCGCCATGGTGACACATAGGCGCGCATCATCGGCTTGTGCGTCGTAATAAATATATGCCGAAGCCAAACGTTGACTGGGCATCGTTGGCATATGCGCTAACGCTTTTTGTTTGCGCAGGCGCCGGTGAATTTTGCCGATTCGTGCGCCACCTGTGATGTCGTACATCCACAAAGCAGATCCGAGTGCTCGCGCAATCTTGCGCGACACAAGTCCATCTTTCGTGAGAATCGGAAGCAAGAAGGGGAGCAGCGAAACGAGATGCGGTGCATTGCGACGTAACCGCTGACGTTCGTACAGCGCTTCATAGACCAAGCGCACTTCACCTTGCTGCAGGTAACGGAGCCCACCATGAATCAATTTTGAACTCTTTGACGACGTACCTGAGGCAAAGTCGTGGCGTTCAACGAGTGCGGTTCGTAATCCTCGCGAAGCGGCATCGAGGGCAACGCCCAGACCAGTGATTCCGCCCCCGACGACCACGACATCAAATTGCTCAGTCGCTAAGCGCTGGCGCATGGCTGGTCGGTCAAAACGCTGAGGGGACAACTCGGTAGGCACATGGCGAGAGTACCTGCTGCAGTTAGAGAGTGCCTGTTGAGACAAATTTCACGAGTTGCTAATCTGCATGAGTTGTTAACTAGCACAACATGTCACTAAGGTTCGCCGTGTGAAATCACCCACCGAGCTCACCGAAGCTTTTCGAGCCAATGGCCTGAAGGTCACTCCCCAGCGGCAGTTACTTTTCCGTCTGATGCATGGCAACACGATGCATCCGACCGCCGAAGCCTTGTTTTCTGACGCAAGTGTCCAAATGCCGGGCATCTCGCTGCGCACCGTCTATCAAACCTTGACCGATCTGGCTTCGATGGGCGAGTTGCGACTTATCGATGTTGGCGGAGGCGCCGTGCGCTTTGACCCAAATGTCGAGGACCATCATCACGTGGTGTGTCAGACATGCGGAAATGTGCGTGACGTTTATGTCGCAGGTTCGCAAGAACTACGGATCGATGGACTTGACGGTTTCTCCGTTGATTCAACGTCAATTTTGTTCCATGGTTCATGCGCAAGTTGCGCGTGAACTAACCACAGGTTTCTTGAGCGTCCTGCGCTCAAGAAGTTCAGCAAAACAACCACCAAAACACACGAAAGAGAGACAGTCATGAGCCTCCACGGCACCAAGACTCACGAAAACCTCAAGGAGGCGTTCGCCGGCGAGAGCCAGGCCAACCGTCGTTACTTGTGGTTCGCACAGAAGGCTGACATCGAGGGTTACCCCGACGCTGCTGCATTGTTCCGTTCAGTCGCCGAAGGCGAAACCGGACACGCACACGGTCACCTCGATTACTTGGCCGAAGTTGGCGACCCCGCATCGGGCGAGCCCATCGGTGAAACCGAAGCCAACTTCAAGGCTTCAATCGCCGGCGAAACCTACGAGTACACCCAGATGTACCCAGGCTTTGCCAAGACCGCTCGCGACGAAGGCTTTGCCGAAATCGCCGATTGGTTTGAAACTTTGGCTCGCGCCGAGAAGAGCCACGCTGGTCGTTTCCAGCAGGGCCTCGACGCACTCTGAGTTTCATTTACTCACATTGTTGGGGTGTCCAGTAATGACTGGACACCCCAACAAAAAGTTCACGTCAGTCCTTTGCACATGTATCAATGCAGATGTATCAACCCGAATGAGATGTCAACATGACGATTACTTACGATCCCAAGCATCCGAAGTATCTCGAAGAAAAAGATGTACGAGACGAACTCACTCGTGTTTACGATCTGTGTCACGGTTGCCGACTGTGCTTTAAGTTTTGCACATCGTTTCCGACGCTTTTTGACTTCATTGACCAACATGAAGATCAAGATGCTGGTCGCTTGACGCCAGCTCAACAAGACCAAGTCATTGACGAATGTTTCCAATGCAAATTGTGTTATGTCAACTGCCCCTACATTCCTGGGCAAAGCGAATGGGAGCTCGACTTCCCGCGTTTGATGTTGCGCGCTGACGCGATGCGTCATACCAATGACCAAGTGTCATTGCGTGACAAGGTCACCACCAATGTCATGGGCCGTACCGATTTGATCGGCAAAGTTGCGACGACAACTGCTCCTTTAATGAACAAGATGATGGGCGCCAAGCCAGGGTCGCTGATTCGCAAAGCGATTGAGGTGACCTCTGGTGTTTCGAGTGAACGTGTGTTGCCCCCATTTGCAAAGCAGCGTTTCACGACATGGTTCAACCGCCGCCCGAAATTGAAGCTTGGTAAGCGTCAGGGTCGCGTCGCGCTCTTCCCGACCTGTCTTGTTGAATACCAGGCCCCTGAAGTCGGTCACGACCTCATCAAGGTGTACGAACGTAACGGCATTGAATGTTCATTGGCCGACACAACTCAGTGTTGTGGTGCGCCGTTCTTGCACAGTGGTGACATTGAAAGTTTCACCAAGATCGCTGAGAAGAATGTCAAGGCACTCGCTAACACTGTGCGTAAGGGCAACGACATTGTCGTGCCACAGCCAACCTGTGGCTATGTCTTGAAAAAGGATTACCTCGACTACGTCGGCGGCCCGGACGCCGAACTCGTCGCAGCTAATACATATGATGCGAGCGAATACCTAATGAAGATTCATAAGGCTGATAGCACCGCATTAGATACTGAATTTAACGGAGATGTTCCCGAAACCATCACGTATCACACTCCGTGTCACTTGCGAGCTCAAAACATTGGTTTGAAGAGCCGTGACCTGATGAAGCTCACTGGCGCAAAAATCAAACTGGTTCAACAGTGCTCAGGAATTGACGGTATGTGGGGTCTTCGTGCAGAAAATGCCGAACTCTCCATTCCGATTGGTCAAAAGCTTGGTGCCGAAATCATCAAGGCCGATAGCGATGTTGTTACTGGCGATTGTCATTTGGCCAACGGAGCAATTAACGAACAAACCGGACGCGTGTCGTTGCACCCCATTCAATTAGTGGCGCGGGCGTACGGAATTCCAGAAGAACAACCCCTGAAGTAATCCAAGAAATGGAGAATGTCATGAACACTTTGACCCCCCGCAAACTGTCATTGTCAGATATCGCTGATGTACGTGCCTACGAACGTGAGCGATCCGAATTCAAAGATCGAGTGATCGCACTGAAAGAACGTCGTCGCCTATCACTTGGCACGATTGTTTCGGTGATGTTTGAAAATCGCGACACGATTCGCTACCAGATCCAAGAAATGGCTCGTGTTGAACGTCTGTCCACCGACGAAGAAATTCAAGGTGAGATTGATATTTACAATCCAATGATTCCTGAGCCTGGCCAGTTGTGTGCCACGTTGTTCATTGAATTGACGAGCGAAGAACAAATGCAAGAGTGGCTACCCAAACTGGTAGGCATCGAGAGCTCAATCGTTTTCCGTTTGGCTGACGGTCGTGAAGTTGCCGCAATCACCGAAGCTCAACATGAGAGTCAATTGACCCGTGACTACGTCACTGCTGCAGTGCACTATTTGCAGTTCGCCTTCTCGCCTGATGACATTGAGGGCTTGGCTCAAGGCGGGGCTGTGCTGGCCTGCAAACACCGCGACTATTTGGAAGAAATCGCTTTGTCGCCAGCCAACATGGCTGAATTCCTCAACGATTTACGCGCCTGAACCTACTTTTTCGCCCGATCAGGGCAGGTCAGAGCGATATTTGAATTTGCCTATTCACAAACGGACAAGACCCTTCTATTGTCTCGCCTTGAGAGAAGTCGTTGCCATAATCGGAACGATGTCACTTGGGAGAATCCAATGGAAGTCATATGGCGGTCACTGGGAGCATGTCGGGGTCTTGACCCTGAATTGTTCTTTCCGGAAACCGAAGATCAGGCTGATGTTGCGAAAATGGTCTGTCAGGGGTGTGATGTGCGCATCTCGTGTTTAGAGCATGCGTTAGCTAGTCGAGAAAAAGTTGGTGTTTGGGGCGGATCCACCGAACGTGAACGTCGACGTCTCTTTCGCCAACGCCGTCGCATTGCGTGACCGTCGTACTCAGTAGAACATCTCGCTATCCTCAAACGCATGGCCGAGGCACCCCAGACTTCTGAGATCACCCTTGAATCAATAGGTGGTTGGCCCGAACTGATTTCGTCGCTGCTTGATCGCCACGACCTTGATGCGGCGCACGCTCGTGCAGCGATGACCAATATCTTGTCGGGTTCGGCTACGCCAGCTCAACTCATCGGATTTGTTGTCGCGCTTCGGGCCAAAGGTGAGACACCCGAAGAGCTTTCAGGTTTGCTTGATGCGGTTCTTGAAGCAGCAACTTTGGTGCCACTTGATGATGCGACTCGCGAACGGGCGATTGACATCGTAGGTACCGGTGGCGATCGTAGTCACTCGATCAATGTCAGCACGATGTCGGCCATCGTTGTTGCGGGTGCAGGTGTGCCGGTGTGTAAACACGGCGCTCGTGCTGCTTCGTCGCAATGTGGCACCGCTGACGTGCTTGAAGCATTGGGCGTTGCCGTTGAGTTGTCACCAGAAGGCGTGAAGCAATGTGTTGAACGCGCTGGTATGGGATTTTGTCTGGCCGCGCGTTACCACCCCGCATTTCGATTTGCGGCGCCGTCACGGCGTGAAATTGGTGTGCCGACAGTTTTCAACTTGCTCGGACCGATGGCTAACCCAGGTCGCGTGAAGCGCCAATTAATTGGTGTGGCAAATCCATTGGTTGCCGAACGAATGTTGGCATCATTACGACTGCATGGTTCAAAGTCGTCATGGGTCGTGCACGGTGGTGGTCTAGATGAGCTCACTACAACTGGACCATCAACTGTTTTAGAGCTGCGCGGCGGACAAGTTCGAACGTTCTCTGTTGACCCCGTCTCTTTGGGATTAGCGCCGGCTATTTCGGAAGAGTTGGTGGGCGGCACGCCCGCATTCAACGCCGAGGTTGTGCGTCGAGTGATGGCTGGTGAACAAGGTGCTCATCGAAATATTGTCGTGTTGAATGCTGGCGCAGGTTTAGTGGTCGCCGACGTCGCAAGTTCGCTTGAAGAAGGTGTGGCAATGGCCGCTGAATCGATTGATTCGGGTCGAGCCAACGAAACTCTGACAAAACTCATCACCGAATCGCAAGCCGCTCTCGCCGAATTCGGCGCTTAGAAACTTCTGACACTGCAGCAATGAATTTGGCGGTTCAAGTTCCTGCAACCTCGGCCAACCTTGGCCCCGGGTTTGATGTTTTGGGCATGGCGTTATCTCTGTACGCCACTGTTGCGGTTTGTTCGATTGGTGAAACCGAAGCGGTGAGCGATGGTCATCCGGCGATGCAGGCCTTTGTGCGGGCTGGTGGTCAAGGTGCGCTGTGGGTCGATTCTCCTATTCCGTCCGGACGAGGTTTAGGTTTTTCGGGTGCGGTTCGTGTCGGCGGAGTTTGTCTTGGGCTCGCGCAAAAAGCTGGAGTGACCGACAAGGATCTTCCGGTATTCATCACTGAGCACCGTGACGACATCATCAAAATTGCCGCTGAACTGGAAGGCCATTTTGACAATGTTGCGGCGAGTGTTTTGGGTGGAGTCGTCGCTGCTTCACCGCAATCAACAGTCGCGGTTCCGGTGTCGGCCCAAGTGCTTGAGGAGATTCGCGTTGTTGCGTGGGTTCCATTTTTTCAAACATCAACCGCTTCAAGTCGTTCAACTCTGCCGACGAATATCAATCGAGTTGACGCAGTTTTCAACATTGCCCGTTCAACGCAAATGGTCATTGCTTTAACAACGGGCAATCTTGAATTGTTGCGGACCTCAATGACTGACCGATTGCATCAGGACCAACGTCTTGATGAAACACCGAAGTGTCGCGAGGTCATGAACCGCATGATCAAATGTGGGGCGATTTCATCTTGGCTATCGGGTTCTGGTCCGACGGTTGCCGCGTTTGTCGAGCAATCTGGTGCCGAGAAAATTGCTGAGTCATTAAGTCAAGAGTTTCCCGATGGCCACGCGAAGGTTCTGAGCATCAATCGCCTTGGCTTGCGGAGCGTTACGGTCTAAAGAACTAGGCGGCCCGATGAAAATCGAGTCGGCGCAGTTCGGGAACTGCCTGAACGGGTGAAGCCCAATGGCCGCTGCAGCCTTCAAGCACCGGATGCGTTGCTTCGTCATCTAAGAAGCGAGCGATACACATCACTTCGTCAAAAATTTGACGTTCAAGTGGTCCGCTTTCAAGAGCTTCGGGCTGATGTGGGTGCAGATAGTCGACGACGCCTTGAAGGACTTTGCTGTGATGTGCAGTAATCGGGCTGAAGAGTTGGTCTTCGCGACGTGTATTCACCAAGACTCCCGACTCGATGTCGTAATGAATATCGCCCGAGCGAATACTGACCGAACCAGCCGACCTCAATTGGTCGCATCGGCGTTGGCGGTTGAGTGCAAGCACTAATGCCTGGGTGCGGTCGCGCATTTCGGCAGCTTCTTCAAATCTTTGTGCGGCGGCTAGCGATGTGATTCGTTCGTGGAGGCGCGCGAAGAGAGCCGAGGGTGAGTCAGTTAACGAATGCGTGATGAATGAAACGATTGCTGCATATTCATCAGGGCTCGCTGTTCCTGAACACGGACACAAGGCGACGCCTAATTGTGCGGCCGAACAGACGGGCGCATCGGATGGTGCGGCGTAATTGCGACCCATTCGAACCGTGCAACGTCGAAGGGGAACCACCGATTCGATTGCTTCAATAACAAGTCGTGCGGCAGTGCGACTTGTAAGCGGTCCGATATGCAGGCCCTTTTTGGCTGGATTCTTCGTAATGACAAGTCGTGGCCATTCTTCTTCAACAGTAAGACGCACGTAGCAGTATTTGTCGCTGGTTGTTCCGGCCTTGTTGTATTGCGGTAACAGTCTTTGAATGAGGCGCATTTCAAGCACTTCAGCGGTGAGTGCATCAGGAGTTGCGATGTAGTCGACGCCATGAACTTGCCGCAACATCGGCCCAATCTTGCGACGAGTTTCAGAAGTACTGAAATAACTGCGAACTCGTTGCCGTAAGTTCGTGGCCTTGCCGACATATAGAAGCCGTCCGGCGACATCGGAGAAGATGTACACGCCAGGTGAACGCGGAAGATCTTCGGTGAGTCGTAGTTTGGCGGCCTGAGGATGCGTCCCCAATTTGGGAAGAGCGATTAAGTCATCAATTCCGAGAACTCCGAAACCAGCAGCACGTTCAATGAGGAAATGCAAAAGATCTCCGGTAGCCAGTACATCGTCGAGAGCACGGTGGCTTGGTTGGTGAGCAAAGCGAAAGTGAGCAGACAAAGTTCCGAGTTTGCAATCTCTGACTTCGTCTCGAACGAGTCGCCGAGCAAGTGGAACTGTGTCAATAACTTTGTTGGTGAGGGGATCGCGGTCATCACGAATGAGCGCAGCATTTAAGAAGCCAACATCAAAGCGAGCATTATGCGCAACGATGACGGAGTCGCCGATGAAATGGGTCAAAGTGCCAAGCAGTGACTCAATACGTGGCGCGGGCATGATCATTGCTTCGGTGATGCCGGTGAGGATCGTGATGAACGGCGGGATGGCGCAGCCGGGATTGACAAGTGTTTGAAAGGTGCCGATGCATTCGCCACCCAGATATTTGGCTGCACCGATTTCGGTAATGCGATCGTGCTCGGCCGAACCACCGGTCGTTTCAAAGTCAATGACGCAAAAAGTGACATCGCTGAGCGGTGTCCCCATGTCGTCGAAAGATTTCTGCACCTTCAGAGTGTTTCCGAACAAATGTTCTGTGTCAAGTCTTTCGGGGTCAAGTCTTTCGGGGTCAAGTCTTTCGGGGTCAAGTCACTGATAGTTAAGTCTTTACGAGAAGTGAAGCCCCAGAATGTTCGGGATTTGGTTGAGTGACCTACGCTCGCAGTATGTCTACTCGTTATCGATGCACGCTGTGTGGAAACTTGACTCGTTTTGATGTGGTTCGAACCACTCGCACGTCGGCTTATTATCACTACACAACCGGCGGTGAATTGGCGATCGAGGACGAAAAGATCCTCCTTGACGACCTGGAGTCGGTGTCGTGTCGCTGGTGCGGCCCGACGGGGAAGGTAGAAGAGTATGACGGGTCGGCCGAAGCCTCCTGAACTGATTGAATTATCCGACGGTTGCTTGGCGTATGTGCAACCTGATGGAAGTTGGGGTTGGAGTAACGCTGGTCTGGTGGTCGGAGACGGAGCATCTTTGCTCGTCGACACTTTGTTCGACTTAAAACTGACACAACAGATGTTGGACAGTTTTGTGCCGTTTACTCGCACCGCGCCCATTCGTTCGTTGGTCAACACTCATGCCAACGGCGATCATTGTTACGGCAACCAACTGGTTGACGGGGCCGAAATCATTGCCTCAACTGCTGCCGCACATGAAATGACCGAAGTTCCTCCGGCGATGTTGGCAGCGTTGAATGCCGCTCCGGGTGAAGTGGGTGAGTTATTCCGCAGCTTTTTCGGCGCCTTTGACTTTGCGGACATTGACATGAAAATGCCGACTCGCACTTTTGATGTACGTCTCGATGTTGAAGTCGGGGGACGGCTGATTGAACTCATCGAGGTTGGTCCCGCTCATACCAAAGGTGACGTGATCGCGTATGTCCCTGATGCGCGCACCGTGTACACCGGCGATGTTCTCTTTATTGGCGGAACGCCCATCGTGTGGGCCGGACCACTGTCAAATTGGATTGCCGCATGTGATCTCATGCTTGGCATGGACGTTGAAACTGTGATCCCAGGTCATGGTCCAGTGACCGACAAACAAGGCATCGTTCAAGTGCGCGACTATTTGTCTTTTATCGAGCAAGGCGCGACGGCCCGATTTGAATCAGGCATGGATGCATTTGACGCATCGCGCGATATCGCACGTGAAATGTCGGTAACTGGCTCAAGCTTTGCGAGTTGGGGTGAAGCTGGGCGGATCAGCGTGAATGTTGAAACTGCGTACCGCAACCTTGACGCACAGCATCAAAGTCCCGATGTTGTTGAACAGTTCAGGCGGATGGCGCAGATCGAGCGCGGTTAGCAACAGATTTGCGTACCGCGAGTACCCAGCCAACAATGACTGCGGTTGCGAAAATCAACCATTGAATTGCGTACGACAGGTGGGAACCTTCAGAAAGTTCGGGAGCGCTGACTGGCAAGAGTATTGAACTATCGGCAGGCTCTGAAATTTCAGCCACGAGAGCGACGTTGAGAAGTTCTGGTTCGATTTGTTGTTGGAGACGGGCGATATCAAGACGGAAGAATTCGGTGAGTTCGCCGCTGGCTTCACGGGCTTGTCCAGTTGAGCGCTCTTCGGTTGAGCGCAAGACGCCAACCACTGTGACGACGCCCACCGGCGCCGGGGGTGGGGTGGCATTCAGGGCGATGAATCCGCGATTGACGATGATGGCTCGTCCATCGTCAAGGAGCAGGGGAGTCAACACATTCATTCCTGCGAATCCACCTTGGCTACGATTGACGATCAGGACCTGTTCATCGGCAAGATACGTGCCCTTGGCACCGGCCGGTCGCCATTGAATCTTTACTGGGTCTGAAACATCAAGTGTGCTCACATCAACGACACTCAGGCTCGAACGCTCGGTCACTTCGCGGTTGAAGGCCTTGCGGTCGTCTAAACGATGAAACTGCCACAACGACAAATAGACCATCAAGACGACTCCGAAAATGCACAGCAGGTGAAAGCCGATCCATTTTGGTCGAAAAAGAAATCGATACATCGCTCTTCACGGTATCGCAAGTGTGTCGTTCAGGCTGGCGGTGTGGCACGCTATTTGTGTGGCAGAAAACATCGAACTTCCTGATTTCAAGATTCCGCACGCCGAAAAGATTGAGTGGATGATTGAGACCAATGGCTGGGCTCTTGAGCCAGTCGCTGCGGTGCCCGATTCTGACCCGCCCATGCCCGGCTATGCCTACACCATTGGTCTCAATGAGTCTTTCTCGTTTCCGGACATCGTCATTTTTGGCCTGGCGCCCGTTGCTGTGAAAGGGCTCATTGACTTAGTGATCGAGCAAGTGACCTCGGGAGTTGAAATTCCTCGCGACGTGCCGCTCGTCGGTCTGCTTGATAACGAGTTGCGTTGCGTTTTTTCAACCGTTGATGTCATTGCCAATGCGCACCTGTTTACAACTGGAGTGAAATGGAACCGCGGAAAAGTTGGTGCCATGTTGCAGTTGGTTTGGCCCGACCGCAACGGTTGGCTGCCGTTTGAATCAGGCTTTGATGCGAGTATGCGTTTGGCTCAACCGGCAATTGGCATCGCGCCAACGTTGTAAAGGAAGTACCTATGGCACACCGGGTGACAGCACCAGCAATGCAGCGAGCACGTCGACTGCTTGACCAACGCGTTCAACCATTTGTCACGCATAGTGCGATCCCTTGTGAGGTGTTCGCATCGGGTGAGTTATTTGAATCAGTCTCGTACGACAAAGCGCAGGGCCTTGCCCTGTCTCCTTTTGCCGTTGGAACACGCTGGGGTAAGGCGTGGCACACCGTGTGGTTCAAACTGGTTGCGACTGTGCCGGCGCATCTCGCCGGACAACCATTAGTTGCTGCGATTGATCTCGGGTTCACTGGTCGAGGTGATGGCTTTCAGGTTGAGGGCCTGGCGTATCGGAACGGGAAGATCGTGCACGCAGTCCAGCCCGACCGTCGACTTGTGCATCTCGGTACGGGTGTTGCGGGTGAAGTCATCGAGTTATGGATTGAAGCTGCGGCAACTCCGATCATTGCGGGGCATGCTTTCGGATATGGGCCGACACCACTCGGCGATCCAGCAACAGCAGGCGATGCTCCCTTGTATCAATTACGTCGCGCCGAGGTAGCGGTCTTTGACGCGGGTGTGAATGAGTTAGCGGTGGCTTTGCACGCGGCGATTGATCTCGCAATTGACCTTGACGAAAGTTCACCCCAACGGGCGCGGTTGTTCGCTGCGCTCGAGCGAGCTGGTAACGCATTGAATGTTGCCGAAGTTTCGCAAACGGCATCGGTGGCATTGGATGAACTCAAGGTGGTTCTTAGTCAAGAAGCGTCTGTTCACTCTCACAAGATTGTCGCAGCTGGGCATGCCCATTTAGATACGGCTTGGTTGTGGCCAATTCGTGAAACACGGCGCAAGGCAGTTCGTACTTTTGCAAATGCCATCGACCTGTTAAAGAAGAACCCCGATGCTGTCTTTAGTCATAGTCAGGCCCAGCATTACGCATGGGTTCGCGAAGATGCTCCAGAAATCTTTACTGAAGTTGTCAAACTCGTGGAATCAGGGCAGTGGGAACCAGTGGGCGGGATGTGGGTTGAAACCGATCTCAATTTGCCAACTGGTGAGAGTTTGCTGCGCCAAATGGTTTACGGTCAGCGATCTTTTGAATCGTGGTTTGGGGTCCGTTGTGACGGGGCGTTTCTTCCCGACGACTTCGGTTATCCCGGAACTCTTCCGCAGATTGTGCAGCACGGCGGAGGGCGTTGGTTCTTTACGCAAAAACTCAGTTGGAACGAAACCAACAAATTTCCGCATCACACCTTCTGGTGGGAAGGTATCGACGGCACGCGAGTGTTTACCCATTTCAGTCCGGTTGATACGTACAACGCGTTACTGACTCCTTCACAACTGCGGTTTGCTGAGAGAAATTTCGCCGATCACGTCGGCTCAACCAGATCACTGGTGTTGTATGGGCACGGAGATGGCGGCGGTGGCCCAACTCAAACGATGATTGATCGGGGCAGATTGGCCAACAATCTTGAGGGGGTGCCGCAAGTTTCGTTTGGGAAAATTCGAAACTTCTTTGCTGACGCTGAAAGCGAGTATGGGAGCCAAGCCCAAACTTGGGTTGGCGAAATGTATTTTGAAAAGCATCGCGGTACATACAGTTCGCAACTCGGAACGAAGCAAGGTAATCGAAATAGCGAACGCTTACTGCATGAACTTGAAGTTTGGTCGGCGGTGTCTGGTCAGCGAGTTGAAGACATTGATGGGCTATGGAAACGAGTCTTGACCCAGCAGTTCCATGACATCATTCCGGGCTCATCAATTGCGTGGGTGCATGATGACGCCGAGGCCGAACACGCAGCGGTTGCTGACGAAGTCGGGCAACTTTTGGATTCGGTGTTGAGTCCACGAACCGATGGCTCAACCTGGTTGATGAACCCAGCCCCAGTTGCGATCTCTGGAGTTGTCGACGTTAATGGCGTGGCGCAATGGGTAGATGTACCGGCCATGTCGGGTACGAAGATGTTTTCCAATGAAGTTCCCTCAACTGTGACTCGAGTTTCATGTACAGAATTTGCAGGCGACGTCGATCTCTCAAACGGAATCGTTGAAGCAAAATGGAACTCGAAGGGCGAACTCATCGCGCTTCGACATTGTGAGTCGGGTCGGTCGCTCTTAGGCGCTGATCAAGTGAGTTCGTTTGTGCTTCGTCAAGACACCCCGGCCGAATATGACGCGTGGGATATTGATATGGCTGATGCAAATTCGCCAGAGATCGCTGTTGAAGTTGTTCGTGGACCGCGCGTTGAATCGGTATCAGAATTACGTGTTGTCATCGTCGCCGATTTCGCCACGCAGGTTTCGAAGTTTCAAGTTCGTTGGTCTCTATCTGCTGGTGCGTCGCGACTTGATGTTGCTCTTGATGCCGATTGGCGCGAATCTGAACAACGTCTGCAAATGAAGTTGCCGACTGCGGTGTTGTCACGTGAGGCGACCTGCGGAACGCAATTCGGACATGTGCGTCGTCCTCGTCATCACAACACGTCGTGGGATGTCGCCAAGTTTGAAGTATGTGCGCATCGGTATGTTCATGTTGGCGAACCAGGTTGTGGCATCGCGGTCTTGGCTGATGGTCCAAGGGGATACGACGTGCGAGGCAACGCTTTGTCATTGACGTTGCTGCGTTCGCCGAAGTTCCCTGACCCTCAAGCAGATATCGGACGACAACGCGTCGAGTGGTCGTTGTACGTCGACCAAAGTCCGGGCGATGTTGAGGTCATTGAAATCGAAAGTGCCAAGATCGCTCACCCGTATCGGTTGATCGCTGGAACCCCAGCGGCGATTAGCTCAGGAATCCGGCTTGATGTTCGCGGGGTATTGATCAGCGTCATCAAACCGGCCGACGATGGCTCTGGTGACCTTGTCGTCAGGCTTTGGGAGACCAGGGGAGCGAGCACTGCGGGCACGATGAGCATCTCACGACCGTCTGGAACTGCTGTGCAATGCAATGCCTTGGAAGAACCGTTGGAAGCGCCACCACTTTCCATTAGTGACGGAATCATTGCTGTGCAACTCGCACCGTTCCAGATTCAGACGTTGAGGATCAGCGCCTAATCAGTGGCACACTTGCTTCATGAGTTCGCCTGTGACAGTTGAGCCGACACCACTCCTCATTTTTGACGGCGATTGCGCTTTCTGCACGCGTTGTGTGCGCTTCATCGAACGTCGAATTCGCCGACATCCGCGTATTCAGCCATGGCAGCGATCTGACTTAGCTGATCTGGGTCTCACGCAAGAGCAATGCGAAACCGCGGTGCAGTTGATTGAAGGCAATCGAATGACGTCGGCCCATGTGGCCGTCGCGCGCGTCTTGATCTACGGCAGGCGGGGCTGGGCCGTACTTGGCTATTTGTTGATAGCGCCAGGCATCAAACAGATCGCTGGAGTTGTATACCGATGGGTAGCCAAGAACCGCGACCGTATGCCCGGGGGAACCACCGAGTGTGCATTGCCTCAGAGCGAACGCACCGAGCGGAAAATTGGCGACTAAGGGCCTTCTAATTCACCCTCGAGTGGGGGAAATGGGCTGCCAGTCGTCAGAATAGAGGTGTGACGAACCCCCGTGAACAATGGCAGAAGGCTTTCGACGCTTCGAAAGTTCGTGATGAGAAGTATCAGACGATGTCGGGCATTCCGCTCGAACCGGTTTATGGTCCCGAAGACGGCGACTTCCCGGGCGTCTACCCATACACCCGCGGACCATACGCATCCATGTACCGCTCGAAATTGTGGACGATGCGAATGTTCGCTGGTTTCGGGACCGCGATTGACACCAACCAGCGCTTCAAAGAAATTTTGAAGTCGGGTGGCGACGGACTCTCCACTGCGTTCGACATGCCCACACTTCTTGGTCTCGACTCAGACGATCCGATGTCTCTTGGTGAAGTCGGACGTTGCGGCGTTGCGATTGACACTCTCGCCGACATGAGCGACTTGTTCTCTGATATTGATCTCGGAAGCATTACGACTTCAATGACCATCAACTCGCCAGCGGCAGTTTTGCTCGCAATGTTCGTCGCTCAGGCCGAAAATGCTGGAGTGCCTCGCGCCAAGTTGGGCGGCACTTTGCAAAATGACATTTTGAAGGAATACCAAGCTCAAAAAGAGTTCGTCTTCCCTCCACGTCAGTCAATGCGACTCGTTCGTGACACCGTGGCTTTCACCGCTGCTGAAATGCCCCGCTGGAACTCAATCTCCATTTCGGGATACCACATTCGTGAAGCTGGTTCGACGGCTGCTGAGGAATTGGCATTTACATTGGCCAACGGTTTCGCTTACGTCGAACTTGCTCGTCAAGCTGGTCTGCCGGTTGACGCATTCGCGCCTCGTTTGTCATTCTTCTTCAACGCACACATTGACTTCTTTGAAGAGATCGCGAAGTACCGTGCGGCTCGCCGTATCTGGGCCCGATGGATGAGCGAGCGTTATGGCGCAACCACTGAGCGTTCAATGCAACTGCGTTTCCATACTCAGACCGCTGGCGTGTCACTAACTGCTCAGCAGCCTGAAGTCAACATCGTTCGTACTGCAATTGAAGCTCTTGCCGGTGTCCTTGGTGGAACGCAGTCATTGCATACCAACTCAATGGACGAAGCCTTGGCATTGCCGACCGAACGATCAGCCCGCATTGCGTTGCGTACGCAGCAGGTCATTGGTTACGAAACCAATGTCACGCATGTGGCCGATCCTTTGGGTGGTTCGTATTATGTCGAAGCACTCACCGACGAGATGGAACGTCGCGCCGAAGAGATCTTTGCCAAGATCGACGAGATGGGCCACGGCTCAATGCTCGAAGGTTGCATCGTTGGTATCGACGAAAACTGGTTCCAGGGTCGTATCGCCGATAGTGCCTATGAACTCGAGCGGGCTTTCAACCGTGGTGAGCGCACCATTGTGGGTGTCAGTAAGTTTCTCGAAGGTAACGAAGAGGACGAGATGGACATCCTCAAGATTACCAATGCTGATGAAAAGAAGCAGCGTGAACGTTTGTCCACCGTGAAGCAAGACCGTAATGAAGCAGCAGTGCAAGATGCCCTTGATCGTTTGGCTAAGGATGCAGTTGATACCGAAGTCAATTTGATGCCTGCACTGATTGATGCTTCAAATGTGTATGCCACCGTTGGCGAAATGATGAACACCATGGCCGGAGTTTTCGGTCGTCACGTTGAGGTACCAATAATCTGATGAACACCGAAAACACTTCACTGCGAGTTCTCGTTGCCAAAGTTGGGCTTGATGGCCATGACCGTGGTGTCAAAGTTGTCGCTCGCTTGTTGCGCGATGCCGGTATCGAAGTCATCTACACGGGTCTCTTTCAGACACCCGAAACGGTTGCGGCTGCGGCTGTTGACGAAGACGTTGATGTCGTCGGTCTTTCGATGTTGTCTGGTGCCCATATGACTCTTGCACCGCTCGTTGTTGAGGCGATTCGAGCCCGTGGTGTTGATATTCCGGTGGTGATCGGTGGAATCGTGCCAAACAGCGATGTTGCTGAATTGAAAGCTGCTGGCATCGCCGAAATCCTTGGCCCGGGCGCACCAGCCGATGAAGTCGTTGCTGCTGTACGTCGTGCCGCCGCCAACGCCGCTGTCTGATTGACTGAAACTGCATTACTGAGATGACTCAACCACAGGGTGTGCCGATTTCGGTTCTGGACCTGTCAATTCTTCGTGAAGGTGCATCAAGTGCTGACGCGCTGACGCAAACAACCACGCTCGCTCAATGCGCTGATGCGTGCGGCTACAAGCGGTTTTGGGTGGCAGAACACCACAACATGCCAAGTGTCGCGTGCACGGCTCCGCCAGTATTGATCGGACACCTTGCAGCACTGACATCGCGTATCAACGTGGGTTCGGGCGGAGTGATGTTGCCCAACCATGCGCCGTTGGTCGTTGCCGAACAGTTTGCAATGCTCGAGGCTTTGCACCCCGGTCGAATTGATGTCGGTATTGGCCGGGCACCCGGAACCGATCAGCGAACCGCGGCTGCGGTGCGGCGCTCTGAAGGTGCTTTAGGTGCTGAAGATTTTCCGACCGACCTTTTTGAGTTGATGGATCTTCTCGGCGATCGTCGCTTTGACACAACGATTGGTGATCACTTCAAGGCGACACCTGCGGCCTCGTCGTACCCCAAAATCTTTTTGCTCGGCTCAAGTGGATACAGCGCGCATCTTGCTGCCAAGTTGGGATTGCCTTTTGGTTTTGCTCATCACTTTGATATGGGCGGAACATTTGAAGCGGCCGAGATCTATCGTTCACGCTTTGTCCCATCACATATTTTGAGCGAGCCGTACATGATTGTGACTGCCAATGTTTTGGCGGCCGACACCAATGAAGAAGCACTCTGGCACGCTAAGTCATCCCGATTGACCGGCTATCTGCGTCGAACTGGTCGTTTCTTGCCATTGCCTTCAGCCGATGATGCGGCTCGACATCCCGATATCGCCGAAGCCGAACGGATGCCATCAAGTCGCATCGTTGGCGATGGTGAGCATGTAGCTGAACACCTTCAGCACCTGGTTCAACGAGTCAACGCCGACGAAGTCATGGTGACTGCGGTGGCGTACGAGACGTCGGCACGCGTGCGAAGTCTTGAATTACTTGCCAAATACTGGTGATCTCGTGAGCGACTGCTTATTGCAGTCCGTGTAAAGCCCCGCCATCGAGTGGCAAGCCGACACCAGTCATGAACTTGGCATGTTCAGAACACATGAATGCGGCGACATGACCAAAGTCGTCAGGGTCACCGACAACACCAGCCGGAATTGAAGATGCAAGTGCCGCCGGATCGGGGTACAGCGAGGACAGGCGGTCGGTGAGATGCAGGCCTGGCTGAATGGAGTTCACGGTGATGCCATCTTTGGCAACTTCACGCGCGAGAGTCTTCAAGAAACCCGTCAACCCGGCACGTGCAGTGTTCGACAGAATTAAACGATCAATTGGTTCGCGTACCGAACTTGATGTGATCGCCAAAATGCGTCCCCACTTTTGCTGTTGCATTGCCGGCACTACGGCTTGACACATGGCCACACTTGACACCAGGTTGAGCCGAATGGCTACGTCGTACGCCTCAATAGGAGTTGATGCGAACGTTCCTGGGGGAGGACCACCAGCATTGGCAATCAAGATGTCGATTCCGCCAAGAAGACTGTTGGTTTGTTCAATCAACGAAGTGACCTGAGCAAGATCGCTGACATCGGCGACGATGCAATGCACCGAAGCGCCATGTGCGGGTGTGATTGAGTCCTTGGCAATGGCTAGTTTTTCGGCTGATCGCGAAGCCAAGACGACGCTGACGCCATCGGTAGCAAGTGCTCGAGCAGTAGCCAGACCTAGCCCACTTGAACCACCGGTAACAAGAGCGCGACGACCAATAATTCCTAGTTCCATTGACGACATCCTAGGCAGGAGCGTATTGGCAGTGACTATCTCTGGCGAGCTGCGAGAACCGTCTTGAGTCGAGCATCGGCTGAGGGTCGTGCTCCGATGTGCTCAATGACCCAGGCCGAAATTGACGTTGCGAAACGCGCGGCTTCAACTGGCGATTGGTGCACAAGGTAATGCGCCAAGAATGACCCTGCAAAAGAGTCACCCGCACCCGTCGCGTCCACAAGATTGTTCGTGGCCGGCGGAATGTGAGTCGACTTTCCGTTGTCGTAGAGCAAAGAACCCTCGGCATCAAGTTTCAAAACAATGAGTGCCTGGGGGAAAATCTTGGTGAGACCTTCGGCGATAGCCAAAGGTTCGTCGCATCCAGTGAGAACTTGACCCTCCTCTTTATTGGGGAGCACGATGTCAAAGTTGAGATCGGATGTCACTGCCAAAAAGTTACTGACGCCCATCTCTTGAATCATTTGAAATGAGCCAGGGTCGAACGAAACAGTTGCGCCATGTTCGCGAGCAATACGCGCCGCTTTGCGAGCAGCTGAACGCGGTGGATCAGTGAAGAACGACCAAGCGGTGAGATGCAAATGTTGTGCTGAGGAAATTGCGTCAACGGGCAACTCACTTGACATGAGATAGAAGTCGGCTCCGTGGCCCGAGACCATGGAACGCTGGCCCGTGTGATCAACGAAAACCGCAACAGATCCGGTTGAGTGGGCTTCGGTTTCAACGAGGTGAGCGAGCACCTTTTCGCGTTCAAGATCTTCTTGCGCGAGTTGTCCAAATCGATCGCGTCCGATTTTTCCGACAAAGCGCGTATTCATTCCGCAGCGGCTGGCCCAGACCGCAACGTTGGCTGCACTTCCGCCAGGCGTGAGCATGACTTCACCAAAGGTGTCTCCGCCGCGCAGCAGTTCAGAGTTCGTACGAATGAGTACGTCCCAGGCAAAATCACCGAGAACGCATAAAGGCGTCGGGGTATTAGTCAGGGACCTTGAGTTGGCACCCAAATTGGTACTCATGTTGTTCAGGGTATCTGCGAGACTGGAAAGAATGCCGAGTAGTACAACCACCACTTTGAATCGCACCGTCGTGTTGTCACTAGCCGCAGTTTGGATCATCTGGGGATCGACCTATTTGGCGATCAAGATTGGTTTAGAAACCTTGCCGCCGTTCCTGATGCAGGGCATTCGCTTCACCGTGGCTAGCACGGTGATGTTGTGCGTTTTGAAGGCCAAAAAAGTTGCTTGGCCGTCACGGGCGCAGATTCGCAATGCCTCTTTCATTGGCGTGCTCTTGCTGATCGGCGGCCTTGGCCTGGTGACTGTGGCCGAGGACCGAGGAGTCGACTCCGGTCTGGTAGCGACCATTATTGCGATTCAACCAATGCTGATGTCGTTGTGGGGAGGCTTGTGGAAGACGTGGCCGATACGAATGCAATGGACTGGCATGGTGGTCGGAATGGCCGGTGTGCTGGTTTTGGTATCCGATAGTGGTCTCTCGGGCACGTGGAGCGGAACCTCGTTGGTATTCGTGGCGTGTCTGTCATGGAGTTTTGGTTCTGCATTAAGTCGCCGTATCGATATGCCGTCTGGTTTCATGGCGACAGCAATTGAGATGGCCGCGGCTGCAGTCGTTTACTTGCTGCTGTCAGCAATTTGGCGCGAGGACGTTCAAGCCCCAAGTATGCGAAGTTCGTTGGCAGTGATCTATCTCATTTTCATTGGCTCAATAGTCGCCTTTACAGCCTTCACATATCTGAATAGTCATGTGAGTGGGCCACTGGCAATGAGTTATGCCTATGTCAACCCGGCCATTGCAGTATTGCTCGGAGTTGTTTTCAGCGATGAGAGTGTGTCCACCAATATGGCGATCGCGTTGCCGATCATTTTGGTGGGCGTCGCGATCGTGACTAACTCATCACGCCGCGTTGATACGTGACTTGATCAATTTCACTTGACTGATGAGAGCGGCGAATTCATCGTTGTAATCATCAGATGGCTGAATCAACACTGCGTCGACTAGTCCAGCAAACCAATCGTTGATGACAGTGGGCAGTTCTTCCCATGTTCCTGATGGAATCAAGACATCAAGCACTTCATCGGTCATGAGCACCCCAAGTTGCGACCAATCACCGCTTCGAGTCATCAACTGTAATTGTGCTCCAAGGTCATCCCAGCCAAACAACTCAAGAGTTCGTCGATAGGCAGGCGTTGAATACAAGAAGCCCAATACTGCACGTTGTGCTTCGCGACTTTGATCAACTGATGCCTGATCAGGACCGGTGATATACGGAATCGCAATGGCTACTTGAACATCGTTGGCTAGCCGTTGTGCGGAGTTGATGCCTTCGGCCAGTCGGGGCAAGGCGCGATCTCGTAGAAAACGCGGATGCGAGTTTGTTGGGTGTGTCACAAACCAATCGGCGACTTCACCCGCAAGGCGAATCGCATTGTCGTTAACGCCTCCCAGTAGCAATTGTGGACCTTGATGGGGAAGCGGACCAGGGTTAAAGAAGGGTTGTAGGCGATTCATTCGGTAGTTCTCGGTGTCAACAATGAACGGAACACCAGTGGCAAAACTGTTCCAGGCCGTCTTGACTGCGACGACATAATCATTCATTTTGCGAATGGGTGATGACCACGGGATTCCAAAACGGCCTTCAATGTTTTGTTTGATTTGTGTAGCTAACCCCAAATCAAATCGTCCACCGCTCATCTGCGCAAGGTCCCAAGATTGAAGCGCAAGCAACATGGGGCTGCGAGGGAAGGCCAAGGTCAGGCTGGTTTGAACACGCAAGGTTGTGGTGTGTTCGAGTGCCAAAAGGGCAACAGCCATCGAGTCGTGGATTGTCTCGGGAATATGCAAAATATCGTAACCAAGGGCCTCGACATGTTGGGCGTATCGTCCGATGTCCCTTAAGGGAATGCGGTCGCTCATGCCGGCTATGACTTTCATTGAGTCGACGACCTTTCAGGATTGTCTTTCAAAATATTCAAGATGATCTTCACCAATTCTTCGGGGGAATTTTTGCATGAAGCAAGTTCATGTGAATTCAGGAGTAGTTCGTGTGAACCGTCGTCATATTCACAAATGACGCAGGGTGCGGCATACCCAGGCGTAGAAGTGACTGATGCTGGGGCATCGTTGCGGTGATGAAGTTGAAATTCGTACTCAAGTTCAGCAACACAGCTATCCCAACTACTTCGACGCGAAAAAGTTGAGTGTGTGATATCGCAGAGTGAGCAATGCTGTTTCAAGAGGGTTCGCCGAAGGAAATACGAAATCTCCCCAACGATTGTTCCTGAGGCGTCGTACACCCCATGAAGTCGCACGACCCTGCTTGAGAACGTCACCCTTATATGTTGGCATAACAGTTCAAGAATCGCTGTAGCAGTCGTTGTCACCTTGGCATTTTTGGTAGAAATAGAGCAAGGAAATGAGGTTGCCGTGGTTCACATTCCAGTTCGAGGAGAATTACCAGCTCGATTAGGTCCGTCGGTCAAGGCGCTCCCTGAATACGGTCCGAGCATCATGGACGCGAGCGTGTATCGCGATCCCACTCGTTTTGAACTTGAACGTGAGCGGGTGCTTGGTCGCCATTGGATGCTCGCTGGTCGCAGCGAACAGGTGCAAGGCTCAGGCGACTGGATTACTTATGAGGGTCACGATGAATGCATCGTCGTTGTTCGCCAAGGCGATGGATCGTTGTCGGCATTTCACAATGTGTGCCGCCATCGTGGGCCGGCAATCGTCGCCGAAAAAACTGGATGTGGTGCACGGCGTTTTTCGTGCCCGTATCAC